>JAESFU010000041.1_pt1 | contig 343696 bp, 256 predicted proteins | sample 9269461 | NCBI WGS metagenome assembly JAESFU01 (sample SAMN14502556, study PRJNA617107) | algae metagenome | isolation source: Stenomitos rutilans HA7619-LM2 and co-occurring heterotrophs from cave walls | place: USA: Waikapalae cave, Hawaii | collected 2009-07-28 | reverse complement strand
CAAACGAGCCTTACATGAGTTGATGGATTGGATGGATACCTGCCAGATTCTTCCAATCCCAGACCTGAAAGCAGCTTGATGGGACTTGAATTTCTTCTCCTCCACCGTAGTAACAAAAGAGGGATAACAGCACGAAGTCCGTTAAAACGGACTGGAAAAACCGCTCAGTTGCCTCCTAGTACACTTCAGTGGACTTTCCTCTATTAGCCCGAACTTTTAGTTCAGGGCGGGGCAGGGCGATCGTCAGAAAGGCTGGAAAGACGTCTTCTTGAGAATGGTGCAAGATTTGAGTTAACGTCCGGCTTCTAATACCTGCGTAGCGGTTAGCTTTAAGCCTGGAAGAGAGGAGGAGACAATCGCCTCATTACCCTGATACGCCCGGTCTTCGTACAAGCCATCAACCCATTCCAGTACGGTGACTTTTTGCGCGATCGGGTCTACAATCCAGTACTCTGGGATGTGTCGTCCGGCGTATTCGGTGCGCTTGTGACGATAGTCGCGGTTCTCTTGTTGCGGACTCACCACTTCAACGACCAGCAAGGGCGGTGGCATATCGTGGGTAATGAAGGATTGCTTCGCCCCCTCTAGAGCATTAGCGGACTCTTCTGACAGCACCATTAAATCTGGTTGCCTTGCCGTTGCCCGTTTTCCACTAACAGCAATCTGTGTCCCAATACTCAAGCAATAGTAGGGAATGCCAAGTTGCAGAAAATAAGCGAAGAGAAACGAGGCAATGCGATTATTCTGGACGCTCTCTGGTGGCATGGCAGTTAGGGTTCCACTGTCTAGCTCGTAGCGGGTATCGCTGTCGTCGTCGTAGTTGAGGTAGTCTTCAAGGGTCATGGGTTGGGTGGCGATCGCCATAGCTCTCCCTGCCTGCTGATGCGTGTTTCTTTATGATATGGCTTCTATGATTGGAGGCGCGATCGCCTCCAACTTCCAGGCTGCTGGCAAGCCATTGTGAGGAACTGAAGCCATCATCTGTTGAGCCTCAGGCTTGTTGTTAGACGGTTCATCGTTGCAGCTTGGCACATCAGCGCTAAACCTCAGAGCTTTAGCGTTGCAGCCTTAAGCATCGTGATTGTTGCTTAAAGCCTCGTCGTTGAACCTCAGAGCATCATTGTTGAACCTCAGAGCTTTAGCGTTGAACCTCAGAGCATCATCAAGGAGTCATTGGGCATCGTGATTGTTGTTCAAAGCTTCGTCGCTGAACCCTAAAGCCTCGTTGTTGAACCTCAGAGCATCATTGCCAAGCTTCAGAGCCTCGCCGCTGAACCTCAGAGCATCAGCGCTGATGCTTAAAGCATGGTCGTTGAATGTTGACACTTGATCGTTACAAATCCGGAGATAACGACTCAATGGGTGTATTTCCCTTAGGCTAGAGAATAGCTCAGAGAATGCGATATCAGCCCCCTTACTGCAAACCAATGCCCCACTCCCTCAAAGCCCTACGCACTCTCGCAATGGCACTGCTCCTGGCTCCAATAGTGTCCCTACTCCCTACTCCCTACTCCCTGCCCAGGCACAGACAGACCAGAGCCGTAAAGCAGAGGCTGAGCAGTTAAACCAGCAGGGAATGCAGCAGTATCATCGGGCAGAGTATCGTCAGGCTCTTGACTCGTTTCAAAAAGCACTTGAACGCCTTAAGCAAGTTAGTGACCGCGCGGGCGAAGGCACCACGCTCAACAACATTGGCGGCATTTACGACAGTCTGGGGCAGTATCCCAAAGCGTTGGAGTTCTATCAGCAAGCCTTGGTCATTCGCAAGGAGATTGGTGACCGCGTGGGCGAAGGCACCACGCTCAACAACATTGGCGGCATTTACGACAGCCTGGGGCAGTATCCCAAAGCGTTGGAGTTCTATCAGCAAGCCTTGGTCATTCGCAAGGAGATTGGTGACCGCGCGGACGAAGGCACCACGCTCAACAATATCGGCTATTTGCTGGAAGCGCAGAAACAGGCAGAGTTGGCAGTGGTCTTTCTCAAGCAGTCCGTCAGCACCTATGAATTGATTCGGCAAGACCTCCGAGTGCTGCCACGGGAACACCCTGTACTTGCGCTGGGGCTTTCGGAGAAGGTGCCTAACTTCAATGCGTTGCCCAATGTGCCCGATGAACTCAACGGCATTGTGCGATCGGGTACCACTGGCATCTATCCCGGCTTAAAGCTGCTGAATCAAGACTTTACCACTGAGGCATTCAAAAAGCTCATCGACCATCGCATCGTCCATATTGCCACCCACGGTCAGTTTGTCCCCGGCAACCCGGAGGACTCCTTTCTGGTGTTGGGCAACGGTCAGCCACTCAAAAATCCTCAAATTGAGACAATGACCGACTTAGGCGGCATTCATCTCGTGGTGCTGTCCGCCTGCGAAACCGCCAAGGGTGGTGCGGATAAAGAAGGCATTGAAGTGTCCGGCATCAGCTACTACTTCCTCACCAGCGGCGCAAAGTCGGTGATTGCCTCCCTCTGGCTCGTCAACGACACCAGCACCAGCCAACTGATGCAGCAATTCTATCAAAACCTATCAACGGGCAAGAGCAAAGCCGAAGCCCTACGACAGGCACAACGATCGCTGCTACGAGTCGCAGGCACTGCCACCAAGCAAACTCGCGGTGATAGCTTCAAGCTTCCCACCACTGATGGCTCCATACCTGTGATCGCCCGTGATTTCAGCCATCCCTACTACTGGGCACCCTTCATCCTCACTGGCAACAATTTGTAGGATGATGACCCCATGACGCGACCACTCGACCAGGCGATTCAACATTACAAGGCGGCGATCGCCGCTCTTGCTCAAGCCGATCGTCCTGTTCCAGCCGCGATCGTGCTGGAAGCTTTGAATGCTAGAGATGGCATACAGGCGGCGTTAGCAGATACAGAGCCAGTGTCTGGTGCCGTACTCCAAACCATCAGTGAGCTAGATCAACAGTTGAGGGCGCAAGCAGACGCGATCACCCCCTTCACTCAAAAAGCAGACTGGCGTGTCAGCTTCAGTCCCAAAGAAACCGCCTGGTGGTGGTGGCTAGAAGCACCCAAGCCAAAGCAGTGGAGCCAGCTCGATTGGCTCTGGACAGCGCTCTCCGTCACCTTTCTCACCATTTCCCTCGGACTGGTCGGTGATATTTCCACCCGCTTCCTCAAAGGTGGCCCTGATACAACAGGCGCGATCGCTGTTAGCGTGTAAAGCATCCTCACCCTGTTAACGGCTGGTGGCGCACTCACCAAAGCGGGACAAGTAGCCAGCAAACAGACGCTGAAAGGGTTGCACGTCCCAGAACAGTATTGGCACGAACTCGGCACCGCCGGATCGTGCGTCTTACTGCTGGGTTTGGTAGGACTTCGACAATCCCTACCCGCCATTTCTAGCTGGTACACCGATCAGGGGCGGGAAGCCTACGAAAAAAAAGCCTGGGGCAGTGCCGAAGCCAAATACAAGCGGGCGCTAGAACTGAACGCTGATAATACCGCTGCTCACTTCTGGCTGGGCAGACTCTACGAGGATTTGCAAAAGCCTGATGACGCTCGGACGCAATATCAATATGCGATCGCCGACTCCAATGCGGTCAACAACCTGGCACGACTCAACATTCTCAAAAAGGACTACCCGATTGCAATCGCGTTCCTCCAAAAGCCCCTCTCCGATGAGCAAGTAACGCTCCAATCCGCCACAAAATTCGCTTTGATGAAAAACATGGGTTGGGCACGCTTAAAACAGGGCAACCTTACCGATGCCGACACCTGGCTGGATGATGCTATCAAGCTGGGACAAGCTGAAAAACTGCCCAAGGAAACATTAGCTGCCGCTCATTGCTTACAGGCACAAGTGATTGAAGCTCAAGGCGATCAGAAAAGGCCGCTTTGGGCTCAAAAGAAAGCCTTGGCGGAATGGAAGTTGTGTGCTCGCTATGGTGTCGCAACCGTTCCTGAAGAAGACGAGTGGCTGAACACCGCTCAGAAACGCCTGACGAAATGGGAGGCGAATCAGGGACAGTAACTACATCGAAGCAAGCTATACGTTGGGTCGCGTTCGTTTTCGGGATGTTCATAACAGTGGCGATCGCGTTCACCCTCCTGCCAGCGACATTCGCCCAACCCTCTAAAGCTAACCTGCCTCGCTCTGCTCGCGTCCAAATTATTGTTGGCAAAGGCAAAGTGCGTGTTCAGCGTGACGATCCACCCAACAGCTTTTTTGCTCGCCAGGGAGCAGAACTGAACCGGGGTGATCTACTCACCCCAGACCAAGGCGTGCAGGTCACAATTTTGTGTCCCAACGGTTTGCAGCGATCTGTGAAAGCCGTCTCTGGACTTGGCAAAGTTTGTCCCGTTTGGCGAACCAATGCGCCCAGAGGGACTCAAGATTTCAATGCAGAGGGTGGGCTAGACGCCTCCATCCCCTACCTGATTACGCCTCGACACTCACTGTTGCTGAGTGCCAAACCCCTCTTACGTTGGCACATGGTTGCCGATGCCAGTAACTATAGGGTGGAAGTGAGCAGCCCTACGGGCACCGTAGGGCAAGCGCAAACCAAAGACACGCAAATCGCTTACGCTGGCAAACCGTTAGAGCCAGGATTGGTCTATACGCTCGTCGTGATGACCAACACTGATCGTTCGTCTCGCGAAGACACAACACCCAGCGGTGAACTGGCGCAAGCACTCGATTTTAGAGTACTGCGCCCCGCTGAAGCCACCGATGTTCAGATCATCACGGCAAAACTGCTGCGGGGCAAACCGATCAATGAAACAACTGCGCTAATGCTAGCGACCTACTATGACGACTATGTTTTGCCTGCCAATGCGATCGCAGCTTACGAACTGACGCCAGACAACTACCAAACCTACAGCCTCAGCGCTGAAGCCATTGCAGTGTTGGAAACCCAGCTTCAGAAAGAGCCGCGATCGTCCGTCCTATACCGCACCCTCGGTGACCTCTACTGGCAGACTGGCTTAATTCGCTTAGCAGGCAACGCTTACAATACGGCGATCGCGCAAATGCAGTCCCCTGAAGATTTAGAAGAATGGACGCTGGCGTATTACGGTCTGGGTCAGGTTTACGCCACCCTTAAAGACTCACAGCAATTGCTTTACTGTCTTTCGCAAGCCAGAATCGGCTTCCTCTTCCTGGGCAATCCAGATCAAGCAGCAAAACTGAAGCGGCAGATAGACCTTGTAATGCCTAAACGTCCAATCTAAAAGCGGGTAATCGGACTCGAACCGACGACATTCACCTTGGGAAGGTGACGTTCTACCACTGAACTATACCCGCAGGGAAAGGGATAAGAGATGAACAGGGGTTGATGACGCGCCCTAGGTCTCTGCGATCCATGCTGTACTAGCTATTATAGAGCGTGAGTTGCGCCACAAACGCGATCGTCCATTTTCATCCTTCTTCCCTCAGCCCTCAAACGTTATTTGTCGTGGCTAATTTGAATCGATCGCTTACCGCTTTCCAATTGACCACATTCCACCAGGCTTCTAGATAATCAGCGCGGCGATTCTGGTAATTAAGATAGTAAGCGTGTTCCCAAACATCATTGCCCATGATGGGATACAGCCCTTCCATCATGGGGTTGTCTTGATTAGCAGTGCTGGTGATTTGAAGTTTGCCGTCTTTGGTGCGCACGAGCCATGCCCAGCCGCTACCGAAGCGTTTTGTGCCTGCTTCATTAAACTGCTTTTTGAACTCGTCGAAGCTGCCAAAGTTCTTTTTGATGGCAGTCGCAAGCTCTCCAGTGGGTTCGCCGCCTGCTTTAGGCCCCATAATTTCCCAAAACATGGTGTGGTTGATGTGCCCACCGCCATTGTTGCGAACGATCGTGCGAACATCTTCGGGCACACTGTTGAGGTTGCAAATGAGATCTTCAGCCGTTTTGCCTTTGAGTTCTGGATGCTTTTCAATGGCACCATTCAGAGCTTTGACGTAGGCAGCATGATGTTTATCGTGATGGAATTGCATCGTCCGCTCGTCGATATGCGGTTCCAACGCATTGTAGGCATAGGGGAGCGGTGGTAATGTAAACGCGGCGGGTGTAGCTGGCTTTTCGGTAGACTCGGCTCCCCAGGCAAAACGGGGTGCAGAGATGCCAGTGGCGATCGCACCTGCTCCTGCACCGAACAAGACTAAAAAATGGCGGCGATTGAATGACATAGCGGTAGAACCCCATATTCTCAGCACTACCTTGGATTATCGGTGTTCAAAGCGCTTCTGTCATGGCTATAACGATATAGGGTCGATTGCTGGATTGAAACCTTGAAACAAGCGACTGTATTTGACTGCGATCGTTCTAACTTCCTGTGATCTGGCTTGATGTGATCGGCTTCTATCGCAGGTGGGAAGACAGGTTACGAAACAGACGTAAGGATGAATACGACCTTACTACAGGATCACCCCACGCGATGCTAGACCTCTGGTACAAAAACGCTGTTCTTTACTGCCTGGATGTCGAAACTTACATGGATGCCAACGGCGATGGCGTTGGGGACTTTGAGGGGCTAACGCAGCGATTGGCTTACCTGGAGGGGTTGGGAGTCACCTGTATCTGGCTCATGCCGTTTCACCCCACGCCCAATCGTGATAACGGCTACGACATTATGGATTACTACAATGTTGATCCTCGTCTCGGATCGCTGGGCGATTTTGTCGAATTTACCCGTCAGGCGGGCGATCGTGGCATTCGCGTCATCATCGATTTAGTGGTCAACCATACCTCCGTACAGCATCCCTGGTTTCAAGCTGCTTGCAAAGACAAGCATTCCAAATACCGTAACTTCTACGTCTGGTCAAAAGAGAAACCTGCCGATGCAGAGGATGGCATCATTTTCCCCGGCATTCAGAAAAGCACCTGGACATATAGCGAAGAGGCGGGGGAGTATTACTTTCATCGCTTTTACGACCACCAAGCAGATTTGAATATTGCCAACCCAGCGGTGCGCGAAGAAATCTACAAAATCATGGGTTTCTGGTTGCAGTTGGGCATTTCCGGGTTTCGCATTGATGCGGCACCGTTTCTCATTGAGCTAAAGGGGATTGAAGCGCAGGCTGATGTGACTGACCCCTATGTTTATCTCAATGAAATTCGGGACTTTCTCTCGTGGCGACGGGGTGATGCGATCGTGCTGGCAGAAGCAAATGTGGCGATGGACAAAGTGCCCGACTACTTTGGCGATGGCGATAAGATGCAAATGCTCTTTAGCTTTATGGTGAATCAGCACATCATACTTGCCCTGGCGCAGGAAACAGCCGCTCCCCTGGTTGAAGGCTTAAAAGCATCTCCACCCATTCCGGCGATCGGGCAGTGGGCGCACTTCATTCGCAACCATGATGAACTCTCGCTCGACAAGCTTAGCCAGGAAGAGCGGGATGAAATCATTGCCAAATTTTCACCTGATAAAGAGAAGACGTGGATTTACGATCGGGGGATTCGTCGTCGCTTTCCACCAATGGTGAATGGCGACCCCCGCCGCATTCGCCTTGCCTACAGCCTGATCATGACCTTACCCGGAACACCCGTTTTGTTCTACGGCGAAGAAATTGGCATGGGCGATGATCTGTCGCTTGAGGAACGCAACCCGTTTCGCACACCCATGCAATGGACAGGTGAACCGAACGGCGGCTTTTCTAAAGCATCGGCGGATCAGCTAATCCGTCCTGTGATTGATGATGAACAATTTGGCTATCACCACTTAAACGTCATTGCCCAACGGCGTGACCCGGCATCGCTTCTCAACTGGATGGAACGCGCTATCCGCATGCGAAAAGAATGTCCAGAGTTTGGGTGGGGCGACTGGCAGATTATTGAGACCGGGGAACCCACGATTTTTGCTCATCGCTGTCAGTGGCACGATGGCGTTGTGGTTGCAGTCCACAACCTTTCCTCCAAGCCATGTACCGTCACGCTTCAGCTCAAAGACGACGACAGTAAACATCTCATCGAGCTACTAGAAGACCAGTCCTATGACCTGCTGGAGGATGCGTCTCGTGAGGTGCACCTGGATGGCTATGGCTACCGTTGGTTTCGAGTCAGCAACCAAAAAATGTAGCGATCGCGCTGGCTAAGCAGTATGCCCCTTTCCCTTTTGAACCGTCGTTTCAGCATGACGGCGCTTGCTGGCACCATGCAGCAGGCGACCGAAGACGAGGTGCTGGAGTCGATCGATGTAGGTGAAGATAACAGGCACCACGACCAGCGTGAGTAGGGTAGAGGTCATCAGCCCACCAATAACCGCGATCGCCATCGGGCTTCGAACTTCTGAACCAGCACCAAGGCCCAGTGCGATCGGCATCATTCCAGCAATCATGGCGATCGTGGTCATCAAAATGGGACGCAAGCGGGCCACGCCAGAATCCAATACGGCACTGAACAACGGTTTACTCTCACGCTGATTGAGTAGGGCGTAATCGACCAGCAGGATCGAGTTTTTCGTCACCAGGCCCAACAGCAGCACAATACCAATCAGCGCATAGAGACCCAACTCCTTCTGTGTGAGCAACAGTCCCATCAAGGCTCCACCCAACGAAAAGGGGAGCGCCGCCATAATGGTTAAGGGATGCAAGAAATCGCCGAAGAGCAATACCAGAACGGCGTAGATAAACAGGACGGCTGCACCCAAAGCAGTACCGACGTTCGTGAAGAGTTCGTTCATGATTTTGGCATTGCCAAATTTCTCTTGCTTCACGTTGGGCGGCAAGTTTTTTAACGTCGGTAGGTTGTTGACTTTTTCGATCGCGTCGCCCAATGCCGCACCCTGAAGGTTAGCTTCGATCGAAATTTTGCGCGATCGGTTGTAGCGATCGATCTGGGACGGCCCATTGCCAAAGCTGACATCTGCAACGCTCTGGAGTGGAATAAGCGCACCACTTTGGTTCTGCACTTGCAGATTGCGAATGGTATCAATGTCATTACGCCTCTGGGGATCAAGCTGTACCCGGATGGGAATCTGGCGATCGGGCAAGTCAAATTTTGCCAGGTTTGCGTCAAAATCACCTAACGTTGCCAGGTTCGCAGTACGGGCAATGGCCTGAACGGTCACACCCTGATCCGCAGCCTGCTGGGGTTTGGGACGAATGAGAATCTCTGGCTTCACCAGGCTGGCGCTAGAAGCGACTTCCACCAAACCAGGCACCTGACGCATTTGCTTTTCCAGGCTTTCGGCAACGCGAGTGAGCGCCTCGGCATCTTCACTTTTCAGCACGATCGCCAATTCTTTGGAGCCACCAAAGCCATTCCCTTCAAAGCTAAGGCGAACACCAGGAATCTGACGAAACAGCGGACGCACCTCATTTTCAAACTGTGTACGCGAAATGTTGCGCCCTTCGCCTTTGGGTTTCAGCTTCACATAAAGGGTGGCTTTATTAACATTTTCGTCAGTTTGAATACCAGTGACATTCGGATTTTTGAGTAGCAGCGTAGTGAGTTGTTGGGTGGTGCGATCGGTAGTTTCCATCGTCGAACCGGGAGGCAATTCCATATTGACGATCGACAGACCCACATCATCACTGCCAAACAGCCCCACTGGAATGTGTGGCACGAGCATCACGCTACCCACCAGGAATCCTAACGATGCCGCCAACGTGACGACACGATGCTTTAACGCCCAGGTCAACACGCGACGGTACTGATAGGACAGATGATCTTTTTTAAGGTTGTCGGTGTGATGGGGGTTGTCTTTCAGGATATAGGCAGCCATGAGGGGCGTAATCATCCGTGCGACGAGTAACGAAAACAGCACGGATGCGGCTACCGTCACGCCGAAGGGACGAAAGTATTGTCCACTCACGCCCGTCATCAGGGCTACTGGCATGAAGACTGCTACAATACTCATCGTAGTAGCCACCACCGCCAGTCCAATTTCATCCGAAGCATCGATTGACGCTTGAAAGGGCGATTTACCCATCTGCTGGTGCCGTTCAATGTTTTCGATTTCGACGATCGCATCATCCACCAGAATCCCAACAACCAACGCCATCGCCAGCAAGGTCATGAAGTTGAGCGTATAGCCCAGCACCAACAGCACGATAAACGTGGGAATGAGCGAAAGGGGCAGCGCAACAGCCGTAATGAGTGTCGCTCGCCAGTCGCGCAAAAAGATCCAGATTGTGATGACTGCCAGCACAGCACCCAGCAAAACCGCTTCCACAGATGCCAGATACGACTCTCGCGTATAGTCTGCCCGGACGTTATTGACCAGTTCCAGCTTGATATCTGCTGGCAAGGTTTTTTGCAGTTCCTTGACGGCTGCTTGCACGCCTTCTTCAACAGTCACTAACACGGTGCCCGTACTGCGCAGCACTGAAAACACAACAGCAGGCTGATTGTTAAGACGAGCAATGCGACGAATATCGCCAGCGGCATCGGTCACCGTACCCAGGCTGGACAAGGGAACAAAGCCACCTTTGGGCAATGGGATCTGATACGCCCGTAGCGCTTCCACCGTCGAGGCACTGCCTAGCGTGCGAATCGTTTGCTCGGTGCCACCCACTTCCCCACGACCACCCGGTTGGTTAAGGTTGAACGCCCGCACTTGATCATTGACCTGCGTTGCGGTAATGCCTAACGCTTGCAGTCGATCGGGGTTCAGGTCAACGCGAATCTCGCGATCGAGTCCGCCAATCCGGTTTACCTGCGATACACCAGGTACTGCCAAAAGGGCGCGACTGATGTCTTGATCCACCAGATTGCTTAACTCGCCAACCGATTTTTGGGTAGACGATACGGCATACGTGACAATGGGGCCACCACTGGCAAAGTCTACGCGCTCCACGATCGGTTCGTTAATATCCTGCGGCAAGTTTTGACGGATTTGCGCGACCGCATTGCGGACATCATTTGTCGCGCGATCGCTGTTTGTACCCAAAACAAAGTTCACTTGCGTGATAGAGGAGCCATCCGTCACGGTTGAAATAATTTCATCAATATTGCCCAGCCCTGCCGCTGCGTCTTCAATACGCTTGGTGACTTGAGTTTCTAACTCCGCCGGATCGGCTCCAGGTTGCGACACTGTGACCGTTACGGCTGGAATATCAATATTGGGGTTCTCATCAATTCCCAACCTTGGGAAGGCGACCAGTCCTGCTAATGTCAGCACCAAAAACAGAACGATCGTCGGAACCGGGTTGCGAATTGACCAGGCGGAAATGTTCATACAAGTTTTTAGTTGTTAGTTTTTAGCTGTTAGTGCTAATAGGAGTTTTGAGTTTTGAGTTAGAGGGCTATCAGCGGTCAGCGATCAGCCGTTAATCTATTCCCAACTCCCGACTCTCGACTCCCCCACTCCTTTCTTCAGCCCTTTGCCTCTGCCTTACTGACCAACAACTACTGTGACCTGATCGCCATCCTTCACGTAGCCAGCCCCCGCTACAATGACGCGATCACCAGCATTCAAGCCACTTTTGATCGCAATGCGGGCTTTGGTTGGATCGGTCGCGCCTTGTCGAGTGCCAACTACAACGGGCTTGGCACGAGCAACATCGGTGCCTTCAAGAATGTAAACCAGCGATCGTCCGTCGGGTTGTGGTAAAACCGCAGACGCAGGAACGGTTAAGGCTTGAGCTGTTTGAACCGTAACAGCCGCTTTCAGGAACATGCCTGATCGCAGCAGAGCACTAGCGGGCAGGTCAATTTTGACGGTGGCCTGCCGACTTTGCGGATCGACCAGCGGCGAAATTTCCCGTACTCGTCCTTGTAGATTAATGCGCTTGTCGGCATCGGAGGTGATTTGGGCAGGGGCACCAATTTTCACTTGAGGCAGCTCTGTTTCGGGTACTTTCGCCTGAAGTTCTAGAGACCCATCGCGAATAAGGGAAAACAGCTTTTCGGTGCCTGTGACGTTACCCACCCTGGCAACCTTTTCAGCGATAACACCATTGGTAGGTGCACGAACCACAGTCTGAGCAATCTGGGTTTCTAGCCTTTGCAGCTCGGCAATCTTGCTTTGGACATCGGCTTGAGCGCTGGCGATCGTTGCCTGAGCGACGCTTACCGCTTCACGAGCCGTTTTAGCCGCTGTAACGTAGGAGTCTAGATCCTGTTGCGACACGGCTCCTGCTCGCGCCAGATCTTGATAACGCCGCAGGTTGCTTTCTGCTTGCGCCAGGGTTGCTCGCTCTTGACCAAACGCTGCCTGCTTTTGTCGGACGATCGCCTGCGTTGAGACAACATCTGCCTGTGCTTGATTCCGCTGAGCGGTGAGAACGGCATTATCCAGCACTGCCAGCACTTGCCCTGCTGTCACCGTTTGCCCTTCTTCAACCAGCACCTGCTGAATTTGTAGTCCAGTGGCTTGCGCCAGGATGGGCAACATATCAAACGCGGCAACGCTGCCAGTGGTATCAACCGTTTGGGCAACGTTTGTTAGGGCAGCAGGTGCGACTGCCACAGTTTGACCAGCGACGACTCCCTCTAGCGTCGTCGCTGGAGTGGAGGTCTGCGAACCAGAGGGAAGATGAGTGGCAACGGTTGCGATCGCGGCTCCCACACCCAGCCCGATCGCCAGCCCACGCCAACCGCTCAGCCAACTACCGACCTGCCCTGGCTTTCTCTCAGCGGTGGAAGCCGTGAAAGCTTCTGGTTCATGCAGTTTTTTTACTGCTAGCTGTGCATTCTCTGCACTTGATTCTGCACCTGAAATTGATTCGTAAGCCACGATCTGTTGCCTCGCTGAAACCCCATCCAAGCGTTCATATATTGGCTTGCTTTGCGTGAGCCAAAGCTGCACTGACTGCTTTACATGAGTCAAAGTTGCAAAAACAGCTTTATGAGAAAGCGTTACTTTTCTTAATTATGACACTGCTTAAGCTGGAGTGAAGCTTAGTCAGTCTTAACAATCCAATCTTGAAAGCGTCATCCTCTAATCAGTTCACCCAATTGGAGGATGACGTTTGCAAAGAGGTTTATGTTTGTGAGGACATGCATGTAATGTCTCTATTCCAGTTGCCGTAACAGTCCACCCAGAAGCGCCATCCCAACTTCTAACGTCTTGTAGCCAACTTCGTCAAACAAAACCACGACCTTATCGCCTTCATACCGCATTACGGTGCCTTCACCCCAGCTTTTATGCTTGACACGGCTATCGAGTGGATACGGTTCTAACCGATCGTCCTTCTCGGTTGTGATGCCAGCCTGACAGTTATCGCAAGCGCCGCAGGGCGTGTCAATTTTTTCACCAAAGTAGTTGAGCAAATATTCTCGCCGACAGTCGCGCACTTCGGCATACCCGCGCATCATTTCCAGGCGCGATCGCTCAAACTGTTGATGCTGTTTGTCTGCCTGGGCCGCTTCTTCCAGTGCTTCATTCAAATCGGTGGGGTCTTCGCAGGCAATCACTTCGCCCGTAGGCAGCAGTTCTACGACACCTGCTGCTTGCAAATGGTTGAGGGCAGTCATCACCTTCGTTTGAGATAGATCTGCTTCCTGCTGTAAATCTTTAAGCGGCATGGGTGCATCCGCTTTGTGAATGGTGACTGCGACCTGTGCGACCTGATCCAGATCGAGGTGACCGCCCGTAAAGAAGCGGCGTAAACTCAAATCTTTGGGGTTGTAGAACAACTGTGCTGTGGCTGGATTGCCATCCCGTCCGGCTCGACCGACTTCTTGATAGTAAGCGTCGATCGAGTCGCTAATGTCGTAATGAAACACAAAGCGCACATTTGGTTTATCAATGCCCATCCCAAATGCAGTGGTGGCAACAATAACCTCAATATCGTCTGCCATGAACGCCGTTTGAGCATCATCCCGTTCTCGACGCTTTAAACCTGCATGGTAAGCCAGGGCGTTGATGCCGCGATCGCTCAGAGCCGTTGCCAATTCCTCAGCACGTTTACGAGTAGCGGCGTAGATAATGCCTGGTTTTTCTGCTTGCAGTACCCGTTGAATCAAAGCGGTTTGTTTTTCTGCATCATCCTCAAAGCGCTCGACTCCTAGCCAAAGATTGGGGCGATCGAACCCTTGCACAATGACATGGGCATCGTTCATACCCAACTGCTCTAGAGTGCCTTGTCGTACAGGCGGCGATGCAGTAGCCGTCAGCGCCAGAACAGTAGGATGTCCCAACGCCTCAATTACCCCTCCTAAGCGACGGTAGTCGGGACGAAAATCATGCCCCCATTCGCTAATGCAGTGGGCTTCATCCACAACAAAGAGAGATAGGTTCGCGGCTTGAAGATGCTCCAGCGTTTCGGAGTTCTTAAACTGCTCAGGAGCGAGGAAAATGAATTCAAGCTCACCCGCTTTCAGTTGGTCAAACGCCTCCCGACGATCGCCCTCTCGAATGGTCGAATTAACCTGTGCCGCACCCCCAATATCCTGGCTCTCGATCGTATCTACCTGATCTTTTTGCAAGGCAATGAGTGGTGACACCACGACCGTTGCGCCCTTCATCTCTACCGCTGCAAGCTGATAAATCGCGGATTTACCAGACCCAGTTGGCATGACGACTAAGGTATCTTGCCGATTCAAGACCGATTGAATAGCGGCTTCCTGACCCGGTCGCAATTCGTTATAGCCAAAATGCTCCTGAGCAGCCTGCTCAATCTGCTTCGTCTGTTTTCGCTTTCTAGCCATAAGGTTCTCTAGCTGCAAGGAGCGATCGCACCGAACTCGATCGCTCTATGCCTCCTCTCTCCGATCAGCATAATCTTCAGAAGAGGATGGCTCCAATTCCCAACGGCGATTATCGCGTTCTTCCAGCACATCATTAGTACGCAGAAAGGAGCGATCGTTCATTTCCAAGCCTACAGCTGCCCCCAATTCATCCACAACATCCATATCAGGTGTGGAAACAGTACCGCCAACGGACTCATCGCCATCCGCATTCGCCTGCTCATAGTTGGCATCAACATCGCCACCTGTAAGGGTTGGGCTGGCTTCATTAAAGTCGCTTACACGTCCACCGACCGCAGAACTTGGTTGATCATGAACTCCTGTACCATACGACTCTGTCAGTTCTTGGGGCAGATCACCTGAATCCGGCTCCACCAGATCATCAAACTCATCGGTATCGAGATCAGAGTCGGCATCTAAGGCATCATTGGTTTGCAAATCTAATTCGCGATCGTCCGCCATCGTCATTAGCATTGGCTCCTTGGCAAGTGTTTGTCCATGCAGCTTAGCCAACAGAACGTGCCGCAGAATCCTCATATGGGTAGAAAGAGGTGGGTAGAAAGAGGGCAAAAGGCAGAGGGCGGAAGGCAAAAGAAGTTGTTGGTTTTTAGTTGTTGGTTGTTATACCAATTTGAATTGAAAATGCGACACATCCTGTAGGGGCAAGGCATTGCCTTGCCCCTAACCCACCGATTGATCTGTAGCCGTCATTCTTTAAATCGGTATTAGAAGACCGCCAATAGTTGATAGCTCTTTAACTCAAAACTCAGAACTCAAAACTCAAAACTTCTACGCTGATGGCTCAAGATGAAAGGCAGAAGGTAGAAGATTCCTGTGCGTGTCATGGATGATTTCTGGGCATATTGAGGCTGGCTTTGTGTGATGTCGTCATGAAACTGACGGAATCGATCGTCCTGTGATGAAGTTACTAGCAGCAAAACCATCTAACAGGTTATTCAACAAAACGTATGTCTCGTCTCAATCAGCGTGCCTTCGAGATTCTCAAAGCAGAAATTTTGCGCTGTAGCGCGAACGATATCGCTGGAGAGGTGCAGCGTGATATTGCCTTGCGGCGGTTGGAACGGTTTCAGGCACAAACGGGTACGCCGTTAGTGTTGGAAGACTTGCGGGACGCGATCGTTGATTTGTTTCCCGGTTTCAGCGAAAAGGTGTTGAAAGCGGCGGCTCGTGCAAACTGTCCCTCCCCAACGACGAATCGGTTGCGGTTAGCATCAGCCGTGTTGGCAGGTGTTGCAGGGCTTGCAAGCGGTATTTGGGTGCTGAACTTGCCCTACCCACCCATTCGTTGGACGGTGGCGCGAGTGGCTCCGATCGTCCTCCTACCCAGCTTCATCAGCATGGACAAAAACTATCGGCAGGCAGTTGCAGCCACCGAGCAGGCAGACCAATTGGTGAATCAGGCAACCAGTCCTGCTGACCTAGAGTTAGGTACCACCAAAGTTAAAACCGCACAAAAAAGCCTCGATGCTTTACCTGTTTGGTTTTTGGGCTATTACCCACAAGCATACTGTAGTTTTTTCCAATGCGGCTGGCACTTCACGCTGGATGAGTTTCAGGGTGCTCGTAAAGAAGTCGCTCGCATGGATGCCAAGCTGTTTCAGGAAAACAATGCCCAAACGCAGCTAAATCAAGCCGATCAGCTGCTTGGCAAAGCAAAACAGCAGTATCAAGTAGCGCCCAATGCGGCTGAAAAGCAAGCCGCGATCGCCCAATGGCAGCAGGCGATCGATCAACTCCACCAACTGCCCGATCAAACCCTTGCTGAGCGGATGGCACGACCCAGGCTAACGGCCTATGAGCGTGACCTTCAGCAGGTTTCTGGCATGGCAATGGGCACGGCACAATCAAGTAATCTAATTGAGGCCGCCAAGATCTTTGCTCAAACAGCGCAGCAGCTTGATCCAAAGAGTCCTCATACGGCGATTGAGTGGGAAGAAAACCAAAAGCAATGGGCAACGGCGATCGATCGTCTCGAAAAAATCGACTTTAAAGACCCTGACTATCAGCAAGCTCAAACACTGCTGGCAAGCTACACACAAAGCCTCGGCAACGCAGAGATTCGGCTAAAAACTGAGCAAGCATCTACACAAGCCTTTGAGGAAGCGCAACGGCTACGAAACGCTTTGTTTGATACGATTCCAGCCAATGCAACAGCGCTTAGCCCATCCCAAACCGGTCAACTTCGAGTCATCGCCGATACGCTAGATGATGTCAAACCTGGTACCACCGTCTACACCAAAGCACAGGTAATGCTCAAAGCAGCTAACAGTCGCCTCAAATAGAGTTTCATCCCTCATCCTTCATCCCTCATCCCTTGCTTCAGCACCTAGCTCGATCGATAACGGTTCCGCTAACGTCTGATGCGCGTTTGTCAGAATGGCTGTCAGGTAGTGCTGAAGGCGATCGCGCATCTCAGGATAGAAGCCATAAAGCTGGTTGCTCTCTCTAGAAAACAGTGGTTTTGCTGCCAATGCCTGGTAATCAGCATTTTGGTCTACTTCGACCAGCAAACTCGCAGTCGCCCTGGAAGGCAGTAGCCCCTCTGGTAGATGCCCTTCGAGCAGGCTGAGAATTTGGCGCTGACAGAAATTGGTGTTAATACCTTGATTTTCTAGCAGTTGCAGAATGCGTCCAACCGAAAGCGGTTCCTGCGGCAAAATCCGCACCAGTTCATGCAGTAGGAAATAGTCGCTGTACTGATGGCGCACGGCATCTAGCATCTGTGGGTAGAGAGGCAATGTTGCCAAGCCCTGAGCAATTAGGCTAACCGCTTCTGACGTGTCATGAGCTTGAATTAAGCGCATGTTTGGTAGCTTTTGTTTGAGCCAGTAGGCGATCGCAGGCAGTGCTGTGGTTCTGCCTGTGCAAATCACTTGCTGTACAGACTGTACGGCAATACCACTCTGGTTAAGCAGTACATTGAGGTCTCGATTGAGCTGTTGAAGGTAAGGCACCATGACTCGGCTGTGCAGGTCTTGCTGACTAACTGTCCATTGCTGGTCATTGAGCTTAAAGGTGGCCGTATCTTGATGGTGCAGAGCCAACTTGAGCTGTCTAGCTGCATTTAGCAAATGTCGTCCCAGGTCGCTACTGCGTAATCTCTGCTGCAAGCGATCGCGGGCTTCCTGATCTGGCTCACCCGGTAGCGGCAAGTCTAGGCTTTGTAAATCCAAGCTGTCCCAGTTCCAGGCAGAAGGATATAGAATTTGGCAAATGATGTCCTGGTCAATCGCGTCTCCAGCATAGGCAAGGCTACGCAGGTAGAGGTGTTCGCGGGTTAGCCATTGACGATCGAGTGGCACATCAACCAACAAGAGTTCAGTGAATGTCGCACCAGCATTCATGACCAGCGTGCCCCCTTGCAGTGGCTCCTGAGGATGGCTGTAAGACGTACCCGCAGAAGACGGCTGACTTGCGGATAACGACGGATCGGATAGAGTGCCAACCAAAGCGGCGATCGCGTCTTCGACAAAGTAAATCTGCTCAGCACTGTCAACTAACCCTGTTACAAGCACCGCCTCTCGAAGATTAAAGCAGTAGGTATCCGACCATCCTGTAGGGCACCCGATGACAACGCTACTAATGCGTGCGATCGCCGCTTGAAACGCTTCTGGCGACAGTTCTGGAGTGGTGCTTGTTAAGCCAGCCACGCTTCCCTGCAATGTTTTGAGGAGCGCGACCAAGGCTTGCTGAATCCATCCTAGAGCAAGCCGTTGTTGATCCGACCATTGGAGCATTGGCTGCCACTGCTGAGTTTGTTCCTGCCAGTAGGGGATGCCCACTTTAAGTAAAGGCTTGAAGTTGCTCAGCAGCAGTCCTTCGGGCGCTTCCAATTGGGTGTCAATGGTAAATTCTGACTCTAACGCCTGATACCCCAAGGCAATAGGCACTTCGGGCGAGTGCTGTAGCTGTGTACCAGATAAATAGGCGATCGCAGGCAACCCAGACAACGGTGGCTGATCCAATGGCGCGGTTTCTTGCCAGACGATTGGGTAGAACTGCCCCGTCTGTAGACGTAACAAAGCGGCTGAGATTTCGGTCGTTCCAAGATCAACCCCCAGACACCAAAGGGAATCTGTGTCCTCTGTGGTTGCTTCTGTGGGCGGCTCGAATACCGTTCCCCCAATCTGTGGCTCACTGTTCTCCGGCTCAATAGTTTGCGGCTCAACCGTCTGCCCGATCGTTTCATCGGGGGGCAATTTTGGCTGCACGATGAGCGTCGAAGGATCTGAGTGATCAGGGGCTAGCTCATCCCCTTTTTTTTTTCAGGATCTTGGCTGTCTGCCCTATCATCACTGGCAGGTGATATTGGCTCGTCAAAGGCTCCCATCAGGCTGGCAAATGCCTGCTCTAGCGTGGCTGGTTCAGCGCTAGATAGGTCGGGTTGGGAGGATTCAGTTGACAGCTTTTCAGGTTCTAATGAGGGCGGTTGCAAGATTGGTGGTGTAGTTAAGTCTAACGCTGGATCTTCCAAAGAGCTGTCTGCAAACAAATCGCCCACTTGCTCTAAGGAGAAGGGCGTTGGAACTGCTTCAGAAAATGGCTCCGTCAGAGATGCTGCCTCTTCCGTCGATCGCACATTCAAAACAGGGCTTGCTTCTGAAGGCTTCTCTATAAAGAGACCACCAACCTGTTCTAGCGTAAACGGAGCCACAGGGGATGGCTCTAGCGATTGTTCTACAGGGGGAGCGATCGGCTCTTGAATGCCAATGTTAGTAGGAATATTAGTAGAAGGCACCTCAGCAGAAGGCACTTCAACAAAGAGATTGCCCACTTGTTCAAAGCTGAACGCAGCAGTGGATGCTGCTGGTTCTTGTGGTGGAGTTGTCGGTGCCACCTCAGGTGCCGGAGGTGTGTCTGCAACAGGCGGAACATCGGCAAACAGGCTGTCTACACCGTCTAACGTGAATGGTAGGGGCTGATCGGTTTCGGTGGGCGTTGATGGCAATGGCTCTGAAGGAACTCCTGGCACATCACCAAACAGATCATCCATGCCTTCGAGCGTAAAGGGAAGGGGCTGGCTAGCGGTAGGCAATGTCGGGGTCAACGGTGTCGTATCTGCCAGAGGGTCGGCAAATAAATCACTCATGCCCTCAAGCGTAAAGGCAGTCGATGGCTCTGCTGGCGGCGATACTGGCGGTGCAATAGGGACAACCGGAGGTTCTGTAGGCGTATTGGCAAACAGATCATCCATGCCTTCTAGAATGAATGCATCCGGCTGTGCCGCGATCGCCCCCTGGTTAACCTCAGGTGGTTGTGGTGGCGGTGGCGGTAAGACGCTAGAACCTTCATCCAGTGCAGCACTCCAATCCTCCAGCGATGTTGAGTCACCAGGTGCAGGTTCATCGGTCACGGTTGGGTCTGCGAAGAACGCTGGCTGATTCGCTTGTGGTTCGCCTACATAGGACAAATCAGACGGATCGCCGATCGCATCTTCTAGATTGAAAAGGTCTTCGCTCAAGCGGTTGAGCGTGCTTTCGTCCAACCACAATTCGGGATCGGGTTCTTCCTCAACGGCTTGGAGCGGCAGTAAGTCTTCTTCAGGAGATGCAGGCGTGTAGCGATCTTCCGTTAAGCGATCGCCGCCTGCCCCCTCAGAGGGAAGCGTTCCAGCAGTTGGCACAGGTAAAACCACCGGGGAAACATTGGCGGGAGGCACAGGCAAGGACTGGCTAGGCGTTTCTGCCGATGCCTCGATCGGGGCTTCTAGAGACACTTCCTCAGGTGGAGGAGTCTCGTCAAATAAATCAGTCAGAGTCGCAATTTCGTCGTGAGGCTGAGGGTCTCCAGCACCAGAAGGGCTGTCGGACACAGCCTCTGATACCACTTCTGAAGTTGGTTCTGCAACCAAGCTTTGCGGCTCGCTCGGAGCGATTGCTGCATCATCAAATGGGGGAAGATCATTCGTTTGGCGATCGCCCGTGACCACAGCGTCTCCAAGACCGAGTGGATCGTCGCCAGCAGGAGGCATATCCAGCGCGTCTAAATCGACCTCAGCATCATCAAGATCCCAACCGTCTAGTAGCTCATCTTCCAACAGCGCTGCTGGAATGTCTGGTTCGGCAAGCGGGTCGGTTGCTTTCCCAAGCAAATCCCAACCGAGTGTCGGATCAGCACTGGTAGACACCGAGGGCGGTACAACTACTGCCTCAGCTAAAGCCTCCTTAGGTGCCTGGGCTTCAGCCGGGAGCGTATTAATTGGTTGTAAGGTTGATGACGGCACATCTAAGGACTGAGCTTGAGGTTGAGTATCAGATGGCGCGATCGCATCAGCCGTCAAAAATGCTTGGTCTGTTGAGATTGAAGCATCTGTAACTGGAGTCTCTACAACTGGACTCTCTACAGCAGGCGTATCTGTAATTTGAGTCGCGACTTGCTCAGCGGTTGATGGCTCAGCCGCGATCGTCTGGTTTCCAAACAAGCTCTCATAGAACTCATCCAGTTCATCCTTTGCATCGTCAGGAATGCTGTCAGTCGTTGTGTCGCTGGGTAATGTAGAAGGACTGCTGAGCATCCGATCGATCTGGGCATCCGCATCTGCAACAGAGGTTGGTTGCTCCTGTAATTCTGAACTTAACTGCTCTAGCAGTTTTAGCGCGGCATCAATGTCTGCCGTGTCTTCAACGCTCGTCTCACCAAATGAAGGCTCAGCTACATTCGGTTGGCCTGATATAGCCGACGGTTCAGGTGCAAGTATTGGTTGAGGCGGTAGATTTGTGCCCAGCAGATTGGCATCTAATTCTAGGAGTGCGTTGACATCCTGAGCAGCCAATTGGTTGAGGTCAAATCCTTCTAGATTTAATTCAGCAATTTCTAAATCAACAGTAGATTCACCCTCAACGCTGCCAGCAGAACGAAGCCAGGAATCGATCGCGCTGTCTACAGGCTCAGCCACGGGAGGCGTGGTAGCTGCATCGGCAGGAACATTGCTGGAAAGCTCAGTACCAGGAAACGGCAGAGCCAGCGGTCGTACTGTATCAACACTGTTAGGCGATGCTGAGGCGTTAGGCTGTTCCAAGAACGATGGTACAGATGGGTTTGAAGACGATTGAGCCGTTTGTGCCGCCCTAGAGATTACTCTAGACAGAGGAAGAGTCCCTCGTGCAGAATCCAGACTTGAGAGCGTAGATGGCTGCAAGTAGGAAGAAGCTTCCTGACCAAGCTGACCCGCTAAATGGCTAATCAGGGCCGTAAACATCATCTCGCCCTGCTGTCCCAAGCTGTGCATTTTATTCAGCCCTTGAGACAGAGACTCTTCATACGCCTGTACATTGCGCTGCAAAGACTCAAACACCACGCTCAACGTGGAGTCCAGTTTAATCAGCAACTCGTCCGATTGTGATTGGGGAACCTGAATATTACCAAGCCCTGGGTAGGGTGCATCTGAGGTCGGGGCCACGACTGGAGCCGAGCCTGTCAACGCCAAGTTCGCGCCATAGGGTAATGATTGCTGCTGATTGCTACTCCGCAGAGATTGTGCCACTTGTTGCGGCAGTGTCTCTTGCAGCCGAGTCATCAACGCCTGCAAAAACTCTGCAATGACCTGCTGCTGTCCGGGTAACTGCCCTGCATACCCCTGACGCTGTGCCTCAAGCTGACGAATTTCTTGAACTAAGGCTTCTCGCTGCTGGCGCAACATCTCAACATCTGACTGAAGCGGCTGCATCAGGTTAGAGCGCAGATATCCCATTTCCTGAGCCAGCGCCTGCAACATTTGTTGGGCAGCAGCTTCACTTTGACCATAGGGCAGCGAGCGCTCAGCCTCTGCGCCTGCCTGGGGCGACTGGTAAGACCCTTGCGCTGGTTGATAGTAGATGTCATGCGCCAGTAAATCTGGTCTAGCGCCTGATGGCTCAAACCCTTCGCCAGCCATTTGCCGACGTTGAAAGGTCACTAGATAATTGCGCACACGCTCCAGAATTTGACGCTGCTGCGTCATCTCTCCAGACACAACCCACGGCAGACGGGGCGTTGTTTTCTGAAGCACACTGTCGATGTCTGTAATGAGCGCTTGAATTTGATCCTTCTGAGAAGTCACAATGTAACCCCTGACGAGTACTGAGCAGTAGCAGGCTGAGATGTTGCTGCCACTTCTAATATAGTTAGGCTTCCCGGAACAGCCCAAATTATGCCCTGGCTGAACTTGAAACCCCAAGTTGAGATGGCGATCGCACAGGCTAAAAGGCAGTCTAACCGGACGTTTAGTCCTATACTTGAACCACCTTGAACTAGAAAGGCACCTTAACGTTTAGTAACCTTAAAGGACATAGCCCTGAAGAACAAGCGTGCTTTCTGTCTAATGCGTCTGGTTACAAAGCGTAAGCCGTGGCTGAGTTTAAACCGCTTACACGTATGAATGATCTCTGTTGAAGATCATTTTCAGGTCGTTCAGTACCGCCATATCTGGACAAAGTGTACGTCAGGAAACTCGAAACGTGACAAATTCTCCTAAAAATACTGAGACAAAATTCGCGTCCAGACCGACTATTACCCAATTCGTGTCAAACTCGCCGCAAACGCAAAGCCGTCTTCGTGTAGAATACCCGGCCCCCGATACCCGACACCCCTCACCCGCCTTTAATAAAGCTGTAGCTTACTCGATCGAGACCTGTTGTAAAGCACCTGATCACACGGCACCTTCATACCACAACGCACTAGTGGGACTGCAATTCTGATGGACTAAAATCATTGCAGTGCCACACATCCCTTCACTGCGTTAAGCCCCAAGCATTAAATCCAGCGCTTTATGGCCTGAGTCTGCACCTGAGGATTCAGCAATAATAACTAGCACCGGGTATACCTTAGGTTATTATTGCTATAAAGCTTATCTGCCTGTCACATCTGTGCCAAGCTTCAAAAGCCTTTCTTGGTCATATTCCTGTTTATTGTCATAGTAAAGCAGGCTTGACCCGTGCATCACACCCTCCTTGGTTGCCCTTGTGCGCCTGTGGACAATCGCTCCAGACTCTAAGAAAAAAGAAAACGGCTCATTCAACGCTTGACCTTTTTGACAAACAGCGCCGCCTTTAACCGCTCAAGTTTTAGTCCATTGGGCCAGTGCCGGGCACAAGATTAAAATGGCGACTTCATTGTCAGGTTTATCGACCAGATTTGCACCCTTGCACTATCATTTACCCTGACTTGAGAATTACGACGCGGCCCCATGGAAGATCGGTATAATCCCAGAGATGCTCACGCAAACATATCGATTCGCTCAGCGCCCTTCTTTGAAGGACTCCCAGAGCTTGCGGTCGAGAAAGCTACCGCTCAGGTCGTGATGCGAAGCCACCCAGCAAATCAGGTCATTCTGCTGGAGAATGACTGGGGTAGCTCGGTCTATTTTATCTTGAACGGGTGGGTCAAAATCCGCACGTACAACTTGGATGGGAAGGAAGTCACGCTTAACATTTTGGGCAAAGGCGAGTTGTTTGGTGAAATGGCTCCTCTGGACGAAGTGCCGCGATCGACGGATGTGATTACCCTGGCACCCACTGTCATCGGTAACATGCCTGCCCAGGATTTTGTTAATTTGCTGCATACCGAACCACAGTCAGGCATTCGGCTCGCCCAGCTCATGGCACGTCGCCTGCGTCAGGTTAATCGTCGCTTGCGGTTACGCGAGTCTGACAGCACCTCACGCGTTGCAGACATCCTCCTGTTTCTGGCCGACGGGCAAGGCAAAAAAGTCTCCACGGGCACCGAAATTCCGAACTTACCGCACCGTGAATTGAGCAGTCTTAGCGGACTGGCGCGGGAAACCGTGACGCGTGTGTTGAGCAAGCTAGAGAAAAAGGGGCTGATCCTGCGCGATCGCGATACCCTCACCATTCCCGATCCGCATGCGTTAGAGCGCCTGATGATCTAAATCGAATCGCTGACAGCTAAAGCAAAAAGCGATCGAGGGCGGCCTTTAGTTCCTCAATTTCGGTTTCGATGTTGCCTTCTTTGGCAGCACGACCAATACACTCAGTCAAATGCTCATCCAGGATAATGCGGGCCACACGATCGAGTGCACCTCTGACAGCAGCAACCTGCACCAGCACATCGGGGCAGGGGCGGCTCTCTAACACCATTGTTTTAATCCCTCGAATATGCCCCTCAATGCGTGATAGCCGATTGACCACACGCTTGAGCGATTCTTCACTATGAACATGGGCATGATGAGCTGTGCCGTGCTCGTGGCGATGCAGAGGCTCATCCTCAAAGTGGTCACTATCTCGGCTCAGAGGACGTTCAGAGGTTGCCATTTAGAGTTGATGAAGTGGGCAAGGTTGACGGGTCAAACCACATATACATGCGATTCTAGCCCAGGTCGCCCACGAGACAGCATCAGTCGGCACAGTTTCAAGGCGTACAGTTAAAGGCTACACCTGTCAAAATGAGGAAAGGCTACGGTTACTACAACCTGGTTAAAGGCGATATCTGCCAAAATAAGCCGTGGTTTTGCAGTCAAAATAGATTAACACTTCAGCGACATTTGCTATTTGTAGGTCGATGCCATGCGATTCTCAACCCTTTCTCGCTCATTTCACCGCTCTTTGATAACGGTTCTAACCATTGGCTTGGCAGTGACGTTACTGCTGGTCACGCCTGCTCAGGCGAATTCGCTGCCGGATGCTGTTGCCGCGCCCTCGATCGCCGCTGTTAACCCAGCGCAGATCCCCGATACTGCTGGACAGGGTAGCTTCGTTGCCAAAGCAGTCAACCTCGTTGGCCCAGCCGTGGTTCGCATTGACACTGAGCGAACCGTCACTCGTCGCAGCAGTCCCGATCCACTCATGGAAGATCCGTTCTTTCGGCGCTTTTTTGGCGAAGAAGGTTTTCCGCAGTCGCCCCGTGAGGAGCATCTAAGGGGGCAGGGATCAGGCTTTATTATTGACCGTAGCGGCGTAATCTTGACGAACTCCCATGTGGTGAATGGGGCAGACAAGGTGACCGTGACCTTAAAAGACGGGCGCATCTTTGAAGGCAAGGTGCGTGGGGCAGACGAAGTGACAGACCTCGCGGTGGTTAAAATTGACGGCAGTGACTTGCCCGTCGCCTCGCTCGGTAACTCTGACCAGATTCAAGTGGGAGACTGGGCGATCGCTGTTGGCAATCCTTTAGGGTTAGACAACACGGTCACGCTAGGCATTGTGAGTACACTGAAGCGCTCCAGTGCCCAGGTTGGCATTCCTGACAAGCGCCTAGACTTCATTCAAACCGATGCTGCCATTAACCCAGGGAATTCTGGCGGCCCGTTGGTCAATGACCAGGGGCAAGTGATTGGGATCAACACCGCTATTCGTGCCGACGCGATGGGCATTGGGTTTGCGATTCCCATCAACAAAGCGAAAACCATTAAAGACCAACTCGCCAAAGGTGAACGTATTGTGCATCCATATCTGGGCGTGCAGATGACCGTGCTTACCCCAGAATTGGCGCGACAGAACAACAGCGATCCAAACTCGGCGTTTATGGTGCCAGAGGTGAATGGCGTGATTGTCGTGCGGGTGCTTCCCAATACACCTGCTGCCAAGGCGGGTCTACGTCGTGGTGATGTCATCACTCAGGTTGATGCCCAATCCATTACAACGGCAGAGCAACTACAGACGATCGTGGAAAATAGTCGCCTGGGTCAAACGCTACAGGTTAAAGTGCAGCGGGGTGATGTTACCAAGCAGCTACCAGTAAGAACGGCTGAATTGGAAGATGCTGCCTGAGCTAAGTGTGAAGGTAGAGGGCAGAAGAAAGGCGGAGAGAGTGGGGAGTCGAGAGTGGGTTAACGACTGACTGCTGACTGCTGATCGCTAAAGCAGTTGTTGGTTTTTAGTTGTTAGTTTTTAGAAAAAAGCTGATCGCTGACCGCTGACGGCTGATCGCTGACCGCTCTCTAACTCAAAACTGTTAAAGCTTGGTCGAGTGCTTCGTGCGTTCGAGCCTTTGCTGAACGCAGTAGCTGCTTGAGTTTTGACCAACAGAGTTTAAGCGGTGACAAGTTGGGGGCATAAGGCGGCTAAAACACAACCTTGGCTCCCACTGATTCAATGGCCGCTTGCACGACCTCAGCATAATGCACTGGCAGAGTATAGCCCTCAGCACGATCACCCCTACCCACAGTGGCGGCAGCAGCTCCTGGATATTCGCTTTTGGGCGGTTGATGATCATAATCATCAATTTTCAACGCAGTTAATTGAGTTAGCTTCCCGCGATCGCCTGAAATAATCATTCATCAAACTTCAGATTTACTCAGAGTCAAATGCCGATTGCAGAGCGTACAATCTTGCTATTTCTATGTACGATGATACCGCCGATTTCTTGCTGAACACTTCTCAGCCGACTTCGCCAGTTGGTTGCTGGGTAAACCTGTCACCCTGACAGAAATTCAACCCTCTGAACTCTCCCTCGACCCAATTCGCGCCGATGCCCTAATTTTCCTGGAGTCGGACGAATCCATTTTGCATCTCGAATTTCAAACGCTCCCCAAGGACAATATTCCGTTCCGTGTTTTAGATTACCGTGTACGAGGGTATCGCAGAAATCCAGCCAGATCCATGCGGCAAGTCGTAATCTACCTGAAACAAACGGGATCAGAGTTGGTTTATCAAACCAGCTTTGCGATGGAGCGCACTCATCATGAGTTTGAAGTGGTGCGCCTGTAGGAGCAACCTGCGTCACTGTTCCTGCAATATCCTGAGCTGATTCCTTTTGCCGTTCTGGGTCAAAGTGCTATCGCATATTACGGAGAGACATTATGCAGGAATCCACCGTCTATCGTTCGATCTTGTCGGAAGGAGGAGTTAAAAAACAGCGAGGAATCGCTATTAATCTCTTGCGTAGAGGAGTTGCGATCGACATTATTGCACTTTCCACAGGCTTATCAATTCAAGAAGTTGAGCAGCTTCAGCAGCAAATGAACGAATCCGCACAAAGCTAAAGGCCAAACTTGGTCAATGTGCGGGCAGTTGCTTGTGAGGCAGCGGCATAACAACCCCAATGCAGCGGACGAACAAAGTCTGTGCGCTTTGTTTCAGTCGTATCTGTCGCTGCTGATTGGGAACGTTAGCGCACAAGTAGGTTGGCTTCGCTGTCAGTGAGCAGTACGAAATGAAGCTGACGGCTGATCGCACTCACAACCACGAAAGCTGGATGGGTTCGAGCTGCTCTAAAACAACACGCTCCACGCGGCCACGTTGGTACATGGGCGTTTTGTGCCGACCCACGAATTTGGGAAAAACACCTGCTTTCTCAAGGCGCGATCGCGCCTGTTTACCCGAACAGCCTAGAAGCGCCGCCGCATCACCTAACGGCAACCACTGTTGAACAAACCGCTTGAGTAGCACCTCGTCTGGCTCATTTTGCACTTCGGTGAGCAGTCGTTCTGCAAGGAGCCAGCAGGCGATCGTATCGGCTTCGGCACGATGAGAATGCCCAACCGGAAACTGAAAATGTTTTACTAAATCGGGCAGGCTTCGGGATGGCAGATCGGGCAGCATCAGGCGAGCGAGAATCACAGTACAAAGCTGTTCAGCGGGCGATCGTGAAAACTCAATCCCTAATTGATCAAACTCTGCACACAAAAAAGCATAGTCAAATGCTAGATTGTGCGCGGTCAAGATGCCTGTGTTGAGTAACGGAAGATAGCTGTGCCAAACCTCTTCGGCGAGAGAAGCCTGATCGACCATTGCTTGATCAATCCCCGTAAACCGAGTGATCATCGCAGGTACAGGCACCTGTGGATTCACCAGATGCGTCTGCTGATGCAAAATGCCCTCTGCCAGCGTCGCGTGTAAAACGGACACCTCAATGACACGGCAACCACCAGAAGCACGATGCCCTGTTGTTTCCACATCTACCACAGTAAAGGACTGTTGGCTGACGCGACGATAGAACGCAAGCAAATCGGTTGACAACACGGGCAATGCCTCAAAGACGCTCAAACAAAACGGTAGGGTGTGCATTGCACACCCTACAGCTAACTACCTGCATCGTTCAGGTACTGTTATCGATCAAACGATGGTGACACCTGGTTTTCTGAGTTTCCAGTGTTGCGACTGCGCTTCACTGGCTTGGGCTTGGGTGAACCATGTCCACCACTGCTAACGCTTTGGGGTGGCTCGTCTGCATGGTCTTGCTGATTTGAGCGCATCCAGGTCGGGCGCGTCTGATCGTAGGCCATTTGCAAAGCGGCAGCGGCGATCGCATGGGGTTCGTATTCTTCTGACAGTTGCGCGACGATGGGCAAGAACGATGCCATCCGTTCGCCCACTAGAGCTTCCCGGATCTGACCCTGGAGCTTGTCAATTTGACGGGCTTCAATCTGAGCGCGAGTGGGAATGGAAACCACTTCTAACCGCTGGCGCATGTGATACTCAATGTCGCGCAGCTTACGGCGATCGAGGGAGTGGATCAGAGAGATTGCCGTTCCTTCCTTCCCAGCGCGTCCTGTACGACCAATGCGATGGACGTAATTTTCCACGCTGTCGGGCAAGTCGTAGTTAATCACGTGCGTCAGGTCATCGACGTGAATACCGCGTGCTGCAATGTCGGTTGCTACTACCCAACGTACTTGGCGCTGACGGAACCGGAGCAGCAGGCGCTCACGCTGAGACTGACTGAGATCGCCGTGATATTCATCCACGCTGTGACCAGCCGCTTGCAGTTGACTCGTGAGTTCTGCGGCAGCTTTCCGGGTGCGCACAAAGATCAGTGCGGCCTCCGGATCTTCTAGTTCCAAAATGGGCTGAAGGGCGCGCGCCTTCGTCCAACCACGGGGGATCATGTAAGCAACCTGATTAATGCGAGTCGGTGCTGTTTTCGGTTGCTCGATCGTCACCGTAATAGGCGATCGCAGAAACTTGGTCACTAACTTCCGCACCGAGGGTTCCATCGTCGCAGAAAAGAAGGCCGTTTGGCGCTCGATCGGTGCCTGACTAAGGATTCTTTCCACATCCTGAATGAAGCCCATGTTGAGCATTTCATCTGCTTCATCCAGCACCATCCAGCTCAATTGATTGAGCTTAAGATCACCCCGGCTAAGAAGGTCTAGCACCCGTCCAGGTGTACCTACTACAATCTGGGCACCGCGCTCTAGGCGCGAAATTTGCTGGTCGATCGCCTGTCCACCGTAAATGGTAACGACTTTTAGGCGGCGATCGTCGATAAAACCACGGATCGCTTGCCCTACCTGCATGGCTAACTCGCGGGTTGGAGTCAAAATAAGTGCCTGTACGGCTGGTAGCTTAACATCAATGCGATCCAAGATGGGCAGTGCAAACGCGGCTGTTTTGCCAGTACCTGTTTGAGCTTGTCCAACCACATCACGCCCACACAAGAGATGGGGAATCGCCTGTGCCTGAATCGCGGTAGGAACCGTAAAGTCCATCGCCTCCAGGTGACGGATACGAGCTTCGGAAAGACCAAGGCTATGAAACGAAAGGGTCATTGAATCTCCTAATTAAGAGTATGAGAGTACGTTGATTGCAAAGAATTGACAGCAAAAAGATGACGCAAGCAGGCTTGAGCAGATGCATTCAGCCCGCATCATGAACTCAAGGAACCGCCAGCGGCTGCATACGAATGAGGTCAGCCGCCATCGCAACATGACCGTATAGGTCATACACATCGGCATCGGCGATCGCCACCGGAACCAGCAATCCCAGGGCGGCGTGACCCTGGACATACACTAAGCCATCAACATCGGGGGAGAAACGAGCAGAGCGACCAATCAATTCGCCTGTTTCAGGGTTTTCTTGCTCGATCAACACATCAACCACCTTGCCCACTTCTAGCCGATTTCGCTTGAGTGAAATCGGCTGCTGAGCAGTCATCAAAGCATCCCGCCGCGCATCCATCACAGTCTGAGGAAGCTGATTGGGCAGGTGATAGGCAGGTGTGCCCTCCTCTGCTGAGAAAGTAAAAACACCCACATGGTCAAATTCATGGCGCTGGACAAATTCCAACAGGTGCTGAAAGTGCTCATCGGTTTCACCGGGAAACCCAGCAATGAACGTCGTCCGCAGTACAGCGTTGGGGATCGCGGCTTTAATGCGATCGATCACCCCATCATTAACGCGCCCTTGCCACGGACGATTCATTGATCGCAGCACATCAGGATGAGAGTGCTGAAGCGGTAAATCGAGGTAGGGCAAGACATTAGAGGTTTCCTGAATAGCGGCAATGATACGGGGCGTCAAGCCAGTTGGATAAGCGTAGTGCATCCGAATCCAGGGAATATCAACTTTACCCAATGCTCGCAAAAGTTCTGCCAGCCGAGGTTCGCCGTAAATATCCAGCCCGTAGTTTGTAGTGATTTGGGAAATCAAAATAATTTCCCGCACACCTTCAGAAGCTAAGCGTTCTGCTTCTGCGACGATGGATTCAATGGGGCGCGATCGCTGCTGGCCTCGGAGGTGAGGAATGATGCAAAAAGCGCACCTATAGTCACACCCCTCGGCAATTCTAAGGTAAGCGACACCCTCAGTGGTCGTGCGATAGCGAGGCGTAGTCTCATCAGCGATGTAGGTTGGTTCTTGAGAAACTTCCTGTACACGCTCTCCCGCTTCCGCCCGCTCAATGACGTTAACAATCTTGTGATAATCACCTGTTCCAACCAATGCAACGGCTTCCGGGAGTTCTTCTAAAAGCTGCTCCTGAAAGTGTTGCGCCATACAGCCTGTAATCACAATTTTTTTATCTGCTTCTGCCAGTTCTACCAGCGTGCGCACAGATTCCTCACGTGCTGCCTGGATAAAGCTACAGGTATTGACAATGACGTAATCGGCTAATGCTTCGTTGGTATCGACTTCGTAACCCGCCTGGACGAGAAGTCCCAGCATATGCTCTGTATCAATTCGGTTTTTCTCGCAGCCTAAATGTGCGACGGCAATCGTTGGCTTGTTGCCCATGAAATCCTATAACGGGTGGAATGGGAAGGGTAGTCAGTCGGTAAGCTGTAGCGATCGCTCATGCGACGGATTAACCCTTCGCCTCAAACTCGATAGCAGCGTGTAGAGCCACTATTTATCGCAATCGCCCAGATGTCAACAATCACTATGGTAGCGCAAAAACGGAAATATTACGATACTTTACGCAAGGGTCGATCCGCCTTCAGGAACGTCATTGTCGCTTTGCTAGCGTAGACCTGAGTGAATGGACATGCCCGACAACATCTTTACTATCTACTCATACTAGCGCATGATACGCTGCGTCTGAACCGAGGATGGTGAAGCAAGAGGTAACAGTACTTAGTGGTTCGATCGTCGATCGCGATTGACCGCAGATACAGGGGCAGTAAAAAGTTATGATTTTAGCAACCAGACCCGTTTCAATGAGTCCGAATTCTTAACGCACGTGGACTTAACTCAAATTTTCAAGACTCCGAATCCGATTATTGGTGTCGTCCATTTACTCCCGTTGCCCACATCGGCACTCTGGGGCGGCAGCCTGAAGACTGTCATTGATCGCGCCGAACAGGAAGCGACTGCTCTTGCTTCGGGTGGTGTGGATGGCATCATTGTCGAAAACTTTTTTGATGCACCCTTTCCCAAGGATCATGTCGATCCGGCTGTAGTCAGTGCGATGACCCTCGTCGTGCATCGCTTGCAGCAGATGGTGACCTTACCAATCGGCCTTAACGTGCTGCGAAATGATGCACGAAGTGCACTAGCGATCGCGACCTGCACCCAAACCCAATTTATCCGTGTCAATGTGCTCACAGGGGTGATGGCGACCGATCAGGGCCTCATTGAAGGCAATGCCCATGAATTGCTCCGCTATCGGCGTGAGTTGGGCAGCGATGTCAAAATCTTTGCGGATGTATTGGTCAAGCACGCTCGTCCGCTGAGTTCGCCCAATTTGACAGTTGCCGTGCAAGACACGATCGAGCGCGGTTTGGCCGATGCCGTGATTCTGTCCGGTTGGGCTACGGGAAGTCCACCCAATCTGGAAGATTTAGAACTCGCCACCGCTGCGGCCAATGGCACACCTGTTTTGATCGGGAGTGGTGCCGATTGGGAGAATATTTCAACCTTGATGCAGGCGGCGAACGGCGTGATTGCATCAACATCCCTCAAGCGGCATGGTCGCCGCGAACAGCCGATCGATCCTATTCGGGTCAGCCGTTTTGTAGAAGCGACTCGTCGTAGTGTTGCGGCGCTGGAAACGAAAGCCGTGCCATCTGTCCCCTTGCCCTCCTAATGCGATCGAGCCATTGAATTCAATTGATCGCGTCCTCACCTTGAGCTGAATCAAGATAAATCTGTAGCCCTTCTGCTAAAAGCTGAACAAAAGGCTCGAAGACCACATTAAAATGGTTGCACGGCAACTCATAAACCTCAACGCTATCAGCTAGCTTCGACCAACCTAACAAGGCATCAATCCTATCGGAAATCAAACGCTGCGCTGCCTCAGGTGGACGAACCGCTTTCAAAAGAGTAATCTGTCCCGGATAGGTTTGAGGAACATAGTTTTTCACCAACTGCTCATAAGCGGCTTCGAGCATCACAATTTCAGGACTAGGCTGTTGAGCCAAAGACAATGATTGACCGTCTGAATTTTTCTGAACTTCCTGCGTCAGTACCTTCCAGCCATAGTGCACTTTTTCCTTCAAGCGGCGCTTTTTTAGCTCAGCCCGATGTATGGGCAATCGTTTGAGCATATTAAGGTAGGTTGGTGTCCGCTTGAACCACGGCTTCCTCAAATTGTAGGTATCAACCATCGCTAGTAGGGCGATGCGCTCCCCTTGAGCGGCAAGTTGTCTCGCCATTTCATAGGCAACTAAACCCCCAAAGGAATAGCCCAATAAAAAATAAGGGCCGCTCGGCTGAAGTGCTCGTATCTCTTCGATATAGTCAGCGGCTATTTCTTCAACCGAGAGCTTGGAGAGGAGACTAACATCTGTTGTACGCGGTTGTAACCCATAAACAGGTCGATCGGGTTTCAAATGGCGCGCGAGTGGGAAATAATTCAACACATGGTGGTTTCTGGAGTGGATGCAGAAAAGAGGTGGTTTGATCCCATGCGGTTGAATCACAACCAGCGGCTTTTGGGTCATGGTTAAATCCTGCCGCCGTAAGCACTCAGCCAGGTTTTCTACCGTTGCTGCTTCCTGAAAGACAGCTAACGGTAGTTTTTGTCCGCGCATCGTTTCAATTTGGGCCAAGACGCGGGTTGCTAGCAGAGAGTCTCCCCCTAATTCAAAGAAGTTGTCTTTCACCCCGATCGGACGGACGTTTAGAATCTGCTCCCAAAGCTGTGTTAAATCATTTTCTAAAGCATCTTTAGGTGCTTCAAATGCGTTATCTAAGGCAACTTCTGATTCTGGGGCCGGCAGAACTTGGCGATCGAGCTTACCACTCGCATTTAGGGGCAAGGTTTTGAGCACAACGAAGGCAGAGGGCACCATGTATTCAGGAAGCTTTTCCTGCAAAAAGCTGCGTAACTCAGCGGTCGTTGGCACGGCTGCTTCAGATGGCACGACGTAAGCTACTAAACGATGGTTTCCTGGTGAATCTTCACGGGCAACAACCACAGTTTCAGTCAGCAAAGAATGCTGCTTGAGCGCAATTTCAATTTCGCCTAACTCAATCCGAAAACCCCGGATTTTCACCTGATGGTCAATTCGCCCCAGAAACTCAACATTGCCATCGGGCAAATAACGTGCCAAATCTCCCGTTTTGTAGAGACGGGCATTGATTTGATTGCTGTGTAGAGAAACGAACTTTTCAGCCGTTAGATTGGCACGGTTGAGGTAGCCACGAGCCAACCCGGCACCACTAATGTGTAGCTCACCGGATTCTCCAGACGCTACAAGTTGAAGGCGTTCGTCAAGAATATAGATTTGCGTGTTGGCGATCGCCCGACCGATAGGAGCAATTTGATGAGTGAAGTGAGGTTGACACGTCCAAAACGTCGCGTCGATCGAGGCTTCAGTTGGCCCATACACATTGTGTAACAGCGTACTGGGCCGAAAGCGCTGATAAAACTGTTCAATCAACTCAGACGGTAGCGCCTCTCCGCCACAAAAGACGTGTTTTAAGGAGGTGCATTGAGCAATCGATGGTTGGGCTAGTAATGCACGCAGCATAGAAGGCACCAATGCCATGACAGTGATCTGCTGCTGAGCCATTAACTGGATGAGATAGACAAGGTCTTTTTGCCCACCTGGAACTGGCAAGACTAGCTGCGCCCCGAACGATAACGGCCAAAAGATTTGCCAAACAGATGGATCAAAGCTGAAGGAAATAGATTGTAAAACTCGATCTGCTGGTGTGAGGGAAAAAGTAGTTTGTCTCCAGTAAAGTTGGTTCCAGATACCCACATGGGGAATCATGACCCCTTTTGGTTTGCCCGTTGAGCCTGAGGTGTAGATCACGTACATCAGGTTATTGGCGATCGCTCGTCCACTGGGATTTTTTAAAGTAGTTTGGCGCGTTTCCTCCCAATCTGAGTTTAAGCAGACAACTTTAGCAGGGGAGGCAGGCAGGCTGTCTACCAGATGTGCCTGAGTCAAAATGACAGGTACTTGAGTATCGTCCAAAATGAATGCCAAACGCTCTGCTGGGTAGGCGGGATCAAGCGGCACGTATGCTCCACCCGCTTTAAGAATACCGAGCAATCCGACAATCATCTCTAACGAGCGTTCAACACAAATGCCAACGAGTACTTCAGGGCCAACTCCTTGCTGGATCAGTTGGTGTGCCAGTTGATTGGCTCTTTGGTTCAACGCCCAATAGGTGAGGGTTTGGTTTTCAAAGACAACCGCGATCGCCTCAGGTGTTTTTTCCACCTGCGCTTCAAACAAAAGATGGATACATGTAGCCTGGTTGGTATCAATACGGATACCCTGCCTCATGGAAGGTCGCGTCTGGCGATCGGTTGTCAGAAGGCCACCCGATGGCTGTTCTTCCCATTGCATACTGTTTCGCTCCATCTTCACATTTGGCAACGGCCTCTTATTACCCAACGTTTCACTCCTGCCCTGGTTTGGCAGTCATTTCGCCTTCAAATTTGTTCAAACTTTATTGTTCGCAATAGTGCATAAAGTTTTGTTCAATCAAAGCAATCGCACGTAGGCGATCGCTCAACAAACGAGCCAATCTGTACCCATAAATTGCCCAAAAGAATATCTAGGATGTCTACGTTGAGCTAACTTTTCCCCGAAAGTTTCTCAAGTTATTTCGATAAGCCTTCTAAGTCAATCAATGGGGATGTGATGAACGCTCCAGACGGTGTCAGTACCATGTTCGCTACGTTTTGCTAGCGGCAGTGTTTTTTGTGCCTACCAGCTAACAGTTCATTCTCCAGCAGTCAATTTTTTGACCTGGCGAAGCGCTACTCAGCCTGACGCACTAAACCGTTAACGTTCTACGGACTTAAGAGCATGCAGCTTTTTGCACCTGCTGATCTCGATCAGCTTCAGCCAGATTTGGCTTACTTCACTGAAATGACAGAGTGGGTCAAAAATTTTTTGGGGAGACCTCATCCTGACTTAGGTCGATCGGGGCCTGTCTGTCCGTTTGTGCCCCGTGCCTTACAACTTGATACGATTCGGTTAGCGGTCATCCGTACCCAAGCAATGGGTCAATCTCAGATTGAAGAGATTGTTCGCCGTTATCGCGATCAGTTTTTAGAGCTAGAGCCTCAAAGCGGAGAAATGGCGTTTTATAAAGCAATTATGCTTGTTTTTCCAGACGTTTCCCCTGAGCAAGCACCTGAACTCATCGATGCTGTGCAGCAGAAGCTCAAGCCCTTTTTTGTTGAGCAGGGCCTCATGATTGGCGAGTTTCATCAGCAGAATGAAACGCCGGGGCTGCACAATCCCCATTTCCGCCCTCTACGCAGCCCGATTCCAATGTTGGCTATTCGGTTTATGGCAGAGTCAGACCTTCCCTTCCTGGAGCGCATGAGCGACCAACCTCAACTTCGAGTGAGATATCTGCAAGCGTATTTAGAACGCATGAGTTCCATCATTAAGGATGAAGCGAAGCTTAGCCATGCCCGAAAAGCACTGGCACTAGCACAGGCGCAACTTGCCCAAGGTCATCCGGTCACGATTCCACAAGACTACTTAGCCGCACCTAAGGTCAGCAAATGTCCTTTTGCTCGTTTAGCACGAGCGTTTGGGTAACCTGTCTACAGCTTTAAGCGTCAGAGTAGCCGTTATGCACGATCGCATCCAAAAAATTCTGGATGAGTTCAAAACTCCCTATCAAGTGCATATTCACAAGGACTTGCTGATACCAATTCGCAGCCCTCAAGACGTTGCTCAAGCGTTGGGTTACGAGCTTTCTCGCATTACAAAGACGTTATTGCTGGAGACAAAAGACCGAGAATACCGTTGTCTGGTGGTTGCTCCGATCGAGACGCGCTTAAATTTGCACCAGGTTGCTGAGCAGGTTGGTTGTAAACGGTTGCAAATAGTAGAGAGGACGGCTCTTTTAGAGTTACTCCATTATCCTCCCAATGGTGTTTCTCCCATCGGGGCCAATTCAATTCCTGTCCTGATGAATCGGCATTGAATGGACTCTCCAACTATATTGATCGGCGCAGGTGAGGCGGGTGTTGAGATTGAGCTATCCCCTCAATCGCTTCAAATGATCACCAACGCAATGCTTTTGTTACCATAATGGGCTCTGCCAGCACGCTTCTACCCTTGACTGACAAATCTTTGAGCGATCACCTGTCCTGCCCTGCATAGAAGTCCTGGCTCACAGAAGAAAGTCCTCTGTAGGCGTTTCATACCGTCACCCAGATTTTCATCACGGGCGGGTGAGCAACGGAGCCATCAGCCTTTCAGGAGTTCTGTCAGTCAATCAGCTTCTGCACTGTATGGTTCAGCGTAGAACGGCTCTAACGGGAGTACCTGTCTGAGTTGGAGCCGCTGCCTTGGTTTGAATTAGTTGCCCCAGGCTCACGAGCGCTGTAGCGTATTGGGGATCAGCCGTTGTCGCCACCTGTCGTTTTTGCACTAACGCCTTCTTTTGGGCATCGGTTAGCCCGACGACGACATCGGGCGTGATCCCAACGTGATTAATATCTCGACCTTTGGGGGTGTAGTACTTTGCGATTGTGAGCTTAATTGCAGAACCATCTCCCAGAGGCTGCACAGCTTGCACCAAACCTTTGCCAAATGTGCGCGTGCCTACCAAAACGGCACGCCCATCATCCTGAAGCGCACCCGCGAGGATCTCGCTGGCACTAGCAGAGCCACCGTCTACCAACACCACTAAGGGTTTTTGGGTCAGCGATCGCCCTTCTGTCTCATAGCGTTCCTTCACGGCTTGCCGATTGACGAGCGACACGATCGGGGTTTGCTCCATCCACATGCTAGCAATCTTGAGACTGGCATCTAGCAAGCCGCCCGGATCGGATCGCAAATCAAGGACATAGCCTTGAACGTTTTGCTTTTCAAGCGCCACAATGGCTCGGCTCATCTCAGTCGGAGCCGTTTGCGTAAATTCGGGCAGACGAATGTAGCCAATCTTGCCAAAGTCGGTTGTTTGTGTGCGATAGGAGACTGGATTCAGCGTAATGTTGGCTCTGGTGAGCTTAAAGGTCAAGTTTTGATGCCCTCGAAGAATCGTCAGTACTACCTGCGTACCTGCTTCTCCTTTAATTTGCTTGACGGCATCATTAATGTTCATTCCTTGCGTCGATCGTCCGTTGATCTTGGTGACCACATCAGCGGGTAAGATGCCTGCTGCCGCTGCCGGAGACTGTTCAATGGGGGCAACAACGGTTAACGCTTTCGTTTTTTCATCCGCTGCCAGTTCCAACCCCACACCAGAGAGATTGCCGCTAATTTCAGTGTTCAGCGCATTGTATGCCTGTGGTTCAAAAAACTCGGTGTAGCGATCGCCCAGCTTCGATACCATTTGCTGAATCGCTTTATACGCTTGCTCCCTAGAACTATAATTGCGACCCAAGTAATCCTGCCTGACGGCTTTCCAATCTTGCTGGTTAAAACTGCCGTCCACATAGTTTTGATCCAGAATGTGCCAGACCTCATCAACGAGCTGTTTTGGACTGGGTTGTGGCTCAGCCCAGCTTTTTGAAATACTGGCAGCGCCTGTAACAAGGACGGTCGTAGCTGCTAGGACGGCAGTTCTGGCGAAAAATTTTTGCGTAGTCATACGTTGATAAAACGAAGGGGACTAGGGACGTTTACGTTGGTCACAAGTAAGCAGCAAGGCAAAACAATATTGTGTAGAACGTTAGACTGTGCATTGCCGCTGGAGGTTCAATGTAATCTCAACCAATACTCTCAACTTAGGCATTCAAACAAACTTAGGGGTAGCAGCTTTAGTTTTCGATGCTGAAAGACTAACGAGAAGCAGCAGACAGCGTTTGCTTCGTTGTACTATCTTGCTGTGATGCTGTCGCTATCAGAGTGTGGCGCTGAAAGAACGCCCAGATCATTTGACTGGCATCTAGAAACTGCGATCGCCCGTAACCGCCACCAGGCCAAATATGAGTTGCTCCATTCAAGGCTACCAATTGCACGGTTGAGTGAGCTTGACAATTGGTGTAAGAGGAAGAGGTTACAAGTCGGTCAGCGCGTTGTTTCACGGTTACGGGTGCTCCACAACCATTATGTTTTTGCCAGAAATTAAATACAGCGGGAATGGGTGGAATGGAGAGATTACGACCTACTCGCACATCGGGCGGCTTACCACCTTGCCAGGGCACCACAGCATCAGCCGTGCCGTTAATCATTAACATCGAGACAGGTGTTTTGGTCTGGCATTTGGCTTGAAACTGCTCTGGTAAGGAGGCTGCAACCGTTGCAAAAGCGGCAATTTGTCCTGGATTCTCGCAGGCAAGCTTTTGAACTAAAATGCCACCATTGGATAACCCTGTCGCGTAGATGCGCTGATGGTCGATCGTGCGCAGTTGACCCAAATGAGCTATCAGCGCTTGCACAAAGGCAACGTTATCTTCTTGAGTCCCTGCCTGCCCCGATACATTCCACTTTGCATTGATGCCATCGGGGTAAACGATGATAAAACCTTCCTGATCTGCAAGCTGATTGAGTCCAGTGTGAGTTGCCATATCTTTGCCTGTGCCCTCTGATTCATGGAACGCCAAGACAAGTGGCAATGGCTGACCAGCTTTGTAAGTCGGTGGCGTATGCAGGTAGTAAGTACGCCGAATGCCCTGATCAATCAGCCCTCCCATAAAGTCTGTTTTGGCTGGTTGATGGGCAAAGGCACTCATCGGTTGAGCAGCAGGTGCAGTCTCGTTCTGGGTGAGTGTCACTTTCTCAGCGGCTGGTTCAGTTTGGATATGGTAACCCGCTGCCAAACCTAGTAAGAGAGCAGCCATCGAAGACGTAACCAGGACAGGTTTTGGCAAGGGAGAACTCATGGTAGGCGTGATAACAGCTTTAACGGCAGCGTTTTTCAATAGGCGCTTAAGCAGAGCAGTGAGCAGATTAACCTGATCGCTAGCTTTATGAAGCGGGGATGCAACGGAAGAGAAGCCGTTGCGCCTCAGTCTAAGGTAACAATGACTTAAACAAACCATTCGCTTGGCAGATCTGTCTACCTGATGATGGTTACCACTAGGTGAGGCGGCGTGTTTCCGACCGTTAGACCGCAGATGGTGTAAAAACGTTCAGTCTCTACTGTCTATGTACAGATGGTATGGCTAGAAAGCTATTACAATGCAAACCAGTTGCGCTCCTTTGCTGATCGTTGGTTTCATGTGCGATCGTGTCAGTGAGTCTTGGCGATCGCGCACGACTTTAGTGTAGAACGCAGCGAATTAGGGAAAATAGAGTACAAGTTCCTGGTGCATACGTATGACCTGCTGCCTCAATCCGGACTGCCAGCATCCCCAAAACGCTGATGATGCCGAGTTTTGCCTTAGTTGTGGCACTAAGCTGATACCATCGCTGCGAGGACGGTATCGAGTCATACGACCGATCGGACAGGGCGGTTTTGGACGAACGTATCTGGCAGAAGACGACGATCGCCTCAAAGCACGGTGCGTCATTAAGCAGTTTTCGCCTCAATTGCAAGGGACTAAATCGCTTGAAAAAGCTGTCAAGCTTTTTGAGCAAGAGGCCGTGCGACTTTATGAACTGGGCGAACATCCTCAGATACCGGCGCTACTGGCGTATTTTGCACACGACAAACGCCTTTATTTAGTACAGCAATTTGTTGAAGGCAACACGCTGTTGCAAGAACTGGCGCAAAATGGCGTCTTTATTGAACAACGTATTCGTGAAGTGTTAGCAGGCATCTTGCCGATTCTCAAATTCGTTCACGATCATCAGGTTATTCACCGCGACATTACACCGTCCAACATTATTCGTCGCAAGTTTGACAACAAGCTGGTGCTGATTGATTTTGGTGTTGCCAAACTTCTGTCGGTGGAAGCGTCTAACCAGCCGGGTACGAAGATTGGCACTGAGGGTTATGCACCGATCGAACAGTTGCGTAGTGGTAGAGCGTATCCAGCTAGCGATATCTATAGTCTGGGTGCAACGTGCTTGTTTCTGATGACTCAGGTTAAGCCAGAAGACCTCTACGACCCGTTGCAAGGGCGCTGGCTTTGGCGAGAACGTTTAAACGAAAAGGGACGGACGATCAGTGAGCCGATCGCGCAAATCTTAGACAAGATGCTGAAAGATCTGGTCAGCGAACGCTATCAATCTGCGGATGCGGTGATGAAAGATTTGCGAACAGCCTTATCTCGCCCTCCGATTGGGGCTACAGTTTCCCGTTCAAGACAACCAGCAGGCCAACCACCGATCGCAGCGTCGCTTTCTGGCAGCGCGATCGCGTCGCAGCCTGTGAGTCAATCCCAAATGGGGCAACCTCGGGTGTCTGGTACGCCACCTTCTAGACCACCCATTTCTAAACCTTCCGTGTCGAAGCCGCCACTTTCGAGTGCGCAAAAATGTCACTGCTTACATACCCTCGTTGGGCATTCCCGCTGGGTTACGGCAGTTGCCATTAGCCCTAATGCTGAGACGATCGCCAGCGGCGGACTGGACGACAATATTAAAATCTGGAATCGTGCTACAGGCGAACTGTTACGAACACTCACAGGTCACAACAAACCTATCAACTGCCTGAGCATTAGTCCCAATGGGCAGATTTTGGTGAGTGGCAGCGACGACGACACGATCCGTCTTTGGCATTTAGCGGATGGAAGACTGCTGCAATCGCTCACTGGACACACGAGAGATGTCAACTCAGTAGTGATCAGCGCCAATGGTCAACTGCTTGCCAGCGGCAGCGAAGATCGCACCGTGCGGTTATGGAAACTGACAACAGGTGAAGCTCTACGTTCATTTTCAGGTTTGGCGGGCATGGTGCGATCGGTGGCTCTCAGTCCTGATGGTCAATTCCTTGTCAGCGGTGGTTTGGATAATCAAATTAAGCTGTGGAGTCTCAAGACTAACGCCCCTGTGCGCACACTGCCGAACGGTCACTTTAATTCAGTCAATGGTGTTGTCATTACGCCTGATGGCAAAACCCTGGTCAGTGCCAGCAAAGATAAAACAATTAAAGTATGGGATCTTGCGAAAGGTGTAGTAGTGCGAACCCTTTCAGGACATATGGATTCGGTCAACGCGATCGACATCAGCCGCGATGGCAAACTCCTGGTCAGTGGCAGTAGCGATACCACTATTAAGCTCTGGAATCTGGAAATCGGCACTCTGATCGGTACGTTGACGGAACACATTAGCGCTGTGAATGCAGTCGCTCTTTCAGGCGATAGTAGTGTGTTGGTTAGCGGCAGTTCGGACAGCAAAGTGAAGGTTTGGCAGTTGGGATGAGAAGAAGGCAGGAGGCAAACGATAAAAAGGATAATTTTGAGTAGCGCTTTGCGCCGCTGAGTCTAAAAGACACGCTTCGCGAACGCTAGAAAGTCTTGAGTTCAATTCCTGTCCAAGATCTCATGTGGCAGACGTTGCTGGTAAGAAGTTTTTGTAGCTGCTGGATCGCTGCTGATCGATGGCTGATAGAGAATACCTTTCACCTGCTGACTGCTAACCACAATCATTGCTCACAACGTTCTTTTTTTGTAAAGCTCAACTCAGGGATACAAACAGTATCATTTGTTACGAAATCTCTTCGTCTATCTGCGTCTTTAGATAGATATTGTCCAATCTCAGGCGCAGGGGTGAGGGAGTATGCTCAAAAATATGGGTAGTCTAGAGGATATCCCTTCACACGCACCCTTATGGACTCTGTGCAGTACCCGTTTGGGAAGATTCATTATCTGTTTCGGAAAGCTGATCATGCCAAGTGGCATCGGCAGGAGAGTAAACGGCATATTCTACGATCGCAACTAGGCTTTACTGATGTGGCCCCCACCCGACCGAAACCATGTACTGGCTGTACAAACTATCACGGTGTGACGTATGGGTACAGCCGTGAAGCTCGCACGCCGCTAATTTGTGGATTTCATCCCTACGGTTGGGAGCGTGAAAGTGAGTGTCCTGACTGGTGTGGAGCACATTAGGGTGGAAAGTTAGCTAGAGTGGTTGGCAGTCTATTGCATCAACCATTCTGCTGCGAGGTCTGTTTTGGCTCGGTTTACTGCTCGTCCCTCTTCTCAGAAAGCGAACTCACAGGACGCGATCGCAGGCTCTCGCCAGTCGCACTCAACGACTTCTACTCAAAACCGTCATTGGCAGAACGCGCATTCACTCAAACGCCTGCTGGATTATGGGCAGCGCTACCATCAGCACACTCGCTGGGCGATCGCCTGCTCGATTCTCAATAAAGTCTTTGACCTGGCTCCTTCGGCACTGATCGGTACGGCGGTTGATATCGTTGTACAGCAGCAAAACTCGGTACTTGGTCGCTTCGGTATCAAAGATCTGTTTACGCAGCTGCTGATTCTCTCAGTCCTAACGTTCTGCATTTGGGGGTTAGAGTCAACGTTTCAGTATGCTTACGATCGCCTGTGGCGTAACCTGGCGCAAAATATTCAGCACAACTTGCGGCTCGATGCCTACGCTCACTTACAAGAATTAGAACTGGCTTATTTTGAAGAGCGCAGTACAGGTGGCTTGCTATCGATTCTCAATGACGATATCAACCAGCTAGAGCGCTTTTTGAACGGCGGCGCGAATGACATTTTGCAGGTCAGCACGACTGTCATCATTATTGGTAGTGTGTTCTTTATTTTGGCTCCCAGCGTGGCCTGGATGGCAATGCTGCCAATGCCGCTGATTGTATGGGGATCGGTGATCTTTCAGCGACGTTTGGCTCCACGCTATGCTGATATGCGCGAGAAGGTGAGTTTACTCAACGGTCGTCTGTCCAATAACTTGAGCGGCATTACGACGATTAAAAGCTTTGCAACAGAGGCATATGAAACGCAGCGGATTGCCCATGATAGTGAGGCGTATCGTCGGAGCAACCAACGCGCGATCGCCCTCAGCGCCGCGTTTGTTCCCTTAATTCGCATTCTTGTCTTGATAGGTTTTTTGGCAACGCTGCTTTACGGGGGGCAACTGGCGATCGCAGGTAGACTTTCTGTCGGTAGCTATAGCGTGTTGATTTTCTTGACCCAATCGCTGTTGTGGCCGCTGACTCGTCTCGGTGAAACCTGTGATTTATATCAGCGGGCAATGGCTTCGACAAAGCGGGTGATGGATTTGCTGGATACGCCGATCGCGATTCATTCGGGACATTTGTTGGTGGGGAGCCAGCAGTCAGCCAGCAGCCAGCAGCCAGCAGCTTTTCAGGACAATAATGCGAATGGAAAGGGAAACGCTAGCGGTGAGTGGTCACGCATCCCAACAATGAACCATTCAGAACCGACCACTCCGATTCAAGGTGATATCTACTTTCGTGATGTGACCTTTGCTTACACCGATCGTCAACCTGTGATTGAAGAGTTGTCGTTGCACATTCCAGCAGGTAAAACGACGGCGATCGTAGGCGCAACGGGATCAGGCAAAAGTACGCTGGTAAAACTGCTGCTGCGACTCTACGAAGTGCAAGCTGGAACGATCATACTGGACGGTGTGGATCTACGGGAATTGGAACTGCAATCGCTGCGACGGGCGATCGGATGGGTGAATCAGGATGTGTTTTTATTTCACGGCACGGTAGCAGAGAACATTGCTTACGGAAGCTTTAAGGCAACTCCGGCTGAGGTTAGAGCTGCGGCTGAGATTGCTGAGGCGCATGAGTTTATCCAGCAATTGCCGCAAGGCTACGACACCATTGTGGGCGAACGAGGGCAAAAGCTTTCGGGTGGACAACGGCAACGGCTGGCGATCGCTCGTGCCATTTTGAAAGATCCGCCGATTTTGATTCTAGATGAAGCAACGTCTGCAGTGGATAACGAAACAGAGGCAGCTATTCAGCGATCGCTGGAACGCATTACGGTGGGTCGTACCACCATTGCGATCGCTCATCGACTATCAACCGTGCGGAATGCCCACTGTATCTACGTAATGGATCACGGCAAACTGGTGGAATCTGGCAATCACGAAACGTTGCTAAAGAAACACAGCATTTACGCTAGCTTGTGGGCGATTCAAACTGGCGTAGCACTTGAGGAGCAGTAAGCGGCTCTTAGTCAGAGGATCGATTGTGAGTGAAAAAGAGCTAACCATTGACAGTTGATCGTAAACAGCTTTTCTAGCACGCTCTATTCTATGAACTGACTAGAGAAAAATGACAACTTGGTGACTGTCACATTTAACTTTACGCAAAATTTATACTCCCCCTAGAATCTGAGGACATTTCATTGGGGCTGCTTTTTATGTCTGCGATCGCAACGACGTTGGTGTTCCTTGTTGTGACATTCGGAGCTAATGCTTTTGTCACAATTTTTATGACTGCAAATCACGATGGCATTCCAGGGCGGCGTTTAGGAGGTGGTACTCGTTACGAAGCACCATCGCTGCCTTCCACGATTGATGCCTAGCTACGCAGACGATGGGTAAGGCAATCCGCAGCATGTGTCAAACGAGTTTTACACTCGCTCGGCTCGCTGCTCGGTTCTTGCCTCGATCAGGATGCATCCACCACCAAAATCATTCACGCCAAAAGCCTAGCTTAGCGGCTCCGCAAACGGTTCAGCTTTACCAAAACTTCTCATTTGTCGACTGACCTTCTCTTTCGCTGGTGGTACGATACCGAGGCGATTCAAGGTTTCATCGAGATCTCTAAGCAGGGCAAAGTCCTCTTCAGGCAGGAATTGAGCGTCGTTTCTGGTCATCCCTTCGCCAATTGCAGGAGCCTGTTCTAAGAACGCAAACGCCTGTCGGAATTGCTGTGGGTCTGCCTGAATAGGCGCATCAAAATGACAGGGAATAATTTGCTGAAACGCCCACTGAGTAAGGATATCTGCCCAATCGAGCGTTTCTTTTGGTGCTCGATTAAGAATCAAGGTTTGCAGAACAGGGGCGACTAGCAAGCGTCCATTGCCCCGTAAAGCTTTGAACGATCGCGGCCAATTATCGTGCCATTGAAACGGAAACAGCCCGAAATAGGCTTTTTTGGAGCGATCGGCGGCGTTCAAGGCGTTCGCGATCGTCTGCTTCAAACTCATTACAGACAACACGCTGGGTTGAAAAAAGAGTGTAAAAAGTGCAATACGCTGCCATCCTTTGCGGCGATGAGCAGGAGTGTCTACGACGACATCTGCTGCACACTCTCTGGCGTGAAAGAGCAGTGGATAGGGATCTAACTGCACGATCGCGGGTGGTTCAGCAGGAATGGAGACGATCGAGTCGGTAACGAGTAAGGTGCGCGTTTGTCGATGGAAAAAGGCCACTTCTTCAAACTGTCCTGGCCCAAGGGCGATCGGCCCTAGAATGGCGTAATCAAACTCATCTGCAAATGGAGCCTTGCGGCTGTCATCTGGAAGCGCGTGTGTACGTTTGGCAGGCAAACCCAGCCAACTTAGTGGCAGGTTCAGGGGAAAGCTCCACTGGTGGGGGGCCACAAACACTTGAGCATGAGAAAATTGGCGAGCAAATGGCCCGACGAAGACCTTATGTTCAATCCCCGAAATGGTAGGTAAAATGATGTACTTTACGTCGCCATGCACTGCGACTAATTCGTTCACGAGCCGCAAGCATTCTGGAGTGGGCGCTACGGGTGCGTAGACTAGAAGGCCGCCTGTCTCAAGCTTGACGATCGTCATCCGAATGGGCACCACCACGTAGAAGATGCCCTGAATCTGGTCAAATGTCCAGAGCGTGTCTCTAATCACCTCTGTACGCAGTGTTCGTCGCTGACTGTAAGGATAAAGCGGTACTGCCAACCAAAACCGCCATAACCAATCGCTGGAGTGCTGCTTTTGCAGCTCTGCGTCTGGTCGTATATTGTGTTCCTGCTGTTCGATCGTGGGTTTTTCCACGCCACGATTCCTCCCATACCAATGCTTGCGCCGTTTTGCTTCGATCGCTGAAGCCTAAAGTTTAGCAAATGCTTACCCGCTCAGTTGATGAGAACTTACGTATTCTGACCAGAACGTCGGAGGTTTAGCAACTACGTTTTGTTACGATGCCTGATGCTGGTGAAAACCTCCGAGGTTGATGTACGAAGGGCATCGGCATGAATTGTGTAAAGCATTAGTGTGGCCGGGAGGCATACCGCTGGCAGGTGCGTGCTGCATCCTCTTTTACTCTAGAGGGGAGGTAGATTGGATCATTTGCCACGGCTTTCATTTGTTCACAGGCTGTTGTTAGCCATTCAGACCATTTGCCTACATGCCATAGGCGCAGATTGCTATCTGCACTACCCGTGAGCAGTGAACGGCTATCAGGGCTAAAGACGAGCGTCGTTACAAAGTCCGCGTAGCCTCCTAGAGGTTCACCTAATGGTTGACCTTGCAAATTCCACAGACGTACTGTTTCATCCCAACTGCCGCTAGCAATCATTTGTCCATCAGGGCTGATGGCAAGCGCACTGACCCAACCGGAATGACCTCGGAAGGGTTGGGACAGCGGTTCCCCTTGCAAGCTCCAGCGTCGAATCGTACCATCATTACTGCCGCTGATGATGGAGTGACTGTCGGGGGTAAAAAGCACGGCTCTAATTTCATCTTGATGCTGAAAGGATTGTCTCACAGGCTTTCCTGATTGATCCCATAGGCGTACAGTGTGATCGCGGCTACCGCTGACAAGCAACTGCCCATCAGGACTAAAGGCGATCGCGGTGACTGCCCCAGTATGTCCCTGTAGGAGTGAACCCAGTAATTGCCCTTGCAAATTCCAGCGTCGAATCGTGCCATCATCACTGCCGCTCACCAGGGTTTGACCATCGGGGCTAAAGCTCAACGATGTCGCAACCGCCGTCAGTCCTCGAAAGGGGGTGCCGATCGCCTGCCCTTGCAGATTCCATAGCCGTATTGTTCGGTCAGCACCGCCTGTAGCGATCAGTTGACCATTTGGACTAAAGGCCGCTGGAACGACCAGAGTTCCGTAGTGATCTTTAGCGGCTGCCGTTTCTGGAAAGACATTCTCTTTGTAAGCCTGTAGCGGGATGGTCAGAGGTTCACCAGAAGTTTTCCAGATGCGTAGCAGCCCGTCTTCACTCACGCTAAGTTTGGTCTGAGCTTGCTGATCGAAGGCAACCACCTCAACGCGCCGTTGGGATGCTGTAGACTTACTCAGAAAAACTTCCCCGGCGGTATAGCTTTGCGGATGCCAGAGTCGCACCGTATTGTCATTCGCCCCGCTGACGATTGTTTGACCGTCGGCACTGATGGCAACCGATGTAACCCAGGCAGTGTGTCCTCTTAGGGGTGCACCTAGCTGCTGCCCTTGCCAATTCCACTGTCGTACTTCGTTGTCATGCCCACCACTGATGATCGTGCGCCCATCAGCGCTCACCGCCAGAGACATAATCATATTCTGATTGCCCTGAAACGGATCGCCGATCGCCTGTCCGCGACGGTTCCAAAGGCGGATCGTTTTATCTGTGCTGCCGCTCACGATCATCTGCCCATCGGGACTAAAGGCAACAGTGCTAATGGCCCGCTTGTGTCCCCTAAAGGGTTGGCCGATCGCGTTGCCTTTAAGATTTGAGAGCAGCAGTACGCTGGCTTCACTGCCGCTGGCGATCGTCTGCCCATCCGGACTGAATGCAACTGCTGTCACTGGTGCAGTATGGCGTGTAAACGCTTGCCCAATGGGGTTTCCCTGGAGATCCCATAAGCGTACCGTCTGATCCTTCCCACTGCTGGTAATCGTCTGACCATCGGGACTAAACGCAACCGCCAACACATTGCTTTTGTGTCCTTTAAAGGGACGGCTGGTGCGGCGTTGCACATCCCATAGCCGAAGCGTACCATCCACACTGCCACTGATGATGTATTGACTGTTGGGGCTGACTGCCACAGTGCTTACAGGGTCTGTATGTCCCTGGAGCGGTTCACCGATCGGCTGTCCTTCACGAGTCCACAGGCGCAGCGTTTGATCATCGCTACCGCTGACAATGAAATGTCCATCAGGACTCATTGCTACCGCGTTTACCACATCGGTATGCCCCAGCAAGACGGCTTGTTCCTGGTTCAGCGCGATCGCGCTCAAAAGGCTAGACTGTACTGGATCTAGCACCTGTCCGGTAAATATCTTTCTGCTTAAATTCAGCCCTGTCGCCTGAAGCGCTAGCATTAAAGCACCCGCTGGCTGCGTAGACAACAGATTTTTTGACTCGGCAGATTTTTCTCGCAGCGTGGCAAACGTTGATTCTTGAAAGGTCTTCACAGCTAAACCAGCCACGATCGCCAAGCCAACCGCCCCACTGATGAGTGCAAGGCGCTGTCGTTTGATTTCTGCCCGTTGTCGAAGCGTTTCAGCCTGATGGCTGGTATCCAGATAAGCACGCTGCAATGCCGTTGGCTGTGGGTCTTTTGCATAACTCTGCACAAGCCACTGTTGCACTGCTTCCAGGTCACTCCCTCGTAGCAAGTAACTGTCATTTTGCCCTTGCTGCTTCCACTCAATGGCTCGCTCTAAAAGCCTAGTGTGAGTGCGCACATAATCCAGGTCAGTATCGATCGCCTTAAGCAGCGATTGAAGCGCTTGCTCAAAGGGGTCTTGCTCACGAAAGAACAGCCAGTTGTGCTTCGATAGGGCTGGGTGAATCTGCTGCGGGTCAAAGCCCTCGCGTCGCACGATCGGGACTAAGCGCTTCTGGTGCTCTACCGCGTAGTCAACTTCTTCCCGACAGACCGCTGAAACAACCGAGTCAGGGCTGATCACAAACACAAATGCATTGGCTGCTACGATACCACGTTGAATCTCAAGCCACCAATCAGCCGTGAGAGGAATGTCTTCCCAGTCTATCCAGGTGTCTCGGTGCTGCATTTGCAAGGCTGTATGCAGCGTTTGCACAAACACCTTATCTTTGCGCGAGTAGGAGATGAAAACGTCACTCATGCAATCCTCTCAAACGATGTACTGTTTTAAGATCAGCACGTTAGCAGACGTAACCATTGTGCTGTAGGCATTTCAGCTTCGGTGAGCACCTTAACCACAAGCTGGTTACTGGCTTTACGCAGACTACTCATGGTTGCCTGTTTAGCCTTCTAGTTTGAACGTCAACTAGTTCCCCAACCGCAACAATGGGGCAAGTATCATACTGATTAAAAAGCAGCCACTTCTCTAAAGCCAAATGGTATGCAGTAGCAGCACGAAACTCTACTGTCTATGCGGGTTGAGAAACCAGTGTGTAGCAGTTGGCATTTCTAGAAAGCATGCTTTTGGAAGCCAGTTTACCAAAAGCGATCGAGCAATGCTTTCCTGATCTGGCGACCTTGTTTCGTGCAACCGGAAACAATAGACTTCCTGCATGAATCAGATTTTGCCCCCTATCCCCCCAAATTTGGGGGGCATCAGTTTTAGCTTCCCCCAAACTTGGGGGACGGGAGGAGGCCTTTAAGTATTCGCGCAGGAGGTCTAATGCTGTGACGGAAACTCAAACGGCAGATGGCTGACCGCTTGTTTCGGCAGCCAAAGCCTCCAGGCGTTCCTGCTGATCTTGAGAAATGCAGGTTTGAATGACCTCTTCAATATCGCCTTCAAGCACTGGCGCAAGTGAAAAATTTTGCCCTAACCGATGATCGGTGATGCGGTTGTCTTTATAGTTATAAGTGCGAATTTTTTCGGAGCGCGAACCTGTGCCAACCTGAGAGCGTCGCATGGAGGTAACCGCTTCCTGTTGCTCCCGCAATTTCATTTCGTAGAGCTTTGCTCGTAGAATTTGCATCGCTCGTTCACGGTTTTGCAGTTGCGATCGCTCTTCTGTACAAAAGATCCGGATCCCGGTCGGCTTGTGCATCAAGTCAACCGCTGTTTCAACTTTGTTGACGTTTTGCCCACCCGCACCACCGGAACGCGCTGTGGTAAGTTCAATATCTTTGGGGTCGATGTGAATCTCTACATCGTCCACTTCTGGCATGATGGCTACGGTTGCAGTAGAGGTGTGCACCCGACCAGACGCTTCGGTTACGGGAACGCGCTGCACACGGTGAACGCCTGCCTCAAACTTGAGCTTGCTATAAACGCGATCGCCTTGGATTTCCAGAATCGCTTCCTTAAAGCCACCCATATCTGCCAGAGACTCGCTTAAAAGCTTGACGCGCCAACTTTGGGTTTCGGCATAGCGTGAGTACATCCGCACCAAATCGCCCGCCCAAATGCTGGCTTCGTCACCACCTGTCCCAGCACGAATTTCCAACATGATGTTCTTATCATCGTTTGGATCGGTCGGCAACAACAAGATTTTTAGACGCGTTTCTAGTTCATCAGACTTGGCTTCTAATTCGGCGACTTCTAACGTCGCCATCTCCTGTAGCTCTAAGTCGCCACCTGCTTCTTTCAGAATTTGTCTGGCATCTGTGAGGGCTTGCTGTGTTGCTTTCCAGTCCTCAAAGGCATTAACCACTTCCTCTAAAGACGATCGCGTTTTAGCGACCCGCTGGAATTCACCAGGATCTTTTGCCACGTCAGGATCTGCTAACCGACGAGTCAGCTCGTTAAACGTCTGCTCAACCGATTGCAGTTTATCCAACAGATACGCTTCAGCCATAGGACAAAACCACCGAAAACCGTAGAGTAAAGGACTGACTCAAGACGCTGAACTCAAGATAGAGCCTGAACTTCTGACTCTTGATCTTAAAAGCTCCAATCAAAAAGCTCTGAATCTAAAATCAGCACATCTACCGTCTTTTTTTCTTTTGTGGTTGCGCCTCTGCTGCTGCGTCTTCACCTTCTAGCATGCCGTACTTCCGCAAGAAGCGATCAACCCGCCCTTCCGTGTCGATAATTTTTTGCGTACCCGTATAAAACGGATGATTACCAGACCATACATCTACGTGAAGCTCAGGCTTTGTGGAACCAATGGTCATCACCACTTCCCCATTGCAGTAGACTTTTGCATCGGGATACCACTTGGGGTGAATATCGGGCTTAGGCATCGTTAACTCTCCAACTTACCGTCTCATTACTTACCGTCTTATCACTCAATTTTAGCGTCCCAGGCTGCTCTCAAGCATTGAGCGCTAAAGACCAACTCTTAACGCTTCGAGAACTGAGGTGCTTTACGTGCTTTACGCAGACCATACTTCTTCCGTTCTTTCGCGCGTGGATCACGGGTCAGATAGCCCTCGATCTTTAGAGGTTTGCGGTTGTCAGGATCAAGCTGGCAAAGCGCACGGGCTACGCCCAGACGGACCGCATCGGCTTGTCCAGTTAAGCCTCCACCGTGGGCATTGACTAGGATGTCATACTCACCTTCAAGACCCAGAGTCTCCAAAGGCGCTTTAGCAACAGACAGATATTCGGCGTTGAACTGAAGATACAGATCTCCAGGCTTGCCGTTGATGGTCAATTGTCCATTGCCAGGCACTAAGCGTACCCGCGCAACCGCTGATTTCCGACGGCCAGTTCCTAAATAGACAACTCGACCCTGGTCTATAGCTTGCATTACTGCTGTCCTCCTGGAGTGGTCTGAATGGCTAGGGTTTGAGGCATTTGAGCCTGATGCGGATGGTCAGATCCGGCGTAAACTTTGAGTTTTGTGAAAAGCTGCCGCCCCAAGGCGTTTTTAGGCAACATACCCTTTACCGCTTGCTCAATGATGCGTTCTGGCAAACGTGCCTGCAGCTTTGCAAAAGTTTCCGTTTTCATACCGCCAGGACGGCCCGAATGGCGACGGTAAAGCTTCTGGCTACGTTTTCTGCCCGTCACATCAACTTTCTCAGCATTGATGACAATAACAAAATCGCCTGTATCTAGATGAGGCGTGAATGTGGGCTTATTTTTACCACGCAATACCATCGCAATTTCAGTGGCAAGCCGTCCAAGGCGCTGATCGGCTGCATCAACGACGTACCACTTGCGTTCGATCGAATCGACAGGAGGAAGATAAGTCTTGGTCATAACGGTCTCTATGCGTGTGCTTGAACAGTAAGTGGCAAAACGTGAAAGAGTTGATAAATAGGAAAGTGGTTAAACTACCAGCGATCGCTCAGGCAATGTTGCGAGGGTCAAGGCTGGTTGGGTGTCGTACCAAACTTCAGGCGGAAACGGAAAGTCTGGATAGCCAACCCGTAGTAAACACAATCCCTGAGCGGGTGCTGCATACTTTACTTGCTCTCGCTGCTCGGTTGCCCAAATTTCAGTGAAGCTAAGCGGCGATCGCATCCCACGCCCTACTTGCACCAACATGCCGACCAGCAACCGCATCATGCCGTAAAGAAAGCCACTTGCCTGGACTTCAATATAAACGAGTGAGCCATCACGTTTGCATTCTGCTGCCTGTACATTGACCCAGGAGTGAGGTCGATCAGACCCTGCACGATGAAAGGCCGACAGGTGATGCCGTCCAAGCAGTGGACATAGCGCCTCCCGGATCAGCACTTCGTCAAGCGGTTCATAATAGTAGTGCCATGCGAAGGGACGAATGAACAAATTGGGGCGGGGATCAGTATATAAAGTGTAACGATAACGCCGCCAGAGCGCGGAGAAGCGGGCATGCCAAGTTGGGCTAACCAAAGATGAGGCGCGGATGAGCACATCGCTGGGCATCCGCGCGTTGAGAATCGAAGCCCAACGATCAGCCGGAATGTGTAAAGGAGCGTCAAAATGGGCGACCTGAGCCGCTGCGTGCACACCCGAGTCAGTTCTGCCAGCGGCATGAAGGCGAACAGCATGCCCTACAATGGCTTCTAAGACCGTCTCGATCTCTTCCTGAACGGTACGCTGCTGCGGCTGTCGCTGCCACCCATGAAAGTGAGTACCCAGGTATTGGATTACTAGAGCAACTCGCTGGGTTGGTAGGGGTGCAGAAGGCAACATGGAAATCAGGTAAGTTCAATGATGGCCATCTCAGCGTTGTCGCCGCGACGGTGAATAGTACGAATAATGCGGGTATAGCCACCATTACGATCGCTGTAGCGAGACGCCGCCTGTTCAAATAAAGCATGCACAAGCTGCTTATCGAACAAATAACCCAACGCCTGACGACGCGCAGCTAAAGAACCATCTTTAGCCAGCGTGATCATGCGATCGGCTTCTGAACGGACTGCCTGAGCACGAATTTTAGTTGTTTTGATGCGGCCATTGCGGATCAACTCCGTGGTCAGCGATCGTAGGAGTGCACGGCGTTGATCAGCAGGCTTACTAAGTAGAGGAACACGACAGCGGTGGCGCATGAGACTTCACTTTTGAGGGTTAAATAGTGGTTAGAGTTAGCTAGCTCTTTTCAAGGTATGAACGCCTTGTGCTAGCTAGGTTTTGAGGATTTTTCCTGTGGCAGCGTGATGCCTAGACGCTGTTGTAACGCTTCCACAACTTCTTCGGCAGATTTTTGACCAAAGTTCTTGATCTCTAACAAGTCCTCCTGGCTATAGTCCAGCAGATCTGCTACGGAGTTGATTTGGGCGCGCTTTAGGCAGTTATAGGCGCGGACTGAGAGTTGCAGCTCCTCAATTGGAATCTGATTAGCTGGATTCTCTTCATCGCTATCATCATCATCTGATGGTTCAAAGGTAATTTCTTTAAGAGGATTAAAGAGATCAACCAAAATATTCGCCGCCTGACTTAGTGCTTCTTGCGGCGTCAAACTTCCATTGGTTGAAATTTCCATAATCAGTCGATCGCGCTCAGCAGAACCACCCACGCGGGCATCCTCAACGGTGTAATTCACTTTACGAACCGGCATAAATAGCGAATCAATCTGGAGGAAGTCTAGAGCGGTTGTCTCATCTCGCCCTCTGTCAACAGTGCGATAACCCTTCCCTCGCTCAATCCGGAACTCCATTTCTAGGGTTGACCCCGCCGACAATGTCGCAACATATTGGCCCGGATCAACTAGTTCTACTTCTGAGGGCAGATCGAATTGATCGGCTGTAACGGTTGCAGGCCCTTGGGCAAGCAAACGCCCAATCTGAGGTTGAGATGAGTAACTTTTGAGGACAATTTTCTTCATATTCAGCAAAATATCAAGCACATCCTCACGGACACCCGGAATCGTTGCGAACTCGTGATTCACGCCTGCAATCCGCACCGCTGTCACGGCAGAGCCTTCTAGGTTGGAGAGCAATACGCGCCTCAAAGCATTGCCAAGCGTGATTCCTTGCCCACGCTCCAGAGGTTCAATCACAAATCTGCTATTCTGGCTTTGATCCCGCTCCGTTTTAGATTCAACGCATTCGACCTGAAACTGTGCCATGTAGCAACCTCCCCGCTTCTTGATGAAAGGCAAACGCCTTGCTGACTTAACCCAACAATGAACTCAATTCCTCAAACCGATAGGCAAGGCCATCTTTAGACCGCTGCCAATCAAACCTCATTCCTGAAACATCGCATTGCACTACCGATGTTCAAACTCGGCGACGTTTAGGAGGACGGCAACCATTGTGTGGAATGGGTGTCACGTCTCGTATAAGAGTGATTTCTAGACCAGAGCCTTGCAATGCCCGAATGGCTGTTTCCCGACCTGCGCCTGGACCACTTACCATGACTTCGAGTTGACGCATGCCCTGATCAGCCGCCCTGCGAGCAGCGCTTTCAGCAGCAGTTTGGGCAGCGAAGGGGGTACCTTTTTTAGCGCCTTTGAAGCCACTTGAGCCAGCAGAGGCCCAAGAAATGACCTCACCGTTGGTATCTGAGATTGTGACGATCGTATTGTTGAAGGTTGACTGGATATAAGCAACGCCACTCGGTACATTTTTCTTTTGCTTGCGTGCTCCAGTTTTTCGAGCTGGTTGTCGAGCCATGATTCAGTTCTCTAGGTTGTATTAAGGTGTTTGATTCAGCGAGTAAGATTTTGCTTAATGGAGTGAAAGTAAAGACAAAGGCTGTCATTCTACCGTCAAGTGAAGCAGGGCACGACATTGCACTGATAGAGCAGAGCCTGCCTGATTTTGCAGCCACCGAAGAGGGCTTCCAGCAATCTACTTCTTGCTCGGCGCTTTCTTCTTCCCAGCAACCGTTCGACGTCCGCCCCGTCGTGTGCGGGCGTTCGTGCGCGTGCGCTGACCACGAACAGGGAGACCAAGCCGATGACGGCGACCACGATAAGTTCCAATATCCATCAATCGCTTGATGTTCATCGACTCAAGCCGTCTCAGGTCGCCTTCAATTTGGTAGTTTTCTTCAACTTCCTCACGCAGCAGCGAGACGTCAGCATCGCTCAAATCCTTCACGCGAATGTCTGGATTAACGCCAGTTGCTGTCAAAACGTCTTTTGCGCGAGTTGGCCCGATTCCATAAATATAGGTCAGACCAATCTCAATCCTCTTATCACGAGGTAAGTCTACTCCGGCAATCCGTGCCACGCTTTTCTCTCCCAGTCTTCTACTGCTAAAACTTCAGCTTCACCTGCCGACATAATCTTGCACTAACTGCGTACACTTTTACAGTGCACTTAGCCTTGACGCTGCTTATGCTTGGGGTTGGAACAAATGACCATCACTCTGCCACGACGTCGAATAACGCGACACTTTTCACAAATCCTACGTACCGATGCCCGAACCTTCATGGCTTAATCTCGCAGCATTACAAACATATAATCTTATCAACCAAGAGCAGCCTTTGTCAAATGAATTTTTAAGAGCTATACTGCTGAGGCGTTTTAGTCTGGTTTGACAGTTCTCAAGGGAGCTATTTTTTATTACGGAGCCGATAGGTGATGCGCCCTTTGGTCAGATCGTAGGGGGTTAGCTCTACTTTGACTCGATCGCCAGGAAGTATTTTGATATAGTTGCGTCGAATTTTGCCAGAAATGTGAGCAAGTACGTTGAACTCGTTATCTAGCTTGACTCGAAACATAGCGTTCGGTAGCGATTCTGTTACCGTTCCTTCCATCTCGATTAGATCTTGTTTGGACAATTTGGATTCCTCCGAAGCAGTCGTTTTCAGTGTTGAGCTTGTAATGATTTGACGCTCACTCTTTGAGTTTAGATCATTGACGATGGGCAAGGCATCTATAAAAGTGTGCTTTGAGAAGGTTACTTGATACACGCCAACAGGTGCCTTTAGGGCGGTAAGACTTCTGTTGATTACCTGCTTGAATGATGGCGAATGACGTGAACATGAATCGACTAAAGAAGGCTTTTGAGCTTGTCTAAAACTGCTTCTGGAGTCACGTTTCCGTCAATCGACACCAGTTTGTGTCGAACCTGATAGAAGTTGATTAAGGGAGCCGTTTGATGATGGTAGACCTGCAAGCGTCGCCGAATGACCTCCTCTGTATCGTCCGCCCGTCCGCGACCCAGCATCCTTTGTACAAGAACGTCATCAGGAACCTCTAGGTTGACAGCATAGCGATAGACCTGATCCATCTCTTCAAGCAGTTCGTCAAGGAACGCAGCTTGAGATTCATTGCGGGGAAACCCATCTAAAATCCAGCCTGTTTGAGCGTCCGGTTGGCTTAGTCGCTCTCTAATGAGGGCTATGACTAGGTCGTCTGGAACTAGATTCCCCTGCTCCATATACGACTTAGCTTTCACACCTAACGCCGTTTGATGAGCAACAGCTTCTCGTAAAATATCGCCAGTAGAGATGTGAGGAATCTGTACCAAAGTGGCTAATGCTTTGGCTTGAGTGCCTTTGCCAGCACCCGGAGCACCCAGAAGAATAAGACGCGCCACTACTGTTTCACCATCCCTTCATAGCGTTGGGATATCACATAGGTTTGTACCTGTTTGGCGGTATCGATCGCAACGCCAACCAAAATAAGCAGCGAGGTCGCTCCAATACCTTGAAACGTTCGTACATTCGTTGCTCCTTCTACTGCTGTTGGTACGATCGCTACCAAACCCAAGAAGATAGCTCCCAAGAACGTGAGGCGGTTCAGGACACGCTCAATGTAATCGCTGGTTGCTTTGCCTGGACGAATACCTGGAATGCTGGCTCCCATCTTCTTCAAGTTTTGAGACATATCTACAGGGTTAACGACCAGGGACGCATAGAAGTAGCTAAAGAACAGGATTAACAGTAGGTAAAGACCCGCATGAACCCAAGGCGCACTGCCGTTGGGACTCAGGTAATTAGCAACCTGAATGGCAATATCGTTTTTTGTAAACTGAGCCAGCGTGATCGGTAATACCAGTACTGCCGATGCAAAAATGATGGGCATGACGCCGCCTTGATTGAGCCGTAGCGGTAGGTAACTGTTGCGCTCCATGTAGGTGCGCCGCCCAACCTGCCGACGCGCCGAAATAATTGGTATGCGACGGCTCCCCTCCTGAACAAAGACAATGCCAACAATCATGACGAGGAAGACGACCAATAGCATCACCACGCCACTGACCACGCTGCGATCGCCACTCTGTGCCAATTCCAACGTTTGACCGACAGACGTTGGCAAGCTGGAAACAATGTTGACAAAAATTAGTAAGGATGCACCATTGCCAATACCACGCTCAGTAATCAGTTCGCCGACCCACATAACGAACATGGAGCCTGCTGTGAGAGCCAGTACGGTTTGAACGATAAAGAGTGGCCCCCAGTTAGCGGCATAGGGACGTACCCAAACTGCGATCCCGATGCTTTGCACGATCGCCCATCCAAGGGAAACATACCGAGTAATTTGCGAAATCTTGCGACGACCTGCTTCACCCTCGTTCTTTTGCAAGTTTTCGAGTGATGGCAACGCAGACGTTAAAAGCTGCAAAATAATTGAGGCGTTGATATAGGGTAGAATACCGAGTGCAAAAATACCCAGAGCAGCAATACCGCCGCCAGAAAAGACATTTAAGAACCCAATGAGAGGGCTGTTTTGAATACTTTGACCAAATGCAGCTCTGTCAATCCCTGGTAGAGGCAGAAACATGCCCAGACGAATCAGGATGAGCATGCCGATCGTCAGGAGAATACGACCTCTTAGACCCGCAGCCTGAGCCATTTGAGCAAACGTTTCCTGAGCACTTGGTGTTCGATCTCGACTACTATCCATGAAGCCGTTCCTCTACGTGTAAGTCGTTCAAGCACAGAGCTAGTTTGTTGTGTTATGAGGCTCTTGGGAGCTAGCCTCGGAGCAAAAGTAGCTAACCGACATGACTATAGGCTTGCGTGAATTTAACTTGGCACTGGTTCAGCCGAATCAAGAAGCTGAATCGGCACCTAGCAACACGCACGTTCCTTTGACTGCTTCAATCTTAGCGCGAGCAGAGGCACTAAAAGCAGCAGCATGCACGGTCAGGGGCACTGTAACTTCCCCATCGCCTAGCAGCTTCAAAGGCCCGTCATCACTGGTGACAATACCCGTTTCGATAAGGGAACTGAGCGTCACCTCGGTTTTAGCAGGCAGAGTGGATAGCGCTCCAACATTGATGATGGTGTAATTCGCGCGGTTAACAAGCGGAAATTGCTTCAACTTGGGTAGGCGGCGGTACAAAGGAATTTGTCCACCTTCAAAGCCAGGACGAGTGGGTCGTCCTGACCGTGACTTTTGACCACGCATCCCAAACCCACAGCTTGCTCCTTGACCTGCTGCAATGCCTCGCCCAACCCGGCGAGAGCGCTTTTTAGAGCCATCTTGTGGCGCAATATCATCAAGTCTCATCGTCTTAATCCAGTTGTTGTTACTTAATCCAGTTGTTGGCTATAAGCTGTTGGTTTTTGATCTGAACGTTGATTACTGAAAACGAACAACCAAAAGCTGTTTATGCGTAAAGGTTTTCAACCGGGATGCCACGTTCTTCTGCAACATCAGCGAACGTACGCAGCGTTTCAAGTGCATTTACCGTCGCTCGTGCGTTATTGAGCGGGTTCCCAGAACCAAGCTGCTTAGCCAGCACATTGCGAACACCTGCGAGTTCTAAAACGGTGCGAACTGCGCCCCCAGCAATTACACCAGTACCGGGGGCGGCTGGACGCATCATAATTTTGGCACCGCCCCCGGTTCCGTTAGCAGGATGGGGAATCGAGTTCGCTTTGGTCAGGGGAACGTCAACTAGGTGCTTTTTGCCATCAGCGACCCCCTTTTTCACGGCTCCGATGACATCGCTGGCCTTACCGACCCCGACACCAACTTGGCCGCGCTCGTTGCCAACGACCACGATCGCCCGGAAGCTTAGCTTCTTCCCGCCCTTCACCACTTTGGTAACACGACGAATTTGAACGACACGCTCCTGCCAATCTGTTTCTTTTTCGCGACTCTTAGGAGTTTTACGACCCTTTGCCATAACTGCTTAACCTCAATTGTTTCAAATGCTATTCGGTGAGGCAATCAGCGCTCAGCTACCAGCAATCAGCTTGTCCACTGACGACTGACGGCTGCTAGCTGACAACTTAGAAAATTAGTCCTGCTTCACGAGCCGCATCCGCCAATGCTTTGACTCGGCCATGATAAAGGCTACCACCACGATCGAAGACAACTTGCTGAATGCCTTTAGCAATCAATCGTTGAGCCACAAGCTTACCGACCTCACTCGAAGCATCACAGTTCGATCCAGAATCAAGCGACGTTTTTAAGTCTGGATCAAGCGTAGACGCTGATGCCAGCGTGTGTTGCAACGTGTCGTCAATGACTTGAGCATAAATATGCTGATTGGAACGAAAGACCGCCAAACGAGGACGCTCGGCGGTGCCTGTGACACGGCGGCGGACTCGACTGTGGCGACGACGCGTTGATTCTTTACGAGTTAGTTTCATAATTACTTCTTCCCTGCCTTACCAACTTTGCGTCTTACCGCTTCACCGGCATAGCGAATGCCTTTGCCCTTGTAGGGTTCTGGTGGTCGAACCGCTCGAATGCGAGCAGCCGTGTTGCCCACAACTTCTTTATCAATACCGCTAACAACCACGTTTGTGTTGTTTTCTACTGCTACTTGAATGCCCGTCGGAGGTTCTAGCTCAACGGGCTTGCTGTAGCCGACGTTCAAGACTAAATTCCGCCCCTGCACCTGAGCACGATATCCAACGCCCTGGATCTCCAGACGGCGTTGAAACCCTTGAGAGACGCCTTCAACCATGTTTGCAACGAGCGTCCGGCAAAGACCATGACGTTGGCGCGCTGCACGGGACTCATCCTGGCGAGTCACCAGGATAGTTTCACCTTCCTGAACGATCGCCACCTCACTAGGCAGCACTCTAGAAAGCTCACCTTTGGGGCCTTTTACCGTCACAGCCTGACCATCAATGGCTATGGTCACTTTACCGGGAATATCAATGGGGCGTTTGCCAATACGAGACATACCTGACTACTCCTACTTAAAACAGTTGTTAGTTTTCTAAAAACTAATTGCCAAAGACTGACAACTGGCTTACCAGATGTAGCACAGCACTTCACCACCCAGCCCGGTTCGGCGTGCTTCGCGATCGGTCATAATGCCACTTGAGGTGGAAATAATCGCAATGCCGATACCACCCAGAACACGAGGCAGTTCTCGTCGATTGGAATAAACCCGAAAGCCTGGTTTGCTGACGCGCCGCAACGTGGTGATGATGGGTCGCTTGCCCTTACCTTTGTACTTCAGCGCAATGACCAAATTCCGCTTAACGCCCTCGCCAGCTTCGGCAAAGTCAGCAATGAAGCCTTCATCCTTCAAAACCTTGGCAATGCTGCGGGTCATTTTTGTGGATGGAACCTCGGTCGTTTGATGACGCGCGAGGTTTGCGTTCCGAATCCGCGTCAGCATGTCTGAAATAGTGTCGTGTGCCGCCATAGTTTTCCCTTGATAAAGCTGCCTTAGTTATCCCGGAAGGGCATGCCCAGTTCTTTCAGCAAGGCGCGACCCTCCTCATCGGTGTTTGCCGTTGTGATGATGGAAATGTCCATACCACGGACTTGGTCAACGCTGTCGTATTCAACTTCTGGAAAGATGAGCTGTTCGCGCAAGCCCAGTGTGTAATTTCCCCGTCCGTCAAAACTTTTGGGGCTGATCCCACGAAAATCTCGAATGCGTGGCAGGGTTAAATTGATGAGACGATCGAGAAACGAGTACATGCGTCCAGCGCGCAGCGTTACCATGATGCCAACGGGCATCCCCTGACGGATTTTGAACCCTGCGATCGCCTTCTTCGCTCTTGTGACTACAGGCTTTTGCCCAGTGATAAGACTGATTTCTGCCAGGGATGCTTCGAGAGCCTTCGCATTCTGGGCGGCTTCACCCATCCCTCGGTTGACCGTTACTTTGATTACCTTGGGTACCTGATGGATATTGGTGTAGCTAAATTGCTCCATGAGTTTTGGAACAATTTTTTCTTGATAGTGGGTCTTGAGTCGTTCTGCCATAGTGGTCGTTCCTTCATTGCCCCTGGTCTTGGTCAGGGAAATAAATAGTGTTTGGCTGTTGGTTGTTAGTTGTTAGTGTTCTAGAAGTAAGTTTCAAGTGGGTAAAGCTAGAAGTAATGGGCTTTCTCGTTCTAAAAACTAACAACCAATCGCTAACAACTTAAAATTAGTCGATCGTTTCACCCGTTTTTTTGAGCATACGCACTTTGCGACCGTCCGCGTCAAAGGTGTAGCAGACACGACTGGCAACCTTTTGCTTCTCGGAATAAAGCATCACATTTGAGCTGTGAATGGGAGCCTCACTGGTAACAATTTGCCCCGATTCGCCTTCTTGCTGCGGCTTAACGTGCTTTGTGCGAATGTTCACACCCTTAACTACAATTTTGCTTGTCTTGGGCAGCGTTTGCAGCACTTCGCCTACTTTGCCTTTGTCACTACCCGCAATAACCTGGACGGTATCGCCTTTCTTGACGTGCAGTTTGTAGCGAGTGGGGGTTGAATCAGTCTTTGCCATTACAGAACCTCCGGTGCGAGGGAGACGATCTTAGTGAAATTTTTGTCTCGTAGCTCACGGGCAACCGGGCCAAAGACGCGAGTCCCTCTGGGGTTGCCATCGTTGTTAATGAGTACGGCTGCGTTATCGTCAAAGCGAATGCTCATACCACTATCACGGCGAAGCCCTTTGCGAGTGCGCACAATCACGGCGCGTACCACATCCGACTTTTTGACCGCCATGTTGGGGATGGCATCTTTGACGACAGCGATGATGATGTCGCCGACACCGCCATAGCGACGGTTGCCACCACCAATCACACGAATGCACATGAGCTTACGCGCACCGCTGTTATCTGCCACATTCAGGTAAGACTCTTGTTGGATCATGGGTTCCTCCGACTATGCTTGAGTCGCTGTAGTAAGAACGTCAGTCACGACCCAGCGCTTTGTGGCGCTCAGTGGTCTCGTTTCCTGAATGCGGACGCGATCGCCCACACGGCACTTGTTCTCTTCGTCGTGTGCCTTATAACGCTTGGTTCGGGCCACAATCTTGCCGTATTTCGGATGCGCAGAACGACTTTCAACGGCCACCACGATCGTTTTTTCCATTTTGTCGCTAACGACCAAACCAATTCTCTCTTTTGCAGCCATTGGATAACTCCGGGGAAAGGATAAAGGATAAACGATGAAGGATTAAAGTTTTAGCGGAGTCGAGCAACAGTGGGGTGCTAGTGATCGCCAACCGTTTAGCCCTTAGCCTTTAGCCTTCATCCTTTAAAGCTAACTGCCGTTCGCGCTCAAGCGTGAGCAACTGAGCAAGCCGATGGCGAGTGTGCTTAAACCGATGGGATTTATCCAGTTGGCGGGTGCCTTTTTGAAAGCGGAGATCAAAGAGTTCACGTTTCGCAGCGACGATTTGCGTTTCCAGTTCTTGATCACTGAGGTCGCGGATCTCGCTCATTTTGGGAAGAGGCATGACTTAGGACTCCTCCGTTGCACGGGTAACAAATTTCGTTTTAATCGGCAGTTTGAACGAGGCAAGCCGCATAGCTTCTCTAGCCGTTGCTTCAGGTACACCTGTGATTTCAAACATAATTCGACCTGGCTTCACAACAGCCACCCAAAATTCGGGAGCACCTTTACCCGAACCCATACGGGTTTCAGCAGGTCGCATTGTGATCGGCTTATCAGGGAAGATCCGAATCCAGATCTTGCCGCCACGACGAATGTAGCGGGTCATTGCACGACGACTGGCCTCGATCTGACGAGACGTAATCCAGGATGGCTCTTGTGCTTGCAACCCAAACTCACCGAAGTTAAGTTCGTTGCCACGAGTTGCCAACCCGCTCATCCGTCCGCGCTGCTGCTTCCGAAATTTTGTTCTTCTTGGACTTAACATGACTCAGTACCTTTGTTGAGTTTTGAGTTTTGAGTTGAAAAGCTTTAACTCAAAACTCATCACTTATTCTCTATCCTTCATTCGATCGATCTTCAAACTGCTGACGGCGACGCTGCTGACGGCGACGTGGTTGGTTATTGGTGGGCGCAGGCTCTGGCTCTTGCCCAGGAATGATTTCGCCTTTGAAGATCCAGACTTTAATACCCAGCGTGCCGTAAATGGTCTGAGCTGTGCAGTAGGCGTAATCGATATCAGCCCGCAACGTGTGCAGGGGAACCCGCCCTTCCCGTGTCCATTCGGGTCTGGCAATTTCAGCTCCGTTCAAGCGTCCGCTCACCTGTACCTTGATACCTTCAATCCCCGCTCGTTGTGCGCGTTGAATGGCCTGCCGTACAACCCGTCGGAAGGAAACCCGCCGCTCTAGCTGCTGAGCAATGTATTCCCCGATGAGTGCCGCATCTGCATCGACTCGTGCGACTTCAACAACGTTGATCCGAATTTGACGATCGCCCCCGCCCAGCACGTCCTGCAAGCTAGCGCGCAAAGACTCAATCCCTGTACCGCCTCGACCAACCACAACACCCGGACGAGCTGTTTGCACTTCGAGATCGATTTGATCTGCCTTACGCTCAATGCGGACTGACGAAATGCCTGCGCTGCTAAGGTTTTTCTCAACAAAGCGGCGGATCTTGTAGTCTTCTTGCAGCAGTTCAGGATATCGCTTATGGTCACCAAACCACCGAGAACGGTGCTCTTGGGTGATGCCCAGGCGGAACCCAGTTGGATGAATTTTCTGTCCCACGAATGCGTCCTCTAGTAAAAGCAGTAGGGTATCAAGAGTGGCTCTAAGCAGCGGTCAAGCGCCATACAGTCTGATTGACTTATTCAGCAGCACCAGGAGCCACCGTAATGGTGATGTGGCAGGTAGGCTTCCGAATTTGATAAGCCCGACCTTGCGCTCTTGGGCGAAACCGCTTTAAGGAAGGACCCTGGTCGGCAAAGGCTTGGCTGACCAGCAATTCGGCTCGGCTCAGCCCTGCGTTGTGTTCGGCGTTGGCGGCGGCTGAGCGCAGCACTTTGAGCACAGGCTCACACGCGCGATAGGGCATGAACTCTAGGATAATGAGGGCTTCTCGATAGGAACGCCCTCGAATTTGATCCAGCACGCGCCGAACTTTGTGAGGAGACATGCGAACGTATCGAGCGATCGCCTTAACTTCATTGGTGGTGTCAATAGCCATACGGTTTTCCTTTAACAAAAGCGATTTGTCAATCGCCCAATTTATCGACGCGCTTTTTTGTCGCCACCCGCATGACTGCGGAACGTTCGGGTGGGTGCAAACTCACCCAGCTTATGTCCAACCATCTGCTCGGTGACGTAGACCGGCACGTGCTGTCGTCCGTTGTGCACCGCGATCGTGTGACCAATCATCTGCGGCAAAATGGTCGATGCGCGAGACCACGTTTTGACCACTTGCTTATCGCCTTTGACGTTGAGTGCTTCGATCTTGCTGAGCAAATGATCGGCAACAAACGGACCTTTCTTCAGTGAGCGAGCCATCCTTTTACCTCCCGTCAATCATTTATGAATCTCGTCCGCCTCTGCCTCGCTTAGAAGACTTCCGGCGACGACGCACAATCAGGGCGTTGCTCAGCTTCTTCTTCTTGCGAGTTTTGTAGCCCAATGCGGGTTTACCCCAGGGGGTGACAGGGCCTGACCGACCGATCGGTGCCCGACCTTCACCTCCACCGTGAGGATGATCCACCGGGTTCATCACGCTGCCTCTCACCTCTGGGCGACGGCCCTTCCAGCGCTTACGACCCGCCTTGCCAAAGCTTGTGTTGCGAATATCGGCATTGCCTACCGACCCGATCGTGGCGTAGCATTCTCGCCGAATGAGACGCACCTCACCGGACGGGAGCTTGAGCGTGACAAAGTTTCCTTCTTTAGCTGCGACCTGAGCGCTAGCACCCGCTGCTCGCACAATCTGTCCACCTTTTCCAGGCACCAGTTCAACATTGTGAACCAGCGTACCCAACGGCACGTTGCCCAGCGGCATTGCGTTACCCACTTCAAAAGGCGAGTCGGGGCCAGATTGGATAATGGTGCCAACAGGTAAATTGGCTGGATGAAGGATGTACCGCTTTTCGCCGTCCTGATAGAAAACTAGGGCAATCCGCGCATTCCGGTTGGGGTCATATTCGATCGCAACCACTTTGGCAGGAACATTATGCTTGTCGCGCTTAAAGTCGATGACGCGATAGAGGCGTTTGTGCCCACCGCCCCGATGGCGGCACGTGACAACCCCCCGGTTGTTGCGCCCTTTGGGACGATGCCGTGAGTGCGTTAGAGACTTCTCTGGCTCACTCTTAGTGACTTCAGAAAAGGCAGAGACTGTGCGGGTACGAGTCCCAGGGGTCATTGGTCGATAAATACGGATGCCCATACGTTAAGCTCTTGGGGGTTTGCGATTTTGAAGGTCAGGCTTGAGGGTCTAAGCGCTATGTACTGGCAATACGTCAAACTTCTGGGAACAGCGTGATCGAGTCTCCGACTGCTAGCGTGACGACAGCTCGCTTGTATTGGGGACGATGACCCGCAAACTTACCCACCCGTCGCGCCTTACGAGGAGGGTTTTGAGTGCTGACATTCACTACTTTGACCTCAAACAGCGTTTCGATCGCGGCCTTGATTTCTGGCTTTTTGGCGCGAGGATCGACTTCAAAGGTGTACTGGTTGTTCTCCAGTAAGAGCGTTGCTTTTTCGGTCACAATTGGGCGACGCACGAGATCGGCGAGAGCACCAGCATTATAGTCAGTCATTGTAGACCTCCTGAATTTTGGTCAACGCGGATGCCGTTGCCACGATGCGATCGGCGGCCAGCAGATCAAACACATTCAAGTTGCTGGCAGAAATCACCCGCAAATTCTCAATGTTGCGAGCCGACAAATAAACGTTTTCGTTTCGTTCGGCGACAATCAGCAACACTTTAGCTCTCGGCTCAACTCCCCAGCCTGCCAAAGCCTTCGCCACTTCCTTAGTTTTGGGACGGGGCAACTGCTCTGCAAAATCTTGTACCACTACCAAGTCTTCAACCCGGCTTTGAATTGCAGTACGAAGTGCTAGTCGGCGCTCTTTACGGTTCATCTTGATCGTGTAGTCTCTTGGCTTAGGCCCAAAGATGACACCACCACCACGCCAGAGGGGCGATCGGTTAGATCCCGCACGAGCACGTCCAGTACCTTTTTGACGCCAAGGCTTCCGACCACCACCGCTCACTTCTGCTCGCGTTTTGGTAGATGCTGTCCCCTGACGTATATTTGCCAGTTGGCGAGTCAACGCACGATGAACAATGTGAGTCGCATTTGCTTCACTTGCCACTTTTAAATCCAGAGAAGCCGTGCCTACTTCCTGCCCTTGCCAATCTTTAACGACGCAATCAACCATAGTCTTACCCTTGTCTCTCATTCAATGTCGCGATGCATCTGTGATACACGGCACGACTAGCGGCCAACCAGCGTTGCAGGGACGATATTCACCAGTGCACCGGGCTTACCAGGAACTGCACCTTTGATAAGCAACAGATTTCGCTCAGCATCAACTCGCACGACCGTTAACTTCCGAATGGTCACTTGTCCGCCGCCCAAACGTCCTGCCATCCGCTTGCCAGGGTACACACGACCAGGTGTGGTTCCTGCACCAGTAGAACCAGGCGCGCGATGGTTTTTGGAACCGTGTGCCATCGGTCCACGCCTAAAGTTGTGACGCTTCTGATAACCGGCAAAACCACGACCAATACTTGTGCCGATGACATCAACAACCTGACCAACTTCAAAGGTATCCGCTGTAAGCTGTTGGCCTAGTTCAAATTCACTGGAGCGATCGAGGCGATATTCATGCAGGTGTCGCACAGGAGACGCACCAGACTTAGCAAGGTGGCCCAACTCTGGTTTCGTCAGCGCCTTTTGAGACACGTCACCGTATCCAACCTGGATAGCGGAGTACCCGTCTGTCTGGGCTGTTTTCACTTGCGTGACAGTGCATGGCCCCGCTTGAATCACGGTAACAGGGATAGCTTTCCCCGTTTCGTCAAACACCTGGGTCATGCCGAGCTTTGTGCCGAGGATACCAACAGACACGGTGACTAGACTCCATTTCTACACAGTACAAAGGCGCACTGAACAGATCTCAAGGCTGGAAGCAACCTCAAGGCTGTCCTTCTCTCAACGGCAAGCTCAAAGCAAGAAACCCTTCTGAGACGCTCTAAAGACGTTAGAAGGAGTAGTCTTAACCTGACTCAGGCAACCAGTAGCCACCCTGAAGCCGATGGAATTCGATAAACGCTACATCTATCACTCTTTTTCGCCAGGACTTGAGCAGCAAGCCACTCAGTATCCACTTAAGCGAGGGCAAAGTTCCGACAGGCTAACTTGCTACAACTGGGCAAATTTGAGCCTGAACATGAAACGCCGTTGGAATAAATAATTCAGCAGCAGTTATAAACTATAAAACAGTTTCTTCCAAATTGTCCAGTGGTTTAGAAGGATTTCTGTGGCACTGGTAACGACCTGACGCCTTGACAGCAAATTCTTCTAGTCGATCCGGTCGGCGGGAGCAGAGAGGTCATATAGTATTACTGAGATCGTTGGTCACAGCTAATCACAAGGGTTGCATTAGCTGACGGCGTGAATGGCGGTTCTACTGGGTAAAATGCGACGGGCTTTAAGTAATCAGGTAGCGTTCAGAGCCAACCTAACAGGTAGATGGAGTGAAGATTGATGGCACTACTTACGACTGGCAAGCAGCTTATTCGTGATCTAGAAACCTTGGGTGCTTTGGGTGTATTCGTTCCGTTGGAAGGTGGCTTTGAAGGACGCTATCGACGACGGATTCGGACAGCAGGATATGTCTCGCTGAGCATCACTGCACGAGGGCTGGGTGATTTGGCGGCTTATTTAACTACTGTGCATGGGGTACGTCCGCCTCATCTAGGTAAGAAGAGCACAGGTGCAGGTGCTGCTGTTGGCTATACCTACTACATTCCACCCATTGTGAGCTACCAAATCGAGCAACTGCCTGCACAGTCTAAAGGGTTGCTGTTGTGGATCATTGAAGGTTCTATTTTATCCAATCAAGAGCTTGAGTATTTGGCTGCCTTACCCAAGCTTGTGCCTCGTTTGAAAATAGTGGTTGAGTTAGGGGGCGATCGCACGTTTCGCTGGATGCCTCTGACGCAAGCGCTGCTTTCAGCTTGAAGCCACGATCTTTGGGAAAGAGTTCTTGTGAATGCCTCGTAATTTTGTGAATGGGGCACTAGGATGGAGGGGTGACTGATCTGTACTACCCTTTGCGATCCCTGAGGGAAGGTCACTGGTTTAAACTCATTTGCGGAGCCAGTTTCCAACACCTCCCAGCTATCCGAACCCTGGTAATGGCCTACACGCTAGCCGGGGTGGATTGTATTGATATAGCCGCTGATCCGGCTGTCATTTCAACAGCCAAAATAGCACTCGACCTTGCGACTTCTCTCGCGAAGGCAGATGGTGGGAAGCGCTCGTATACCCATGCAGTGCCTTGGCTGATGGTCAGCCTGAACGATGGCGAAGATCCTCATTTTCGGAAAGCTGAGTTTAATGCAGCAACTTGCCCGTCTGGTTGTGCACGCCCCTGTGAGCAAATTTGTCCGGCTCAGGCGATCGTCTTCGAGGCACCAGCAGAGGTTGCCCGTGGATCAGGCTTAGCAACGATGTTACGAACCGATGCTCGTGAAAGCTTGGCGGTGATCGACGATCGCGCCTCTGGTGTGTTGAGCGATCGCTGCTATGGTTGCGGTCGCTGTTTGCCGATTTGTCCCGTGCAGCAGATTGTGACGCATTCCTACCAATCAACGCCAGCGGCAATGGTGCCATTCATCATGCAGGCAGGCATTGATGCGATTGAAATCCATACGCAGATTGGTCATATAGATGAATTTTGTCGCCTTTGGGCTGCGATCGAGCCGTGGCTTGACAAGCTAAAGCTGATTGCGATTAGCTGTCCCGATGGTGACGGTTTATTGGATTATTTACGCGCCCTGTACGAGAGCATTTCTCCGTTGCCCTGCGCTCTCATGTGGCAACTGGATGGTCGTCCCATGAGCGGTGACATCGGGATTGGTACAACAAGAGCTGCGGTCAAACTGGGTCAAAAAGTGCTAACGTCCGGGCTTCCGGGTTACATTCAGCTAGCAGGAGGCACCAATCATCACACGGTTCCCAAGCTCAAAGCCCTGAACCTGCTGCACCCGCGTTTACAGAATGCTGCCACAACCGCTCCGTCTGTTGCTGAGCCGTTGTTAAAGTCGGATCAGGCGTTAGACGCGTCCCAGGCAGTTCAGGGGTATGCTCACGATCAGGCGACCGCTTACGTTGCAGGAGTCGCTTATGGCAGCTACGCCCGCACGTTGCTGATGCCGATTCTCAACCAGCTAGATGCGATCAGATTGGAGATGGCCGAACCCGAAGCACGGGCGGTTGCCTCTGGATCAGCGCGATCGCCCTTAGCGATCGTCAATCCTGCTTTTTCAACGGCCTTTTCAACGACTGAGCGCTCGCAGCCTCTGGGCTTAGAAGACGCTCCCGATCTTCTCTGGCAAGCGGTTGGGCTGGCACGATCGCTGGTGTCGCAACTCAAAGCCTTTAACACCGAGCACCCAATGCGCTTGGATCTCTAGCAACATGCTCTTGAACAATTTCCGGCCTAGACTGCTACCGACCTTATAAATCCGCTGCGCTTGTTCTTCCCTTATCGAGCAAATGGTAAACCCTAACGGTATGAATCCTTCCGACCAGCAAACTGCCTCCGCTTTGGAGCAGCCTTCGCTTGCATTGGAATCTCGCCACGATTTGAGCGCTACCGCTGCGAACTCTCACCCTGTAGGCATGCAAATTACAGACGATTTGACGAAACTGCTAGAAATTCTGCCTGATGCGATTCGGCAGCGGCTTGAACAGCATCCCCACAAGGATATGTTGGTTGAAGTGGTGTTAGACATTGGTCGCCGCCCTGAAGCACGGTTTCCTGGTCAGGCAGAATACTTGTCTGAAGATCTGGTGTCGCAAGCCGATCTCGATGAGTGCATTAGCAAAGTTGGTGATTTTGGGGGTGATAACCGAGCAGGCATTGAACGGACGCTGCATCGCATTAGCGCTATTCGTAATCGCCGTGGAGATGTGATCGGGCTGACCTGCCGTGTTGGTCGAGCCATCTTTGGCACGATCGGCATGATTCGTGATTTGGTGGAAAGCGGACGATCGATTCTGATGCTGGGTCGCCCTGGCGTGGGTAAAACGACTGCACTCCGAGAAATTGCCCGCGTGCTGGCCGATGAGCTAGAAAAGCGCGTGGTCATTATCGACACATCGAATGAGATTGCTGGGGATGGTGATGTGCCTCATCCGGCGATCGGGCGTGCCCGTCGCATGCAGGTCGCCCGTCCCGAACTTCAGCACCAGGTCATGATTGAGGCTGTGGAAAACCACATGCCGGAAGTGATTGTGATTGACGAAATTGGGACGGAGCTAGAAGCTCTTGCAGCCCGCACCATTGCCGAACGGGGTGTGCAACTGGTCGGCACGGCCCACGGCAATCGTCTGGAGAACTTGATTAAGAACCCCACCTTGTCTGACCTCATTGGCGGCATTCAGTCGGTCACATTAGGGGATGATGAAGCTCGCCGACGCGGTAGTCAAAAAAGCGTTTTGGAGCGCAAGGCCCCACCCACGTTTGATATTGCAGTAGAAATGCTAGAACGCCAGCGTTGGGTGATTCACGAGCATGTAGCTGAAACGGTGGATAGTTTGTTGCGGGGTCGCCAACCAAATCCTCAAGTGCGCGCGCTCAGCGAAACAGGCAAAGTGGTGATTACCCACGAGTTATCGAGTGCAGAACCGGATGCTCAAGTAGGTCAGCGACGACGGGGTGGCTTAACGCCAGCACGCGGCACGTTGAACCCTTTAAGTGGTCAAGGTGATTTTAGCGATCGCTCTAGCCTGGTGAGTTCTGGACGGCTAGGCGGAGTACAAAGTCGCGGTTGGCGATCGTCTGGGCAGATGCGTCCGCTGTCCCCCCTCAGCCCATCCGACCTCTCACCGGATGAACAGCAGTTTGAGCAAATGCTGGATGCATCCTTGCAAGCCCGCTTTGACGGTGGGGATGCCGCTTTCTTACACGATGTGTTGGAGGGCGACCCCGATGCGGCCTTTAGTGGTGTTGAGCAGCGTGTTGGTCCCAACGGTGAAGATATGCTTCATGTCTACCCCTATGCGGTCAGCCGTCATCAGTTAGATCAGGTCATTCGGACGCTCAGCCTTCCCGTCATCTTGACGAAGGATATTGACCATGCCGATGCAGTTCTAGCATTGCGATCGCACGTCAAAAATCATTCTAAGTTGCGCCATATTGCCAAAGCCCGTCAGGTACCGATCCACACCATTAAAGCCAGTACGATTCCCCAAATCGCGCATGGCTTGCGACGCATGTTAGACATGGATGATACTGGTACGCCAGAGATTGCTGACCTCAGCTTGTTTTCGAGTAGTGGTAGTGATGATGAAATCGAGGCCCTTGAAGAAGCCAGACTTGCGGTTGAGCAAATTGTAATTCCTAAAGGACAGCCTGTTGAATTGCTGCCGCGCTCTCCGATCGTGCGTAAAATGCAGCATGAACTGGTGGAGCACTACCATCTCAAGTCGCGTAGCTTTGGGGATGAACCGAATCGGCGCTTGCGCATATACCCAGCGTGAGGGTGATCAGGTTTGAAAGCTTACATTCGCTAATTTGAGCCTTGTAGAGCAGGAGGGGAAGCTATCAATACAGCATTCATTGTGCAACAGGCGTTCAACGCTTGGTCGGATCCAGTGCCTTGATTTACCTTATAGCTTGACTCTCAACTCAAGATTGTCAGGATTACGTCGCATCATTCTAATCGTTTGAGGCAATACACCAACCAAAAGCGCAAAGGCTTCATCCGGCAGTTGGGCTACTATTTCGGCACCGAAATAGTTCTCAAATTGGTTCAAAATCATCTGCGCTCGCTGCAATGGCACAGGGTTGTCCGTCAACTGCTGGGTTAATCTAATCCACTGCCGTCGGATCAGGTATGCTTTCTGGCGCTCTTCCTGGTTTTCGGGATGCACAAGCGACAAATCTCCTACGGGGACAGCCCGCTGACAATCCACATCGAAGAAACTGCCTACAGCTGCACCAGGGCCAGCGAACTCAGCGTGAAACCGCTTGTAGATGATCAAGCCATTACGTCTGCGGCTATTGACCACTAAAAGTTGTCCACTGTTTAACTGTGTCAAAATATCGCGGACATTTGCATACTCAATGAGATCTTGCTGTCGATCTAGGGTTTCATCTCTCATATTGGCGAAACCCTGAAAGCACTAGCATTAGCCCTGCCAAAGGCATTATCACAAGGGAACGTAGGCATTACCATCATTGACTTTTCTCTTATTCAAACCTGTGCCACGACGTGAAATATAGCTGCTGACCGATCGCTTAAATGACTAGGCTTGAAAGGACATTAGCGGCATCGTACCCGATTGGAGCCTTATCCCTCGTCCTAATCAAAATGACTGTCGCTATACCGTGTGGTGAGTATGTATGCTGGAACCAATGATAGATGCTCAGACGCAATCCGAGTCGCAAAGAAGCCTGCCGCTTTTAACACAACACGCCTCAGCAAACGGTTTCATCCAGTGACGTTTCAGGGGTAAAGTGAACCCCATTTATATAGTTTTATTCTATGGCATTCTCGAAGGGTGACGATATGGGAAAAGTGAGGAATCCTTGAAGTAATCTTGTTGCTTTACGATACTTATTTGAAGAAGAGATGAAGATACATCATCTAAGCTTGAAGCATTATCAGGCTTCAGCTAAGTCGATCGCAGACGGTTGCCAGTAACCAACGTAGATATGAATTGTAATCTTGAGAAAGACTGCAAAAAGCGCTGGTACAGTATCAGTCGTGACCCTGTTTACCGATGCTGGTAGATCAAACGATGGCAATGGATGCTTTGCTGTTGTGAATCCTTACAGTGCGATCGCAACGCCTTCCATTAACATTGCAGAGGGCCACTTTTCTTCAGACTGGCTACGCCGTTCTAACGCAGTTAATGAAACGACTTTTTTCCCTACTTTCCACTCCGTACTCTCTACTTCCCTTCTACGGCACGGTTGCCTGTGTCATCGCTACAGCACCCGTTTATGCGGCTCAACCGCTTTATGTTTCCTACCCACCTCCCAATCATCAGACGGTTGCCGATCGCATCTTTCTGATTGGCACTGCACCACCTGGAGGCACCGTTCTGGTGAATGGTCAGGCGATCGTGCGGAACACGGCTGGACATTTTGCGCCCAGTTTTCCATTGCAGGTCGGGGCCAATCGGTTTGACTTGCGCTACGGCAAGCAAGCTGTCACGTTAACTGTGACACGCTTAGCCGCAATCTCTGAACCACCAACAGGTTTGGCATTTGGCAAAGATTCGCTCAGCCCATCGGTTGACATTGCTCGTTTGCCGAATGAACTGCTTTGTTTTGCGGCGATCGCGTCCCCTAAAGCACCGGTTTCGGTGAAGCTTGCGGATCAAATCATTCCCCTTGTACTCCGCCCACAGCCGATCGAACTGCCTGTAAACGCTGCTGTGCTGACCCAGCAGAACCAACCCGTTGCGACTGGATCTGGACGCTTTGAAGGCTGTGCACGCACCGTTTTGCTCGGCGATTTGGGCAAACCGGAGTTTCAACTAACCCAGGATGGTCAAACCATCAAGCAAGCTGGGTTTGGCAGCATCAAAGTCCTGTCACCCACTCGGTTAGAAACGGCTGTCGTCACGGTCGAGTCTGGTACGGCTCGCACAGGCCCTGGTACAGACTATTCGCGCTTAACCCCGTTGCCGAAAGGGACGCAGGCCCTGGTGAATGGCTACGAAGGAGAGTGGGTGCGGTTAGACTATGGTGCGTGGCTCAAGCGCAGTGAGGTGCAAATTCTGCCCACAGGGGCACCGCCAACATCGCTGATTCGTAGCATCAAAGCACGTCAAGTTAGTGACTGGACCGAGGTAGTGTTTCCGCTGCAAGTGCCTGTGCCTGTGAGCATTCAGCAGGGCGATCGCACTTTCACGCTCACCCTCCATAACACCACGGCACAAACTGATATCATTCGGCTAGACGACGATCCGCTGATTGAGCGTTTGGACTGGCAGCAGATCGCGCCAGGGCAGATCCAGTACACCTTTAACTTGAAGTCGAATCAGCAGTGGGGTTATAAGCTGCGGTATGAAGGGACGACGCTGGTGCTGTCATTGAAGCATCCGCCGGGGGTGAGAGGGGAGAAGGGAGAGGGGAGAAGGCAAAAGGCAAAAGGCAAAAGAGAGAAGGCAGAAGACAGAAGGCAGAGGGCAGAAGGTGAGATGGCATTAACAACCAGGCAAGCGCTGACTACCGTCAACCCGGCATTGGACACTCAAAACTCAAAACTCTCTAGCTTGTCGGAGCAAGTGCTACTCAAAACTCAAAATTCAAAACTCAAAACTCAAAACCCAACACCCTTATCCGGTATCAAGATCCTCCTCGATCCTGGACATGGAGGGGCTGAAGATCTTGGTTCTAGGGGGCCGACTGGCTATCCTGAAAAGTCTGTGGCGCTGTTGATGGCAAAGCTGGTGCGCGATCGGCTCCAGCAGCGAGGTGCAACAGTGTTCCTTACCCGTGAAACCGATGCCGATGTGCCTTTGCAAGACCGCGTCGCCATGATTGAGAAGGTACAGCCAACCCTTGCGCTGAGCTTGCATTACAACGCGCTACCGGATGATGGGGATGCCACCAAAACAAAAGGCGTTGCGGCCTTCTGGTATAACACGCAGGCACATAGCCTGGCGCTGTTTCTGCACAATTACCTGACCAAAACGCTAAAGCGATCGTCCTACGGCGTGTTTTGGGATAATTTGGCACTAACTCGTCCCACAACCACTCCATCTGTGCTGCTAGAACTCGGCTTTATGATCAATCCTGACGAGTTTGAGTGGATTACCAATCCCAAAGAGCAACAACGGCTGGCAACCGCGATCGCGGATGGCATCACCGCATGGCTACAGAAGAGTGTTCCATAATCACCCCTCTCCTTTCTCCCCTTACTCTCTTTAACGCCAGCGTTCGCTTTGCTTTGGTTTTGTATCTTGCAAGGCATTGCCGATTCCTTTCACGACGCCGCGACCGATTAAGCCAATGCCGCGACCAACGACCTCTGTGAGAACGTAGACCACGCCACGACCCAAAAACGAAACGGCTGCCCGTATGCGAGGCGCGATCGCGTCCCGTGTTTCGAGGACTAAGGTGACGAGAAAGGGAAGACCAGAGAGTTTAGCTAGCTCATCATTGCGGGGAGCATAAATGGTGGTTTTGCTAATACCGTTTCCCGTTAAGGTGAGTAATTGATACTGGCTTTCAAAAATGGCGGTGGGTTCTGCAAAGATGCGATCGGTGCGATATTTCCAGGACAAATCATTGCGAAAGCGCTCAATCTCCCGGCTGGAAAGCAACCGCTGATCGTAAAACATCTGTTTAATGGCAACCACGTCGCCAAAGCGATTGATCAACGGTTGCATGACTGCATTGGCGACCTGAATGGTCACATGCTGTAGCACTAATTCCATGCGCAGCGTGGCTTCTACTGTGCCAGCCGCATAATCGATGCCGTCGATCGTTAGCGGGATTTGAAACAGCAAATGCGACAAAAATTCGGAAAGGAAGGGGATGCGATCGAGCATTTCTGCCTGCACAATGTCTCCATCTTGCAGCAAAATATTCACGACCTCGATCGGCTGTGTTTCGGTTTGTAAGGTGTAGTATTTGCCAAAGAAATCCGTTATGGTTATCTGCCATAAATCTTGCAAAATTACTGACCGCTTCGATGCAACCTGCTGCAGAGGTAGGCGCGACAGGCGCAAATCATCCAGAATTGCTTGTAGTTTTTGCAACACGGTAGTGAGCAGCTCTCGCTTTTTGGTCTCTTTGAGAATGTCGATTTCTAGTGCCGTCTCGGTGCGATTTTCCAGGTTCCCATGTAGTTTGGTCAACGTTGCCTGAAAAAGTGCTGCCTGCGGCGATTGGAGGCTGCTGGTGCTTGTCGATGTTAACGTGATTGGAGTCTCCTTGAAGGGCTGCTCCGCAATGCGTTTGGGGTTAGGTTGAGAAAGACGATCGGAGTCTAGCGCACGTCCTGCATCGGGCAATCGTTCCTGTAACGGTTGCACAGGCTCATCTGTGTTTGTGAGTAGCCGATTGACCAGCCAGCGAGCGGTGCGAAGTTCACGACGTTGCCCAGCTAACAGCCATTGGTCGAGAAGGGGTCGGTCGGTTTGCAGTTGAGTGTTCAGTTCCGCGATCGCTCGCTCGATTTGTCGCACGCCCGATACCCGTAGATTCTGCCGCCGCTGGGCCAGCCAAGAGCGAGTGGATGGCCTGTGGGAAATTGACGTGTGAGTAGTCGATCGACGTGCTAGTTGCCTTTGCTCGTCAAACTGAGCGTCAGCATGATTCGTCGCGATCGCCTGAATGCCTTCTGTCCAGTAGGGCTGACCCGCAGCAACCTGCCGGATGGCTGCCACTAGCTCTGTTACGCCTGTTCCTTTCAAGCAGTAGCCGCCTGCTCCAGCCTGAAACGCAGTCGCTAGACGGGTTAACTCTAGCGTCGAGCCTATGAGCAGTAGAGGATATTGAGGATAACGGGTTCTAAGCTGCCTGCAGAGCCTTAATCCCGCCCCATGACTAGAGGTTGTCTGACCCAGATCCAGATTGAGAATAATTAATGCCAGCGATCGCGCTGATAGCCCACTCGCTGTTTGATCCGCGATCGTCTCTCCAGTCTTCACCGTAGTGGCAGCAGTCCATTCTCGCAGGTGTTGTAGCGCCCTCACAGTAGAATCTGCCTCCAGAACGACCTGCAAGTCGTCAAACGGCTCTAAACACGCCAGCAGACCCAGACGAAACACCGGGTCATCCTCAATTACCATCAGATTGAGGACTTGATTTTGCTGACGCTTGATACGTGAATGGCTCATGCAATCCTCCGATTGACCCAGATGCCTAGAGCAGACGAATGAACCAAACCCTTCCCCCTTCCCCTACGGTGGCGGCAGTTCTGGTGGAATGTCTGGTGCGCTGACGGGCGGTTCGTATGGCATTCCAGGGCTAGGACGATAGGGTTCTGGCGTAGACGGTGATTCGTAGCGACGGGAGGGGCGACGGGCACGCTGGATGGCGTCGCGTTGAGCTAACCACCGTGCGATCGCGGCTTGAGCATCCCCATATAAGGCTCGTCCGTAACCAATTCTATCGGCAAGACCAATGGCACTGGTCAGGCGACCGCGATCGGCTAAGGCTCTCGCTTCAGCTAGAATTGACTGGTCTTCGGCAGACTGAATCTCGGCTTGCCACGTCCCGATCGCGGCCTGAGCGTCCTTGTATAGCGCGCGATCGGCACGGATCTTAGTTGCGGTTTGAATGGCCTCTTGCAGCTTTTTCTGTTTGGCAAGGGCTTTTGCCTGGTTTAATAGTGGCTGATCTTCAATGGTTTGAATTTGACGCGTCCATTTGGCGATCGCGGTTTGAGCTTCTAGCCGGAGTGCACGCTTGGGAGCAATCTGCTGTGCCTGTGCGATCGCGGCCTTCAGTTTGGGAAGGGTGCCCGTTGTGGCTAGCTGCTGTGCTTGCGTGAGATAAGGACGATCTCCAAGCTGCTGTATTTCTTTTCGCCATTGGGCAATCAATGTTTGGGCATAGAGGCGCTGCGGACGATCGGGCGTGATGGTCTGCATCAGGGCGATCGCGGCTTGTAGCGTGGAAATCTGCTTCAGGTTGGCGACTGAGTTTGCCATCTGGATTTGAAGGACATCCTGCGACTGCTGCTCTAGGCGAGGCAAGAGGCGTTTTGCTTGGGGATATAGGGGACTGTCTGCCGGGATCTGCTGCACTTGTGCCAGTGCTACCCAAAGCTGCCTACTTTGCTCATAAGGGGAGTTAGTCAGAAACGGCGTGTTTGCTAAGGGTTGGGCGCGACTCAGCCAGACTAAATCACGGGCAACAGGCGGTAGTGGCAGACTCAGTGGCAACCGTTGAGCTGTGGCGATCGCACCAGCCATATCGGCCTGCCCTAGTTGCTCGGTCAGCCGATTGAGCAGCCATTGTCCCCAGGCTTGGATGTCGCTCTGGGCTTGGCTATGCGCATAGCTGCTGGTATCTACTCGTTCTGCCTGAGCAATCGCTTGTCCAATCACAATTACATTCTCAGGGTTCTGCTCTGCAACCTGACGGGCTTGCTGCAATTGTTGAAAGGCGATCCGTTCCGTCGCTAACTGCTGCCGCAGACGGGTAAGATTTTGCTGCGCGTACTTGTCATCCAGACTTGCCAGTGCTTGCAGCTTTACCGCCGCTGTCTGCCAGTCTTGCTGTTTTAGCGCGGTTTGCATAGCCGTTTCGATTGCCTGCCCACGATTTTGCCTTTGCTGCCAATCTAGCAGCGCGGTTTGCACATCGGCATGAATGGGACTGTTGGCAGGAATCTTCTTTGCCAGCGCGATCGCACCCGCCACATCGCCCTGATCTGCTTTCGTCCGTGCAATCGTCAGGAGCGTTTTAGACCACTCTTTGACGGCACGAGTGGCTCGAATGTGGAGAGGATGATCAGCCGACCAATTTTTGACCAGCTTTAGCCCAGCCAATTGCGTCTCTACCTTGCCCGATCGAGCAGCTTGCTCTGCACAGTAAAGCTGATCGGTATCGGCAGCCGTAGGTTGTAGCTTTTGGCAGTTAGCAACGGGCGGCAGCGTTGTCAGCCAGAGAAACGCGGCAACACCCGTTCCGCCACAAAAAGCCAGAAGGCAAAACCAAACCAGCGGCGCGGCCAAAAACTTGAGTCCTTGCGTTACCTGAGCTGTTAAGTGTCTACGGTGCAGCGATCGCGCCCCTTGGGATTGCTTGCTCTGGGTTTGATCGCGATCCTTCCCACTGCTGCTGGCTGTGGGCACAGACTGAACGGCAATAGTTGAAGCAGGCCCATCGGCAATCTGCTTCTCTGCCACATAAGCGGCTCTGCCTGTTCGCTGAAAGCGAAACTTAAAGGCTTGCACCCGCGATCGATTGACTGATTTTCCTGCCATAACACCCGCTTCCGCACTCTAAACCTCTAGCGGTTAGCTCAGCACCCCTGCTAGAACCAACGTCATCCTACAGAGTTGACCTCAACTAGTACGACTGACACGATCGTAAAGGCATTCATGTTTAAACACACTCGATCGTAAAGTCTGCACCAGCAATCTATATCACTTGCCCGTTACCAACGCCAATACAGCGGAACTGCAAGCCATTTTGGCTCGATCGCGCTGTGCCGATATTGTATTAGCTACGACCTGTTTTGCAGCGATCAGGCAAAAATCTAGTGCAAATTTGCCACAATTGAAGCGACTCAATCGCTTTCGGCGCTGGGGTGAGGAGTCAGAAGCCAATGGTCAGAAGCCAGTAGGCAGAAGCCAGCCTTGCGTTTCGCTTCTGCCCATCCCAGCACCTAACACCCCGCTCCGCCGACTCCCAATTCCCCTTGCTTTTTCCTTTCTCAAATAGCACCAAGTGACGCGATATGGATAATCCTGCTGCTTTGCCAGTCTCTAGTAGCCAACTGCAAGCGATCGTCAACCGCATGTCATTGGCGCTTGACGCTGTGGCTGAGGCGATCGCGTGGACAAATGACCGGGGGTGCATCCAATGGTGTAATGCCGCCTTTGAACGGTTGACAAACCAAACCGTGAGGGCGTTAACGACTCAGCCACTACCAGCAGTGCTCCCCCTGACGGTGGATGGAGACGTGCTGCCGCGATCGTTGCATCCGGTGCAGTTAGCATTGGTCACACAGCAGCCACAAGCGGGAGAATATGCGTGTGAGCAACACGATCGCACTTTAAGGCTTGCCCTGACCGTAACGCCGTTGCCTCACTGTGAGCACGATCGCACCCCAGACGGCGTGATGCTGGTGCTGCGGGATGTCACACCGCAGAGACAAGCGCTAGAGGCAGAAGCAGACAGGAGAGAAAAAGAAGCCGCTGCCCCCACAGTCGCGCTTGGCGAGACTAACACATGGGCAATACCGCTTTTAGAAAGCATTCCTGATGTTTTCTATGTTTTGGATCAAAACTGGTGCTTCACGTACCTCAATTGCCAGACAGAGCAGCTTTTACAACGATCGCAAACGGAATTGCTGGGTAAGCATATTTTTACCTGTTTCCCTGAAGCCTCTGACCCAAGCGTTCACAAATACCCTTGGGCGGTTAAAGCAAGCAGCATCACGGCTTTTGAAGCATTCTATGCGCCCTTCAATACATGGTTTGAAGTGCGTGCCTACCCCGTGGGCTCTGCGTTGGCAGTCTATGCTCAAAATATTAATCAGCGTAAAAAAGCTGAACTGGAGCACCAAGAAACCGAAACAGCACTGCGTGAAAGCGAGCAATGGTTCCGTAGTGTGTTTAATGCTACTGCTGTTGGCATGGTCGTTGCGACTTCTGATGGCTCAGTGTTGCAGGTAAACGCTGCTTATAGTCAGATGTTGGGCTACACCCAACTCGAACTTGCAGCCAAGACCTGTCAGCAACTTGTTCACCCTGACGATTTTGCGAGCGGAGTGGAGCCTCTCAAAAAACTCCTGGCAGGAGAACTTTCGGCCTATCATACAGAACGCCGCTACTTTCACAAACAGGGGCACGTTGTCTGGGGTTTAGTCAGTATTTCTATTGTGCGCGATGGACAACGGCCAGCGCGTTACGTGGTGTATCAGGTGCAGGATATTAGCGATCGACAAGCCGCACTCGACGATCGCAAGCAGGCAGAAGCGGCACTGCGCGAAAGTGAAACCAGACTCAAATTAGCGCTGGAAGCGGCTCGGATGATTACCTGGGATTGGAATCCCGCCACAAATGAGGCGATCTACTCAGGAGGGTATCTTAATCCTGGCTTTAACCTCCCATCCGGTGTGCAGAGCTATGCTTACGAAGCCTTTATGGAAGGGGTTTATCCAGATGATCGAGCGTATGTACAGGAGGCATTAGCGTGCGCGCTCAAAGGTGCGGATTATAACGTTGAATTTCGAGTGCTGTGGTCAGACGATACACAGCAGTGGGTTGCTAGCCAGGGTAAAACCTATTTCAATGAGTTGGGTGCACCTGTACGAATGCTTGGCGTGTTGAGGGATATCACCGCTTATAAGCAATCAGAACTGGCACTACAGCAGTTGAACCAGGAGCTAGAGCAGAGGGTGCAACGGCGGACAGCACAAATTGAGCAGGTGAATCAACAGCTTCAGACCGCGATCGCAGCTCACCAACAGACCGAAACGGCTTTGCGTAAGAGCGAGGAACGGTTTCGCATTATCTTTGACTACGCGCCGATCGCCATTAGCCTCTCAGACACCCACACCTATCAGATTGCTAAAGTCAACCGGGCGCATCACGAGCTACTCGGCTACAGCAAAGCCGATTTAGAGACAATGACCCACGTTGACATGGCTCACCCAAAGGATGCAGACAAAAACGTAACCCTCATTCAGCAGTTGCTAGAGGGTAAAATCTCCCGCTTTCAAATGGAGAAACGCTTTGTCAAGAAAACTGGGGAGTGGATTTGGACAAACCTGACCGTTGCCCTCATCCGCGATCCGGATGGTCGTGCTTACAGCATGGGCATGCTAGAGGACATTACCGATCGCAAACGCGCTGAAGAAACCTTGCGTGACAATCAACAATTCCTGCAACTGGTCATTGATAGCGTTCCCAATCGCATTTTTTGGAAAGACAAAAACCTGCGCTATCTCGGTTGCAACCGTCCATTTGCGATCGATGCAGGCTTAGCGTCCCCTCAAGACATTCTTGGTAAAACTGACTTTGATTTACCCTGGGCTGTTTATGCAGAACGCTGCCAGGTAGAAGACTTGCAGGTGCTTACATCAAAGCAACCGACGCTCGACAAAGAAGTCGTTTTATTGAGGGCAGGAGGAGAACATCGCTGGATCAAAACAAGCAAAGTGCCACTATGCGATAAGAGTGAGTCTGTCGTTGGCGTTTTAGGCGCGTATGAAGATATTACTCTGCGCAGAAAAACAGATCAGGCTCTGAGGCTCACTCAATTCTCCATCGATCGAGCGGTTGATCCGATCTGGTGGGTTAAGTCTAATGGCTCGATCTACTACGTTAACGATGCCGCTTGTCGTGATCTGGGCTACCCGCGCGACGCTATTTTAAGAAAGAACGTTTGCGACTTGAATCCAGATCTTCCATACGAAGCCTGGTTTGATCATTGGCAAATGATTAAAGCTCAAGGTTCACTCACGTTTGAGGCACGCGTACAGGCTCAGGACGGCACCTTCTTCCCTGTTGAAGTAACCGCCAACTACGTCGAACTGAATGGCAAAGAGTATCACTGTAGCTTCGTGCGGAATATTACCAGACGCAAGCAAGCCGAAGCCCAATTAAGGGCGTCGCTTACGGAAAAAGAAGTCCTCCTCAAAGAAGTTCACCACCGCGTTAAAAACAACTTGCAAATGGTTTCCAGCTTGCTCAATCTGCAACTGGATGCCATTCAGGACCCTAAGGTGCTGGCACCCCTGCAAGATAGCCAGCGTCGCATCAAAGCGATGGTACTGGTACACGAGCGGCTTTACCAATCAGAAGGCTTGGAGACGGTTAACTTTTCTGACTACGTGCACCATTTAGTGACGGATCTGATCCATTCTTATAGTATCGACCCAGATAAAATTCGTCTGTCGCTTGAGCTGACTCAGCTTGAACTTCCGATTAACGCTGCAATTCCCTGTGGCTTGGTCATCAATGAATTAGTTACAAATGCGCTGAAGTACGCGTTTCCGTGCGATCGCACAGGTGAAATTCACATCTCCTTTTCGGTGCCTGCTGATGGTCAGTGCTTGTTAGTAGTTGCGGATAATGGTGTTGGGTTTCTTGCGTCTATGGCTTCCCTCAATCACACGTCTGATCTAGGCTCACTGGGCCTTCAGCTTGTCCATGCGTTTGTACATCAATTACGAGGCACAATCGACCTGTGTTGCAGTCACGGTACTCGTTTTGAGCTTTCATTCCCTTACCCAATCTAGGTAACGATGAGCGCTAAGATTCTCGTGGTGGAAGATGAGCCGGTCATCGCGCTGGATATTCAGCGGCAGTTAACGCAGCTTGGGTATACCGTTGTGGCGATCGCTGACTGTGCCACGTTAGCGCTAGAAGCCGTCGAGCGTTGGCACCCCGATTTGGCGTTGATGGATATTCGTCTTCGCGGCGACCAAAACGGCATTGAAACGGCGGCACTAATTCGCCAGCACCATGAAGTGCCGATCGTGTTCCTGACGGCTCATGCTGATGCCGCCACCATGCAGCAGGTCAAGGCCGTGTATCCTTATGGCTATATCGTCAAACCGTTTGAAAAGCATGACCTCATGACAGCTATTGAAGTTGCACTCAATCGCTACCAGGCAGAATTGGTCACGCAAGCCGCACTCGCCAAAGAAAAAGAACTGAACAAGCTGAAATCTGACTTTATTGCGATCGTGTCCCATGAGTTTCGCAACCCACTCAGCGCGATTCTGCTGTCCCTTGATTTGCTTCAGCGCCACCACAGTCAACTTACGTTCGCCAAAGCGCAGTCTCTCTTGCAGCGAGCCAGACTGGCCGCCGATCGTATCAAGCACTTACTCCAGGAAGTGCTAACCACAGCAACCGCAGAAGCGGGTAAGCTGCAATGCGAACCTAGCCCGATCGATTTAGTTGCCTTTTGCCATCAGCTTATCGCAGAGTTTCAGCTTGATCACGACCTAAAAAACACTCCCCAAACTACGATCGTGCTGACCCACACCAAGGAACCCGACGAGCGCAACAGCCTCATTGACCTCGACGAAAACTTGTTGCACCATATTTTGACAAACCTACTTTCAAACGCAATTAAATATTCTCCGCATGGCGGCAAAGTGCAGTTCCGGGTACACCATACTCTGGATGCGGCCATCTTTCAGGTACAAGACTGCGGTATCGGCATTCCTGAACGCGACCTTCCTCACCTGTTTGAACGCTTTCATCGCGCCAGCAACGCTAAGGCCATTCCCGGTACAGGGTTGGGGTTGGCGATCGTCAAGCAATGTGTGGATCTGCACGGTGGCACCATTGACGTGCAGAGCATTCTTGGTGTTGGAACTACCTTTACCGTCACCATTCCTATAACCCAGAATGAAGATTGCTTGCCGTCAGCATGAATCGACAGGGGTTAACTGCCAAAAGCCGTACTAACGATGCCGAATACGCTCGTAGATCTCCAGATAATCTTTGCCTGGATAATTCCAAGAGTGATCGTACTGCATGCCCTGACGTTGCAGTTGACGAAACTCGGCTGGGTTGTCGTACCACAAATCGAGTGCTCGATCCATTGCAGATTCTAATGCTGAGTAATCGGTGTCATAGAAGACGTAGCCATTGCGCTCTTCGGGCAGGTGCTTTTCATCGTAGTCACGATCGAAGACCGTATTCACCAACCCGCCTACACCCCGCACGATCGGCACGGTGCCGTAGCGCAGACCAATCATCTGAGTCAAGCCGCATGGCTCATAGTTGCTGGGTACCACGATCGCGTCTGCGCCTGCATAGATCAAGTGAGAAAGCTCTTCGTTGAAACCTAGTTCTAGATGAATATCGGGGTTATCGTTCAAAAAGCGCTTTTCGTGCCAGAAGTGATCGTTAATCCCGGCTTCGGTTGCAGACCCTAGCAGCACAAATTGAGCGCTCCGCTGCATCGTGTGATAGATCGCGTGATGCACTAGATGTACACCTTTTTGGTCATCCAAACGACCAATAAAACAAATTAGTGGCCGATCGATCTCACGCAGCAGCAATCGTTCACGCAATGCCTGCTTGTTTTTCGCTTTGCCTGCCAGAGCGTCTCTGGTGTAGCTGTGGGGAACGTAGCGATCGCTCTCTGGATTCCACACGTCATAATCAATGCCGTTTAGTACGCCCGTGAATTTGTCTTGATACAAGTGCAACGTGTGCCCCAGGCCATAGCCAATGTCGGCACAGCGGGCTTCCCAGGCGTGGTGCGGCGACACCGTGGTGACGTAGTTGGAGTAAACAATGCCACCCTTCATAAAGTTGAGCGCGAAGGGGTTAAAGTTATCGCGCAGGCGATCGTAATGGAAATAATACTCTTCTCGATTCAGCCCAGTTGCCCACAGCACATCGCTGCCACCCATGCCTTGATGCTTGAAGTTGTGGATGGTGTAGCAAACGCGCTGATGCTCCATCCCCTGATACTGGTAAATCTCAAACAGCATGACGGGCACCAAGCCCGTTTGCCAGTCGTGACAATGAATGATATCTGGACGCTTGTTGCTCCGCAGTAAAAACTCTAACGCCGCTTTGCTAAAGAAGGCAAAGCGAATGTTGTCATCCACACAGCCGTAGTAGCGCCCCTGGTTAAAAAACTTGTCCTGTGAGTGCGGTTGAATGAAGAAACACAACCGTCCAAACACCCATCCACAATAGACAGAGCAGTGAATGACACCTCCGTACCAGGGCACAAAAAGATCTTGATACGCAACATGCAAGCCCCAAATGTGGTCATAGCGCATGCAGTCATACATTGGCAGAATCAGCTCGACCGTATGTCCCCGCATTTCTAACTCGCGGCTGAGTCCATAAACCACATCCCCCAGCCCTCCAGCTTTAATCACTGGGGCACATTCAGAGGCAATCTGTACGATATACATGCTTACTCCTCGCAGAGGGGGAATTTAGAGCGTTACGTTCACAAACGTATAAAATTTCTGGTCAAGACGCAACGTAACGGAGAAGGATAAACACCTGCCCAGATACTCTCCAGATGGTAGCAAAATCGTTCCAATTATCTCTGCTGTAGGTTAGAAAGTAGACGATCGTAACCATCCCGCTCCTCCTCTGACTCTTTATCCCTTATTTCTCATACTCCTCTCACAAAAACGGTCAGCCAAGTAAGAATGGCTGACCGATGCGCTGTCAAAGATTGCATTACTTGCCCTTCACCGTTTCGACAAAACGAGTTAGGAGCCAAATAAACACACACAGCAGCGCCAAGTAGCCAATAGGGCCAACTTCCTGCCAAACTTTGATCCATGCTGGATCAAATGGATTCCACTGTGGTGCTGGAGCGGGAGGAATTTCGACGGTGATTGCGGCGATCGCAGGGGAATGTATCAATGCGGTGGCTTTTGTATTCATAGTCAAAACCGTTGAAACCCTGATTGTGGTTTGAAATGGGCCTTACTTTAGCCGTAGGGTTCAACAGGACAACTGTAGATCTAGAACTGCTGCGATCGGATTAAGGTGTAGTGATGCGATTTTCAGACAAACAATTTTTAGTCAGGTAGCATTCAGTCGAACAAGTTACGTGCAGCAGTATCCACAGGTTAATCGACCGCGATCGACGGGAATGGTTCCTGGTCAAAATTCGTTTCTGTAAGAATCAGCAGGCATGGGGTTCGGGTTCGGGGTGCAAGGTGCAGCTTTTCATCACTGATCGACAGCAGAAGCCCGCAATCCCCCAAAATTCTCCTTGCTCTTTATCGATGCTTTGCTTGAAAGAATGCAGCCGGAGAAAGACGGAAGAACGCAGCAAGCTTTTCGATGTGATTTGCCGTCAGCTTGCGTTGACCGTTTAACACTTCTGATACGATCGACTCTGTTTTGAAGATTGGCACCAAATCTTTTTAGCGTAAATCAGATTCAGCTAATAATGCTTTGAGCAGATCCACACCATGCAGGTCAGGGATGTGAACATGCTTCTCTTCGTATTCGTAAACTAAAGTACCTAAAACATCGAGATAGTCTTCTTCGTCAGACGTTAATTCACCGCGATCGATCAGCGAGTCAATAACTTTCTGAGTCGCAAAAAAGTCTGCTTCTGATTTGACGGGTCGAGAAGGAAAGCCATTCAGCAGTTCAATGTACGAATTATTTTCTGAACCACGAGTTGCCTTTCCAGTGCTCTTGGTCGTATTTTGCATAGGTCAATTGTGCCGATTATCAATCTTTTGGTGAGTGTAACTAACATAAATAATTAGGGCTATTTCATGCCATCTGGCAGCAGATAGGAGCCGTAGGTCACAAATGAGTTTTCGCGGCTAGCAAACCACTGATCCGCTTCATACCAATTTGAATTGAAAATGCGACACATCCTCTAGGGGCAAGGCAATGCCTTGCCCCTACCCACCGATTGATCTGTAGCCGTCATTCTTTAAATCGGTATCATTTGTTGCCAAGCCCGTTGCTAAATGGACTCGTTCCTAGAACAAATAATCCTATAAGTAATCGGTTGCATGCATGACCGTTAAGACTATTGCCGCTGGTAGCGCATTCCAGGTTGCTGAGAAACCAGGCCCATGAGTTCAAGTTGCAAGAGCGCACTGGAAACGCTACCAGCCTGAAGTTGAGATTGCTGAACGATGAAGTCAAACGGCAGGGATTCTGCACCGTTTGCTTGAGAGAACTGGGTGAGAATTTGCAGCACTTTATCCAAGGCAGGCTCCAGGTTGAGGGGGATCTGGGTTTGGTGAGCAGGAGTGGGTGGTGCCAGTTGGGGCAGGCTACCTAACATTTCGAGCAGATGCGCCTCGCTGAGAATGACCTGCGCCCCTTTGTTAAGCAAATGCAGACAACCAAGCGCTTTGGGATTATCTAAACTACCAGGCAGAATGTATACATCGCGCCCGTACTCATTTGCCAAATGGGCTGTGATCAGACCACCCGATCGCAGTGGGGCTTCCATGACGATCGTGGCGCGACTCAAGCCTGCAATGATGCGGTTACGACGCGGGAAATGGGTGCGATCGGGCTGGGTGCCCGCAGGGTATTCACTCAGCAACAGCCCCTGTTCGACGACTTGCTGCTGTAGTTGTCGGTTTGACCAGGGATATACCACATCCACCCCAGTACCCAACACAGCTAATGTCCGGCCTCGAACGCTCAGGCAGCTTCGATGGACTTCTGTATCAATGCCTTCTGCTAGACCAGAAACAACGGTAAAACCGCCTTGTGCCAGTGTGGTTGTGAGGCGACGAGTCCACCGTCTGCCGTAGTCAGAGGGGTCACGGGTGCCGACGATCGCCACTATTGGCGTAGTGCCCTGGTTTTCGAGCGCATCCACCGTACCGCGATAGTACAGTAGCGGTGGTGGATCAGGTGTTTCTAGCAGAAGACGGGGATAGTCAGCATCAGCAGGTGTCCAAAAATGAGCATTCTCGCGTTCATGCTGTTCTAGTAAGACAGTAGGGTTGTGGGCTTTGCGCTCTACCACGATCGCGTCGGCAGTTTGAGCGCCCACGCCTTCCACTTCTACCAGCACTGAAGCACTGGCTTCCCAGGCGGTCATTAAAGAACCAAAGTGCTTCTGTAACCGCCTTAGCAGAATTGGGCCAACGCCATTAATCTGTGACCAGGCAAGCCAAAATGCACGTTCTTCAGCCAAAGCGTTGTCCTCATGTAAAGGTCGTTCTTCACTAGACCAGGGTGCGATCGCCCGCTATAGCTAGCCCCCCCAAAATGGTTGATTAGAGCGTTGAGCTAAGGGTTGCCATCAATGACTCATACACAGGGCTTGCAGCAAGGATTCCAGCCCCTAGTCGTGTTTGTTAGGACGGGCACGCTGATGCCGATACCTCAAGCTTTCTGAGCTTAATTGATGACGCGCCCTAGAGACACGCTAGCGACCATCCGCTATACTCGCTGCCATACCGTCTCAATTTGTCTCCACGCTTGTGGGCAATGATGAAATCGTGGGTGCGATCGCTGGTAGCAGTCATTATGGACAATTTGGTCATCAAAGTTGCAAATTTTTCGCTCGATTTTTCAGCCATTCAGCAGATTCGCTACCTTGTTTTCCAACTTGAGCAAGGAGTCTCAGCCGATTTAGAGTTTGATGGTCAGGATGAAGCGTCTGATCACTTGCTGGCCTATTTAGACGGGCAACCTGTCGGTACCACGAGAATCCGCAGGCTTGACAGCCTCACAGCTAAGGTGGAGCGAGTTGCCGTGATCAGAGCGGCGCGAGGCTCTGGCATTGGGAAACGCCTGATGGTAGCCGCGATCGCCTTTCTGCAAGAAGCAAACGTGGCAGAAGTCCAAATCCACGCTCAGGAAGCTGTACGAGACTTTTACCAACGGCTAGGGTTTGAGCCAGAAGGCGAGATTTTTGTGGAAGCGGGGATTCCCCATGTCAAGATGAAAAAGCTGTTAATGAGCCAGACTGGACGGTGATTGGACGCAATCGACGACCGTGGGTGAGAGGTTTGCCTGCTTTGGGATTGTTGTGGTTGATGGGGGCGATCAGCGATCGTCTCTGGTTTGCCCTGGATCACAGCATTCCCAACTGGGATCAAGCAGATTACCTGACCGGGGCGCTGAACTACTGGCAAGCGCTCCAAACGCCTCAGTGGTTCTCAAATGACTGGTGGACTCATTTGTGGCAGTTGTCTTCCAAAATTCCGCCGCTTTTCTATATTTCTACAGCGCCTTTTCTAAGTCTCTTTGGGGCTGGAGTTGATCAAAGTACGCTGGTCAATCTTCTGTTTAGCGCCATTTTGCTCAGCTCGGTGTATCTCATTGGCGTATGTCTTTTAACGGTGCCAGCCGCGCTCTGGGCTGTAGGACTGTGCTTGCTTATGCCGGGACTCTATCGGGTTCGATTAGATTTTTTGCTTGATTTTCCGCTGACGGCCCTGGTGACGCTTTGTTATGCCTGTTTGACGGTTTGGAGGGAGAAAGGGAGAAGGATAGAGGATAAAGGCTTAAAGATAAAGAACGGATCGAATTCTAGCCTTCATTCATCCTTTATCCTTCTAGATTGGCTGCTAGTGGTTGCGATCGGCCTCACTTTAGGACTGGCGCTGATGGTAAAGCAGCCAGCACTCTTATTTCTGTTTGTGCCGCTCGTGTGGGTAGGCATTGAAACGCTTTGGCAACGCGCTTGGGTGCGACTGTTGCAGTTGGTGTTTGCCGTGTGCCTGTCCATGCTGATCTGGGTGCCCTGGTATCGTACAAACTGGCTGCTGATGCTCTCAGCGACAAAGCGAGCGACCATCGATTCTGCGATCGCAGAGCATGATCCCTCTCTCCTTTCGCTAGATGCCTGGACGTACTACTTAAAAGCGCTGCCAGTCATGATATCGCTACCGTTGTTGCTGATGCCGCTAGTAGGCTTTTTGTGCTTTTGGCGGCGATCGCGGGTGAGTAGCCATTGCGCTGGCGAAATGGACTTTTCACCGAAAACGAAACGCTATCGTCAGCAGATATATGGTGCATCAAAAGAAGCGGTGGGTTGGCTCTTTGTCTACTGCATTAGTGGTTATCTCTTATCATCGTTGAATGTCAACAAGGACGATCGCTATGTGGTGCCTTACTTACCGATTGTGGCGCTGCTATTGGGCTATGGCATCACGCTGTTACCCAAGCGCTGGCAACTCTTGCAGTGGGGTTTGACCGGGTTGGCGATCGTGTTGATGTGCAGCAATTTGGTGGTGTTGCCGCTTGGCCGTACACTCCAGCCAACCTCTTTTGCTCAGCACTTTGCGTATACAGGAGCCGCCTATCCCCACACTCAAGTGATCGACTCTGTTCTACAGGCGCAACCTTACCTGCGATCGACCATTGGCGTGTTGCCATCGACTGGGCAAATCAACCAGCACAACATTAATTACTACGGCAATCTGCAAAATTTTCGGGTCTACGGTCGGCAGGTCGGCACGCGCAAGTCTCAGGTCGAGCAAGACCAGCGATCGCTCTCCTGGTTCCTGACGAAAACAGACGATCAAGGAGCTATTCGTCAACAGGATTCGCAGACAGCTTTAGTCAAAACAGTGGAGCAAGGAACTGATTTCACGCTGCACAAAACCTGGACGCTGCCCGATCGCAGCACGCTGAAACTTTTTCGCCGCACCATTCCGCTTTTAGAGGTAATGCCTGTAATGGGGAAGTCAGAAGTCAACGGTCAGCCGTCAACGGTCAGCGGTCAGCAGAGTGTAGATAGCAGACAGCACATAGAACTCAAAACTCAAAACTCTCTAGCGTTCGCGAAGCGTGTCTTTCAGACTCAGCGGCGCAACGCGCTACTCAAAACTTCCCCTGCTTCCTCTGCTTCCCCTGCTTCCCCTGCCCCCATCACACTCGATCAAGTCATTGTGCCCGATCGTGCTCCGCCTGGAAAACCCATTCCCGTAACATATCGCTGGTCTGGCAACTGGGACGCGTTGCGATCGGGTCTGGTCATCCTAACGTGGCACAAACAGGGAAACCTCGCTACTTCAGAACGCTGGTTGCATGATCACGGCATTGGAATGGGCTTACTGCATCCTAAGGTTTTGCCGATGGGGAGTGCTACTCGGTTTCAAGTCGTTGAGCGTCTGTCCATGTTGCCGCCTCAAGCCGTGTCACCTGGAACCTATACGTTAGAAGCGACCTACCTCAATCGCCAAACAGGTCAAGCAGCGGCGATCGCCACGCCCCCAATTAGCTTACGTCTTGTTGCCAACACGGCCGCCAATCCTGCACCCGAACTGGATCTTGTCACGCAGTTACGAACGCTTGCAACAGCGCTGCCTAAAGGCGGCAAGGCACTAGATCCCGTCTTTGATCAGATTGGGCGGATCAACCAATACGACCCGACGCAAGATTATGCTGAGCAGGCAAGACAGGCGATGACCTACCGCTTGACGCAAGAGCCAAAAAATCGTGAGTTTGCCTATACTCTGGCGCTATCAACTGTTCTCAAGCGTCGAGTGGGTGATGCGATCGCCACACTTCAGCAGGTTGTGCAGCTTGATGCCCAAAACCCTTATGCCTACGGCTATTTAGCCTTTATCAACCTATACGATTTTCGGGCTGGTGCGGCCCAGGCCGCGCTCAACACGGCGCTCAAATTAAACCCAAAGCTGCCAGAACTTCATGCATTAAGCGGAGTAGCGGCTTTGATGCAAGTTAATCTTGTTAGGGCATGGCAAGAATTTCAGCGGTTTGAAGCTTTAGAAAAGCAATCGAGCTAGCGAAACGCCACTTGGCTTCTCCTACAACGCTTTCAGCATTTTCTCTGCTTTTCTCACCACATGTTGATGTCTTCTGTAGTGGTAAATCGGTGAGGCTTTCACCTTTGCGAGCATCGTCTCCAGGCAGTTGCGAGCGTCTTGAGTGTTGCCTGCTTTGCTTTGAATCGTGGCGAGCAACAGCGATGATTCAGGATGGCTCCAGTGTTTGATATCTTTTTCGAGATGTGATTGAGCGATCTCCCAGTCTCCTAGCTCAAACAGTACTTTGCCGTACAAAAGTGAGGCTTCACCACATTTGTAGTCTGAATCGAGCTTTAACAGTGCTTGTAGATGCTCTCTTGCCACTGCAAACTGCTTGTTTCTCATCTCAATAAATGCTGCACCCCACAGAGCATGAACGTTGGCAGGTTCTTTCTCCAGGGCCTGCTGGTAGGCTACGACGGCTTTGTCAAACGTGCCCATTTCGGTCAAGACATTACCCAGCGTGACATATTGGTGGGCTTTTCCAATGTTTCGGACACCCGCTTCTGCGTTCCAAAGGGGCTGGCGTAGGCTCCAGCGTTTGAAGTAACTGGGTGCGGCTACGTTGGAGCGGGGTAACCAACAGGCAAAGAAGTACACGATCGCGCCCGCTACGTTTAGAAAGATCAGAATGTAGATCCAGGTTTGTCGATCGGGTTCGTTGCGAACGCAGTCAAAAATCATGAGCATCCAAAACGCGCTAGGAAGCAGCACCCATAAGCCCAACGATGAAAGTAATGTTTGTACCATGTCCTGAAGTTCCTTGCAGCCAGTGTTGCACCACGAGAGTTTGCACGCGATCGCTAGCACCATCAGCAGCGCGGCACACCTATAGTGCCCTCAAAGGAGGCAGCTCTTACTGGTAAGCGTGTAGAAACTAGGATGACGGTTGTGTGCTTAAAGCCTCTGAGAGGTAATCGGCAGCGGCTTCCACCAGCGCGATCGCGTTCTCGTACACCATGCGCGTCGGCCCTAATACCCCTACACTCCCTACTGGCACAGAATCTTTGTGATAGGTTGAGGAAATGAGGGTGCAGGTTCGCATCGGTTTTAAGGGGTTTTCTGCCCCAATGCGAATCGTCACGCGCTTGCGGGGTTGTTCTAAATCCGATCGCTCAAGCAAATCCGATCGCTCAAAAATGAGGGGGACGAGTTGGTGCTGCTCTTCTTCCAAAAGATGGATGATGGTTTGCACCTGCTGAAGTTCTGAAAATTCTGGTTGACGGAGCACTTCTGCTAGCCCGCTAATCACAATCTGCGTGGGGGCGGGTGGCTGCGATCGCCGGGTTAATTCCACCAGGATGGTTCTGAGGAGGTCGGCATAGCGTTCAAATTCGCGATCAAGTTCGCTCCAGTCGAGGGTTGCCAGTTCGGCGATCGCCCGTCCGCGTAACTGGCTGTTTAGGAAGTTAGACAAGATCTGAAGCTCTCGCTCTAGCAGATCAGTATCGAGGTCTTCAACGTCTGTAAAGAGTGGCAATTCAATCAGGGCAGACTGTGTTTCGTAGGAGTCGGTGACAAAAATCAACATCACTCGGCGCGCATCGACTGGCACAAGCTGCACATGACGTAGATGACTGGTGCGAGTTTGAGGCGTTGTAATGAGCGTGATATACCCCCCAACGGTTGCCAGAATTTGTGCCGCACCTCGTAGCAGAGCTTCAAAGCTCCAATCTTCTGAGTTCAGGCGGTCGTTGAGCAAATGTGCGACTTGTTGGGTGAGGCCATTCGACGGCACAATCAACTGATCAACATAAGTGCGGTAGCCAGAGTCGGAAGGCACTCGCCCTGCTGATATGTGCGGCTGGAAGAGTAAACCACCCTTCTCTAGCGCTGCCATTGCATTGCGTATCGTCGCAGAACTAACGCTCAAGTTGTAATCTTTGACCAGTGCTTCCGAACCAACGGGTTCAGCCGTAGCGATGTAATGGCGGATGGTTGCCCAAAGAACTTGCTGCTGGCGATTTGTAAGATTGACCGATTGGGACATTCTAAATGCGCAGATATGAAGGGTGAAAAGGATGGCTGCTACTGACCGTTGATGCACCAGCCCTAAAGAATAGCCGCGATGATTAAAAGATTAGGAGCCTTAATTAAAGTTTAAGCGCTGTCACCTACAATAGCGGATGCTTTATCTTCACCTTACGTATCAGCCTGACTCGTAGCAGACGCAACGAAACTACTAAATCTTTACGAAGCTAACGTTTCTAGCCCTACAGCTTCTATTGCTAGGGTCGCCGCAAGCCTGACCTGCTTCTCGTGAGAAGGTGGCGATTAAAAAGGTGACGATCGCGTCAATACTGTGGCACTGAACGATCTACGACGTGGGCGTAGGCATCAATTCCACCGACCACGTTTTTGACGTGCACAAACCCCTGAGTCTGTAACCACTGACACATCTGGGCTGAGCGGACTCCGTGATGACAGAGCACGATCGTCTCCTTTTGTGGATCAAGCCGCGTTTGAATGGTTTGCGACCATTCACCAAAGGCGCTTAAGGGCAAATGCTCAAAGCCTTCTAACTTGGCGATCGCCAACTCATTCGCTTCTCGGACATCCACAAACTGCACATCGTCAGAGGCCGCCTCCAGAAGCTGTTTTAACTCTGTAACGCTAATTTGGGGAATGGGTTGGCTAAAGGAGGCGGGCATTGGAAGTGGGGAGTGGGGTGGAGAGTAGGATGCACGCGAGCTGCTTTTGATTGTATAGCAAAAGGCAGAGGGCAGAAGACAGAAGGCAAAGGGCGAAGGGCTGACCGCTGACGGCTGGTTGCTAATCGGTTAGGCTGCTTAGCTACCCTTCCTGATTCTGCTGTTACAGAACCTTTTCCATGAACACAGTGCACGCGCTATCGTTATACCGTTCAATTGAGTAAAAACCAAGATTTCTATAGAGCTTGAGCGCTTGTGGTTGCCGCTCATCGTTAGCCAAATCAAGTCTGACTTTCCGATATCCTGCCTGCCGTGCAAAATCGAAGAGCATTTGAGCCATCTTCCAGCCAAATCCCTGTCCTCGATACTCTTTTAGAAACCACATTCGCTTGAGTTCACAGATTTCATCATCGAGTCGCCGAATCGCCCCAGTACCCACAACTTGTTTATCATCGACCAGGACCAAAAACGTACCACAGTTGTTGAAATAATGCGATCGCACATTCTCGATATCGGACATTGAATCATAGCGACTCACATCCTCTTTGGTCAGTACACCCTGCCAGATTTCTAGGGAAACTGCCGTAACAATTTGCTTGGCTTGTTCGATCTGATGTTGCTGGATTGGTCTAATCTCAATCACTGGTCTGTATATCGCTAATACTTCACAGAACTCAACTTAGCATCAGCTTCACCTTCTCTGCCTCATCGATAACCTTAAGGTAACTCAACCCTAAAAATTGACAGATAATCTTCGAGCTATTGCCTCATCGATGATCTAAAGCAGCCCAACAGTTCTTCATCCTTTAAGGCCAAGACGCTGAGAAACGCGGTCGCTCGATCGCGGAGAAGATGCACGCACTACAGGATAATGATGCTGGACTGTTTTTACGCTCCTGCCTGTTAGCAACAGTGATCTCATGAAGCTCCGTTCGCTCTTTCTCTTTTTGTCTGTCGTTGTCTTGGTGTTGCTGTTGCTCAGTGCTGGCGGCTTCTACTGGTTAGTTGCCAGTAATCCTGCACGTCTGTTAAACGGCGAATTGCAAGCAATTCCTGGTGCAGCGCTGTTTCTACCCAGGCAGGCCCCTGCTATGGTGTCGCTGTTGATCAATCCTGATCAGCTAGAAACGGCTCAAATAGTATTAACTCCACTCGCAAAACGCCGTCAGATGCGAGAAGAGCTAAACCAGTTGAAGCAAAGTCTGCTAGCAACGACAGGGATGGAGTACGAGCGAGATATTCAACCCTGGCTAGGGCAAGAAATTACGCTGGCTGTAACGGCCCTGGATCTGGATTATGATGCAGCGAATGGTCAGCAGCCGGGATATCTGGCTGCGATCGCCACCCAAGATCCGCAAAAATCGCGAGAGTTCCTGGAATTGTTCTGGCAGAAGCGGGCGATTGCAGGAAGCGATCTGGTTTTTGAGCAATACAAAGGGGTGAAGATCATTGCGGCGAACGCTCCAGCGATTGAGCTTGATTCTAAAGCGACTCCACGTAAACCTAAGCCCTCGAACTATCGTTTACAGCTTGAACCGCCAAAACCACCTGCTACTGTAGCTCCCACGCCTACGTTAGCGAGTGCTGCTGTAGGCGATCGATTTATTCTGTTTGCCAACCACCCAAAAGTGCTACGCGAGGCAATCAATAACGTTCAGGCTCCTGACCTCAGTCTTGAGCCAGCAAAGCTCTTTATGCGCGCGATCAAGTCACTAACCCAACCCCGTATCGGACTCACGTTCGTCAACGTACCCAAATTCACTCAGTTTTTAGAGCGTGAGTTTCCGACGAAAAACCCAGGCCAATTGCTAAAAGTGGTGCAGACGACGATCGTGGATGATGAGTCATCTTTGCTGAAGCAAGCTTTAATCGCTGGCTTTACCCTTAGCCCGCAGGGACTCATAGCTGAAACAGCTTTACTTTCCCCTGATGGAGCCGCAACAGCTTTACCATCTCTGTCCCAACCAGTGGGTGCTTTGCAATACATCCCCATCAACAGTTCACTGGTTGCGTCTGGGCAAGACCTCGATCGGCAGTGGTCACAACTTACAAAGGGTCTGGCACCCTATGAAACGGCCTCTCAACTCATTCAGCAGCCGCTACAAGATCTGCAAACTCGCTGGCAGGTTAACCTAACCACAGATGTGTTTAGCTGGGTCAAAGGTGAATATGCTCTGGCTCTGCTGCCTCCAGATAGAATTGGCGCTGATGGTCTGCTGCGTCCCGAATGGATCTTCGCGACTCAACGTCCACAGACAGAAATAGGGCAACAGGCGATCGCGCAGCTTGATGTTCTCGCCCAACAGCATGGCTTAACCGTTGGCCCCTTGACCCTTGGCGATCGCACCGTTTCAGCCTGGACACGTTTAACAGCAGCGGTCAAACGCGCTTCCCAACCACTGAATCTTCAAGCCGAGGTGCAAGGAGTCCATGCATCGGTTGGCAACTATGACCTCTTTACAACGTCCGTTGCTGCAATGGACAGTGCGCTCAAAGCGGTCGATCGTTCACTGTTAAAGCGTGACGCCTTCAAGCAGGCAACCAACTCTCTATTACAGCCCAACAACGGCTACCTGTATCTGGATTGGGCTGCTAGCCAGTCGCTTCTTGAACAACAATTCCCAGTTGTGAAAGTCATTGAGTTAGCAGGCAAGCCGTTCTTTGACCGCTTGCGATCGCTCACCATCAGCAGCTACGGCAGCCAGTCTGGAGTGCAGCGTGGCGGTGCGTTCGTTCAGCTAGAGACAGACTGAAGCCACGGCATCAGTTGGATATCACGTCGGAGGTAAAGCGGGTGCTGCGGTTGTCCCCGCTTCGTGATGCCTAGGCAGTAAACGGGTGTGCGATCGCTCCACAACGCCATTACTGCGCGATCACGTGACTGTAAACAGCCGTCATTGCCCCAGGCCAGCACAATCCGGTCTACTCGCTGTGCCAATTGGGCCAAATAGCGATCGTTCTCATGCCCAACCGGATCGGCCACTTGGCGCAGTTCTTTGGGTTGAGCCGTGCAGTAGGCAAAAAGATTAACCACGTCTAGCGCCCCAAAGCCCCACGATCGCGCAAAGCCCAGACAACGACGAATCGTTGGATCATTCACAACCGCATCGGCCCGACTGGGATTAAGCATCACAAAGCCCACCCTGGCAGCCTGCTCATTCCACGATCGCCAAAGCAAGTAACGGTAGTGCCCAGTCGCATCAAACTCAGCCCCAGTCTGCATGGGTTGATTGAGTAGAAAGAGTTGTGATCTTGCCTGTCAATTGTTAAGCCTCACTCCAAATGCCCTCTTTTGCCTTTTACCTTTTGCCTTCTAACCTCTACCCTCTGCCTTCCCTACCTCTCACCTCGCCAATTCTGTCGTCACTTCATTCACCTGTCTGCGTTTCAGCTCAAGTGTTTCCGTTCGAGGTAGCAAGTCAAAGACCTCACGAAGTTTTGTATCTAGCGTCTCGAAAGGAACAACGCCCGCCTCATCCAGTACCACTTTGCCAGTGGCATCGAATAAAATCGTCTGCGGTACCAACCCTTTGTAGTAATGCCCAGGTTCTGTAGCTGCATAAGTAGTCTTGGTTGGGATGCTATCAACCCGTATAGGTAAGAGATCGGCTGCTTTCCCGTAATAGGCTTGCACTTGCGAAACAACGGCTGTATAAGCCTTGCAATCACTACTGTCATCCAGATACAGCACTAGCATTGCTGGCCGATCGCGCTTTAACGCCTCTCCTAAGGTGAATTTCGGTGGCACCAGCGAACCATTCCCAGCATAAAGGGTGAAAATTTCGCCATCATATCGATCATCCTTCAAGCCTGCCAACGCTGGCGATGCTCCCAGTAAAACCAGGCAGATTACCATCACCAGGATGCCCCCTGATCGTCGCAGCAATCGGTCTAAATCTTTCTGCCATCGAGCAACCGTTTGGCTCCCTGCGATCGTCAAACCTGACCAATGGAATTGCAAAACGCTCATAAACCCTGGCACTTCGATAACATCTCTTTCTCTATTGTCTAGTAAGCGAGGACAGAGGGAAAGGGGAGAGGGCAGAAGGCAGAAGGTGATACCAGTTTTGAGTTTTGAGTTTTGAGTTACAGAAGCCCTGTCCTATCACTCTTTGAGGTTCTTGATCTGTCGCCCAATTAAATGGAAATGGGATGAAAGCTGACCGCTGACCGCTGTAGCTTAGCTTCCCGAAGGGTTAGCTGACTGCTCTTCCACTCAAAACTCAAAACTTAAAACTCAAAACTTCTCCGCTGACCGCAGATAGCGGCCTCAACTCCAAACTAAAGCAAAGTTGTAGCGAGTTTGTGTTAGGGTATGATACAACTGTATGTAGCGACGCTTACAGGGGTCATTCTGGGTCAGGTTGCTGGAAGTTTAGGCTTTGTGGATCATTGCTATAAAGTCGGTAACTATGTGTGAACTCTAAAGTTCTGTCGCTCTTGAATGCGGGCACTTTAGCAAACTAGACCTTTGATACAGTTGGAAACTGACGGAATGTAGGCAATGGGGTCGTGTATGTGAGCTGAGAGCGTTCAATATGCAGAATGATGTGGCAACGATAAAACCAATTCGATCTCTAGAGGACGCGCTGGAACGTTGTCAATCTCTGGGGATGCGGTTGAGCCGTCAACGGCGTTTTATTCTTGAGTTGCTGTGGCAAGAAAAAGAGCACCTGGCAGCTAGAGAAATCTACAATCGGCTCAATCGGCAGGGTAAAGAGATTGGTCACACATCGGTTTATCAAAATCTTGAAGCGCTGTCTGAGCATGGCATTATTGAATGTGTAGAGCGCTCAGACGGACGGCTCTATGGCAACATTAGTGATTCGCATAGCCACGTTAACTGTTTAGACACCGACCAAATCTTAGACGTTCACATTGAGCTACCAGAAGCACTCTTACAGCAGATTGAGCAGCAAACTGGCGTGCGTATTACTGATTACCACATTGACTTTTACGGCTATCGCAACATGCCAGAAACGTAAAAGCTGGAACATGCCTCATAACCCTACTCTCGTCACGTTGGCTCGCTGGATGGCGGGTGAGTTTGATAACCGCGAACAGGCGATCGCAGACTCTGTCTGGTTTGTTCACCTACGCTTGTGGCAACGGCCTGTGCCACTGTTTCGTGAAGATAGTTTGACCCTCTTTGCTGAGCAGGCAAATGTTATCAATCCCGATCAGCCGTATCGTCAGCGTCTCATTCGCCTGATGCAAACCAATGCTTCTCAAGCACCCCTACAAGCGCAGTATTATGCCTTTAAAGATCCATCGGCTGTCAAAGGGGCAGGGTTAAAGCCGGACGTTCTCAACACAATCACTTTGGAGCAAATTGAGTTCTTGCCGGGGTGTCTGCTGCAAATTACCCCACAGTTTGGGGGCGATCGCTTCATCGCACAACCGATGCCAGATTGCCAATGCTTCTTCTCCTACCAGGGCAACAAAGCGCAGGTGCAGCTTGGGTTTGCAGCCAGTCCTGATACCTTTGAAAGCTACGATAAGGGCATTGACATCGTGACGCAGAAGGCAACCTGGGGAGCCGTACTTGGCCCATACCGTTACACTAAGCGGCAAGATTTTGCGGCTGAGTTGGCGATCGACGGTGAGAGTCAATAGATTTTGCAGCCCCTAAACAAACCAATGCGCTTTCAAAGCGGTCAGTCGCCAGCTTTTACTCCCATCAAACCTGTTTCGCTCAAGGATGTTATGACTTATCCCATCACTTCTAAAGAGTGCCAATGAACGCGATCACGGCTACCTGAAAGCGCGATCGCTAGCTGCTCTGCCAGTGTTTCAGCCTTGAGGCGATTGTCCTGATGATAATCACAAACGTGAATATCCACCGTCGCCTGACGGCATTCAAACCAGAGATGCAGCGCGACGTGAGACTCTTCTAACAGCAGCACAGCCGAAACACCCTGCGGCGAAAACGTTGCTGTGGCCTCTGCTACAGCCGTTAAGTCCGCTGCCAAAACACAGTCCTTGAGCAAAGCCAGCAGATCGTCCGTGGTGCTGTGGGCGATCGCCTCTGTGATCGGTAGGATGGCTGAGAAATGGTGCGATCGGATCACGGCTTTACAATGGCATCGAGTAATAGCTTCGCACCCAACCGGACTGGATCGGTGCAGGGCAATTGGGTGTCCTGCTGCACCTGCTCGACCGCTTGTTGCGCCTCATGCGTGGGCAGGTGAGCAGTGTTCAGAGCGATCGCGGCTACCCGTGCAGGGGCAAAGGCTCCTGCGGCCACAGCGACTGTTTCATAAAGTTGCACGACACCAGGAAGGGGCGGAATTGCTACATGTGGGGCATTGCGAATATGGGTTTGCCCCGCACGATGCACCAGTACAAGATGGGTCGGTTGACTACCGCGTATTAAGGGCAGCGTAGCCGTCGAAGCCGGATGGAGCAGAGAACCTTGCCCCTCGATGTGCAAGATGTCGCGATCGTCGCCTGCCTGCATGACCAATTGTTCCACCGCACCTGCCGCAAAATCGACGCGAATCGCATCCAGTGGGATACCGCTACCCGAAATCATCATACCTGTCTGGCCGGAGGCAAGAAATTGCGATCGCAATCCCTGCTTCAGAGAGGCGCGGTGAAGCTCTAGACTGGTAGACATTTTGCCAACGTTCATATCAGTACCGACTGTTAGCACTCGCAGGCAAGGCAGTAACCGAGCCTGTCCCGTACCCACGCTTAAACCAGGTGGTTCTTGCCGCACATCCCAAATCCATTGTCCTGGCTTCAGCAGTGACTGAAGGGTCGGATCACGGTTTAAAGGCGTATGTAAGCCGTTCACAATTGACAGTCCAGCCGCGATCGCCTGCTGCACATTCCGTTGCCAATCCGCAGGCAAAATACCACCCAGAAGCGCAATGCCAATCACCAGCACATCGGGTTTGTACGCCAGGGCTTCCTCCACTGATGCCACGATCGGAACATCTCGCGGAATGCCCGTTAGCTCTGAAATTGATGCACCAGCCGTGGCGCGATCGATGACCGCTACAATCTTGGCTTCGCTATACCGCAGCATCGTCAAACCCGTTTTGCCCTGCGTGCCTTTCACACCTTCATGCAAAAGAATTACGACTCGATCGTTCGGTCTGATCATGCACTCTACTCCGCTAGCTCTCTGATGGCGTTCCTAATCACTCAATTTAAACGACACAGGGGCGCGGTCAACCGCGCCCCTGCATTCCTGTAAGTGTTTAAGATACTCAAGCGTTATTCGTCATCGATATCCATGTCAACATCATCGACATCCACATCATCCACATCATCGCTGATGAGGTCGTCGTCTTCGAGAATGGGCGAGAATGGCTCTGCATCAGCGGCACCCACACCAAAGTTGTCAAAGGTGTAGCTGGGGCGTTCGTCAAAGCTGTCTAGCCCGTAGGAACGAGCGGTGCGATCGTCCAGTACAACATCCTTCAAATCAGCATCATCGTCAAAGACACCAATGCCGTCATAGGACAGGTCAATATCAGGACTGCTCTGCTCTTCATAAGCATTGAAGCCAGTTCCGGCGGGAATCAAGCGTCCAATGATTACGTTTTCCTTCAGACCGCGCAACCAGTCAGATTTACCTTCGATCGCCGCTTCCGTGAGTACCCGTGTGGTTTCCTGGAAGCTGGCTGCCGAAATAAAGCTATCAGTATTCAGCGATGCCTTCGTGATACCTAGCAGCACTGGCGTATACTCGGCAGGCGCACCACCCGTAATCGCCATTGCTTCGTTGACCTGCTCCACCTGATACAGCTCCACTAACTCACCGGGAAGCATGGTCGTGTCACCGCCATCATCCACCCGTGCCTTAGAGGTCATCTGGCGTACCACCACCTCGATATGCTTGTCCGAAATATCAACCCCTTGAGACTGATACACCGACTGCACTTCATTCACCAGGAAGGTTTGCACCATCTGCAAGCTCACCAGAGCCGCATCATGCACCCCATCGGTTTCCCGCCTGTATTTGAAGAAGACCTCCAAAATTTCGTGGGGGTTAGCGGGGCCATCGGTCAGGGGTTCCGCCGCCAGCACTTCCTGCCCGTCGGAAACAATCACGTTTTGTCCCGGCCCAATGAGGTACTCAGCAATCACGCCATCGGTTTCAATCACCTTGACTTTTACCGAATCATCATCGCCGTATACCACCTGAGCCGTTCCAGGTCGCGCTGCCAGTACACAGGCTTCTTTCGGTTTACGCGCTTCAAGTAGTTCTTCAATCCGAGGTAGACCCTGGATGATATCCCCTGTCTTTGTGCGCTCAAACACCAGAATCACCAGGTTGTCACCCCGTTGCACCAGATCGCCATCGTCAATGTGCAGCACCGCTCCAGGCGAGACTCGATACGGACGGGCATGCCGAAGCGTGACCTCAGCATTGCCAACGCTTACAACCTGACCAGACTCTTGTAAGGTGACCCCAGAAGCAATCTCAGATCCCGCCACTAGCAGATCGCCAACATTTACCGTTGGTGCTTTGCCTTTGGTTGTCACAGTCAACATATCCGCAGCGCGGACGACAAGAATCCGACGAATGGCTTCAGCCGCTTCTCGAATCCCCTGCACTTCACCCGCTTCTTTACAGAGAATTTCCGTCCGAGCCACCACAGCACCCGGTGCAATTTGATCACTATCTTTGACCAGAACACGAGTTCGCGTTGGCCCCTGGGTGGGATCAGCCGCAATGTCTCGACGGATTACCAGTGATTCGAGAATCACCAGTTGGAGCCGCATCGTTTCAGGGTCAGTTTCGTCTGGCACCAACTCAATATCAGCCGCCAGTTGAGGGGTATCTTGCCCAATCTCCAGCACAAGCTGGATCTTCAGCAGTTCCAACCCTTCCACGGATTTGACGCGCTCGCCATCTTTGTAAGGTAGGCGTTGCACGGCCCGCAGGCGGATCGATCGCCCCGATTCCTCGTTGGTCGAGTCCTGACTGGGCACTGAAGGCTCATCTGGCACCGCAAATTCAGTCACTGGACGCAGCAACATCGCTGGCCCTTCAGGGGTTTCAACGTATTCGGCGTAGCGCAGTTCGTCTACGGTTAGCCCTGCCATCACCGTCTGACCGGGATTTACCAAGATGCTTTCTTTCGTGATGAGGTCATCCAGGTTATCCACCATATGCAGATCGCCTGGTTTAATCACGATTTCACGCAAAATGTCGTTTTTCTGAGTAACTTCAACAACCCCATTGCTTTGGCAGAAGATGTCTTTAACAACTTCGGTACCCGCTTCGACGTACTGTCCGTCTTCCACCATCAGCAGTGAGATGTCCTTGTTGACTTCGTGAGCCTCTTCAGGAATCCACAGCAGTGTGCCGCCTTTCACTACTTCGTATCCTTGCTTTGCCTTGCCGCGCTTGGCAACTTCGACCCCAGAGTATTTGATAATGCCGCCTGTCTGCGTCCGATAATGGTCATCGATTAGCTCCGCAACCACCTGGTTGTTGGTCACTTTGGTGCCGGGAGTTGCTTTGAGCGAGAAAAGCTGATTGTGCTGGGTCTCAATCAGGTAGTGATCGCGTCCCTGGTAGCTTTCAGCCCGTACTTTAGCTTCATCCAGTAGGACGGATGCCGTGATAATTTCCACTTCCCGTCCGCCTTTACCATCGGCATCAGCAGGGAGACGCACCACTCCGCCGTGTTCCGTCACCAGCTTCGTTTCCGCAATGACTCCGTTGGCATCAATGCGATCGCCGTTCTTGACGACTGGCTCGGCCCCAGGGGGCAGGTTGTACACTTCACCTGATCGAATCCAGACCAGACCACCGCGTTGTGCGATGCGGGTCGTGTTCCCCTGACGGTCTTTTTTCTCTTCTGGTACCAGGTCGGCAAAGCGCACTTCCCCTGCCATATCAGAAGCTACGTCTTTAGCCGCTTTCTCAGTGGTCTTGCGCGCGCGTCCGGTCAGTGGCACTTCTGCCAGAATCTGGCCTTCTTTCACCTTTTGACCATCCTTCACCAGGAGCGTTGCGCCCTGTAGCACAGAGAAGGACTGCTGACGACCATCCTTCGAGTCGAGCGTCAGCTTTGAGTTTGCGTCAACTGACTCAACGGTGTAGGCATCTTCCCCGTGGCGGGTACGATAGGGGCGAGTCCGCAGTTTCTTCGGAAACTTCAGCGTGCCGTCAAACTGAGCTTTTTCTTGCCGCGCCATCTCACCTGTGAATACGCCACCCGTGTGGAACGTCCGCATGGTGAGCTGAGTGCCCGGTTCACCGATCGACTGAGCCGCGATAATCCCTACCGCTTCCCCGATATCGACCATATGGGCGTGGGCCAAACTCCAGCCATAGCAGTGCTGACAGACCGATCGCGTCGCTTCGCAGGTTAGCGGCGATCGCACCATTACTTCTTCAAGCTTTGCCTTGCCGATTCGCTCAGCCAGGTCATCCGTAATCGCCTCATTTCGCGCCACGATGACATCACCCGTGACTGGATCGACCATAGCTTCGGCTGCCACCCGACCCAACAGGCGATTTTTTAAGGGAATAAGGACGCGATCGCCGTCCATCATGCTTCGTACCGGAATGCCGCGTTGAGTGCCGCAATCCAGTTCGCGAATGATGACATCCTGAGAAACGTCTACCAGACGGCGAGTCAGATAGCCAGAGTCTGCCGTTCGGAGTGCTGTGTCTACCAGACCCTTACGTGCACCGTAAGACGAGATGATATACTCCGTCACCGTCAGCCCTTCACGGAAGTTGGTTTTAATGGGCAAGTCAATAATTTCACCCTGAGGATCGGCCATCAAGCCCCGCATCCCTACCAACTGACGCACCTGGGAGATATTCCCCCGTGCCCCTGAGAAGGCCATCATATAAACCGAGTTGAGAGGATTATTGGATCGAAAGTGGCGTACCACCTCGTCTTTCAACTCTTCACTGGCACCATTCCAGGTATCAATAACTTTTTGAAACCGCTCAACTTCAGTAATTTCGCCGCGAGTGTAGCGTTCTTCCGTTGCTCGAATCGTTTCTTCAGCAGCATCCAGCAGTTTGCGCTTGGTCGGAGGTATTTGCAAGTCATCCACACTAATGGAAACCCCTGCTCTGGTGGCATAGCGGAACCCCAGATCCTTCAGCAAATCTGCCATCTGAGCTGTACGAGCCGATCCGTGTGTGGTAAATGCCCAGGAGATCAACTTTCTGAGCTGCCCTTTATCCACCACACGATTACGAAACACTGGTTGGTTATTTTGCTCTACCATGAGTTACCCCGCTCCCATGAATGAAGTTCAGACGCTAGAGCATTGTCGGCATCACCGCTCAACTCCAACGTCGCTAATCTATAACTGCCCTAAACTGCCAAAGCATCCTGGATCGCTTTGTTGTAGATGATCCGTCCTGGCGTGGTTTGAATGTACTGAGAAATCAAATTGCCATCTGCGTCGTAGCGCGATCGGCGGAATTTGTAGATCTTGGTTACCGCACCATCCTCAGCTTTCAGCTCTTCAACGATGTCTGTATCGGCTTCATCTGTCTCAACATCACCATCAAAGCGCACCCAGACGTGATCATGAATCTCGACTTGTTTCTGTTCGTAAGCCGTAATCGCGTCATCTAAGCTGGAGAAGTAGCGATACGTCCCTTTGCTTGCACCTGGGTTTTCTGCCGTCAGATAGTAGCAGCCCAACACCATATCCTGGCTAGGCGTAATAATCGGACGACCTGTGGCAGGCGACAGAATGTTATTAGAGGCAAGCATGAGTAAGCGAGCTTCTGCCTGCGATTCGATCGACAGCGGCACGTGTACAGCCATCTGGTCGCCGTCAAAGTCTGCGTTAAAGGCTGGGCAAACCAGAGGATGAAGCTGAATTGCACGACCCTCAACGAGGATCGGCTCGAAGGCTTGAATCCCCAAACGGTGCAGCGTGGGTGCCCGGTTGAGCAGAACGGGATGCCCGTCAATCACTTCTTCCAGCACATCCCAAACGGTTGGATCATTCCGTTGAATCAACTTCTTCGCCGCCTTGATGTTGTTCACCAGACCCTGACGAATGAGCCGATGGATCACAAAGGGTTGGAAGAGTTCGATCGCCATTTCTCTGGGCAACCCGCACTGATGGATTTTCAGCTTGGGACCGACCACAATGACCGATCGGCCAGAGTAATCTACCCGCTTACCCAACAAGTTCTGGCGAAACCGCCCCTGCTTTCCTTCAATAATGTCAGACAGAGATTTCAACGGACGATTGTTCGCACCCACAACGGTACGCCCCCGACGACCGTTATCAATCAGCGCATCTACCGCCTCTTGCAGCATCCGCTTCTCATTCCGAACAATAATTTCAGGAGCCAGAATTTCCTGCAAGCGGGCCAAACGGTTGTTGCGGTTAATCACTCGACGATACAAATCATTCAAGTCAGAGGTCGCAAACCGTCCACCGTCCAACTGCACCATTGGGCGAAGATCCGGCGGAATGACTGGAATAACCGACAGCACCATCCAATCGGGCTGGGAACCCGTGGCAATGAAGTTATCGATCACCCGCAGGCGCTTAATGAGCTTGGCCCGCTTCTGCCCCTTGGATGTCGCAATTTCTTCCCGAAGTTGTTCAGCGACTTTTTCGAGATCAAGGTCTTGAAGCAATCGTTGCAAGGCTTCAGCACCAATACCGACTTCAATACCTGATAACTTTGAGTCTTCGCTATATAGCTCGTCCTCAATCTCAATCCACTGGTCTTCCGTCAGCAGTTGCTTGTAGGTCAAGTTCTCGGCGTTACCGGGATCTAGCACCACGTAGGCATTGAAGTAAACAATTTGCTCCACGTCTCGCAACGGCATATCCAGCAAAATTGCCATGTAGCTGGGGATGCCTTTGAGGTACCAAACGTGGGCCACTGGAGCCGCCAGCTTGATATAGCCCATGCGATGCCGTCGCACGCGCGATTCAGTGACTTCGACACCACAACGTTCGCAGACAATGCCCCGATGACGTACCCGCTTATACTTCCCGCAGTGGCATTCCCAGTCCTTTGCAGGGCCAAAAATGCGTTCGCAGAACAAGCCATCCATTTCAGGCTTTAGCGTGCGGTAGTTAATCGTTTCCGGCTTGGTCACTTCACCGACCACTTGTCCATTCGGCAAGGTGCGTTCGCCCCACTGACGAATTCGCTCTGGAGATGCCAGACCAATCTTCACGTAGTCAAACCGCTGCTCTAGTTTTGGCATCGTGTCTTTCCCTCTTTAACTGTGGCGGCAAAAATTTTACGCATACGGGAGAACGAGTATAGGGGTTGGGGGGTAACGGGAAACCTGTGTACATGTACCCGATACCCTGTCCCCAATACCCTAGTTACTATTCGTCACTCTCATCCATCTCATCTCTGGAGATCGATTCATAGGTAGGTCGAGAAGGCGCACGTCGGCTGCTGACATCTGCCATTAGATCTACTTCGCTGTCACGGCTGGTACCGTCTTCGCGAGTATCGAGCTTATGCACCGCCACGTCGAGACAGAGCGATTGCAGTTCCCGCATCAGCACCTTAAAGGACTCAGGCGTACCGGGTCGGGGAATCGCTTTGCCTTTGACGATCGCATTCAGCGCTTCGTTGCGACCCTGCATGTCATCCGATTTAACGGTCAACAGTTCTTGCAAGGTATAGGCCGCACCAAAGGCTTCCAGTGCCCATACTTCCATCTCACCAAAGCGCTGACCACCCTGCTGTGCTTTACCACCGAGAGGTTGCTGCGTCACCAATGAGTAAGGGCCTGTCGAACGGGCATGGATCTTGTCATCCACCAAGTGCACCAGCTTCAGCATGTAGGCTTTGCCCACTGTAATTGGGCGATCGAAGGCTTCGCCTGTACGTCCGTCATAAACCAGCGTCTTACCAGCATTGTCTGGTTCAAACAGCCAGTCTTTCGCCAGAATCTCACTGGCCTCATTCAGCTTGCCGTGAACGGTTTCGCGCGATTTTTCCTCACCGTGCATTTCGTCGAACGGAACGACCTTAAACCGGACATCCAGATTTTCACCAGCCCATCCCAGTAAGCACTCGTAGACCTGGCCCACATTCATCCGAGACGGCACACCGAGAGGATTCAGCACAATATCGACGGGTGTACCATCGGGGAGATACGGCATGTCTTCAGTGGGTAGAATGCGGGAAATAATGCCCTTATTGCCGTGACGACCTGCCATTTTGTCGCCAACCTGAATCTTGCGCTTCTGTGCCACGTAAACGCGCACAACCATATTGGCTCCGGGTGGCAGTTCATCCCCTTGCTCACGCGTAAAGACACGCACATCCACGACGCGACCTTTCTCACCGTTCGGCACGCGCAAAGAGTTATCGCGCACGTCTCTGGCTTTCTCGCCGAAGATGGCACGCAGCAGTTTTTCTTCCGGTGGCTGGTCTGATTCCCCTTTAGGAGTAACCTTGCCCACCAGGATGTCACCCGCTTCCACCCAAGCCCCGATGCGAATAATCCCCGTTTCATCCAACTGACGGAGAGAATCTTCACCAACGTTGGGTATTTCACGGGTGATTTCTTCGGGGCCAAGCTTGGTTTGGCGTGCCTCAATCTCAAATTTTTCGATGTGGATTGAGGTGTACGTATCGTTAGAAACCAGTCGTTCGCAAATCAGGATGGCATCTTCATAGTTGTAGCCTTCCCAGGGCATATAAGCGACCAGAATATTTTGTCCCAGTGCCAATTCGCCCTTCTCGGTCGCCGAGCCATCCGCCAAGACCTGACCTGTCACCACTTTGTCGCCCACAAAGACGATCGGGCGTTGGTTCAAGCAGGTGTCCTGGTTAGAACGCTGATACTTTTGCAGTTGATACTCAATTTCTCGACCTTCAGGACTCTTAACCCGCAGGCGATCGGCAGACACATAGGTCACTTCGCCATCGGTACGGCTCACAATCACCATCCCAGAGTCACGCGCGGCCTGTGCTTCTAAGCCGGTACCCACTAGAGGACGCTCAGGACGCAAGAGGGGTACTGCTTGACGCTGCATGTTTGAACCCATGAGCGCCCGGTTTGCATCATCGTGCTCCAAGAACGGAATCAACGAGGTTGCCACCGAAATGATCTGCACAGGTGAAACCGCGACATAATCCACTTCATCCCGTGTGGTGGTCGTGAACTCTTGACGATACCGCACAGGCACCGTTTCACCCAGAATGTTGCCATCCTCATCCATCGTGACATCGCCTGCCGCCACGCGCAGATCGTCCTCTTCGTCAGCCGTCATATATAGAGGAGGGCGATCTTTAATGACCCGCCCATTTTCTACCGGGTAGAAGGGCGTTTCAATGAAGCCGTAGGCATTCACCCGTGCATGAGTTGCAAGAGAACCAATCAACCCTGCGTTCGGGCCTTCTGGCGTTTCGATCGGGCAAATGCGACCGTAGTGAGACGGATGAATATCTCGGACGGCAAAGCCTGCACGTTCCCGTGTGAGACCGCCGGGGCCAAGGGCGCTGAGGCGACGCTTATGCGTCAACTCTGCCAGTGGATTCGTTTGATCCATGAACTGAGACAACTGCGAGGATCCGAAGAATTCCTTAATCGCGGCTACCAATGGCTTGGGGTTCACCAACGATGCAGGGGTGAGCGATTCAGCATCCGAAACCGTCATCCGCTCTCGAATGATGCGCTCTAAACGGTTAAGGCCCACACGCACCTGGTTCTGGAGCAATTCACCCACCGATCGCACGCGACGATTGCCCAGATGGTCGATATCGTCAATGCTGCCAATGTCAAATTCCAGGTTGATGAGATAGTCGATCGCCGCCAAAATATCCTGCGGGGTTAACACGCGGGTCGGCTCTGGCACATTCAGGCGCAGCTTTTTATTGAGCTTGTAGCGACCCACCTTTCCCAGGTCATACCGCTTGGGATCGAAAAAGCGAGAATCGAGCAACTGCTGACCACCCGACACCGTTGGCGGCTCACCGGGACGCAGCTTACGATACAGCTCCATCAGCGCTTCTTCTTCGCCGAACTGCCCTTCTTTCTCGATCGTTTTCTGGAAGTATTCAGGGTGGCGCAGGGCATCAAAAATTTCGCCATCGCTTAGGCCAAGCGCTTTCAACAACACTTGCGCTGACAGCTTGCGCGTTTTGTCAATCCGCACCCACACCAAGTCGTTTTTATCCGTTTCAAACTTCAACCAAGCGCCCCGGTTAGGAATCAGGCTGGCGTTGTAGGTACGACGACCATTCTTGTCGGTTTCTGACTTGTAGTACACGCCAGGGCTGCGGACGATCTGGTTGACGATCACGCGCTCAGCACCATTGATAATAAAGGTGCCGCGATCGGTCATCAGCGGCAAATCGCCAATGAATACTTCCTGTTCCTTAATTTCACCCGTCTCTTTATTGATCAGGCGAGTGGGGACATACATCTGCACCGCGTAAGTGCTGTCCCGCCGTTTCGCCTCATCCACGTCATACTTGGGACGTTTCAGCTTATAGTCTTTGCCCAGGAAGTGAAGTTCCAGCTTACCCGTGTAGTCTGTAATGGGAGAAAAGCTATCGAGTTCTTCGATCAATCCTTCTTCTAGAAACCAACGGAAGCTAGCCCGCTGAATTTCAACCAGGTCTGGTAACGTAAAGGCGGGGGGGGTATAGGTCTGCTCAGTCATGCGTCTCCTCGAAGGGGTCACGCCCAGCGCGAATCCCAGATTTTACGTGGTTTGTACAAAAACGTCAATACAAAATGCCTGGATTCCAACAAGAACCCAAGAGACAGCGTATTCAATTAAATAGACAGTTGGCAGTTCAGAGGAATCTCCAATGATGGGTAAGCAATAGACGCGGTTTGTGCATCATTCATTAAAGGTTTCAAGCACTAGACTTTTCAGACGATCAACCGAGGAGTACCCGTTCACACGTGGTTGCTCCGACAGAAGAACCGATGCATTGGAGAGCGGAAAGATTTTAAGCGGGTAAGGCAAGTCACGAATTCAATATACAAACCCTCATTCATTATGGCGCAGAGAACCTTGTTTTGTGTGGTAAGCAATAGCAAAATTTTTAAACCCAGTCAACAGTGCCATGACGAATTCTGCAAAGCTCCGCTCCAGCAGGCGGAACTGATATCGTGAGCTAGCCACCCGCAGCGACCGGATCGGGCAATGGCAGGCCAAACAGCCGACAAGCATTTTGAGTCGTTTGCGCCGCCAACGCCTCTAAAGGCACTCCCCGTAGCTGGGCCACGTGCGCTGCCACGTGCTGAACGTAAGCAGGCTCATTGCGCTTACCCCGTTGAGGCACAGGAGCTAAGAAGGGGCAATCTGTCTCAATGAGCAAGCGATCGCTGGGCACCATTTGGGCCGCTTGATGAATTTGCGTCGCTTTCGGAAACGTGACCGTACCGCTGAAGCTAATCAAAAAGCCCAGATCAAGAAACCATTGCGTTTCTTCAGGCGTCCCTCCCCAGCAGTGCATCACCCCGCTGACAGCACCGTGCTGGTTCCAAAAGCTTTTCAGAAGCACCGCCATCGGCTCAGCGGCCTCTCGACAGTGGATGATGACCGGAAGATGCAACTGCTGAGCAATCTTCAATTGGGCCTCAAAAGCGGCCCGTTGCTGCTCAACATTGCTCGCCTTGAAAAAATCTAAGCCCGTCTCACCAATTGCCACCACCCGTCGATCGGACTGGGCCAACGCTAAAATTTCAGCGGTAGAGGCACCCGTCCACTTCTCCTCAACGTCCAATGGATGAAGCCCAACCGCAAAGAAAAGCTCTGGAAAGCGATCGGCTAGCGACTGAATCACCGGAAATTCTGACGGCTCGACGCACGAATGTACCAGACGAGCAACTCCCACCGAACGCCAGCGAGATGCAACCGCATCTAGATCCGGCTGAAAAGAGTCGAAGTTAATGTGTACATGAGTATCAATCAACTGCATGAAACGTAAATCAGGAGGTGACTAAAGAAAGGACAACAGCCGAGAATCGGCAGATGCCATTGACACCGAGAACCTAATCTTCAAGAAGCTGACCGAGCTGGCTCATGCTTTCTCAGTGCACGCGCAATGAGCGACTTTTTGCGAGCACCTGTATTTGAATGCAACGCACCGCGCTTAACGGCCTTATCGATCTTGCTGTAAGCCGCTGCCTGTGTCTTTTGCACCTCTTGCTCTAATTCAGAGGTAGGACTGGCTGCATACTTACTCACTGCGGCAAGATATTTCTTCGTCAGCGTCTTCACGGCTGACTTATAGCTTTTATTACGCAGGCGATTGCGCTCAGCGATTTCAACGCGCTTAATGGCAGACTTAATATTAGCCACAGTTAAATCCCGAAAACCCTTCTATTGAATATAAATGACGCAAGCGTATCAAACGCTAGACAAATAACTATAGCATCTCCTTTTCAGGATAGCGTGATCCCCAAAAAATACAGGTTAAGCTAGAGTAGCGAATACAGATGCATCGATCATCCATCCTTTTCCGAGATGCCGATTGGCCTCTGTTTTCACAAGGCAATCTCTTAAGTCTGGCACCCCTACTCCATGCTGCGAATCATCACTCAGCGGGCTGAGGCACGAACTGAATTGCGACGGATCTGCGATCGCATCCACGATGATCAGGTCGTTCACAAAGAAGCGACGGTACGAGAAGTGCTTCAGGCTGTGAAGCGCCAGGGTGACCGGGCCGTACTGCATTATACTGCCGAATTCGATCGGCTTACCCTTAAGCCTGACGAACTGCGCGTTAGCGGGTCTGAACTTGATGCCGCCTATCAGCAGGTGTCTAAAGACCTATTGGATGCGATTCGGCTCGCTTGTCGCAGAGTTGAAGCCTTTCATCGTCAACGCATACCTAAAAGTTGGGTGCAGTTTGAAGAGGATGAGGTGGTGCTGGGCAAGCGTTACACCCCGGTTGACTGTGCAGGGCTTTATGTACCTGGTGGGCAGGCTGCTTACCCTAGCACCGTTTTGATGAACGCGATACCAGCAAAGGTGGCAAACGTCCCTCGAATTGTGATGGTGACGCCGCCGAGTGCTGAGAAAACGATTCACCCAGCCGTGCTGGTCGCGGCACAAGAAGCTGGGGTTGAAGAAATCTATCGCGTGGGTGGCGCACAGGCGATCGCGTCGCTTGCTTACGGAACGGAAACTATTCCGAAAGTGGATGTAATCACAGGCCCCGGCAATATTTACGTCACGCTTGCCAAAAAGCTAGTTTATGGCACTGTGGGGATCGATTCCCTAGCTGGGCCATCGGAAGTGCTGATTATTGCAGACAAGGCGGCAAATCCATCACACGTCGCGGCTGATATGCTGGCGCAGGCAGAACATGACCAAATGGCGGCAGCTATCTTGTTGACTGATGATTCCGTGCTAGCGCGCAAAGTGGTTGACGAAGTGGAACGCCAGTTGATTGACCACCCGCGACGGCTGCTGACTGAGAAGGCGATCGCGCACTACGGGCTTGTCGTGGTCGTGGAATCGCTGGCTGATGCGGCGGAACTGTCTAACGAGTTTGCGCCCGAACACTTAGAGCTTGAAATTGCCGATCCCTGGGGCTTGCTGGAAAAGATTCGTCATGCAGGTGCAATCTTCCTAGGCTGCTCTACACCTGAAGCGGTGGGAGACTATTTGGCAGGACCAAACCATACTTTGCCAACGTCCGGCTCGGCACGCTATGCATCGGCCCTGAGTGTTGAAACCTTTATGAAGCACTCAAGCCTTGTGCAATATTCCCAGACAGCGTTACAAAAAGTGGCAGGCGCGATCGATGTTCTTGCTAGTGCAGAAGGGTTGCATTCTCATGCGGCCTCTGTCCGCTACCGGATGCGGGGTAATCTTAACCCAGACGTTTAGCGCTAGTTGACTGACCAATCAATCTTTGGGCAATTACCTGTCCCGCCTTGCACTAGACGTGTGGGCTAGAAATTACGTGCTCCCTTATAACCAGACACATTGGCAAGATCTAATAAATCCTGTGTTCCCTCGTAGGTCTTACCCTTGATTTTCCAGGTTGGATAGCCTTCGATCTTTGCGGCTTTGCAGAGAGCAGGTCGAGCATTTTTGCCGCCTTCAGCACATTCGACATAGGGCAGTTGAGCCACTGCCTTTTTGCCAAAAAGCTGGAGTTGCTCGTGGCAGTGAGGACACCAATAAGCCCCATACATTTTGGCTCCTATGCTCTTGAGGTGTTTTGCCAGCGCGATCGCGGCAGCACTGGAGGACGTCGTTACGGGAGGAGCCGTTGCGTTGGCTTGAGCGCTAACTTGCGCGATCGGGGTCTCTTGAGCTTGCATGCCCATACGAGCATCATCGTTTATTCTTGATGGCGCGATACCGATTGCAAGTCCTACCCCTGCGCCAGCTAAGGCGACCGCAATTCCAATCGCATAAACTAATTTCATAAAAGAAGCCTCGACTCTTAACACTCACTTCAACGGACGTAATCTAACTCTATCGTGACTGTAAAAGAAACTGTCGCAGCCGCAGTAGACTAGCCGTCTGACCCAGATTGAGCGGCAAAAGCGAGATACCTTCTAAGCGAGATTGCACCCAGCCATCGCCCCAATACCATTCATGAAAGCCATCAATACCTTTACTCAAAAGTAGCCGCAGACAATTTGTCTCTACCTGTTCGACCACTTGATGAATCGAGATCGGCCCGACCCAAGTGGTAAACGTTACCCCTGGTTGAAGTTGTTCAGTCAACCCCCGGTCTAAGCGCAAAGGCGACAACCACTGCTGCAATTTAACTGAGTCCGTCAAGCTCTGCCGTAACGCCTGCTCCGACGCGTCTACTTCAATTCGGAGGCTACTTTGCTGAAAGGTACCAAGCATAGGGAAGGGGCGATCGCAGAAAGAACTCCTTTAGTATGCCAAACATCGTGAAAGCGAACCTTTGCATATACATTTCAGAGGGACAAAACCGTTGAAATCGGCTATATCGCCCTGCCCTCGATCGCAGCTTAATCAGTCGCGATCGACCGATCCTGACTTTCCACCTATTGACCTCTAATTGTTTAGCCTCCAGCATCTTAGAATAGGTGAAGAGGACTATTAAGAAACGTAAGGAATTTTCATGGCTGATCAGCTCATTCGCGCAACCGCAGCCGGGGGAGGAATTCGAGCCGTAGGAGCCATTACCACCCGCCTCACCGAAGAGGCAAGACGTCGGCACAATCTTTCCTATGTTGCCACTGCCGCCTTAGGGCGCACTATGACTGCTGGGCTACTCCTTGCCTCAAGCATGAAGCGGGCCGAGTCGAGAGTCAACATTCGTATTCGGGGCAACGGCCCTCTAGGTGGCATTTTGGTCGATGCTGGCTTGGATGGTACAGTACGCGGCTACGTAGATAAGCCTGGGGTTGAACTGCCTCCCAACGCGAAAGGGAAGCTGGATGTTGGTGGCGCGGTCGGACAGGAGGGATATGTTTACGTTGTGCGGGATGTCGGCTATGGCTACCCCTACTCCAGCACCGTTGAACTGGTTTCAGGTGAAATTGGCGATGATTTAACGCACTATCTAGTCACATCTGAACAAACACCCTCAGCGCTCGTCGTGGGAGTATTTGTTGAAGGAAATGGCGTCACGGCATCCGGCGGGTTGCTGATTCAAGTCCTGCCCAAAGCAGCCAGCGACGAAGCTCTGGTCGAACTGTTGGAAACCCGGATTTCGTCGCTCTCAGGGTTTACCCCATTATTGCAAGAGGGCAAAACGCTGACCGACATTTTCGAGCAACTTCTGGGTGATCTAGGGCTAGAGATTTTGCCAGAAGTGCAGCTTGTACGGTTTCACTGCCGCTGCTCATTCGATCGCGCTCTTGGTGCACTCAAACTGTTCAGCACGACTGAGCTACAGGACATGATCGACAAAGATAACGGTGCAGAAGCCATTTGTGACTTCTGCGGCAACGTTTATCGGGCCAGCAGCGACGAACTCGCTCAAATCATTGACGATCGTCAAGCAGAATCGTCACAGGGCTAATCTACCTTCGGCAAACGAGGGGCTGTCATCAATGACTCATACATATGGCTTGCAGCAAGGTTCCAGCCCCTAGTCTCGTTTGTTAGGACGGTCGTGATGATGCCGATATCTCAGGTTTCTGAGCGTAATTGATGACGTGCCCTAGCCGCAGGCAAAATTTAGCTCGAATGTTAGCTACCGTGAAGGAAGATGTCAGTTGAGAATGGCACTATTCAAACTAAAGGTCTGATTTCTCACTGCGTTCCAGGCAATCTTGTGCGCTTTTGCTTCCTCGCCGTACCATTGAATAGCGCAGTTGAACGCAACCCGGTAGAGGTTTTGCGATGCTTCTGAGAGACGATCGCGAACACCACTAGGCAACTCTTGATTCGATACGTAAGACATGACGATTACCCCGTACTTAGCAAATGGGATAATGGCATGATAATTCGTCGCAAAAAATTGCACACTATCTTTAGACTGAATCCTGTCCTTAAAGTGGAGAACTCAGTCCAGCGAACGTTAAGGAGATCACTTTGATTACTAGCAGCTTGAATACAACTAAGTCAGAAGAAATTTTTGCCGCCGCTCAAAAGCTCATGCCAGGAGGCGTCAGTTCTCCTGTGCGTGCCTTTAAGTCGGTTGGGGGGCAACCGATCGTGTTTGACCATGTTAAGGGGGCCTACGCTTGGGATGTAGATGGCAACCGCTACATCGACTACATCGGCACTTGGGGGCCTGCGATTTGCGGTCATGCTCATCCTGCTGTGCTGAAAGCCCTACACGATGCTCTTGAGAAAGGTACTAGCTTTGGTGCTCCCTCCAGCCTGGAAAATGTTCTGGCAGAAATGGTCATCGATGCGGTGCCTAGCATTGAAATGGTGCGCTTTGTCAATTCTGGCACTGAAGCCTGCATGTCGGTACTACGCCTGATGCGTGCCTTCACTGGGCGGGAGAAGATTATCAAATTTGAAGGGTGCTATCACGGGCATGCCGATATGTTTCTGGTCAAAGCCGGATCGGGCGTTGCAACGCTGGGATTGCCGGACTCCCCTGGCGTGCCGAAATCGACTACCGACAATACGCTTACGGCTCCTTTTAATAACCTTGAAGCGGTTAAAGCCCTGTTTGAAGCCAACCCCGGCGCGATCGCAGGAGTCATTTTAGAACCGATCGTGGGCAATGCTGGCTTTATTCCACCCGATGCGGGCTTTCTACCAGGGCTACAGGAAATTGCCCGTGAACATGATGCCCTCCTGGTGTTTGATGAAGTCATGACGGGCTTCCGCATTGCCTATGGTGGCGCTCAGGAAAAATTTGGCATTACGCCAGACCTGACGACCCTCGGTAAGATCATTGGCGGTGGCCTACCCGTCGGTGCCTACGGCGGACGACGAGACATTATGGCAATGGTTGCCCCTGCTGGCCCAATGTATCAGGCAGGTACCTTATCGGGAAATCCGCTGGCAATGACGGCAGGCATCAAAACACTAGAGCTACTGCGCCAGCCAGGTACCTACGATCAACTCGATCGCCTGACAAAGCGTCTAGCAACAGGACTGTTAGATATCGCTAACGAAACAGGACATGCGGCCTGCGGTGGACAAATCAGCGGAATGTTCGGCTTTTTCTTCACAGAAGGCCCGGTGCACAATTACGAAGATGCGAAGCAGTCCGACCTGAATAAGTTCAGCCGCTTCCACCGTGGCATGCTAGAGCGCGGTATTTATTTAGCGCCGTCTCAGTTTGAAGCAGGCTTTACATCGCTAGCGCATACCGATGAAGACGTTGATTACACGTTAGAGGCTGCTAGAGCGGTACTGTCAAGTCTCTAGAAATTATTGGAGTAGGGGCGCGTTACACCTGGTGTCCCTACTCTAATTGGGTAATGAGACCATCACCCTCGACTCTCAGTTGCCGTCCACGCCAATAGACACCCTGACCAAACGCACCCATCAACCAGACGAAAAGATTTAACGCATCCCGCAGTGGCAATGCCCAGAGCCATATAGTTAGGCGCGGACACTTCATGCTCGAAATGGCTATCCACACTTGAGCATAGCGGACTACAAAAGTGGCTAAGCTGAGCGCGATCGCCCAATTCGCAAAGCCTGCTAGCACAAGCAGCGGCAAACAGTAGACCGTGCCGTAGCAAAACACCATGCTGTAATACTGGGCACCACGATTGAACCGGATCGTTCTTGCCCAACGGAGTTCTCGCCGAAAGACCTGGGCGATGCCTTCATGCCCGGTGTCAGATTCCAGCACGTAGCGGGACAGTTCAATGCGGTAGCCTGCTTGAGCGGCTCGTTTACCCAGATTATAGTCAGAACCAATGCGGTTAAAGTGCAGCCCGCCAAAACTAGCCAGCGTTGCTTTGCGGGTCGCGATCGTTGCTCCAACCGCACATCGCAAGCCTCGATCGAGCGTACGGGCAATCAGCAGACTAGGAATAAAGTCAAAGCAACGACCAAACGATGCGATCGCAGCCCCTAATGATTGAGGGTGATAGCCAATAAAGGCACAGGTCACTAATCCCACTTTTTCATCTGCTAAGGGAGTCGTGACAGTTTGAATATAGTTTGCATGAACGCGAATATCGCTATCAGCAAAGATAATCAATTCGTGACGGGATTCTTCTAACAAATAACTGAGATTACTGTCTTTGTAGTTAATGCCGCGTGGCTTAAGTCCGTAGAACAAACGTGCGCGATCGGCGTAGGTTTCAACCACCTGCTTTAATATCGGGATCGCTGGATCTTGTGGATCTGTTACCCCAAACAAGACTTCATACGTGGGATAGGCTTGCAGGCAAAACGATGACCAGTTATCCCATGCCCCCGCATCCAGTCCGCAGACAGGAACAAGGATTGAAACAGGCGGCTTGACTGTCTGTGGAGTGCTAGCAGCGCTGGCAGTGGGCACAAAGAACTGGTGAGTAAAGACAGCACACGTGAGATAGAAGGCGATCGAGCTGCCGATTAAAAAGACAAGCAAAAATTCCAGAAGCGTAATCATCGTTCCTTGGCGTTTAACGCAATCAGCAGGGATCTGGGTCAGCTTAAGAGGATGTAAAGCAAGTGAGTGAGAGCGCTATTTAGCTCAGGTTACACCCGTTCAAATAGGTCATCCATTCAAAGGTCACGGCCCATTTAAGAAACAGCATCGAAAGAACAGCGGCTTATGCTTGGTTGAAAGAATAAACGTCTAGACACTTTAAAAGGTAGACGGTACAAAGCAGCGTGTCATCAAAAACCCTTTTGACACAAACAATACCGCTTGTACACACGTTTGACTACATCAGCTATGCCATCTTTTCTGAAGGTTTACGGCTGCAAAAGTTCACCACAAGAAGGGCAGACAAAACGTTGCCTCATCGTGCTGGTTTAGTCTAGTGCATTTAATCGTGACTCATGGTCTTGAAAGGATTCAATCTGCCCATAGTTCAGTTTTAGAACTCGATCGCCCAAGTGAAAGTAGTGGTCATCGTGGCTGATCACCAGCACTGTTTTTCCTTGTTGTCGCAATTGGGGCAAAAACTCTCGATAAAACAGGTCTTTAAACGTTGGGTCTTGATCTGCCGCCCATTCGTCAAATACATAAAGCGGACGGTTCTCCAAATAGGCGGTGAGTAACGTCAGTCGCTTGCGCTGACCTTGAGACAGGGCCGTTGTCGAAAGCTTACCCTCAACAACCTTGACTTTGTGATCGAGGCGTAAACGTTTGAGATAGCGCTGTGCCTGTGCATCCAGATCGGTCTGATCTAAACCCAATAAGCGATCGAACAAATAGAAATCGGCAAAGACGACTGAAAAATGCTGACGATACCACTCCTGATGCTCGGCATCAATGACCTGTTCCTCCAGGTAAACCTCACCACCTTCGGGTCGGTACAGCCCTGTAATGAGCTTTGCTAGCGTCGATTTGCCACTGCCGTTGCCGCCCACAATAAAGACGATTTCACCTTGATGTAGGGTCAGGTTGATCGGCCCCAGCACAAAGTAAGCATCCTCTTGATCGGTCTGATAGGTATACGTAACCCTTTTCAGCGTTAACGTTTTCCAGTGTTGGCGAACAGGCTGTGGCACGGTAAGCGCCTCTGCCCGGCTGGCAAGGGATAAGCCCAGCGAATCAATTTTATCGAGAGCGATGCCAGCGCGACTCAAGGTTGGCAACTGGTTCACCAACCGATCCATCGGCAGCATGAGATAGGTGAACGTCAGCACGTACCCTGAAACAGTTTGAGGGTTCAGCGTCATGAATTTGGGCAGCGCAAACAGCACAAACCCGACCGCAAAGAAAAAGATGAGCTTGCCCCAGCTAGCGGTCATGGCAAACATCGTCAATCCGCGCACGCTAAAGCGGCGAAAGGCGGCTGCCGTTGGCTGCAAGTCTTCTTGTAGAAAAGCCTGTCGCCGCCAGTAATGCAATTTCAGTTCCTTGGTGCCTTCTGTAACGGTACGAAAATGCCGAAACAGATGATCCTGCTCTTCGCGGGCACGCGCCAGCAGTCTCTTGCCTCGTCTTAACAACCAGGTGCAACTGCTGAGCGCCGCGATCGTCAACCCTACAACCAGGAAAAAAACTTGCCAAGAAAGCCACGCAATGTAAACCAAACACCCTGCAACCGTGGCGAGATCAATGCAAAGAAAAGGCACCAGCCGCACGGCATCGGTTACGGCTTGCACATCATCGGTTAACGTCGCAAGAATGCGCGGTGCGCCCAATTTTTCTAAATGGGCCAGTTCAGATGCAAGCAGTTGACGGCTGAGGCTTAGCCGCAGTTGAAACACAGCATCTTGCGCTAACTGAATCAACATCAGTTGCGAAATTACGCTGGTCACTAGGGCAATCAGCGCTAAGCCTACAAACACCCAGGCGATCGCGGTCAGTGACTGAAACGACCCTTGACCGAGCGATCGGCTGATCAGCGCAATCAAACTCGCTGTGCTACCACCGCTTAAAAAGCCCGTTAAGATGGCGATCGTCACCATCCACCAGGAAGAACGTAATAGAAAAACAACTAAACTCATGCACCAGGTAGAGACAGCGAAATTAATCAGAGAGGGTTAACGGTTAGTCGCTTTTTTAGGGTGAGGGCTTACGCAAACCTCGGAGGTTTTTACGAGAATCTAGTATCGTAACCAAATGTAGTCACTTAAATCTCCGAGGTTTTGATTCAAAATGCAATCTGCTTTTGGCTTTCAGTCGCTTTAGTAGCTAAACCCATCTCTCTACACCTACTTAGCAGCAAACTCTGCCTCAGCAGCGCAGAGAGACAAAAAGCACTTTACACTTAGAAGCACTTAGTCATATTATCGTGTCACCTTAGGGTCAAGAATGGAAGACAGAGAGATTTTGAGCCTCGGCGATCGCAGTGTAAAGATTTCATTGGCTGCATTTTCGTCCTCAAGAAACCGTTCTCCCTCACCCTCAACAGGAGTCGCCAATGTCTTCGGTCGTGCCCTCAACCGAAAAGCCACCGAGTTTTTCTTTAGTGCTAGAGACCGAAAATTTAGCCAATGCTGATTTAGATGGTTTGGCGCAGTCTTTGGCATCGCTGGCACAGCAAGATCTTTCATTAACAGCGGCAAACGAAGTCTTGATTGTGGATAGTGGCAACACACCGACCCCATTGTTAACCGCCTTGTGCGATCGCTACCCCTGGCTGAAAGTACACCAGGCTCCCCCTGAAACTGGCTATTACAAAGCAAAAATGCTCGGAGCCGCGCTGGTGACTGGAGAAATTGTCGTCTACTGCGATTCAGATTGCACCTACGAATCACACTGGTTACGCTTGCTCCTACAGCCGTTTGCAGCAGCGCGTACAATCCAGATCGTGGCAGGCGAGACGACGACTCGTGGAGTTGGGTTCTACGGCACTGCGATGGCGCTAACGTATATTTTTCCGCAGTATTCGGGAGAGTCAGCCCTAGCTCCTGTGGCTCAGTATTTTTTGAATAATGTTGCGTTTCGGCGCGAGATTCTGCTGAAGCAGCCCATTCCAACGGCGCTACCGCTCTATCGTGGCAACTGCGTCATCCATGCCAAGGGGCTACAGCAACAAGGCTATACCATCTGGCGGCAACCGCAAGCAAGAGCGACCCATGCCCCGCCCAGCGACCTATCTCACTTTTTCTGGCGCTTTCTGCTGATTGGGCACGATTACTACTGGCAACAGCAGCTATCAATCCCATATCAGAAAAGCATCCCAACAGTGTCTACTGCAAGGGATCGCGATCCCACCACCAGCTTTAAGGGCAAGGTGGAGATCTTTTTCGATCGCATCCGCAAAATGGTGAAGTACGATCGCCGCCACTTGCTTTACTTTCCGTTTGCTGTACCAGTAGCAACCATCTCCGTCTTGCTAATTTTTGTTGGCTACCTCATCACAACCCGCCGTCCAGATTATTTGCTCAACACCTATAACCGCATTCTTGAAGGGCAGGAATAGAAGACGGGCAGGGGGAGCACAGGGGGCAAGGGAAGGTTTTGAGTTTTGAGTTTTGAATTTACAGTCAGAAGTTAAAAGAGGGTTGAGGTTAATTCTGACTCCTCTCACCTCCCTCATCCCTTGTCCCCTACCTTCTACTGCTGAATCGGTATCTTAACGCCGCCATCTAAGGCTGGAGGCTTGAAGAAATCGATCGGGTCAATGGTCGTCGTTCGCTTTGGCGTAGAGACTGAGAAGCGCTGGATAAGCGATTCGATCGAATTTTTAGGTGCAGGCGTAGTCGGTTGGGGGTTTGCTTGCATGGTGCCCAAAATGCTGTTGAGTTGGTCAGTCGTGTAGGGCTTTGCAGAACGACCAGCATCAACAGAAATTGGTTTAAGAGTGGCAGGCTGAGTCACCAATGGTGCGCTTTGCTTACTCGCAGGCTTTGCAGCATTAGGCGTTAAGGTTTGAGCATGAACGATCGTTCCCTGGGTGACGATCGTGGTGATTGTCAACAGCGCACCAACCAGCAAGTCTTTCATCAGCGTGGCTCCTTTATGTGCCTGAATTCTCTATGTGCCTGAATTTTATGTGCCTGAATGTCGTAACCCAAATCAAGTGTGCCCAAGCAATTTACGTAAACAACTCATCATTTTCTCAAAGATAATCCATTTAAGTGAGAGTGCGATGAGTCTGCTATGACACTCTGTCAGAACTTAGAGATGCTAGGTTGAGTGAACCATTTCTTTGCGATCGCTCTATGACTCTACCGCGCTTAAACGAGCTTTCCACGCCCGTAAACAGCACCAATCTAGCCGCAATTCTCTACGATTTGGATGGCACCTTAGTCAATACAGATCCGGTGCATTTTCAAGTCTGGCAAGCCATGTTACAAGCAGTTGGACTAGAGATTGATGAACCCTTCTATCAAACGAAAATCAGTGGACGGTTAAACCCGGCGATTGTGCAAGACCTGCTACCGCATCTGTCATCTACTGAACAGGAGCAATTTATTGCCCAAAAAGAAGCAAGTTTTCGGGAACAGGCTCCTCACCTTACACCGCTAGCAGGGCTGGGAGAGATACTTCAATGGGCAATCACACAGGGCATAAAGCAGGGCGTTGTAACCAATGCGCCAACTGAAAATGTTTATCACGTTCTGAAGGCACTGCATCTAGAAACGACTTTTGACCAGGTTGTCATTGCCGATGAGCTTGGTATTGGGAAGCCCGATCCGGCTCCCTATACTCATGCGCTCAAAATATTTAACCTGACACCAGAGCAGGCGATCGCCTTTGAGGATTCACCATCAGGGATTCGATCGGCTGTCAGCGCAGGTATTCCCACTGTCGGCATTGCCTCAACCCACAACCCTCAAACGCTTTACTCGTTGGGAGCTACACTAGTCGTCCCCAACTTTGCCGCCCCCAAACTGCGGCATTGGTTAGGCGTGACTGTGAACAGCCTCTAGACCGTTTCTACTGCCAAAGTAAAGGTCGTTTCTAAACTAGCACCTGGCGCTAGATGTATGAGCCGATCGCCCGTATTCATCGCATTGCGCCCGGCTGTCCAGGGTTCCAGGCAATAGAACGGTTTGCCCTTGACCGTCCAGAAGACCATGATAGAAAACTCATCATTTTGAGTCAGGGTTAGCCGCAAGTCTTGAGCACGATCAGTCACTCTGGCAGTTTGGCTGGATAGCTCGGTAAACGCTACGTCGATTTCGTCTTGCTCAAAGTCAAAAATTCCATTGAAGGGGCGTATGACTTTTGTGGGTTGGTCTAACAGGTGAGTGGCTGGAATATCCACCTCTAACTGTGTTTTGTCTAAAACTGAAAAATAAGGGTGAAAGCCAGCGCTGAACGGCATAGCCACATCCGAATGATTTTCATACTGTTGATGAACGATAAGTTTGTTGCCATCCAGCGTATAGGTAAAGAGAAGCCGAAAGTCAAAGGGATAAACGGCGCGAGTCTGGTCATTGCTGGTGAGCGAGAGAGTTAAGCTCCCGCGATCGTCCGTCGCCTGATCCACCACCTCCCAGGGCAACTCGCGGGCAAAGCCGTGCTGCTTCAGCGTATAGGACTGCCCGTTGTAAGTGTAGGTATTCTCTGGCAGATTGCCACAGATGGGAAACAGAATCGGTATGCCACCCCGCACCGTGAGCGTTGGATCAGTCAAACGCGCTTCGTCCAGGTAGAAAATCTCCTGTCCCTGCACACGCCAGCGAGTGACGATGCCGCCCCGCTCTGGAATAATTTGTAGCGATGTGTTGGTTGCCTGGTTTAAGAGCGTATACGTTTTGTACTGACCTTGTTCAACCGCGATCGCAAACATTCAGTTACCTCACCATGCCATCGCTGCCAATAATGACACATCGGGAATCAGGTCTGCACCCACCCGCTCTGAAGCGGCCCAGTCCGTTTTGCGCTTAGAATGCCCGTTCGGCGATGGCTGCACGTTTGCCTTCGAGTGAGAGACATTGATCGCTGCTGACGGTTGGCTACTAGTTGATGCAGAACTCAACATAGTGCCGCTTGGGCGAGCGGAATGCTCGGTTGGAGCACTATCGACAGGGGCCGCTTCCGGCTGAGTCGGTTCTGTGGCAGGAACCATTGAGTCGGACGAGGGACTCACGCCTTGGAGAGGTGTGTTGGGCTGAACGGCATCAAGGGGTGTCCGGCTAGGCGACGTGATGAATGAATCAGTCGGGTTGGCGAAGCCGGATTTCTTCTGTTTTTGAGAAGGCGTCGATCGCGTTCCCTCCTGGGCTTCAGGCACTGGGCTGGCAGACTCAGATGGCTGTGGCGCTATAGGCATCTCCGTTGGGCTGGTAGTGATGCTAGAAGGCTGAGTCGAGGGCTGCTCGGTAGGTGTAATGGCGGTCGTCGCTGACGCGGTGGGACGTGCATCCAAAGCGACGGGCGATCGCATCGGCTCCTGAAACCCACTGGAAAGATCAGCAATCTGGTTCAGAATTTGGGCGCTACGCTCGCTAGCGACTCTTGGCTGATAGCCTCGCACTTCCACTGGCACAAATTCCACTTTCATCTGCCTATCTTTAAGGGCAACCTTCAAAATCGCAGTGTCATAGTCACTGCGTGGGTTGCCACCAAAGATGAAATTGCCCATCGAGTAGGCGATCGGGCGACCTTTATAGATTTCAGCACCCTGCAAGACATGCGGGTGGTGCCCTACCACCACATCTGCGCCCTGGTCGATCGTATAGTGAGCTAGATTCACCTGCCAGTCTGCGGGGTGGGTCGCCAGTTCTTCGCCCCAGTGATAGTTCACAATCACCCAATCAACCTGACTACGAACCGCTTTAATATCTTCGGCAATCCGCTGTTCATCTGCATAATTCGTGCCTGCTCTATTTTCGCCAGCACTCTCAAAATCAGCTCCGTAATACCCAAAATAAGCAACTCGCTGACCTTTTACATCAATAATTTCGGGACGACGCGCTTCTTTCACGTCTCGCCCTGCGCCAACGCGCTCAATACCCGCTTTGTCCAGCGTTTCTAGTGTTTCCAATAGTCCTGGCTCCTGATAATCCATCGCATGGTTATTCGCCAGGTTCACTAAACTGATACCGCCGCTGGTCAACACTTTCACCGCATCTGGATTAGCTTTGAAGTTAAATTTTTTATCGGGAAGCGGGGTTGTTGCGCGTGTCATTGAATTTTCCAGGTTCACCATGCCCAGATCTGCTTTGCGATAGGCATCCATATTGGCGAAGGTGCGCTCATAGTCCTGCCCGATCGCGTCTGCAAAATGGTCGGATAGCGTGACATCACCCGCAAATGCCAGTGTCACCGTGGGGTCGTTGGGGTCAGGCACCTGATCGTGCTTGACTACTGGCACCGTTTCCAATGCGGCTTGAACTGTATCAGGGCGAAGCGAGGGACTGGGGCTAGGAGGCGCTTTGGGGAGTGAAGACGAGGCGATCGCATTTGTTTGCTCAGACGGTGCTTTCGAGAAGCCCAGCACACAGCCAAACACAAATGCAAAAATCGGTGGGCCGCTAATCAGCAATGAGCGCATGGTTTTAAGCTGCGATCGCTGCTGTGCGGCTTGACGCAACTGAGTGCGGAGTTGGTGCGATCGCTGCTTTCTGGCACGGCGCGCTGGCGAAATCACTCGCACACTTTGCTCCCAAAGCACGGCTTGCTCCTGCATGAGCTTGCCAGCAATACGAATGCCTTCAATTTGAGCAGAATTCAGCTTCCAGATGCGATGGCAGATAAAGCGGATCAACTGGCTACGGTCTGCTTCCGTCAGATTTTGCTGCGCTGATGATAGCGGCAGTTCAATCAGCACCTTTAAGCAACCCGGACGGATACCACCGACGTGTGCGCGGATACCGTGCGGCATCAACACATCGTTTAGCCAATGTGCGATCGCTTGAAAGTTTCCTGCCCGCGCCAGTTCCACCAGCGATGGATGGCGCAAATTATCTGTATAGACCATGAATCTCCAACCTCACTCTCAGCCGCATCACACCTCGGCTAACGGCAGTTTGTCCCTATCTTGCCCAAACAACCGTAACCATTAGTTCATTAATACTCTATAATCTTCAGTTTTCAGCACATCATTACCGTCAAATCGCCTAAATCTTAAGGATTTCCTAGTCTGCAAGCGGTACAGACCACTCAAAATTCTTGTTTCAGCAGAAAGTAGGCTTCGATTGATCAACCAGAGCCGCGCTGCACTTGCTAGATGAGATGGCTGGTTTTGCCCAAGAGGACGATCGCTCAATGCCAGCACTGGGTAACGCGATCTTCCGCAAAAGCGGTTAGTTGTAGAAGGACGAAGCGATCAGCAGTAGGGTTTAACCGTCCAGCGCAAGCCAACATCTCACACAAGACTAAGTTGCCTTCTTCGTCGTACCATGCCACACTACCTAAAGAACTGTAATTCGATTGATTTACAGTAGTATTAAAGAATACGAGTTCTCAAGGCCGCTGCGTAGTGGTCAACCGCTAACAGGAGTAGAGACAATGGTGCAGGCAAGACCCCGTAATGGCACGCCTCTTGAGCTAAGGTTAAACCACGCAAAACGGATTCAACCTCACGGCTTAACAGGCATTGGGCAGACGTGTGTATTCAGCCTCAAATGGGCCTGGTGGCATACACGATCCTACTTGCCGATCGTCATTGTGCTTCTGCTGTCGTTAGGAAGTTTGCTCGTGCTACAAATCCACTGGTTGCATCGGCGGCTCGTCTACCTGCCTGCAAGAGAAAAAGCCGTCCTGAAAGATGTGGGTTGAGGGCGCATTACTAGGTCATGGCGCAACCAGTCGATTGCTATGGTGAGTCTATTTGCTGTGTAGAAGCTGCGCTGGCCTAGCTTTAAGCGGTTGGCTTTTACAGCCGTTTTCGCACAGGTAAACCGCAGATTGTAGAGTGGGCATCACCTACCGACATTGCAGTGCGGCGTTTTGAAAAATTGTGAGCACTGCCCACTCTACTGAGAATTGCTGTCAGTCCAGGCTGGTCACTTTAGCCTGCTTTCGTCTAGCGATCGACTGACCGCTCAAACCGTCACATAAGTTCTACACAGGATTGAGGATTGCTACTAGAAGCGCCTGCGCTCGACTACTTTAAAGATGCTTTTGCTGGACAAACCTGTACAAGCGGGGTTTGCGCATAGTCTTCTAGCTTTACAGATTGTAAGAGCCGTGTCCAACTTGCCATAACGCTCTGATCTTGAGGCTTGGTACACCGCGCCTGCGCTAGCGTGGCGATCGCATCCTGCCAGATGCCGTTACTGGCGTAGATTGTGGCTCGCTCAGACAAAGGGGCCTTTTTCAGTTGGCTTGCTACAGCAGCAGCAGGCTTTGTCCGTTGCACCACACCTTCTACAAATGGGTTGATCGACGGCTGGCTCGGATCGCACAAAATGGACAACTGCCAGTAGAAGTCCTTGCCAACCGTTAACACAGAGGCGGTGACACTGGCGGGGACCGTGACGCTGATGATGCCGGGTGTTTCTGATAAACCCACGGTGGTTTTGTACAGAGTGCGATCGTTCTCATCTAGCAGCGCAAACTCGGCAGACTGCGCGGCTGTTTTAGGCACGTACCAAAAGAACGATGGACTGCTCGATACCGTAGTGCTGAAGCTATCGGTCGGGGTCAGCGGCATCAACAATTTGGGGCCACGCAGACAGGTACCGCGTGTGCCAGCCCCTTCTCGCCGTCCAGGAATGCCACGTTTAGGTGGCTGGTACTCCTGGGCGATCGCAAACAGTGGTGCGCTACAAATAGCGAAACCAAGGAACCCAGACAGGCAGGCAGTTAGCAGTTTGCAATATTGACTTTTTTTAGACATAGGGTAATTAAATCTAACTCATACGAATCAAGTTGCTGATGGAAAGGCACCACTAGCGAGACATGTTTCTAAAGCCTGCTCACTTAACTACTCGTCAGAAACCCTACCTTACGGATAGGATCTTGTGAAAGTGCTGCCGACAGATAGACATCTATTACTCTGTGGAATGCCGTTACCGTTTCAATGTTCCCTTCGACAAACAATTTTCAAACGGCTATGGCATGCGATCAACCATGCTAGTGGTGAAGTTCTTGCCTCTAGCTTATTTGAGTAGCGAGACAGTGCCTTGCTAGAACTCAAAGCACGGCTAGAATCGTTTGACCTTATGCCGTTCTACACCGTTGAGGACCTCAAGCCGAAAGCAGAGGTTTGATGCTGATGATGACTGCATTGCTCGGCTTCGCGTGACACGTGAAGAAGTTCAAGCATCAGAAAGTCGAGGAGTAGCAGATTAGATCTGCACAAAAATCGTCCTTCAATCTGCTGCATTTCCATGATTCAATCGAGCTTGTCCAAAGGTGCAGAGATCTAGGATGGAACAACGATCGCAGGCTGGGTTTTGGTAGTAGCAGCAGCGCTGTCCATGTAGCATCATCACTTCATGATAGTATAATTGAAGGCTAGACTTTGCCCTACGATTGGCGGGCCCACGGAGTTAATTTGTCAATGACAAACCAAGACGATCGAGACAGAGCCGATAGAGCGATTGCGCTTATGCGGGAAGCTGGCCTAGATCCTGCGCTAGGTGTAAGTGTGTCGATCGTTGTTCAGACATTACGGTACTGGGCGGAAGGTCAGCTTAACGATGTGGAATTTATGAGAGCGATGCGGAATTTAGCGATTATTAACCCAGCGCTTGCCCTCAGCTAAACTCGATCGCTGGAAACCCGCAATTTTGTAGCGTCGTGAGGAACCGATCGCGCTGTTTCTGGGTGTACTGAGACTGAATTGCCTGAACTGCAAACGTGAAATCGGCAAAGCGGTTTTCATCCGTCTGAGCGGTGTTTGCAAACGAGTGCGTAATCAGCGTGAGGGCGGCGTTGTTAGCAAAAGCGACTCCGAACAAATCCGTACCTCTGAGCGCATTCTCCAAATCAACCCAACGATAGTCGAGCACTGTTTCAGACGTGGGTGCAATAAACGCACCGTCTGTATGTGTCCAACCAATTTCGCAAGGCTGATCAAGCAAGATCGGCACAGCTTTGCCTGGATACGCTTGTTCCAGAAAAGTAGCATCAGCCACAATCTTGTTCACTACCAAGCCAGTGTCGTCTAAAATTGCCCAATCAGATGCCATAATCACCCCCAGTCAGAAGAAAACTATACGGGCAAAACCTGCGCCACCAGCACCACCTCCACCAGAGGCATTGCCGTTGAGCGAAGCGCCGCCACCGCCGCCGCCACCGCCACGTGCACCAGACCCCCCGGCACCTCCTGTCCCTGACGAACCGCCGCCGCCCCCCGCGCCTCCTCCTCCTCCCCACGTATTGTTAATCACGCTGCCAGCACCACCATTACCCCCGGAGGTGCCACTGGTGCCAGCCGTGCCGCCTGTTGTAGTACCATGTGCCGCCCGCGACCCAACCGTCCCGGCTCCGCCTGCTTGAGCAACATTACTGGCGTTGACACCGCCGCCGCCGCCGCCGCTACCAGGTGCATAGGCGTGTGAAGACCCATTTTGCCCTGCCGATGTCGCATTACCTGTGCCGCCTCCACCACCAATCCATTGAGCCGAGGTTGAGTTTAAGGCTGCTCCCGGTGTACCTGTGCTGGTGGTGCCGCCTGTGCCTCCGTTGCCCCCAGGCGCTTGCCCGATCGTAGTGCCACTAATACTGAGGCTAGTCGTGCCGCCTGTGCCTCCGTTACCTCCGTTAGCGGTATCAGAAGCAGCCGCGTTACCAGCCGTACCAGCAGCCCCGATCGTCACTGTCATAGTAAGACCTAGCGCTAGTAGGTCTACGGCATTAACGATCGTGTCTATGACGCTGCCTGCCGCCCCCCCGCCGCCTCCTGCCTTTGCCGTACTGGTGGCGTCACGTCTACCACCACCACCACCACCACCACCGCCTGTGAGTAGTTCTCTTATTAGTTTGAAGTTGTTATTCGGGAAATTGAAAGACCCCGAACTAGTAAATTCAAAAATGCAAGGAGAGCTTTTAACGACCGTCCAATTCGATGTTCCGTCGCTTTCCAAAATAACTGAACTGCTAGCGTTGTTGATTAAAGCTGGCAGCGAAGTGAGTTCATTAATTGTGTCGCTACCAGCCGCACTGATTGACAGACTGTTTGTGGTGGTGACGCTACCCGCTTCGTCAATCACCAATAACTGAAAACCTGCAATAACAGCATTGGCAGCAGGCAAGGTGACTGTCCGTGCAGCGCTCATTGTGCCCGTCTGAGCCGCGATCGTCGTACCAGCAGTAACTGTGTAGTTCGCGTCAGAAAAAGTTGATCGCACCGTACCCGCATTCAAGACAACCGTCTGCGCTGCTGTGGGATTGCCTCCACGCGGGTGAATGTACCCAAAGGTCGTGATGATTGTATTGCTGGCAGTAGCGCTAGCCCGTCCACGAATTTGGGCCGAAGTGTTGCAGTAGATGTACTCGATCGGGGCAGCCGTAGTATACAAGTAAGCCCCAACCATAAAAGCCCCAGTGTTGCCGGATTGCGTGCTGGAATCAGGTGCAATATCCACGCAGTCGGGATCAGAGAAATAGTAGAAAGTGTAGCCAGACGATGCTTGCGTGCCTAGATGCGCTTTGCAGAGTGGCCTGACTTTGATACCAGTGACTACCGACAGCGTATAGAGAGAGGCTGTCGTACCAATAACGGCTGTAATATCTGTGACTGGCGTGAGGTATTGCACTAAGCCGCCGTTCTGTTTGATTGGGCGAATACTGCTGCTCTGTGTCGTGATCGACATGTGCAGCCGCAGATCCCAAACGTTGCTAGAACCGTCTGTAAACGTCGATTGGGTTGCAGACGTATGAAACCCGTGATCAACTGTCCCGTCACTACGCCGCCGCATAATATAGCAATGCAGCGTTGTGGATGCTGGGAACGATGAACCTGTCAGCAAGCCGCCTGCGTTAGTGCCGATCGCCCAGGCTGCGTTGAGGCGCTTGGTAAACGCGGCTGGTGTGACCACGTAGCGCACACCTTGCACGTCAACAATCGCCTTGCCGCTGGTAAGGTCGAGATACTGTGTGTTGCTGCCGTTGACCGAGCATTCACAGCCCTCGACCAACAGGAATTGAGCATCTGTTGTCAGTACGCTCTTACCTCCTGGCCCCCCGATCTTAAGATCGGCTTCGGTTGTGCTTGCTAAGTCAATGTGTCGAGCCAAAGTCGCGGCCTCTAGCTAGGAATAGCGTAATCAACCTCAATGCGTGCCGCTCCAGCAGAAGCACTGTTTGCCGCATAGGTGGCAATCAAGTTCTCAGAAGAACCATTGGCTGTGCGTCCGGGGTAAACTTCAAAAATTGTCTGAGCTGTTGCGGTCAAATCAACTTGAGTGCTGCTCATATATTTTGAGGTCGTACCCGTAATGCCAACTGACAAGGATGGCGTACCGCCAGTGAAAGGAGTGTCAATAATCACCCGCACAGCTTCAACCACCGCGTTGGCAGGCAGTGTAAACAGTGTCAAGGGCGAAGTTGTACCGAAGGCGAGAGAGGTCGTGTCTGTAGTTAGCTGATTGCTTGCGCCACTGGTTGATGCAAGCTCTAGCTCTAGCACCCCTGCTGCGGTGCCTGCTTTTTGTCGTAAGAAAAAGCCGTCTGTCCCTTTAGCGGGTGGAGCGTAGAGAGTCACAGCAGCCGTTGCCGCTGGATTACGCCCGATCGTCAAAGCCCAGTCCGTCCCTGTGCTAGCAGCATCAGAGTTGATAACGATCGCATCGCCTGAATTATTCAACTGAGAGGCCGTGACCGCAGCGTCAGCCGAATCAGCAGGGTTGCGAACAAGCAAATTACCGGATGAGTTTTTGAGCGTCACTCCTCCGATCGCAATTTGAAATTTTGACAGACTAGTAGCAATAACATCAAGGACTTTAGACATTTAGACCTCTAGAAGAACATAGCCAGCGCCTTGAGTTGCCCCTGCGCCAGGAGTGATTGTGAACAAAAGCTGCGTAGCACTGGTATACCCGTAACCTGGATTCGTTTCGTACTCAGCCGCAAACGCTGGGTTGTTTTGAGCGGCATTCATGAGACGATCTGATTGAACAGCGTCACCTAATCGCAAAGCAGCACCAATACCGTTAAATGGAGTTGTAATCACGATCGCTGCTGTGAATACAAAACCTGTGATCGAAGTGACGACGATCGGTGAAGCATCTCCGTAAGCAAACGGCATTTTTAACAGTCCACTACTACCCGGATCGCCTTTTGGCCCCTGAATGCCGATCGGGTCAATTTCTAAAACCAGGACTCCATCAATCGTTACCTCCAGTTGCGGGCTATCGACTTCCACGTCTAAGATCGTCAAAACTACCTCCCAATCACTTGCATGAGAGACGGGGCAATGATCTCGATCGCATCCACCGCATCATTAGGCGGCATTGCCAGAATGCTGTACGTCCAGAAATGTTTGCCAAGCTTGTAAAGGCCTTTTGCTACCTGATTGTCGATCGTAGTGCTATCGAGCGGTACAGGCAGTTTGTGGCTATTGGGTGGGACAGGTAGGTAGCGATCGTCTCCTGTTGCTGTTGGCTTCACCACTGCTGGCAATCTGACGGTGAAGTAGCTACCCATCACAGGAGAGCCATTAGCCACAACAGGCACTCCGTCTTTTACCTTTTGTTGATAGAACGGTGCTGAGCATGTGAAAGTGGCTAGAACGATGCCATTCACATCTGCTTTAATCGGGCCAATGACGGTGTAACCTGTCAGATCGCCGCTGCCTGCTACCGCTGGGTTCTCTGGGTAGAAGAAACGCATGCCGTCGCTCAGTGGCATTAAGCCGAAATTGGCTCCTTGCTTTAGGGCGAGGCAGCCAAGCTCAGAATTAATCAGGTGTAGCGTTTGGCAAGACACAAACTTTAGGCCTCAAACGACAAAGCCAACAGTAGGAAGCGATCGACGTAACCTCAAAAACTCCTGACCGTAGATGGTCAACATCAGCAGTTCATCACCTGTGCTGCCAATGCCCGTAACAGGGCTAAAACTGGCAGAATTGGAACCTTGAGACGTGCTAAGTGAAGTCATCTGACCAGAAGCAAAACCAGGCAGAACGGCATCTTCACCCGCTTGGCTAGCTAGAGTCAGCCGATGTGCGACCAGCAATTTAACCGCTCTGATTCTAGTAGTGGGATTGCGCCACACAGAAGGGGCGCAGTCAGCGATCGCGTCGTACAGGTAAACCTGAACCAAACCCTCGTCAAGCGTTCCAAAGGATTCATACCGAGGGTCGTTGCTAAAGTCATCGTAGGTGACAATCAAGGTTGCGTCTGTCCTTTTGCCCGATTGGTTGGTTTGGGTGGTTCGGTTGGCTGTAGTCGTTCAATTTGTGCCGCGATCGCAGTTTGCACACCCTGACGTAAATCAGTGTCACGCCAGCGCTCCAAATCGTAAAGGCTAGAAGTTGCTTGCACTTGCTTGACCGCCGGAATTAATTGACTAGGCAGATCAGGCTCGATCGTGCCAGTTGTCAAATTCAGCACTTTGACAATATTGCTGTCTTGAAGTTCTTGCCAAGTTTGAGCAAAGAACGGGTTTTCTAACATCGAAGCGATCGCTTCTTCACTGATCAGATTATGACCAGGATCAACATCCATGCCGGGTTGCAAACCAACTGGGCCTAATGTTAGAGGCGATACCCATCCCCATTTAGGATGGCGCGCATAGAATTCAACTGCTGGCATAGGTTTTGTCGCTATTGAAGAATGGTGAGCAAACAGGAGGCAGGGTAAGGTAAGCGCACCCCAGCAAAACGTTCATGGCACTTCACCGAGAAAGTGGCACCATCGGAAAATACGGGCAGTTGTTCAAAGTCGCTAGGCACTAACAAGTTGCAGTGCATGTCATCACGCACGTAAGAAAACATAATGTCTTGCCCGTTAGGGCCAGCCCCAGAGCATTCGTTACACCAGTCAAAAACAACACCTGGAAAGACTTTTTCCAGATACTCCATTAACGTCCTGTCGTTGTAACTACCAAGTCGCGTGACTGACAGAAACGTCCAGACTTTTAATGGAACAAGAATCATGTTGACCCTTTCCACACCACGCGACGTGACTAGGACACCATTGATGGCAGTATTAAAAACACTGACCACTTGATCAACCGTGACAGCAAGCGTTCCACCTAGTGCTAGCGGATAGGCAGCGTAAGTGATTGGTACTGATGGATTGTTGAAAGCGCCATAAACATTTGCATTGGCATCGCCAAAATAAGCCAGCGAGTTTTCAAGCTCAGTGATTGCCATTTGAGCCGCGTTCGCTTCTAGCTGTTCAAGCGGTGTATTGGCTTGTGCGGCGGAACGAATCTCCTGAAAGTCGTAACCGTAGGAGTCACCTAAAGAGACTACTTTGTTAGAGACTTCTCTTGCCAGCACGTTTACACGCGGAAAGTCGGTACTCCAGTTGGTGACAATTTTGGCTTTGCCACGCCGATCTATAGCGCGGTAGGTAATGGTTTTGATGCCGTTTCCACCCTCAAACGAAACCGGAAAATGTACCCGTGCGCGTTGTTCGGCGTATTTCACCTGATACAGTTGGGGGACGATATACTCCAACTGACGGGCAAAGAACAAACCTTCGCCAGCGTCTAAGTGAGAAACACTTGCAGCCGCGATAGCGGTGCGTTGAATATTTTCTTTAGTGTCCAGTCGCAGCCCAAAACTAGCAACTGGCGGTCTATCAAGAATCGCTGCGGTCATTAAGGTTAACCTCCTAAATTAAAGTTGGACGAGGGCGGTTAACCCTGCGACTGCTTGATCACTGATGTAAGTGGCACCTGTTAGCGCGGTGCCGCTCCCGGTGGTTGTTAACTGCCCGGTGGAGTTAGAAACACCCGGCACCGTACCGGATGTGACTGCTGCTAAAACAGGCACCCAGATGCGAATGCCAGATCCCACAGGTGCATAAGGCACAGCTTCGTTTGGTAGCCAACCACCTTGAGCGGTATTGCTATAGGGATAAACAAATTCAGCCGCTTTTGCCTCGATCGCAATCCCTACAATCGTCAAATTGGAGGCTGTAGTGATGGGGGAGCAAGTGCCACCGGTTAACTGTGACTGGTTGACTTGTGCCTGCCCGTATTGCCCCAAAGCATAGCCGTAGTAAATGATGCCGTTGGCCGCATAGTTTGTTACAGCGGGAGAGGCTGTAATGGAGTTACCACTGCCTGAAGCTGTGCCCGCGATCGACGTAACCGGGTTGCTGTTGCTGGGAATGACAGTGGTGGTGATCACTCCGCCCGTTTGCGTCAGCGACAGAAAATCATTCAGCACATCGTCGTTGTTGACCAGACTCACTAAGTTATTGGCAACAATATTGAGGTCGTCGCCAGCCAGTGCGTTGTAAGTTTTGATGATATTCACCGCATTACCATTAGGTGCCGTACCGATCACTTGATAGGTATAAGCGCCAGCATTGGCACCTTTCACGACTGTCATCGTGCCAACGGTTTGTTTGGCAGCAACAGGAGCATTAATGAGCGTAAAACGGTTGCCTTTTTCAACTGCCCAAGAATCGTACAAACTACCTGGATAGCCTGCTTGTGGCAGTTGCGTATAGATAGACTGAACCATTAGTTATGCGCTCCTTGGGTAGTAATTTTTTCACGACCAACGCGATAGCTACGCACTTGGCCTTGAGTGCGGAAATCAAGCGCTGCTAGTCGAGGATCAGCGCTGTCCAGCCGTGCCAGTTCAGGAATACTGAGCGGTGTTGCATCTATCCTTGCTGCTGGTGTAGGCAAGGTTTGATACAAAAGGCCATTTAATTGGCTGCTACTGTCCTGGCGCTTAGGTGAAAACCGTTTCATGGCAGCATAGGCACCCGCGATCGCCTCTGCTGAGTCCAACTTGAACTCGGTGTCAAGGGTGCTAAGTGCAGCGCTCTGAATGGTCGCAGGAGTGCTCGTGGCATCTAATTTGAAGCCAGCAGGTAAGTATGGCTCAGCATCAGCATATGCCTCAAACATGCTGTCAAGACGAGCCTGCACTTCAGCCTCGATCGCCTCAGCGTCGGCGTGTTCAGTAGCCTCTTCAGCATCAGTGCGCCCAACGATCGCTTGCAAGACTGCGATTTCGCCATCTTTGGTTTCTATTTCAGCGGCGAGTGAGTCGAGACGATCGGCTAACTCTGCTATTGCAGAGTCCTTTTTTGCCATTTTCTTTTTTAGCCAGAGCGGCATTTTCTTGCCACTGGGCATATCATCATCGTCATCATTCATATCTTCGTCTTCGTCTTCGTCTTCGTCATACTCGTCATCGCTGTCATAGTATTGGCTTGACATAGTGCTATCCTCGTCATTGTTATCATCTAAAAAATTTTTAGAAGCTTCATTGCTTTGTTTTACTTGCAGTGAATATTCAATTGCGTCAGCCAATTCAGGCATTACGTCATAGGTTTTGATGCTGCCTGGAAGTGTAATGGTTGTCATGCTGGCATCCTGTAAGTTGAAGCTCGTTTACCTTTTCCAGACGCTGCTTTTGCTCTAAAAGCGCCGCCTTCATTTGGTAAACCTTGTGATTGAAGTCTTCTTTTTTCGGCTATACGCTTTTTCTGAGCTAGCTTTTTGCGTGATTTGTCAGAAGCCAAACTTTGTTCCATGCCTTCGTTTTTGAAATGCGATCTTATTTGCTCTCTGCTCTTCGCCTCTTCGGCAATTTCGCCCGTTGTATTTTGTGATTTGCCTCGCCGCATTCGCCTTGCCAGAGTCTTTGCTGCGAGATGATCAGCTTCTTCTTTTCTTAAACCTTCTGTATAGGGCGAAGAAACGCGAGAGTAGGCACTAGAAAGAACGTTTTCAGAAACCCTAGCAGCAAGGCTACCTTTTGCTGCCATCATGCTTTTATCAATTGCTTTGCCTGCTACTTTTTCGTAGTCTGGGTCAAAAGTTGATTTTTTCTGAGCTAATTTATTTAACTTTTGCCCTTCCCGTTTCGCATGAGTTTTGGGGTTGCAGTTTCGATTTTGTGGAATGTAATATCCGCCTGGACATTGCTTTCCTTTGCCTGTCGCCTTATCAAAGCGCCACAGTGTATCGTCACTATCAACGCGATATTCAGCATCGTCAGCATCAAAGACTAATTCCATTTCTGCTGCGTCAACATGGCAGCCACAATCATCTAAACCGAGTCGCTTAATTTCCATGTACAGTTCACGAGGCACCATAAACGGCGCTTTACCGTCGGGTGTTGCCAGTTCGATCTGGAACATTTGAGGCATGGGCGCATCCTTGCGAGTAGCTGTTAAAGGTTGTTCTGGTTCCACGCTGTCTACTTGCCACGCAATATCAGTCGTGTCAGCGGAGTCAAATTTGAAAGCTTTAATCTTTGCGCCAATCGCTCTGTTATTCACGCAGACTGCCATGTGGTCTTTGTCAATCGGCTCGTCTTGCATAGCATCAAAATGCTGTCCATGCCATTCGCCAGCATCATGTTTTACGGCTGTTTCGTAACCGACACTCACGCCGTCTTTACGCCCAAGGCGAATATCGTCTTGTGTCTCTGGATCGAAAACGTCAAAAGTAACTTGGACACGTCCGTCGTCAAAGACATGCACCTTGTTCTGAGTTCTACCTACTTGATACTTTTTCAATAGGTCAGCATCATTTCGCAGCAAGCAAGGTGGATGTTCATTTGTTACGGGTAAGTTTGCTAGTTGAGCAACTAAAGGTACACCATTGCTATCTGTTCGTCGCAGAAACTCACGCGATACCAACTCACGACGAGTAGATCCATCGGCATTACGATAGGTCAATATCCCCGGCGTGCGCGCGATCGCCGTGACCGTCATCACCCCGTCTTTCGAGTCGAAGTGATCGATTGTCGCTAATTGGTTGAACCGAATGGCGGTAGCCGAAGGCATAATAAGGGCATTAGGTCAATATCTTGTTTTACCCTTGCTAAGATTGAGCGACGCGGAAGTGTCCGAAAATACTACACCTGTTACGCCTCAGCAGCTTTTTGCTAGTAAATTTAGGCAGCAAGTTGAGCGATCGCCTTACAACATTAGTCAGCTTGCTGACATGATTGGGCTACCGCGATCGTCCGTTTACGCAATCATGAATGCGGGGCGCAAAGTCGATCCGCCAGAGTTGAGAGAGTGGTTAAAGGTGTTTGGTTGTGACTTTAAGGATTTAGTTGGCTAATGGCTGAAAGTAAATACACGCCAGAAGTTGAAGCAATTTTATTGGACACTATTAGACGAACTGGTAGTCTTAAGACCGCCTGGAAAGCTGCCAAGATTACAAAGTCAACTTATTATTTTTGGCTGCATACCGTTACCCCCCTAGTCCAGAAAGTACAGTTAGCATTGAACGATTATCGTTGCCATGTTGATCCTGAAATCATTGAACAGGCACTCAAGCAGCGAGATAGCTACCTTTATGGCAGAGCCAAACAGACCAACATCTACGAAATTGAAAAAACTGAGGCACTTACAGATAAGGATGGCGTAGAAACAGGCGATGCCAAAGTGACGATCGAGAAAAAAAAGGTCGTTAGCTCAGTGCCTACACCGCAATGGGTGATTGAAAGTGTCATTGGCAAACGACTACCTCTGTCAGACGCGTTGGCAACATTTGCAGCTTATGGGTACAAAGTGAAACCACTGCCCAACGGATTTTTGATTACTGACAGTTATGAAGGTGACGGTGATGAGCCTAGCGCTACTACCGAAGCATAGCGATCGCAGGCTTAAGTCAACCACGCAAAAGCTGATTGATGATAGCGTTACAGCATCGACGAAAGAATCGACTGTTGCAAGGCATTTAAGGGAAACGGCACAAAAGCTGATTGCGGTAGGGGCGTTCGTGTCTCTGTGGGCAATCTTTGCGCCCATGACCCAGATTCAGACCTCTGGTACGGTCAAACCGTTTGCACCATACGACTACCAGATTGACCTGATCCAATCAATCGAGCAAAGTCAGAACACAGTCATTTGCAAGTCACGGCAGATGGGTGTTTCAGAAACCATCTGCTGCTATTTGTTGATGCGAGCGCTCACAGAACCAGGGTTTAGTGCCGTAGTGTTCAGCAAGACTCAAGGTGATTCGTCTGAATTGGGCAGACGGATTCGAGACATGGCAATCTCTCTTGGTTCGCTTTGCCCAGTACTAACTAGCGAAAGTGCAACCAAACTTGCCTTTAAGGGTCTGGGACGCATTCATTTCCTACCTGTTACCGCCCGCGCTGCTCGTGGTATCCCATCTGTTTCGGTCATTCTCTTTGACGAAGCTGCGTTTATCGACGGTATTGACGGGGTATACCAGGCAGCCATGCCGACACTATCAATGTTGGGCGATCGCGGCAAGGTGATTTTTAACAGTACGCCGAACGGACGTACAGGGCTATTCTACCGTTTGATTATGGCTGGTGTCGGCGAAGCCAAACGCGTCAATGAAACCTTGACAGCTATTCGTCAGCCTGCCAACAACATTGTGCCGTTTCAGCGGGGGCAAAATCCTAATACCCGCTCGTGGGAGCACAAGAAATGGGCCAAAGTTTTCTTGCATTGGCGATCGCATCCGCTGTATGGTGCTGATCCTGAGTGGGCAGAAAAAACGCGCCTTGAACGCCAGTTAACTACACAAGCTTGGGATCAAGAATACGAGCTTCAGTTCAGCGAAGGGCAGAAGAATGTTTTCAACCTTGAGTTGATTGAGAAAGCTACGATTGGGCGCTTGCAAGCACCGCAGAAAGGACGACGTTATCTGGCAGGGATTGATCCCAACTTTGGCGGTGCCGACTTTTTCCGTTGTCAAGTATGGGATGTGACACGCACGCCATACTCATTGGCAGCAGAATATGGTGCCAGTCGCAAGACTAAAGATTACAGTATTTCTCAATCGCTTTTGCTGCTAGAACAATATAAACCGGGCGTGGTCAGTGTTGAAACCAACTCAGGCGGTACACTCATCCTAGAAGATCTGAGTCAGCTCAAAGCGGCCTGGAACTGGCAAGGTGTCTGCACCACTAATACATCCAAGTTGATCAACACCGATCGCCTCATTTTGCTTTTAGAGCGCGAACAGTTACAGTTCCCGGCAGACAGCGCGATTGCTCAAGAGATGCCGCATTTTATTGAAACTATCAAAGGGGCTTCGCGGTTGCGTCAAGCTGAATCAGGGATGCATGATGATGCGGTAATGGCGGCGGCGATCGCCTTTGCTAGTCTTGATCAAATGCCATCTAACGTTAATTGGATGAAGTCGCTCGTCTAGACTTGCAGGTTGCACCGTTTTGTGCCTTGCAAGGCATGATGTAAGCAGCGGCACTCCAGCAAAGCGCAATGTCTTCTGAAACTCCAACGTTCGATATCCGTTTAGATTCCCTGTTGCAAGTCTTCAGCGGTTTGCAGAATCCCTACACAGGCATGGGGAACCCGTATGTCGATCCAACGCAGCATACCTACATTCAACCTGGTCTGAGTCGTCTTTCAAGGCAAGAGCAATCAGCGCTAGTCCGTCAGTCAGGGCTGCTCAAAAAGCTGACTACAAACTTGCCCAAAGCTGCCACTTGGCGGTGGGGTAGACCGACACTGGCAAACGGTGACGCTAAGCTGCTCCAGTCGATCGCCGATGCTGTCAACAATATTCCAGTTGTCACACCCTTGCAACGGCTTGGCAGAACCAAAAAGGGGTATCAGATCGCGGGTGAGCTTGCTCTACAAACTGGCAATAGTGGTTTAGTGCTCGATGTTGATGATGGCCGCAAACTGGATGAGCCGCTAGATCGCGAACACATCAAGCGCATCAATAAAATGGCGCTGCTCTCACGTCATGCGCTTAGACCAGACATTTCCACACTGAGTAGTGGGTTGCCGGAGCACTACATTGTGTTGAATACTTACAACATGAAAGGTTATGCCAACGGGCAACGCATTCACAGGAGTCGTGTGCATTGGTTTCGGGGTGTGCCGATTCTTGACGACTACGACCTCATTGCCAATAATGGCTGCGATGATTCGATTCTTGAATTGGTGCGTGATGCGTGGTTCATGTATCAACCTGCTGTACAAGCGGCGGGGCGTATGCTCACCGATTTTGATGTGCCTGTCCGTAAGGTGAAAGACCTGGCGCAGAACTTAGCAGATCGCGGTGACGAGTACAAAGCCGAACTGCTGACTCGCTTGCAGGTTGATCAGATCAGTCGTAGCAATTACCGGACTCAGGTGATTGATATGGATAACGAGGCGTTGGACAACTGGACGCGGCAAGTGACAGGTATGAGTGACTTGCATGATCGCGTCAAGGAAAATCTTTTGGCGAGCATTGACCTGCCACCCGCGATCGCCTTTGGGGAGTTTGCCAGTGGCTTAAACTCGACCGGGCAATCGACCACTGAGAACCAACTGTGGAACGAGACAACAACGCAGTTCCAGGTTGATAAATATGACGACAGCATTCAAGACTTGCAGCAGTTAGTCTGCCTTTGCAAGTCAGGACCCACAAATGGAGACTTGCCTGATGGTTTGGGGTGGGAATGGTTACCTCCTTATCCACCGTCGCCAGCGGAACAGGCTGACTTAGAACTAAAGCGGGCACAGTTGATTCAGGATTTAAATGGTGTTGACCCACGCTTTGGCAAGGTGGCGATCGCGGCTACCTATGGACAGAAAGAGTACAGCAGTGCCATCACCCTGCCCAAGCCATACGCTGAGGCATTGCAACGTGACATCAAGGAAGAAGCCAAACCACAACCAACTGAGCCAGACGTAAGTGCTTTACAAGGTGGCGATCAGCCTGCGGACGGAGCGACTGCGGATGAAGATCAGGCACTGGGGCAAGATGAACAGGCGCAGCAAGACCAGTCGATCGCGGACGATATTTTGAGCGATCGCGCTCTTCTCGACTCTGCTGACTCATTTCATTTGGATGATGCCACTCCTGTCAAACGCATTATCGATTGGCAGGGCTTGAAACTAGGGCTGCAATATCAGCCCTTCGATATCCGGCATGGGAAGGTGTTGCCTGTGGCATACGGGCATATTCAAAAGACTCGCGGTGCGGATGGCATGGCGTGTGATTGCTATGTCGGCACCGACCTGGAAAGCAATCGGGTCTTTGAAGTCACTCAACTCATTGATGGGCAATTTGATGAGCACAAATACATGCTGGGCTTTGACAGCCTGGATACTGCTCGCGAGACGTTCCTCAAGGTGATGCCTGCCGATATGTTCGGTGGCATTAAGGCGATAAGTTTAGCTGACTTAGAGCGGTACAGGCTTGATGCTGTTGACTCACCAATCGACACCGCCTATGCCAAATACCACGGCGCTGTGAACATGAGTGCCAGTGAGTTTCTGGCATGGTCTAAAACACGTTGGAGCAAACTGGCAAGTGTCGATCGCGCACCTATCCAACGCAACCTGAGACTGTTGCAGAAGCCTAAAGCACAGTGGACGCAGGCAGATGCCACACAAGCGCTCAGAACGGTGTCGTTTATTGCTCGCATGCGTGGTGCAGGTAAGGGTGAGCCTGTTAGTGCCGACGCGCCCGTGTGGATGACTAAACGCCTAATTAGCCTCAGAAATTGGGCTTACGACCCCCGCAAATTTGCTAAACAAGATTCTGATGTGCGTCTGGATGCCACTCGTCAGGAGCTTTTAGCCAAAGCCAAAGCCAAGAATGAAGGGCTGGAGAAAGGCAAGAAGTTTAACACCTTTGGCAAGTCTAATGTTGCGATCGCAGAGTTCGTTGGTGAAGGCGCTGCCACTCCTGCTACCCCAAAGACTGCTACTAAAGCTAAGGGTGGGACTAAAGGCGGCAAATATCAGACCAGCAAGACATCCTCTGCTATTGCTACCGCGATCGCCAAAAAGACCGGGGCTGACCCTGAGTCTATTGAGAAAGACCTGCGCGGCAAGATTCAGAAGGCGATCGACAAGACGCGCCGTGAAGCCAAAAAAGCAGGCAAGGAACCGACTGCCAAAGAGCTACGAGCAGCAGCACGGGCTGTGGTGAAGGTGGAGGCGAGGAGCGCGATCGCTGCTGCTAGAGGTGAGGATAAGCCCGCTGTAACTTCAGCCAAGGCTGAGAAAGCATCTGCCAAGGCTAAGACCGAAAAAGCTGAGAAGAAGACGCGATCTGTTAAGCCTAAAACACCCGCGACTGTGGCTGAAAAACCAACGGCAGAGAAGAAACCGAAGCGGCAGGCAAAAGCAAAAACGAAAGCAAAAGCCACAGAAGAACCAAAAAACAGAACTGCTGACTTAGCTCTAACTAAAAAAGATTTGGTTAATTTTGAAGAGCTTAAACAATTAGGCACAATCGGCGAAAATAAACACAGTATTTTTGAGGACGATCGAGGTCAGAAGTATGTTGCAAAAGTTGCCAGCGCTATGACTGGTTATATTCCTTATGACAACACATCAGAGATGATTGCACAAAAGGTAATGCAAGCAGCCGGAATTAATACAGCAAAGATCAAAATAGAAGATCCAGAAATAGCAGACAAGGACGATCGCTACCCTAGAATATTGAGCCAATTTGTGTCGGGAGTGTCGCTGGGGGAGGTTCAGAAATTTACACAACCCGATAGTCTTATGCTTTCTAGCAAGGATGCGCTTAAAAATGCTATCAGCCATCCAGATTTAGCCAGGATACACGCTTTTGATGTTTTTTCGTTTAATGGCGATCGTCATGATGGAAATATTTTTTACGATCAGAAAACAGATTCCTATCACGCTATTGATAATGAAGGTGCTTTCTACAAGTCTCCTTACTCGCCCTATCGAGATTACGAACGTGAGGCTATTGAAAAAAGTTTTGATTCTGTTTTGTCAAACAAAAAGTTGACACATAGTGAGAAAGAAAATTTACACCTTTTTGTAGAAACACTGCGCGGGCTTGCTGATATGAATAAAGCCGAATTTGCCAAGAGTGCTATAGCATCACAAGACAAACTTATACCTTCTTCGGATGAAAAACAGAGACAAGAGTTTACTCCAGAAAGGCAGAATTCTATTAGAGACAGCTTCGGGTACGCTAAAGAATTGCTAGAAAAGCTAGTAAAGGCAGGCTTTTAATGACTAAATTTATTTACTTGCTTGACGACAAAAAAATTGGCAGTATTGAAGTTGTTAAGAATACAATCATAAACAAGACAGGCAATATTCGACACCCACAACCAAAGCTATCAAATTCAGACTGTTATGAAGAATTTTTGAAAAGGGTTGTTAACAGTACAGGTAATATTCAGTCTTTGTTTCAATCCAAAACGGGACTTGTAGAGAAAAAATCTAATCTATAGAAAACGAAACCCCTGCTATTCGGCAGGGGTTTCGCCTTTCAGAAAGCAATACAACTATTGAGCGGGCGTAGCAGGTACAACTGGTGGCGCTACGGGGTCAGGCTCGACCACAGGTGCTACAGGTGCGGGCGTAGCAGTTGCAGGAGCATCACCACCAATCTGCTGACTCAATTGAGCGATTTCAGCCGTCAACTGAGCATCTTCTTGGGCTTTGGCATCAGCCGCCGCTTGCAACTCAGCCGCCTTAGCATTGGCAGCATCGATCGCCTCTTCATCAGCCTTATCATCTGCCAGTGCTTCAGCCAACTGCTTCTGCACGTCAGCTAGTTGCTGTGATTGGTCAGTAGACTGGTTGAGCTTGTCGATTAGCTCTAGCACTTTGGGCTTGAATGCCTCGAAATCAGAGAGAGTGGACATAATTCTATCTTCCATTTTTGAGAGAGCAGTGACGATTAATGGCAGCAAACGCACCTTGGACAAGATTTCTGCCAGGTCTTCAGGGATTTGCGCGATCGTCTTTAAGAGAGTATCGAGGTTCATCAGTCTGTCCAGGATGGACAGTTCCATTTTGCCCTAGAACAAGCGATCGCGTTGATCTTTTTACCGCTTTGTGCATCTTGCTTGGTGTTGAGTGGCGAAATGCTAGAATAAGTAAAAGCCCCGCGCTCTTTCTGGGGAGTCAGAGCCGGGGGATGACAACCTAGTTGGAGGCTGCAATGCCAAGTATACATGATTTGCGTCCTGGTCAAAAATATGGACGATTAAAGGCTGTAAGGCTTGTTGAGAAGTGCAAACATCCTGTAAGCGGATGGATTTACAAGCATTTATGGCTGTTCAAATGCGATTGCGGCAAAGAAAAGATTACTAACGCGCAGATAGTAATCACTGGCAAGGGCATATCTTGCGGATGTTACAAATCAGAGCTTTGTCGGACAATTAATAAGCCTCCTGTAACAAGGCATAACTTAAGTCATGGCGCAACAGTTGGCGGAAAAACTCCAGAATATAGAATATGGGGTCAGATGATCCGTCGATGCGATAGCCCTAAAGACACAAGGTTTGAGGACTACGGCGGTAGAGGAATAAAAGTTTGCGATCGCTGGCGTAAGTTTGAGAACTTCATTGCTGACATGGGTTTAAAACCATCTTCAGAGCATTCTATCGATCGTAGAGATAATGATGGCGACTACTGCCCTGAGAATTGCTACTGGGCAACAAAAAAGCAGCAAGCCAGAAATACTAGAAGAAATCGGTTTATAGAATTTAACGGCGAACGACTGACTTTGGCAGAGTGGGCCGAAAGACTGGGTATAGCAGGTTCTGTAATTGCTAACCGCATTGACAAATTTGGATGGACTGTAGAGAAAGCGCTGACAACCCGTAACGGAGCAAAGCGGATACTTTCTTATAACGGAAAAATGCTCTCAATTGCTGCTTGGGCAAGAGATACAGGGCTAACAAGTGGCACCATTGGGGCGAGATTAAAAATGGGGTGGAGTATAGAAGCTACGCTAACAAGACCATGCCGTTTTGCCGAGAAAACAGAATCTTTACTTTGAGACACGGTTATGATATGGGCAGTTATCGGTTTAAGCTATGTCTACAACCTTTGCCCGTGTCAATAGCCTCGTCGAAGCCAGGCTGGATGATGACTGCGGTAAGGGATGGGAAGGGCTAAAGGGGCATTGCGTTCGGTCTAAAGTCGCTCATGCAGCAGAACACGTCTCGGAATCAGCATTATCCTGGGGCGTTGGCAAGACAGTAGGAGGCGCGATCGCGCAAGTGGCAGCTTCGCACGGTTTCCCCCCTGGCGCGGCTCATCTGATTAGTGAAACCGCAGTTCAAGCGATCGCTGCTACTCTCATCCATGCCCGCAAGCCAGAGAATCGTAACCCTACAGAACTTGCTGCCAAATTTATTACTGAAGCGGCAGCAGGGGCGATCGGCAAAAGTTCGCATTCAGGGGCGCATTCGGCGTTGGAACATATAGAAGGATCAGCACATGCCAAAGCCCTTGGAGCCATCATTGCCGGAAAAGCAGGCGGCATCAGTACAGCCGTTGCAGTCTCAGACCTTGCCCACAGATACGCCGAACGACTCACCAAACAAGGCAAAGCCCTTCATGCACTGGTTACTGCTAGGGTGCCTGTCAGCCGCGCTGATGCTGATGCTGGAACTACTGACCGACTAACTCAGCAGGAACGATCGACGCTCTTTGACCTAACGATGGCAGGCTGGGCGATCGCGCGTCACCTCAAAACTCAACCCAAACAAGATGCTCAGATGCCAACTATTGAAGCCCACCAAAAAGCGATCGCTAAGTATGCTGACCTTGACTATGACATGAGTGGGGCAATCGAGCGGTTACGGGAGGACGCTGAAAAGTGCGGACGGGGTTGGGAGGGTAATAGACCTGGGTGCGTGAGAGCAAAGAAAGGAGGTGCTAAAACCGCGTCTTCCTCAACCAGTCAGCCAGTGAATCAAGCTACGCCAAAAGCGAAAGTTGAAGCCGCAATCGAGCAAAAGCGGACAGAGTTAAAAAAACAGGGCAAGAAGGCAACTGTAGAGGAACTAAAAAAAGCTGGAGAATCGGCACTGAAACCTGAAGTAAAAAAGAAACAAAGCAAAGCAACGGCAACAAAACCAACTGAGCAAAATCCGCAACAAACAAACGACTTAGCGATTTTAAGAAAGAACTACAAAGAAGAAGATGCCCGTACTTTAGGCAATATTGGCAAAGGGTTTAGCGATGTTGGTAACCTCATCAGTCTTTACGCAGACGAAGTAAAGACCAAAGGTAAAAACGATCCTGTTATCACAGCAGCATTTGATAGAGGTGAACGTAATTTTAACCCTGCTTTGGTCATCGAAACTGGGAAAGATCAGTACCAAGCGATCGGTGGCATCAGCGAAAAAATTACCGCTTCTGCTAATGCTTCCAAAGGAGGCAGAGCTTACAGCGTGATTGTATCGAATAACCCTGAGCAGATTGCACTTGCCAAAATGATGCAAGTGCCTGACAAGGTGGATGCTGCCCATGTTAAGCCAATGCAAAACCAGCTATCTAGAAAAGAGGGTGGGTCTGGCTTTAGCGACAATGGCAACTATCAGCACCTCTATACCGATGAAATTGCTACGGATCCTACTGCCAACAAAAAGCATAAAGGCACTCAAGGGCAGGTGGATGCTGCCGCCAGGAAGTTACTGGAAACAAACGGGCGGAACTGGGTACCGATTCTTGTGCATGAAAACGCAGATGGTTCTTACAAGGTTGTTGGAAATCACTTTGCTCATGAAGTAGTCAGACGGGCTGGCATTGATCGCGCTTGGGCTGTACAGGTAAGCAGCGACAAGGATGAACGCGCTGATGCACTTGATCAATTGCATGCAGATGCTAAATGGGAACCCTGCGGCAAAGGCTATGCTCCTCCTGGAAGTTGCAAGGCAGGCAGACCCACTGGCGCTGTTTCCAGTCGTCATATTCTTGAGCCGCACGCAGACCCTTTCTCTACATCGGGGCAAAAAGAGCAACAGGGCAGAACAAGCCGTATTGATCAATTAGTGAGCAAATTAGAGTCAGGGCGTTTCAAGCCTCAAGCCAATGATCCGAATGGACACGGCAAGCAAGGAACCTTGACAGCGCTAAAAGATGCCAAGAACCCACGCATCGGTTTGTTTACCAGCCATAACAAAGACGGGTACATTACAGGGGCGATGTCTTACAAAGAAGGTAAGTCACTGATCTCAGTGCAGAATTTTGGGGCTGATGGCTCAACTAAAGGATCTGGCAGCGAGATGTTTAATCAACTATTACACCATGCTGCAAAGCTTGGTAAGGGTATTGAAGCGTCATCAGTTGATAGTGCTAAAGGCTTCTATGCCAAAATGGGCATGACTGACCAAGGTTATGGTCAATTCTCGATGTCTAAACAGGAAGTGGCAACAGCGATTGCTAAATTAAGCAGAAAAGACGCTTTAGACGATCGCCTTACTTTGGCTCAACTCATTGGTGAAGAACTGCAAGCACCAGGGCTGTACGGGGCACCCATCCGCATTCGCAAGTTTAATGTCCAGGGCAAGACGGTGACGGGTGAATTTGTCGGCACCCAAGATGGCAGGTCTTACGCGTTTACTTATGCCAACGGAAATGTCACTTATCAGCCTGCTGTAGCTAAGCTCGACAGTGAGAGTGCGAATCAGTTTACTGTGCGGTGGGATAGCCACACAGAGGCGCTAGAGGCTAAGGTGTCAAACCCGGTACGCCTGGACGCTACTGGCAAGCGTTTGAAATGTGGTAGTGCCACCTACCAATGCGGGGGCATTTGTCAGGGTGTGCATCGAAATTGCCACAAAAATGAGAAGGCAGCAGTTGATCACGGTAGGATCAACAAAATCAACGCATTGATTGAGCATCTAAGCCAAGGGGGCGAGCACCCCTCGAAAGGATTGGATAAGCCTGATGCTGCTAAGTTGCAGGGTGTGGCAGCGCAGATTCAGCAGACGCGAGACTTGAAAGCGGCGAATACGATCGCAAAACGGACGGGCGATCGAATGGTGAAGAACACGCCAACAGAGGTTGCTCCTAAGAAGCCAGCCAGCATGACTGTAGGCGCGATCGTGCCTGGTACTACCAAAGCGCCAATCGTCATTCCACAAGCAGAAGCAGCACGTTTAGCGGTGATGGGGCATATGAAGATACCTGTGCCGACAAAAGCAATTATGCCTGAAGTTTTGCCACCTGAAACCTCACAATCAGGACGCGGTAAACGTCTTGCTGGTCTAGTGAATCAGTTGCAGCAAAACCATGAGGCTGACATCAAAAATGCGGCTCAAATTCATGCTGTAGCACACGCTGCACTGCACCAACTTGACCCTACGCATACAGTGCAATTGTCTGAGCCAGCAGCCAGTACTTTCCAGAGACCAACGGGTACACCCAGACAACGAATTGAGAAATTATTGAACAACCTGCAAGAGAACGAGACCGCCAGTAACCGCAATGCGGCAATGACTTATGCGGTGGCGCAAACAACAGTGAACCAACTAGCGGCTAGAGGAAAGCAGGGGCAGCCATCGAAAGAGATTGAGGGGAGGGAGAGACAGGCGATCGGGTTGCCGTCAACGGTGCCTAAAGAATTTACTGAGACAGCAGAACAACTGAAACGACAGGCAAGCAAATCATACTATGGCTCTGTAAGAAATGTGAATGGTGAACATAGAGATCCTTACGGTGTGCCGTTGTTTGTGCCAGCCAGTTCAAGCGGTACAGTTGGCGGATTTGCTCCAAACGGACACACACCTACATTTCTTTCTGAAGTGACAAAAGAGGCTGCTGCCGACTATCGACGCAAAAAGCAAAAAGGGCTTAACCAAGAAGCTTTGAGAGATCTTTCTTGGAAGGTGCAAAAAATGGAAAATGCTGATTGGCAAAACGCTAAGCAGCATGGAGTGCATACGGTACTTCTCGATCCCGACAAGAATCCATCGATAGCCAAAAAAAGGACTGCAAAAGGCATTCATTCCGCACCCCTTGCACCTAAAGCCCGATCGCGCACTGCTGCTGACTTTGGTGACAAGGGCAAGTACAAACATGTGAGCCTGGACTCGCTGTCACACGAGGTTGTACAAGCAGCCCGATCTCGTCTCGTAGCGCAATACCCCTATCTAGCCACAAAAATGGATAGCGACTGTGGCTGCCAGGAGTGTAGTGCCAAGAAGAGGCGCAAGAAGAAAGAGTTGCCAGACGCGCCTGATCAATTGAAAGTGGCGTTAAAAGTATGAACATCAACCTGTTCAAAGCTTCAGCCGATCGCCTTTTCACCAATCTCGGACTCAACAACACCCAGATTCGGTTTGGCGATAGCAAGATACTCACCCCTAATCCATTGGTTACGCCGATGGGTATCCAACCAGATGCCCCCGTTAGCAGTGAACTGACCATTCAGGGGCAGGGCTACGAAACTTATCAAGTCAGTATTCCTGACGACACGCTAATCGCTGTTTTTGGCAATATGACTAACGCGATCGCGGCAATGGCATCTAACAACATTTGGTATGTCGATCGGGGTGACACAATGGGTTGGCGACGGTGCCGCACCTGGGGGACACCTGCGTTTAATACGATCGGGAAATACCAGGTGACGTTGAAAGAAATGGGAGCCAATGATTATGGTGTTTGACATCACCACTGAAGTCATAGGTCTAGAGCAGACGCTAAGCGCGATCGCACTCCTCGTATCCCCAGAGTGGCTGACCAACACGTTAAAGGCGAACAAGCAGGTATTCAGCGACCTTGAACGTCAGCATTACAATAAGGTCAGCGCCACCACCCGTTACGCCAATCCTAAACGTGCAGGCGAAGGTAATTGGGGCATTGATACAGAGGCGCTGTTCAGAGAGTTAACTGAGAATATCATTGTTGAGGATGCTTCATTGAGTATCGGGTCTGATCTGCCCTATGCCGCGATCGTGGATGAGCTATTGGGACACAAACAGGCGATCGGGCAAGCTCAAGAATCCAGCTTGCTGCCATCTGATGATGAGTTTTACGCTTTGTTGGAGCCGTTACTGCTAGGCGAAGCTGAAGCAATTTGGAGTGGGAAATGATTAAAGAAATCAAAAGACCAATCGATGCAAAATACGGGCAATCCTGTCTTGTAGACTTAATTAAACATCAGAACTATTTAACGTATTGCTACGCCTCAAAAACGATTCAAGACTATTGGTGTAGATCAGAATATGTTGTCTATCCAATCAATAAGGCAATGCAGCAGCCTGTGCCGATCGTCACCAGCAACATTAACCCAGGTGACTTTTTTAATTTAGGCAAAACGCCAACCCCTCAAATTGGAATTGTCTACCGTAAATTAACCATTATTCAGTCTGGGCTGAATCAAGAGCAATGGAAGCCGTCACCAAATAAACCAGGGGGAGACTACTTAAAATATGAAATCGGTGGCGACATTGGCGGTTTTTTCTATACTCAGCCGCACAATGAGTTAGCTTCTGGTTTTTTCGTTTGGCTACCTTTGCCCTGTCAATTGATCGCAGCAGACTTGTTAGATGAAGCGCAGGCATTACAGACTATATTACTAGAGATCGCTCACGAGCAATGATCATACCCATCACTGCCCACACTAGCCCTTTTACACCAGCACTCACCAGCGTCAGCCCTGAAGGATTGCTAACTTACCTTGATGCGCGGATTGGGCTAACCTTTGAGGGACTTGAGGTGAAAAACTACGGCTTCACTGGGAAGGCATTAGACCTGAACCGTTTGGCGGCGGGGCACCGTATCACCAGCCGCAAGTCGTCAGGCTATGCACCAAGAGTAGAAACAGCCACGATCGATGTCGGTCGTATTTTCCCTTGCCAGCCGCCGCAGCAAGGCATCGCCGATACCACCGCTGATGATTTTTATGACCTGCTCAAGGGCGCGATCGTCGAGTGGGTGAATTGCAAGGGCGGCCCATTCGGCATTGCTAATCAGTTAGATTTTGAAGTCAACGGGGTACAAGGTATCGGAGCAGTGCCAAATTTGGCGGCAGGGGACATGCGATCGCGCTGGCATATCGTAATGCTGACGTTTGAGCTTAGTTTGTACGCGCGTTGATGGGCGGTATTATCCTCGTGTTCCAGCGATCGGAATTCTGAGAATTGTTAATTCAGCGGGCAAGCGCCTGATGCTCAAAACATGCGAAAAATATTCTATAGATGGTGAGTAAGCAGGGTTTGACGTAACTTCGTAATGCCCGTCAAATATAGACAGGTCTAAGAAAGTGTAATGCCCGTCAAATGTAGACAAGCCTAAGAAAGGGTCACTGAATTCAATATTTGCAGAAATAAACGTTTTTGTGGCAATAGCCGCAGGTACATACCTGCTCATATCCATCGTCTCTACAAATTCTCGTTCTACTTCATAATGAGTAACTTTGTGGCACGACCAAGCGCTATCCGTAATGCCAAAAGTTTGATAACGACAACGTCTGTAATTGGAGTCAAAAGTAATACCAATCGTGAACGGCAATAACCTATTCGGTTTATCAAAATAAACACGTTCATAGCGATGAATGTCGAGCCATCCATCCTCAGGCTGTGTGCACACCCATCGATCGCGTGATGATACCGCTAAAAGCTTTGATTCATCTTTTTTATAATCACGGCAACTTTCCGCATGCTCAATTGAAGCAAGTGAATGAAACGCATTGCAGACGGAACCTGATCGATCATTGTAGTAGTAAACGCATGAATTACAAGTTCTCATTTTCTTTTATCTGTGTTGCTGTCCTGCTTATTTGCCGTACTACCCATCCTAGAAATGCAACGATCAGAATGCAGCCTGCAAATGACTCGAAATCACGATGCGCGATCGACCTGATGCCGTAACAGGCAAATAGTAACTCCGCTAATACTAACGGCATTTGAAGCAGAGACGATGCCGTTTCTGTACTGTCACTCATCCCTTTACCCTCACTTCACCGCCTAGCTTTTCCAAGAACAATAAAAACCGATCGGCGCTCATCTTGCGTTTGCCGTTCACGTAAAGGCTGATGTGATGCTGTTTCACCCCAAGAAAGACCGCTGCCTGCCCTTGGGTCATTTGGTGTGCGCGAATGAGCCGATCGAGTATTTCAGACGAACTTGTCATACCGTAAGCGGTATATATCATCATCATTGTACTCTGTCAAGGGCTTAATGGAGGCGTAGCGCTACAACTACTTTTCACCCTATGGCTGATTTTACACAAACGATGGGTGCGCGTCCTTCTGTCACGCAGATAGTGAGTGCCAGTGATGCCATCACTACTAACTTTGCGATCGACGCCCCGAATAAGCAATGGATTCTCTCGCAAACAGTCAACAATGGCACCGTTGAAAAGCTCACTCGACGCTTACTGATCAAAGAAGGCTTTAACGGCAGTTTGAAGACAACTACGATTACAGAGTATCTGTTTGCCGGTGGTGCCACTTATGTAAGCAGTGCCAGCCCTGCCAATAGTACCGCTATTAACGCTACCAGCCCAAATATTTATACGCTCAGTCCGTTCAACTATGATGCCGTACTGACAGCAGCGGGCGTTGCCTCAACTTAACTTTGGTACAAAAAGAAACCGCCCAACAGACACGCCGGAACGGTTTCTTTTTGGGGTTCCAAACCCTCTGTTTTAGTTTACTCGAAAGCACACAGAGGTATACCTGTCAATGGCTAAGGAAATTTTTCAGGCATTTAAGGGTGTTGTTGATTGTGTTGTAGCTGATGCAACGACAGGTGAGTTGTTGGTCATCCCGCCACCGTCCACCGCTGCTTATGATACAGGCATCGAGCTTGCCAACATTGAGACAGTGGATTGCGCGGGCACTCGTAACGTGGCTTTGCGTTATCCCACCAAAGAAGAGCCAAAACTAAACCTCAACTTTGGTTCTAAAACGATGGATATTTTGGGTATGAAGTTTGCCCGTAAGTTTGAGCTTGGCAGCCGCTCGACCTTTGTAGCAAAATCTGCTTACCTTGTTCCACCCAACGGGTTAGTCGCAGCCTCTACCAGTGGTACGTTTGGCACGGGTGTCTTAGCAAATGCGATTACTGAGGCATCGTGGTTTGACCCCACCGTTGATAAATCGTTGTTCAACCTGGTGCAAGACACTGATTACAACGCCTTCGATCCGTCTGGCGCGGGGAATGAGCTTAAGTTTGCGATCGGTCAGAATAACGCTCAGAAGTGGGGCAGTGGACTATGGGGCAAGTACGTCTCCTATAAGGTGCCGATTGCGCTCAGCAATATCTATGTGAAGTCATCCACACCATTCATTTCGCTGTCAGTGCTGCTCAACATCATTTTGACCAATGGCAAGCTGACGCAATGGATTTTTGATGCTTCACCCGATTCAACTGGTTCTATCCCCATTACTGAGCCAGGTCAAGAGTTAGCCTTCTTCCTTTCGTCTGCTCCTGATGTGTTGTTTCTGAACCAACTCAACCCCTGCTGATGCCGTTTGGTCAACCCTGTGTGCTGCGCTATCAAACAGGCGCAATTGCGGTTATTTACCCGGTACCGCGATCGCGCCTTACTTTGATGCAATTGCTCCTCAATGAATTGGTGCAAGCGTGGGTGGAGTTAGGGCAGATGACTGAGTTGCTCGCAGAAGACCCAAAGGGGTGGGGCTTGGTAGAGGCGATCGCAGCCATCATTCCCGCTGAAAACGCTTTGCCATTACAAGTGGAAGCGTTGAAAACCGACATCAACCTGCTTGAACGCTTGTTTTTTGGGCAAGTGGTTGCAGAGGTGCTAGAGCCTTCGTTGTTAGTTGCGTTGCACACCTTCACACCACAACCCAAGGCAGAACGGGTCAAAAGCCCAGACGACCCGATCACAGTTGATGATCTGCCGTTTCCATCGTCAGGCGACTACGACTATGACACGATTGCCAACTTAGCCAATGGGTTCGGGTGGGAGATGGGTTTATGGCTGTATGAACACTTCCCGATCGAAGGGCTTGACAAGTTCCTTTACACTCATAGCGAACTTCAGAAAGACCCTGAACAACGGGTAATGGAAAGCCTAAAACGCAGTTATGACGGTTGGAAGCAAGAGAACGCTGAAGAGTACGAACGCCGTACCTATCAGGTGAAGTGGTGGGACAAAACCGAACGTCAAAAGTTAATCCAACAACATGCAATCGCACAGGAGTTAGAACCAGATGCCGTCGATTGAACTGAAGTTGCGCGATCGCACCTACACCATCAACACGCCCGTTAACCTCTCTGAGATCAAGATGGTGCCTTTAGCAACGGTGTTAGGTACGGACAAACATGGTAGACCAATTCAACCGGGTACACCCTTAGGCAATGACTACGCCGAACTGGTCTTACAGCGTCTTAGCGACCCGTCTAACCACTATCGTCTTGCCTACAGCCTTAAAGCGTTGATACCAGAACTCGACCCACTGCTGTGCGACTATCGGTTGATCCTCTTGCCCAATGGATCGAAGCAGGAGGACGTGACGTTCAACTTGACCGTTGAGGAAATCTTGCAGGTTTTTAGCCAGTTGCAGCAAGTGACGACCACACCCAAGGCTGGCAAACCCAAACCTGTGCAAAGCGGACAGCGACGGTAGTTCTTTAGGCGATTGACTAGCTTAAGTTATTGTTTTCAATTTCTCTAATTAATAATTCGCCAGGCTGGCAATCTAAAGCCGCACAGACTTTCTCCCATACGTCACCGCCAGGTACATACAACGGGTCGTCTACCAGACGATACGCTGTAACACGCGCTAATCCGGTTTTTTGCCAAAACCTATAACGCGTCATTTCTCTTTCCTGAAGAGCCTTTGCAACAAGATTTTTCACGACCATCTCAAAATAGTACCACTATCATGCTACAGCACTAAATTAAACACGTCTACGATACTGCTATGGCATAATAATGCTATACTGTTAATAGTTAATTGCGAGGTTTTCAATGGTCAAAAACGGTATTGTTGCGACAGCGGTTGGCCCTGAAGTTACGAATGGGGCGCTTGAAGTATTGGAGCTTTGTCAGCCATATATTGCTACTGTCAAGCTTGAAGGCGTGGCTGATATTCTATTTCATCGCTGGAATTGTGAAGAGGTAGAGGCAAAAGCGAATGCAGCGAAAGGGTCTAAAACCAAAAAATCAGACAATATCGAAAGTTATGTTTATCGAGATGATGAAGGTATATTGTGCATCCCTGGCGAATATTTCAGGATGGCTGTAATTAATGCCGCTAAATTCAGGCAAGACCCACGATCTCCGCGAAAATCGGCTATGGATTTATACAAGGCTGGGATTGTTGCGTTGACTCCACTTGCGCCTTTGGGTGTAAGTGCATGGGACTACGAACACAAGTGCCGTGTAACTGTGCAAAGGGCTGGTATAACAAGAACAAGACCAGCGCTTAAAGCCGGCTGGAAGTGCGAGATTAGTTTTTTGGTAAATGTCCCTGAGTACATTCGACCTGTAGACTTCATGGATGTTCTGACAATGGCTGGGAAGCTTATTGGCGTTGCTGATTTTCGCCCTACTTACGGTCGGTTTGTTGTAACCAGTTTTCAAGTTGGATTAGACTGATAACTTGAGGTTTGGCAAGGTTCGGTACGGTTTGCCAGGGTCAAATCCGGTTTGACGAGATCTGGTTGGGTCGGGTTTGCTGAGTTAAGACTTGGCATGATAACTAATTCTCCATAACTTTGACTTTCTTTGCTATACTTTGAGGTATGGAGCAAAGGTACAAGCTTACTAAAGCGGCAAAGATGCTAGGCGTAAACCCATGGACACTCAGACGGTGGGTGTATGCAGGGAAAGCGCCTAGCCTTAAATCTGAATCAGGGCATGTTTTTATTCCTGGATATTGGCTGGCAGAGCAGCTAGGTGAAGCCCCTGCCAGTAGCGGGGTTAAATGCGCCCTATATGCCAGAGAGTCGTCATCTGAAAATAAAGCGGCAATGGACTCGCAGGTAGACGGCTTAACCCGGTACGCCATCGCCAAGGGATACCAAATCATTTCGACAACGAAAGAGTTTGCCTCTGGGATGAATGACGATCGCAAAAAGCTCCACAAACTATTGAAAGACCAAAACTTTGACGTACTCCTGATTGAAAATAAAGACCGCTTAACCCGCTTTGGATTCCGTTGGTTTGAGTCTCTTTGCCCATTCAAAATCGAAGTGGTGAACCTTTCAGATAATTGCACCCATGATTTGATGGAAGATTTGGTAGCTGTGATTACGAGCTTTGCAGCAAGGTTGTATGGGCAACGCAGAGGACGTAAAAAGACTGAGGCTGCAATCAAAGCGATTGAGGAGACGGAGTGATGGCAGCGCGGCGTGACAAAGGAATGATGTCTCGGTCGTATCGGGTTTATCTGAATGACCTGAATCAAGGAAAGCAAGAGGTTTTGAAAGCCTTCCTGCATCGCTGCCATGACATCATGCAGTACTTCGTTGACCTGTATTGGCGGCGGCAAGACTTTCGCGGCAAGCTGGCTGATTTGTCTACCGCTCACCGTGCTGTGAAGCGGTTCGGGGCGACGACTCGATTGAGTCAGGCTTTGGCAAAACAGGGCGGTGAAGTCGTTGCCAGTCAGCGTAAGAGGATTAAGAAGCGTAAGCCCAATTTGCAGCGCCAAGTCGTGACATTGTTCTATCACTTCGTTAGCGTTGAGCCATTTCGAGGGAATGGCTTTAATTGGGCAGTTCGCTTCACTGGCTCTGGCGCTCCCAAAGGGTTGACCGTTCCGATTCCATCGACTAAGCCGCTGAATGAGAAGCTGGCGGATGGTTGGAACTTGCGGCAAACAATTCGACTGGGGATGAGGAAAGGCAGACTTTTTATCGACCTTCTGCTGGAGAAAAAACGACCTACACCCAAGACTGAAGGACGGGTAGTGGGGATGGACTCTAACTATAAAAATGGATTGGTATTCTCGGATGGGCAGAACGTAGGCACCGAGTTGTACCATCTGATTCAAGGCTTTGCAAAGCGCCAAAAACACACCAGAGCAGAGATTAAATCCTGGCTGGGTCAGGCGATTAAGCAAATAGATTTCTCTCAGATCAAAGTGCTTGTCATTGAAGATTTGAAGAAAGTTAAATCTGGCAAACGAGGGACGTTCTCTCGCAGGTTTAACAGGCGGTTGTCTCATTGGCTGTATGCCTATGCTGCAAGTTTGTTGCAGCGCCATTGTGAAGTTAAGGGGATTGAGGTTCAACGCAAAGACCCCTGGAAGACTTCGCAGCGCTGCTACGCTTGTGGCAAGTGGGACAGGCGAAACCGTAGAGGCGATAGATTCTTGTGCGTGAATTGCAATCATGCTGACCATGCTGATTTTAATGCTTCCAAGAATCTTGAATATCTAGGGTTGGCGGGAATCTATGGTTTCCGTTTACTTCCAAGTTCAAGATGCCAAAGTTTTGAATAACCATGGACTATAAAAAGCCATACTGATATTTGTGGCATGGCGATATCAGGTAGGACGAGGTTTGTTGGGTTTGGTATGACCTGGCAAGTTGTGGTGCGTAGTGGTCAGGCGGGGTGCGCTGAGGTGCGGTTTATTATGGCAGTAAAAGTTATGCCCTCTAGAGCAATCTAGAGGGCATAATTGAGAAGATTCTAATTTCCCTCGTCTATTGTAGTCTTGACAGGGAATTCGAGCTTGGCAAGCTCAAGAACTTTAGATCTTATTTTGCAAATATCGACTCAAGGAATTGAATCCTTGAGTCAAATTCAAACGCAGATTAACGCGATCGCCACTACCCCGTTCACGTTTGGCGGCGCGATCGACTCCATTCGCCAGCTTGCTCAAGAGTTTCAGAAACTGAACCAGACGACAGAACAGAATCGAGCAGCGAAGGAAGGGGCGAAAGTTGCGGCTGAGACTGCCAAGGCTGCGCAGCAATTAGCTAAAGCCACTGCCGAACAAGAGAAAACTAGTCAACAGGCAGCAAGAACCGAAACTGAACGACTGAAAACACAGAAAGAAGCGATCCAGGTTGACCAGCAAGCGGTGAAGCTGGAAACGGAAAAGGCAAGGGCGATCCAGGCAACAGCCAATGCAGCAGCAGCGCAGTCACGAGCGCAAGCAGCAGCGTTAAGAACACAGTCACTTGAAGAAAAGACAAAACCTGTGGAGGGGTTGTTCAGTAGTCTTGGCGATCTGGCTAATTTAGCTAAAACACCGATCGCAGGGGTGGCTTTTGCTTTTAACGAGGCCACCAATGCCGCCCAACGACTAGCACAAACTGGCGGACAAGCGTTTAACTTGCTAATTGGTCAAAACGTCAGACTCAGAGAGCAGACATTGGGTTTGTCAGCTCTGCTAGCGAACGTACAGCAAGTGTCGATCGGTGGCGAGAATGTCACCGATCCGGTGAAAGCAATCCAAACCGTCCTACCAGAAGTACAACGCCAAATTGATCAAATCCGCCTTGATTCACTACAGCTTAGCGGCATCACGTCTTCCGAACTGGTGGAGTCGTTTAAGCTAGTTGCGCAGCAGGCAAACGCCTTGGGTATCAACCTGGAGCAAGCCGAAAAAGTCACCATCAAACTCAATGCCTCTGCTACCACGCTAGGTTTACCACTGGGGCAGGCACAGACATACATCGCGCAGATTGCGAACCTACAAATCGATCCGACCTTTAACACACTGGCGAAAACGCTGGAATTGAATAACGAAAAGGCGCGATCGCTCATTGCTCAAGGCAGGTTGTACGAGTACATTGACCAACGCACAAAGGCGCTAGTAGCAGGGCAGGAATTAGCGGCTAGAGGCTTCGCCGGACTAACTTCAAACGTGCAAGAGGTCTTTGAGGTCGTCACGCAGAAAGCGGGGGCACCGATCCTAGATGCTATCCTTGAACCACTGAATCGAATTCTCATCAGCCTCCAGAAAGCTCAGCCAGAACTTGAAAAGCTGCTGACCAGTGTCGCTGATTTCGCAGTTGGCATCTCTGAAAAAGTGCAAACCGCAGGCAGTATCCTGGTTAAAGCTTTACAACCACTAGGAGAAGCACTGGGCAGTGTTTTGAAGGCTGGCGGCGAATCGCTAGGCGGTATCCTCAATAGCCTCGCTGATGCTTTTGTTGCCACAGCTACCGCGATCGCGCCTTTGCTGTCGATCGTGGGCGAACTCGCCAAAGTCTTTGCCAGTTTTGCTAGTACGGATATTGGGCGATTATTACTACAAATCGGGCTGTTAGCCGCGATCGTTGCGCCTTTGGTACCAACAATTTTAGCGGTCGTTGCGGTTGTGAGTAGCGCTGTCGGCGCGATTACAGCCGTTTCTACAGCGCTACCACTCCTGATCGGGCTATTGACACCCACAGCCGCAGGTCTAGGGGCCGTGGCGCTCAGTGCAGCTTTAGCAGCAGCACCTTTGGTCGCCCTAGCCGCTGCGTTAGCGTTGATTGTGACAGGGTTTGAAGCAGTCAAGTTGGCAGCGGTGAATGACGCGATCGAAACACTGAGCGAATCTACCAATAGGCTAGCTGATGAATCACTGAACTACGCTCAGCGCCTGAAGTCACTCAATGACATTGAGAAGAATGGCGGCAAGCTTACCGAAGAACAAATTGCACTAAAAAAACAATTATTAAGCTTGACCGCTGGTACTAAACAGTCGATCGAACAACAAATTGCTGATTTGAAAGCGCTGCAACCAGCAAACCAGGAACAAGCAAATGCCCTCAAAGTACAAATTGCCTTACTAGAGCAACGCGCTAAACTGCTCAGCGGTCAGGCTAATGTTGGACTGGGTAATCGTGCGCTACAGGATTTAGGTAAAACCAAAGATCTGATCGACCAAAGTTTGAAGGGTGCCCAGACTGATCTTTTGAATCCTGCGAAAGCTGAAGATGCGGCAAAACGGGTACAAGAATTTACACAAACAGCGTTAGACGCAGGCCGAATTACCAGAAGTGAAGCCGCCAAAAATCTGGAAGCGTTGCAAAACAACCAGGGACTAGAACTGAAGACTAGGTTGTCGGCACAGAAAGCGTTGACAGACCTTTTGCAGAAAGGCGCTGACGAAGAAGTAGCCACACTTAAAACTAAAGAGAAGACGATTGAGTCCGACCTTAAAGCGGGGCGCTTGAGCCAAATCGAAGGCGAACGCCAACTAACTGTCGCTAAAGCTGAGGAGCTTGATAAACAACTGGCCTTGAATGCTGAAGGTATTAAGCGTGAACTTGAGCTAACTGGCGGACGCAGTTCACCACGTTTGGTAGCACTGCGACGCGAAGAAGCTGAATTACAAGGGCAGAGAAGCGCGATCTCTGAGGATGGTAACCGCAAACGCGCCCAGGCCGAACAGACCGCTGCTGATAATGAACTCAAAATTTTAGAAGGTAAGCGCGTCAGCGGCAAGCTGAGTGAGGAAGCATTTGCCAATGAATCACTGGCAATCACCAAACGCCGTCTTGCGTTGGAGCAGCAAGAACTTGAACGACAACGCGGTCTGCTTAAGCCAGGTGATAAAGCGGGACAGCAAGCGATCGACGCGCAAGAGGCGGCACTTAATAGCAAGCGTGAAGCAGCGGAAGAGCAGTTTCAGTCCCGAAAGCTAGCGATCGTCGAACGCGCCCAGAAAAAAGCTGAAGATGCTGCCAAACTGTCTGAAATCAGTCGCAATACTGAGATTGATCAGCTTATTGCTGCTCGTCAAATTCGTGAGTCAGAAGCAGGGTTATTGCGGGTACAAACCAGTCGGCAGACGATCGCCAAAGAGCTGGAACTGGAGAAAGAAAAGACAGCAGCTTTGGAGAAGCTCCCCAAAGTTTCTGACCCGGTTAAAGAAGAAGAGAGGCAGCAGAAGATCAGGGCAAGCCGGATTAGAACGGCTGAATTGGCTGATAGCTTAGTCAAAAATGAAATTGAACAGCAGGAAGCCCTTTTCAGAGTCGTTAGTGAAAGGCTCGATCGACAAGCACAAGCTGCTAAGAATGCAGCAGAAGGGCAGGTACAACCACTTCAAGCACAGCTACAGCTACAGGATGCGCTCAGTAAGTCGTTAGAGAATCAGAACAAGCTACTAGAGGCTCGTAAGGGATTACAAAATGCGCTGACTGGGTTCGCTGAAAGCTCCTTAGCGCTGCTACAAAAGTCAGGTGCTAGTGAGAAAGATCAACAAACAGCCACTCTCTTAATTGCTGCTCAGAAATTCGCGGCACTGCAACGCCAGCAACAGCTAGAGCAACAAACGTTAAACATTCAGCTAAGGCAAAATGCCGCTGCGTTGGAACGCGAAAAAATTCAGAACAGAATTAGTCAGATTCAAAACCAGGCTGATCAAGCACAGGCTGCTGCTGACCTTGCTAAAGCGAAAGCTGATCCTAATGCTAGGCTCAATCCTGAAGCGATTCGAGCCGCTGAATTAAACCTGCAGGCCAAGCAAGCCGCTGGACTAGGGCTGCAATTACAAGGTGCTGAACTAAACGATCGCGGACGCGTGGAAGCTCAAACCGCTGCCGCCCAACAGCAGGCTCTACAGATCACCCAACGCACTCAAACCCAGCAAGCACGCTCGGCATTAATTGAGGCACTACCTGATGACGGGGCCAAGCAGGAAGCTCGGTTTCGTTTACAGCAAGAAGTCTTAAGTGGCTCAGGGTTTGGCGTGACATCGCTGGGAGATATTAACACCGATCGTATCCGCCAAGCTGCCATCACAGGGCAAGGCAATTTAGGTTTACCGGGTATTCTCAACCCACTAGCCGCGCCATCAGCTTTTGTATCGTCGCCACAGGTGCTGGCGTTGCAACAGCAGTTGTCAGGGTTGATCAAAGGGCAGACCGCGATCGCGCCCATCACTAGCAACAACAACAGCCCACAGTTACAGTCAACCTTGGATAAGTTGAATGCAACGATCGAGGCTGGGCAAGCACGCCCGATTCAAGCAACGGTCAATAACACGATCGCGGGGCCTGATGCTTCTCAAGTGGTTGACCTTGCTACTAAACGCATGACTGACAATCTGATCGGCGTACTAGGGAGAGTTAATTAATGGTGCAAATTAACCAAATTGTCATTCCTTGTCCGCCCTCAATCGTCACTGCTTACGGCTCCTTCGGCTCACTCCCCGGTGCCTGCGACCTGTTTGACAGTGTTAACAATTGGTTGCAGTTATCCGTGCAGCCAAACTCTTACAAAAAGTTGAGCGAGGGTAAAATCGAGGTAAAAGATGGTTTTACCTCGCCCTTTGCCCTCTCACCAACGCGACGGATAGGCTTTGAAGTGACGATCGCGGATGGTCGCGTTGAAATTGAGGACATTCTCAATACGCTGATGAACACAGCGATCGCTGACCCGACAACAATCCAAGCAATTACCGTATTAGATTACGTGCGACCGGAGACGAGCGATCGGTATGCAACGGGGTACACAGTCAGACAAGGCATCTTTACTGAGATTGCAGTTGAGGCAGGGACGCTGATGTTTGCCAATAGTGGTTTCACTGGGCGGCGATTGAGTACGGGCGGGTTGCGGGTCACATTCCAGGAGTTTACGCGACGGATCCAGTACTGATGGTGCAGACGATCGCCGCTTCCTCTCTACCCTCCACACCCTACCCCGATCGCGGTGGGGCTTCTTTGGGGCGCATCAATACAGGCACAGCGTTCAGTGGTGCGAAGTTAGCGACGATCGATTACACCGCTGGTAATGCCATTCTTGCTACCTCTGGAAGTTTGCCTGTGACGCCCACCGCTGGAGTGGTGACGGTGACACTACCAGCGGGCACGACACCCACTACGATCGTTGCTCCTGGTGCAGCACCTTACACCCCTGCTGTCGATGCGACCAACCCACAGTCAGGCGAGTATGTGCAAGCGGGGAATAGCGTCACCATTACGCTTAGGAGCGGCGAGAACCCGGGACATATCACCTACTTTGGGTTGGCAGGTAGTTATCCTCTCACACGCATCCCTACGGCTTATGTACCCCCGCCTTACCCTGATCTGTATGGGCAACTAAATGCGATCGGTGAAGCGGTTGTCACTTACAAGCGCAGTTTTGAAGGACATCCATCAGCTACAATCGCCTACTATGCGCTGATCCGCGACAAAGAAGCAATTATCAACACCTTCAGGAATCGCACACCCGCGCTGTTCTACCAAATGGGGTTAGAGGTCAATGCCCCTAAATTCAAAGAGTTAAGCCTGAGCCTGTACCCGGAAGGGCGGATGGTTGTAACCATTCCGTTTACAGGCAAATACCAGTATTTGATGGCGCAGCCGATCAAGCAGCGACCTCCCAATGTGACAAGTAGGCTGGCTCAATATGTACCGCTCACTGATATTGTCAGTCGTGCTGGGCTAACACTGACCGGAACAAGTGCCCAATTTTTCATCCCTGCCAATGCACCGCATAACGCTACAACAACGCTGGCAGGAGCCTTGCAGGAGTACATCAGAATCGATAATGGCTTTCAATTCCTCAGCAGCCCCAACACAGTTGAGGTGCGTACCTTTGGGCAGACGACGCAACATTACCTGAGCGAAGCCGATATTTTGAATGAACCAGAAACATCGCTGCCAGGAAAAGAACTCATCTACCAGGGACGGCAACTGGTCAAGGTTTACAAGAATACCGTACTGAACTTTGACTTTAGCCAGATTCAGCAAGGGCAGGGCAGACACACTTACTACGATCCGGTGCAAAACCCCAGCATCCCGCCACCGGAAATCAAAGAATTACGCGAGAGTGGCTTAGCGTTTGACAACGGTGGCATCACGAAAGAGCAATCATTTATCACCGCTATCAGTAATACGGAGCTTGCCCGCACCAAAGTGAAATGGGGTTTTGCCTTTGCGTTGAGCGATGTGTACGCGATCGCTAGTGTATCTGGTCAGGGCACACAAGCAATTTATAACAGCGCCATTAACCCCGCTGCTTTCTGGATACCGATCGAGTCCACGACGACGACCTTTACCTACAACCAATACGGGTATCTGACAGGTATTACCGAAACAGGCACGCGCACCTGTCGCTTAAAGCAGGAGCAGAACGGAGAGACGCTTGAACTGGCTAAGTCTCGGCTTACGGCCTCTGGTGCCGTCGCCGATGCGCTGACGGCTCAGATTGCGGCTTACAAATTTAATATCATCGCTCCTACGGAGAAGAACACCACCTATGAGTTGGCCCGCATGGACACCCTTTTTTCGGACACCCCGATCGATGTCGAAGTCCCCAGCTACTTTTGCTTGACTGAAACAACGACAGAGCGCAGTGAAACCACAGCACCCGATCCAGCTTCGACAACCTCTAAGCCATTGCCGCCTATTACCACTGGTAAAATTTTCTTTCAGCAGAAGACGGTCAATATCACCAGTACAATCCAGGGTAAAGAAGCCTTTGATTTGACCACCACAACGCAAAACAGTGAGGGTACTGGTTATAAGCAGGGGGCGAAGCAATCCATCACTGAGAAAAAGCTGGGCAAGCCTTCACCACATACCTGGGCGGACACGGCAACTGAATTATTCACCTTTAACCTTGGCAACACGAGTGATACTTTAGCCAGTCAAAAGATCAAGTACCTGCTCAACGTTCAAGGTTCAGATTATGGCGACTTGGGCGATACCTTCTCGCAGTATGGCAGCTACGCTAACCTAAAACCACAGCAGGGCAGTGAATCGTACCCTACGCCTGTGTTGCAAAGAGGTGTGAGGGCAGCAGAATGTGATCTGGCGATCGTCAACTCTCAGGGGAGTGAAGTGGTGAATCTAACCGTGCGCCGCAACCTTGCCTACCAGGAAGGCGATATGCTGTGGCGTAAAGGGCAGTTGTTTGTGATCTTTGACATCAGTTGGAGCGAAAAGCTTAGTCCTGGGCGCGTGGATTGTGAGGGGATGCAACTCACTCTGGGTCGCTATCTACGGATACCTGTTTCCGTACTAAAAGTACCGTTGCAGGTTTAGGTAACATCAAAAAAGGCGAAAACGTTATCGTCTAAACCGTTCTTCACAAGTATTTCGGAAGCGGTCAAACCGACGAATTTGCAGTTACCACTACCAAGAAAAGAAAGACTTGGCAATCTACCCACCGTCCTAAAGTCTGAATCCTCGATCGGTGGTACTTCGATTGTGACCTCATCTCTTATACCCATGCCGCGTAGGATGCGATTGTTGTAAGCAAGCCAAGAAAAGCGCTCACCAGAAACTAATAATCCATTTGTTTGAGCGATCTGACGCAAGGAATTAAAGTCATCACTGCTGAAGATGGTAAACGTAGCCATTAAGTCGAGAAGGAACAGACCTTTACCGACCGCTTCTGCAATGCTTGCTACTGTTTTTATTTGAATATTTTTAGCCGCAAGGGCGCTGGACACAGCAGGCACACCCAAAAGGTTTTGTACTCGATTAAAACCAGTAGCACTGGCACTTAAACCGTAAATTGTGTTTGTGTTAAACAGCCTGATGATCTCGTACAAAACATCTGTACTTAGCTGCGGATCTAGCCATTGAGTGTCTGTCCAGAAAACAAAGCCAGGGTTCTTTACGGGTGCCCCGATCGGTCGATACCGACTGTACTCTAACGTGCGTGAAAGTAATGTCCTGGGCACTGACGCACAAAAAACCCTGTCTCCAATCACGGTCACGCGCTCAGAGTTGACTACGGTGGCACAGGTCAGTCGTTGCGAAATCGGCGATCCTTCCACTTCAACCCAAACTTGCTCACCAGGCATCCCGCCGCGCGCTGTGAGCAACCTTCCCTGCTTGATCGGCGAGAGCGGAGTCAGGGCTTTGGGGAGGTCGTCTTCTAGTGGCATGGTTCCTTTATGGCATATCGCCGCTCAAACACCAGCGAGAAAAGGTAACAGCAAGCGAGGACAGGGATGGTTTCAAAAGCGATCGCTTGCCAACCTCTTACCTCCACCAGTGACAACAGAAAGTTAACTTGTTTCAACAAAGGATAGTGAATGAGATAGAGGCTGTAGCTCCATGCCGCTAACCATTTAAATAATTTAAAATCAAGCCATCTATTTGAATTTTTAGAAATCAGCCATCCCATCAATGCCCCAACGCTTAATCCGAATGCAAGATCAATGGGCAGAAGGTGTGGTTTGAATAGTTCTAAAGCCCCGGTTTGGGTGTAGGGGAAGCAGTAGAGCAGTGACGCTAGACAGGTAAAACCAAGCAGTGAAACAAGATGCCAGCACTTGCTATTAGACTGAGAAATTGCGATGCCAACAGCAAAAATTATCACGTACCAAGGGCAAGCATAATCAAGCGGTATCTGTAAAAGGTTTTGAGAGATCGCGGCAACACTGGCACAAAAAGTGGAGCATACTAAAAGTCCCAATATGTTCCACCGCCGCCACGCAGCTACCAGCAGTGGAAAGAACATGTATATTTTAAATTCAACACAGACACTCCAGAAAGTAATGCTGAACTGCTTTGCCAAGTTGGGGTAGACATCCCCAAGCAGTAACAGATTGGCTAACATACCATTTATTGTAATCGGTATAAAAAAGCCCAGCAGTGAGGCTTTGGTTGCAGTGATTAGACCAATCACCGCGATCGCCCCATAGTAAGGCGGCATGATGCGCTGACAGCGATGTTTGAACCATTGCCGATAAAAAATCGGTTTGTTCTGTCTCAGCGGTAGCCCCAAGCAAAGCCCGCTTAGCACAATAAACGTGGTAACACCCAGATGTCCGTAGAGCAACGCATCAGTCAGTTGACCCGTCGCACCTTCACCAAACTGCAAAATGTAGGCATGATGGGCAAGAATATAAAGTGCTGACAAAGCTCGAACTGCGTCCAGGAAAGAATACCGCAAATCAAATGCCCCAATATGCGCGTAGTGCTGTTGTGTTATTACTCACAACAGTTGAGGTATGCTCCGCACGATCAATCACTAACTCTGCGATCGCGCCTGCTAACCCTTCGTCATCACTATTGTTTAGTCCGATACGAGCACCCGTTGTTGATGTGGCTCCATAGTCCAGCCCATAAGAGTCGGAAACTGTAGATTTCAGGCTTCCATTGACATAGAAATCCACCTGTCCAGCGCTTTGTCTCACAACAACACAGTAAACATAGAAAGTATTGTCAGCACCTTGATAATGAGTCGACTCAACTACGTCTCTGAAGTTTGAATCAACATAGGTAAACTTCAATGCGTTGCTGAGTGCGCTGTTGCCTTTACCAAAGACGTAGTTCGCCCCTACACCATGCGGCCCTTTCTCAATGATGGTGTTGTGCTGACTGTCTGCAAAATTGTCATAGCGTGCAACCCCGTAATAGGTCATGCCCGCACTAATTTGCATTGAGCTTGAGTTGGCAATGTCTAGATAAGTGGAGCGATCAAACACGATCGCGGGTTTGCTGTCCGCCACAGCCGTAGCGTTCCATACAGGACGAACACCACTACTACTTTGTGTTGCGGTATTGCTATTGCCTGAAATGTCCAGAATTTGAGTTACTACACCACTCGCTAAAGTGACGTAATCAGTTTTGGCAACAAGACGCAGAGCAAGGTTTGTTGTTGCTAGAGCAGCAATCATGCCTGTAACTGCGCTTTCTACAGCGATCGGCGATCGCATCCTGTTGGGCACGCCGTCCATTGGCAAGCGATAAAACGGCATCAGGTTTCCACCTGGTAACAAATTGTAAGCTCAGCACTGGAGGCAGTTGTGTAACCGCCTCTCAATTCGTCGTTCGACTCAAGAAACAGGTCGAATATTTCCAGATTTGCATTAGCGTTAATGGCCTTGGCGTTCCAGAGACGTGCCAGTACGCTACCAGAGTTGTCGTTGAGTGAAAGCGTAAGCGAACCCGCAGTTGTACCGCAACTCGCAATAATATGAGTCACCCGGATTGTTTCAGCACTTCCAGCCGTCAAGAGAGCGGTCGTGAGGGTTGTTGTAAGTACAACTGTCTTGACTTTATTGGTGACTGGCATAGCTTATCCGTAAAAAAGATTCCACTTGTATAAATCTGCTTTTGTCAGCGTAAATGTCAGTGCAGGCGTAGTTGTCGGAGTCGCTTCTGTGGTTGTAAAAAAGGGATAGAGATCACCTGCGCTAAAATTCGTGACAGTCCCAGCCCCCGTGCCATCTTGCCCTTTAACGCCCCCCGGTGAGATCGCAGAGCCAGAGGCGATCGTGCTACTGGTTGAAGCATTGCCTGTGTAGCCAAGATTGGTCAGCACAACATGGGTCGCGTCTGTGATAGACGCGACAGAGTAATAGCCCCCCGTGGCAACGACCAGAACCTCTCCATTTACCATCCAGGCAGTTGAGCCAACCGCCACTGGAACAGTACTGCCGCTTGCAGGCTGAGTGAAACTGGCAGTAGTAGCGGTATAGGCATTCACCCCATTGGTACCGTTTGTCCCATTTGTTCCATTAGCGCCATTCGTACCTGCTGCACCCGTTGCCCCTGCCAGCACCAGTCCCACCGTCACATTAGACGCATTCACCAGCGACCCGTTACCAAACAAGTAAGTAACGGTCAGAGATCTGTCTGTGCCGTTGTCCACTTGGCTAACATACGTGTACCAGTGGTAAACACTCTTATCGGCATCACTAGCAAGTTGCAACAAGCTGTTAGCAGTGAGAGCATTGAGAAAATTGACAGTACTCGCTGCGAGACGATCGCTCTCTGACACTCTGATCGTTGTGGCACTACCAGGTGTTGCGTTGTTGAGCAATAACCCACCACTGGCAGGGGCACCCGTTATCGCATTGCTGAAGCTGTAACCAATCCCATTAATTGACCCCGTTGCACCCGTCAACCCTGGCTGACCACCGGGCACAACTAACCCACCGCTGGCTACTGTGCCGCCCGTCGCTGCATAGGCACTGCCATTGTCGATCGCTCTGAGCAATGTGAGCGCGCTTGCAGTCTTGCTTTGCAGCGTGTAACCACCCCCACCCGCGACAAAGACAGGTTGCCCCACACCAAAGAAATCCGTCACGCCAGGATAAGCAATAACCGTGCCACCGACTGCTGGTTGCACAAAACTTGCCGCGAGCGTGGTGTAACCTTTTGCCCCACCGATCGCCGTTGCTAAATCAGTCAGAATCTCAGGGACACAGCCATCACTGACTTTGTGGCTAAGCGCTGTCGCCTGCATATTCCCGGTAGGGAAGTGTGGCACTACCGCATATTGATAGCTGCCCGCTGCCAGACTGCCGCCCGTCCCGGCACTGCCCGATGCTGAAGGTGCGTTGAACAAGCAGAAAGCAGGATCAGCGTTTGTTGGCAGAGTGCCTACTGTAGAGCCAGAGTTAGCGCTAACAACAATGTTCTGCGTACCGCCGCCCGGTGTTACTGTGATCAACACTGATTGCTCAGTGATCACCCCGCCCACCTTCAGGTAGACCTTGAGCCGGGGCACATTGTAAGGGGCTGTGGTGCCTGCGATCTCATCCGGGTAATTTGCCCGAATGCTTGTCGGATATGTCAACGCAATATTAAGCGTGCCGGACGTACCGACACTGATTGCGCTGCTGAACGCTGCCCCCGTCGCCGTAGCGTCTGCTGTTCCTGGGGAGGTGCTGACTTTGGTTCGTAGCGCTTCAGTGGGTAGTAGCGTGTCTGACGGTTGACGAACAATAATTTGACCGTTGCTGGTACCCGCGATCGCTACCTTTTGCCCTGCGGTGTCTGCCACAGAAAGTGAAGCCGATCGTGTCCCTGCCCGTCTGGCAATATACCCCTGGAAAACGCCCAGACCAGGTTGAGAGACGATCGAGTTGGCCGCAGGTAGCACCCGCAGGTAACCATCATTCGGCAAGTCAGAGTATCGCAGAACGGTATCCCCGATCGCTTCTGCTAGGGCTGAATACTCACCCACGTCACCCACAGCATCCAGATAAAGCGTGATATCTTCACCATTGATAAACTGGCTAACTTTGTTTGCTTGAGCATTGAAGCGCACCGTGAACAGCGCAAAATAGCCGCGCGGCACTGCTTGCGGAAAGGTCAGGTTAGTTGAGGCATAGCTACTCAGTGTTGAGTTGCCCTGGGCGTTCTGCTGAGCATTGGCAGCGCCCGCAAAGAGCGTTACGGTTTTGTTGACTCCCACATTTGGATCGGAAGTGTCCAGCGTCCCGGTGGACTTACGCGCCAAACCCAGATAAGTGACATCGATCGCGCCACTAAATGCTGCTGATAAATTGACCCCGTTAGCAAGCACGATCATGCCAATTGGCGAAAGCGCCTCAACACTGTTTCCACCATCCTCAGTCAGCCCGTTTTCAATGGCTATTCTCAGTGGTGTGCTGGCACCTGCTACTGGGTTGTAAGCAGGTAACAACAGAGCATCGCTGCCTACCGCCTGCAAAGGATAGTCGCATCCTCCAGGGTTGTCCGTGCTGATACCAATGTATGTCGTAAAACCGTTGGGCGCATCGATCCAGGGGTAAGAGCTAACCCAGTACCCGTTAGGAGAAGCCGCGATCGCGCCACTCGTCGCATTTGGCTCGTATTTGTAATAGCCTGCTGCTACTCCCCCGGTCGGTGCCGTAATTTGTCGCACCATTCCCTGAAGCAAATCACTACCCGTTGGCAGAGAAGCTTGAGTGGCGATCGCTTGAGCCAGGGCAATCTGAGCAGGGGTGGACAAGTAGAACGTCTGTGGCAGCGTCACTTGTGTTATCTGATCAGACTGAAGCAAACTGAATGACCCCAACTTGACCATTTGGGTGACATCATTCGTTGTCGCTGCACTAATCACAACGGCATGGGCTGACCCCGCTTCGACTGCTGAAATAGCAGAAGACGCGATCGTCACGGCAATGCGTTGCCCTGCGGTATAGCTGACACTAACGGGTGTAGTAGGTAAGTTTAAGCCAGCGCGCGATCGCAGTTGGGCACAGAAATACAAAGTGCCGCTACCAGTGAGGGAACCACCGGAAACGGCACTGAAGGTGATGTTAGAGGCTTGCGATCGAAGGGTGGCGTAAACAGCAGTCATAGAAGCGTTGACAAACTACTCTCATTATGCCTTGGCTAACCGATTGTGCCTGAACTTCTACTCACCGATGAGTCCAACACAGGCACCGTGAACTGTTGCCGTCCCTGCAAAGACGCGGCAAGAAATGTCCCGTTTTGTCGCGCATCGGAGGCAATTGTCTCTACCTGTACAGTGACGCGATCGCGGTAGTCTTGCAGCGCCTTCAGTAATGCGTCATCTGCTGTATTAGCCATTACTAAACGCCTCTTTGCTAAAATCGATTTCCATATACAAATATTGACCTATATAACTCAGCGATGCCGCCAGCGCGTCCGCATCGCTCAGCGAAAAGATCGCACTAGGCTCTGGGTCGTCAGCCAGCGGGTCATCAAAAAGTATTGGTCATGGTGCAAAAAGGTTAAAGCGGCTCACTGCTCAGGGGAGCATCAATGAGCGCTGATTCGTACTGGGTAATGGTCGCTGCGTCCGCGCCTTCGTAACAGGCTTTATGTGCCCGGTAGAAATAGGAGCGAGAATCACCATCCCGCATGAGGCTGATGGTCTTGACCGGGCGCGCTAGCGGATTACCACAAAGCAGACACTTCCCGCCCGCCATGCCCGGATCATAAGTCGGAGCGTCCTGGTTGGGGCGGTCAAAGTAGCCAAAATAGAGCGAAGCCGCGTCAACAAGCATGGCGATCAATTGGTGCTTACAGCCCGATTGTGTCTTCGTGGCTCAAAATTGTCAAGCTTGCAGCCATACCTGGCGGACGGCGCTCCGCAGTTGTGCTGCCAGTGCCGGGGCTAGACCGTAGCTCCCCATGCCGCTGCCGATGCGGGCGCGAGGGTCAGCAGAGCGGTTGGCGACCAGGGCTTGCGCTTCCGTTAGCTCACCCAGCGACACGGCATACCAGCTAACGGATCGCTCAGCGCTAAATTAATCAGCACAGGTGGTGGTATTGCCAGCGGCGGCGTGGTGCCCAGCGTGACCGTCAGCAAAGGTGGCAATTACGGCGATGCGAAACCAAGTTGAGCAACTATATTGAGCTAATACAGAAGTTCTATATTGAGTTCTATTGTCTGGGACGATCGAAGTCACTCTTTCCCCTCGTGTAAATGCCGCGACGGGTTTTTCATGGCTTAATAGAGTCGTCCTGTACTAATGGAATCAGTACAATGCTTGCAAGACTTAAAGAATTGATTGATGGGATCGTGAGTCGCTTGAAAGCCGCGATCGCATCCCTAGCAGAGTACCAGGAGGAAAACGTAGCGCTGAAGGCAGAGAACGCTGATCTCAAACAAAAGCCAGCCGATACAGCAGCGCTACCTGCTGAGACTGAAGAACGCATTCAAGCCCTGTTGCAAGAGGCGGCAACAGCCAAGGCAGAAGCCGAGACCGCCAAGGCTGATTTAGCAGTGGTGAAGCAGCAAGATGTGGAAGAGGAGGGGCAAATTCAGGAGTTGATCACCTACCTGGAAGCAGCGACTCCGTCCGCATGACGTATTTTGGAAACAGATTGAAGCATGAATGATGCTGGGGAGATCGGGTACTCGATCGCCCCCTTTTGTTGACAGTAGGGCAAAATATGGGTGTACTACTCCCTTCTTGAAAGTCATGCGTCAACCGACTCTCGATGTGATTACAACTATTTCTGGCGTGGGTGCTTCCGTTTCTGGTACGCTAGCCGGCTTTGGTGTAGCGCCACACATGACGATCCCGATCGCGGGTGTTTTGGGCAGCGTCTTTTCCTGGTTTACTCAGAAGCCTCCAACGGCTCCAACTTACCGACCACCTCAAGGTAATTACGCGCCTTACGAGCCGCCACAGGGAGGGCAATAGCATGCCTTTGAACGAACCGAATGCGGCTTTAGCGCACGATCGCCTTACCCTTCTAGAACAGCAACTAGCAGCACTGGCAGGGATGCACGACCACTTAGAAGGGCGAGTAGAAGCACTTGAGACGGTTGTGGCTCACCTTCAGGCGTATCTGCCCCAAGCTGAACAACTCAGGCTGTCTGCTGAAGCCGTGGATCAAGCTGACATCAGTGACGCAGATGCGATCGCGGCCATGATGGGTGCTGCCACAATTGCCGCTCAGGGTGACAAGGCTTTGCCTGACAACATGATCAGTAAGGATGTTTAATTGGAGGAACAACATTGGTAGCCATTGTTGACAAATATTTCGTCTATGACCACCTGCCACAGCACTTGCAAGATGTAAGCAGACCGATCGCTGATTTAGCCAGATTAATGGATACAACATTGCCTGATGGCGCTGAAAAATCAGCAGGGATGCGGAAGTTGCTTGAAGCAAAAGATTGTTTTATCCAGGCAAAACTCGATTGAGTAAATTACCGCTATGAGATGAGCCGCCGTTTGTTTTAATTTACAGGAGTTTAACAATGCAAGCTATTAATGAGCAGCAGTCTCAAGAAATTTGTAAGCATGTTTTTTGTTACAACCCATACCAGTATTGGCGTAAGCCTCTTCTGCGTTTGACGTATCCTATATGGAAACCGCTCTTTAACCACATCTTGTGGGAGCTTTATCATCGTGAAGTCATAGATAGTTCTCGACTGCACATCGCAACATCGCTAACTGACAGAACCCAAAAACACAAGATGTGGTGAGATATGAGTTGGACTGTTGCGATCGCCTTTGCCGTTGCTGCCATTGCCATCCCGGTGATGATCCACCAGTCGGAGTTGAAAATGGTTCTATTTAAGCGATTCATCATTCACTCTAAATGGTCTGACGACGGGCTATGGTTTGTCTATTGCAAAGATGGGTCAAAGCAGCACCAAATATTTAATGTAGCCATTGTAGATCGCGATTTTGAAGAAGGCACTTACTACGGTTTTCAGATTATCGTCTGGAGATGGGCACTAACTGTTGGCGATCTTCAAACCTTTGAAGCCCAAGGAAGTGAACAGCTATGACTGAACACCTGAAGCCCGATCTCGCCACTTCTCAAATGAGGAGCCAGAGCAATCAAGAAGAGACGATCGCCGACTTGCAGAACCGAGTACAAGGGCTAGAACAACAGCTAGACATCCGCCTGAAATTGCTAAGCGCTTCGCTGGCTTTAGGTGGAGCACTGGCGATCGGGGCGTTGGCTGGGTTCACTTGGGAATACAAAAGCGACAACAGTTCGCTCAAGTTCGGGTTAAGCCCTGACACGATCGGGCAATTGCTGTCGATCGTCGTGCCTGCTGTGGGTACTGGAGGGGCGATCGCGGTAACGGTGCAGAAGAAGGCAAAGCCGTAACAAAATGAAAAAAATAATGACTGAAGCAGAGCCTTGGATTGAGCTGAAGTACGATCGCAATCCATTAACTAACGGTATGTATCTTTCAAGATGCGAATGGCATGGTGATCCACGAGGAGTAGTAAGGCTTGATCACAGAGAATGGGACTGCGTTCAGCATCTTAACCCTTGGCGCTTAGAAGTTGTTAGCCGTGATTGGTTTGATAATACTGTCACTGTTTGTCGCACAGATTTGCCTTTGCCAAGTTATGTCTATCGACGTTTTGAAGCAGACGTTAGAAGTATTTTCAAGACGTTAAGGTATCAATTTGGAGCAAGGCTGGTTTTAACTGCTCAAGTTTGGGGTTTAGCATATGTCCCAATGGGTGCAATACCTTCAACGTGTCATTTATTCAAGAGGCGAAAATGACAAAAAGATCGCCCGGTGTTTACCTCCGAGCTTGGCTCACTTTCCCTTTAGCACTTGTAATTGGTCAAACATGGAAGTTTTGGAAGTGGTGGCATTACCGTGTCTCTCAGAAAATTTTAGATGGACTGGGGCAAGCACTTGATCAAATTATTGCCTTCGTTTTCCAAGATGAGAATGTAGACGCTGAAGAGGACGATAGCGAAGCCTGGTTTATTGCCATTGCAATAGCCACACACAAGTTAAAACTACCATCTATTCATCCAGACGTGGTTGCTGAAACAAAGAGACTGATGGCTGAATATCAGCAAGGAATGACTGTACAGAAGACCAGTCGAACAGATAAAACAGTAGCCAATGATCGACCTTGAGCCACTGACACCACGAGAGCATGAGGTATGGTCTTTGCTCAGCCTGGGACTGAGTAATCCTGAGATTGCGATCCGGCTTGGACTGGCAGTACGCACGATCGACTCATATGCCCACACTATCTACGACAAACTGGACGTGCGAAACAGGACAGAAGCTGCTTTGCTTTGGGTGCGAACACAAGAAACAGTGGGGTAGGAAGGATGGGCGATCGATGTGGTTCAGATTCAAAAAACAGCAACCGAAGCCACCTTCAATCCCAAAGTTTGATGCGATCGCGCATCCTGCACTACCAGTGGTTTACGAGGCGTATGGCAGCATTGAAGCTCTCACTCCTCAATTGGTGCATCGGCTTACCATTGGCAGGCTTTCAAGCGCGACTGGCTACACGCGATCGCTATCGCCTGGGAAGCTACTATCACAAAAGATTTTGTCAACAGATGGGACTAGAGAAGAGGACAAAGTGATTTGGCGATCGCTCCTCCAAGGATATCCCACTCACTATTTAAGGTTTTCCTATCAACTTGTCAGTACGCCAACAGCACCCGCTAAAGAGCTCTTGCATGTGTGGCTTAATCTCAATATCAGAGGGTTTGATAAAGATTCAGTAGCACGGTCGGTGGGCGAATTTCTAACGTTTGTAGTGCTTGATCAAAAACTGCCAGGGTTGCTGGTCAGCACCAAGATTTACACAGCCGAAAGTTGGTTAGTGTTTGCGTTCAGCCGCGTCCGTAGTTTCTACGTTGAGGCTGGCATAGTGCAGGAGCGTGCGCCGCTTGATAGTGTGCGCGGGTATGGCTTGCGAGGCGGCAAAAATGGCTAAGTCTCTACAGCGCGTGACGTACAAATTCAATCCGATCTACGGGCAGTGGCGATCGACCTCCAAGCTTACGCCGCTCACTATGGGTATCCACCGGATGCACAGCCGGGTGTGGAACCTGCACCTGAAATCAGTTTTCCTGTAGAGCCTGGTCGCGAGATTGACTACGATCGCGCTTCCGCCTTAGACCCCATTCCCTGCTATAACGGCCAACGCTGGGTGAAAATTGTGAGCTATCCCACAACCGGGCGGACAGATGATTATCGCAGGCCGGGAGCATTAGGTGAGTGGGTGCATACTGGCAAAGATTGGGCGCTTACTTTGTGGATTGGGAAGTGTTGAGCTACTCAGCCACACATACCCGATCGCGCCCCGCCGCTTTTCCTTCAAGCAATGCTTCTGATGCGGATTGGTGCAACGCCTCAAAAGTATTGCAAGTATTTGAGTAGAGGGCAATGCCAACACTAACTGTCACCCGAATCTCACCTTTTGGGCTAGGGATGCAGAGCTTGGCAATTGCATCCTTCAACCGTTCTGCCACTTTAGTAGCAGCAGACGCATCAATCTCTCTTAACAAGACAGCCAGTTCGTCACCACCAAGACGAGCAACATGAGCCTCACCGCGAACATTTTCTTGTAGCGATCGTGCTACTGCCTGCAAAGCCAAATCGCCGCCACTATGCGTATAAGTGGTATTAATTGCTTTGAAGTAATCAAGGTCAAACAAACACAACGCAAACGATTGCGTTGATTGTCGAGGACGCGATCGCAAAGCAATTTCACTCTGCACCAATTTGACGAAGGTGTTGTGGTTGTAGAGGTTGGTCAAGCCGTCCTGAGTTGCCAATCTGATTAACTGCCGAGTCATCCTGTGTTCTTGTGTAGCATCGGCAGCCATAATCAACACTCGATCGCCCGGTAGTGGATTGATGGATGTGTCAAACCAAACTAAGCGTCCGCTCGACAGTCTGAACTCGTACCCTGCTTCTACCGTCTGTTGGGTATCTAGCGCTCGCTCAATCCCATTCATCAACTGTGTCGCCACCTTGATTGGTGCCACATCAAACGGTGTTGTACCCACCATGCGCTGCGGATCAAACAGCAGACTGTTACCCTCACTCAGGATCTCCAAGCAAACACCAGCCCGATTGCGGATCAGCACAGCAGCAGGTATGCGACTAAGCACTGTTTCTAGTTGGGTAGTGCGGTCTGCCAAGGTTCGCAAGGCTTTCGTCTTGAGACTGGATATGCGCCATGATTGAGCAGTGGCAACAAAAATGCCCAAGGAACATAGCAATGTCATGCCAGACAGAAAACGAGACTGCACCTCTGCCGCTTCCTGTCGTTGCCCTAGCAAGGCAGTTTCCTCATCTGAGATTGCTAGCAGTGACCGTCGCTCTGAATCTGTGAACAAGAGTTGCTTGGGCGATCGCGGGTCAAACCTCATCATCTCTGCTAAGCTGTTCAACCGTTTTTGCTGTGTGGCATTATCAGCAGTAATCTGTTTAAGTTCCTTAATCTCAGCTCCTACCGCTTCTAGACTGTGACGGTAAGCAGGCAGCAAAGATGAGTTTAGTAAATAATCATCGTAGTCTTTTCTGGCTCTGACAACTGTGCTACGAAGCTGCTGCATAGCTTCTATGACAGCGATCGAATGTTGCACGGACGATCGCGCCCGTTCCTGCTGATAAAAGCTGGTGCCTAAGAGTGCGAAAGCAAGGATGTTAGCACCGAAGCTAGCAATCAGACTTAGTTTAGGCACGGTTCTGGTCTCCCATACAGCCACCCTTGGAAATAAAGTTTCAAGCCAGGGAAGTCTTCAGCTAGCTCTAGCGCTCTCGACTCAATTAGTCCTGACTCTATACACTCCAAAATTAGCTTAAGCCCCCGGTGATGGGCACCAGCCATAATGCCGTATACAATGCACTCACGCCAGTGGTCGGTAGCGAGCAAACGCACAATTGACCCATCGGCTTTAATGAAGTCGGGCGCAACAGCCAAGATAGCCGGAATTGCTGCATACCCAGAGCCAATATCGTCCAGGCCGACAGCTAAACGCAACTCGCGCAGAGCAGCAATAACTTGTACAGAAAGTGGTAGCAACGCCGTTTGCTCAGTAATCTCGACATCCAATTTTCGTGGATCGACACCGCTCTTCTGTAATTGCTCTGATAGGAAGACAGGGAACTGTAAATCGTTGAGCGTGTGCCCTGATAAATTAATGGCGTGAGGGGTATCGGTCTGCTGTAGGTGCTTCAAAGTGCCAATGACCGCAAGGCGATCGATAGCCTTTAACTGCTCTGCTGAGGCTTCATTAATAAACTGACAGGCCGGAATAACCTCTTTGTCTGCCCCGCGAAGGCGAACAAGCACCTCATACAGAGATGGGGTTGTATGACCGCATTTGTAAATCGGTTGGCAGTAAAAAACTAAGGCACTAGACGCGATCGCAGTCTCAATGCGTTCATTCCAGGTGAGAGGATGGGACACGGTGACAAACATTCAGGGTGCTTCTATTTTGCCCTGCCAACCCTAAAACATAGCGATAATGGTGGTATAGGGATTAGCCTTACGGCAATTAAGGTTAACCATGTTGGGCAGTGCCCAAAACATCAACAATTCAATGCACAATTCATGCCGTCTAAACCCGATAGAGTCTGGCCGTTGCCGCCTGTTCAGCAGTCAGCCCCAACGCTTGGAGAATGAACTCTCCCACATGAGCCGGAAAGCTGCTAAGCGTGCGACCCACAGCAGTATCGCCATACCCCGCACAGAGAAACCGGGCGATGCCATAGCGGGACAATGCTGCCTCTGTCAGTGCCTCGACATCCAGCACTTGCATTAACGCCTGTTCTTCAGCGATGGTGTAGCAACCCCCTTGCAGATGGCGCATGAGTGCCAGCGCTTGTGGTGGCAGACAGGAATAGGCTAAGAGCATTTCTGCGTCAATCAGACCAGAGGAGATGGCGCACTCCCTGATGCAGGCTGCTGCCGCTGTAGTGGCTTGTGCCAGGGTGCCAACAATGTATTCTTCACCGTCAAGCTTGAAGGAGGGTAAGCCGTAGTAGGTGCCCTCGGTTTGGGTAACTGGACTTAGTGTGGTCGTGTTCATGACTGCTCCTCCTCCAGTGCTGTGAGGTTGTTCTCGTAGCAGATATCCACCTGACCGTCTTCGTGCTCGACATAGTAGTACCAGCCGATGAAATCATCCTCTTCCGTAAACCGAGCTTTGAGGGACTGATAGCGCAGTCCCGTCACCATCGCGGTGTGTTTGCCGTGCTTGACCTTCTGCCACAACTGGAACTGGGGTTCAGGGCGCTGGAGGATGTGACCGAGAATCTCAAGCTCAAAGGTGCTTAAGCGTTGATAAATGTCAGCGGGAAGGAGGGACGCAACTGCGTCAGTACCGTGCTTAACCATGATGTTGCTCAGAATGAAGGGCATGAGAATGGGCACCCCTTGAAGTGGAGGAGTGCCCAGAGAGATTGATTAGAACGGATCGCCGCTGATAAGTTCGATGTCAGCCTCTAAACAGAGGGTGTAGCCGCCAAGCTTATAGAGGTCGCGGAGGTAAGAAATCTCCCGGCAGATGTCAGTGAATGACTCGGATAGCGTAATCACATCGAGCTTCATGGAGCGATCGATCTTGTGGTTCACCAGTGTCACGCGGTGGATGAATTGACGCGGTGGGGTGACATCAAAACGGGTGGCTAACTCGTTGCTGGTGAGCAAGAAGGGGTCAGCGTTGAGAACGGCTTGAGTCATAATTGAGGGGTTCCAGTGATGGGACTTTGTGGGAGGGGCGCTTTCTTCTTCGCGGGATAGAGCGCCTTTCCTTATCTCTATGATGCGTTAACTTGTTCACACTGTCAACTAGTTCACATGAAGAAACTCGTGCTAACATAATGCTATGAACTAACGCATGGGAGAAATACACGTGTCCAGAATTGCCAAGCTCAGAGAAGAGAAGGGCTTGACTCAACGCCAAATTGCAGAAACGTTGGGGATTGACGTTTCAACAGTTCGGAATTGGGAGAAAAGTCGAGATGGCGTAAAAATGTTTGTTCGAGTCGATGGGCTTTGTAAGCTTTTCGGCTGCCAACCTTCAGACCTTTATGAATCTATAGAGGTTGAGAAAGATGCTGAACCTTGAGACGATCGACTTCTCTGCTTTGCCATCTTTACCGCTTGAACAGCGATCGCAACTACCCACCACGCCATGCATTTACTTTGCGATCGACGCGCAAGGAGTGGTTCAGTACATAGGCAAAGCAAAGAATGCTAGGCAGCGGTGGATAGGGTCTAGTCATCATTGCTATAAAAACCTGCTGACAATGGGCGGAGTGAGGCTTGCCCATCTAGTTGTTGACGATGCCATTTTCTTGTCTGAGATTGAAAGCGCTTTGATTGCTTGGTTCAACCCTGTACTGAACAGAACTGTTACCAGCGCTCGTCCTAAGCGAGTTGGAGCAGTGAAGATTAGGCGTTTTACCGACTACGACATTCCCAACCTTGAGATTCAGATTAAGAAAGCTCGTCTAGATTCCCCAAAATCTGTAACCGAGCTTGCGGCTGAGGCTGGAATGAGTGTCGCTAACTGGTATCGAATTGAAGGTGGGAAAGTCGATGTCCTCCCTGAGACGACACTCAGCGCAATTGAGTCTGCATTAGGAGTAATTTTTTTAACCGATCCTGTTAATAGCGCTATTACCACCGATCGACCAAAGGGGAGTGATACCGATCGCGTTCAAGCGTCACTGCTGCAAGCAGACGAGGAGGATGCGTGATGACTAGCCTTTCTCGTGCGTCTTCTAATCTCTTTGACTCAATCTGCCGGACTGACGAAGCGGGTAACGAGTACTGGACAGGGCGTGAGTTAATGCCTTTGCTTGGCTATTCCGAGTGGAAGCACTTTAGTCCTGTCATCAGTCGAGCCAAACTAGCTTGTGAAAACACTGGGAACTTAGTCGTAGAGCACTTTAGCCGCGCTACCGGAAAAAACCCTTCTGGTGGTAGACCGATGGAAGATTGGAAAATTTCGCGACTGGGTGCCTACTTGGTGGCAATGAATGGTGATCCTCGCAAACCGGAGATCTCTGCTGCACAGTCTTACTTCGCAGTGAAAACACGCGAAGCTGAAGTGGTCATCCCTGCTCAAGCAGCAGAATTAGAGCGGTTACGGCTGCAAAACGAGAACCTGCGGTTACTGGCAGACCTGGAAAAGGTGAAGCGCGATCGTGAAACCGCCTTCTTTGCCGTAACAGCCACGATGGGCGAAGAGGCTGGTCGGCGCATCATGGCTGAGGCGCGAGGCGAAGCACCGATCCAGCTAGCTCCAGCTAAAACCGAATTTGTCTTCATTGAACAGGGCACCGATCAAGTCGTTGGTAAGTCAGCTAACGGTCGCACAATGACAGCGCTTCTGAAGGATGCCGGACTAAACCCCAGTTCAAAGAAGGATGTGAGCAAGGCTAAAGAGCGGTTGAAGGCGATCGGGATTGATTACGACACAGGTGACGGCTTAGAGGAAGCTGCCTACTTGCGACAGCACTACGTCATCTCAGAAACCAAATACGAAGAAGCGCGGCGTATCCTGACGCAGGACAACGCAGCAGCAAACCTCTTTGTCTGGGGGATGCAGCAGAAGGCGCTGAGTGGGAGGGCTGCGCCTGGTCAGTTAGAGGAGTCCGATTGTGGATGAAGGTGTTTGCTAGGGAAGGTAGTCATGATTCAGAGTTTTGAGTGCGAAAAACTGACCGTGTTGAATTTTGAGTATGCTGTGACGCTTGCGGCTCCTATTGTTGCCCTTTTTCACTTGACTGATAGCGGCTGGGAGTATGTCACGACGGCAAGACGATGGTCAGTAAGATGAGCTGTGTTAAACAAGACGCGACAAAAGAATCTAATGAAAGATATCATTAATGCACTTAAAGATACGCCAATTCCTACCTTGCTTGTTTTAGCAGGTTTGTTCTTTCTCATTTTAAGCTTTGTAAGTAAGCTTGGAGGAGTGATTGAAGTACAACCAAATCAAAAGCGATTAACTATTCCACTTGGACTAATACTTCTAATTCTTGGTTTAGTGCTCAATTCTACTCCTACTCGAAGTCCAAGTGGAATACCAGTTACTCAACTACCTCAGTCGTCTTCATCCTTGCCTCCCAATGCAGTAGTCTCACCTTCTTCGTCTACTTCAACACCAAATCCTTCTTCTAGTCCTACAATCTCCCCTTCTATATCACCTAGACTTAACCCACCTCCTACTAATTCTCCATTAGTTACTCAGTCAAATGAGGATGTCCTTTTTCACCTGCAAGAATGTAGGAGTGACAATGAAGCTTTGAAGTGCGAATTCCTGGTAACTGACCAAACACAAAATAGGGATCTCTGTATCTACGGTAAATATACTAATAGCAGTGCAATAACTAACCAAGGAAAGCAGTATGTTGCCAAAAGTGTTACTTTTGGCAACAAAAAAAACAAGGCTTATGTATGCCAAAAACTTGCTCGAGGTATTGGCTTAACTGCACTCATTACTTTTGAGGATGTGCCAACTCAAATAAATCATCTTGATTTGGTTGAGGTCGCGGCTAGTTTGCAAGACCAAGGAAGCTTTACGATTCATTTTCGTGATATCCCAGCATCAAATTGAAGAAGCGTAATAGTGTTCTAATCAAGTCGATAAAGGATTTTAATCTCCCCTCCCACAGCACCTCTAAGCGTATCCGCAATCAATGGTTCGTAATCACGCGCAAACAACTCAAGCACACCTCTGAACCAGCCGCATGAGAATCGCTTACCAATACCGCTTACGCCTAACCGCTCAACAGCAAGCCACGATTGACAACTGGCTGGAACTGCTGCGACGGCAATACAACTATCGCTTGGCAGAGCGTTTCAATTGGTGGGAGCAAAACCGCTGTGACATTGACCGTTGCTCGATTGAAGTCTGTCATCTGCCAGAACTCAAAGATCAACCCGATTTCTACTCTCAGAAGCGCGACCTGGTGAACAGTAAAGCTTTGTTCCCCGACTATGCAGACATCCATTCACAAGTGCTACAGAACTGCGTCGAGCGGGTCAAGAAGACCTTTGAGCGGTGGTTGAAGGGCAATAGCAGTGGGAAACGCTCAGGCAAGCCACGCTTTAAGGGTAAAGGCAGATATCGCAGCTTCACCTTTCCTCAGATCAAGCAAGACTGCGTTGATGGCAAATTCATCACTCTGCCTAAAATCGGTAAGGTCAAGCTGATTCTGCATCGTCCCCTACCCGATGGGTTCAAGCTTAAGACTGCTACGATTACCCATAAAGCCGATGGTTGGTATGTGAGCCTCAGCCTTGAAGATTTATCAGTGCCAGAACTGACTGCCGATGCGCCCAATTGGGAGAATACCGTTGGGATTGATATGGGGTTGAAGTCTTTTCTGGTCACGAGTGACGGGGAACCAGTAGGCATCCCCCAACATTACCGCAAAGCAGAGAAGCGACTGAAGCGGTTACAGCGTCAACTGTCCAGGAAAAAGAAAGGCTCAAATCGCCGCAGAAAAGCAGTAAAACGAGTTGCCAAAGCTCATTTGAAAGTGGCTAATCAGCGCAGAGATTTTCACCACAAGACGGTTAACAAGCTTCTCTTGCAATACCAATACATTGCCCATGAAGACTTAAATATCAAAGGACTGGCAAGGACAAGATTTGCCAAATCGATCAATGATGCTGGCTGGAGTCAATTCTTGAAGATTGCCGCTTACAAGGCTGAAAGAGCCGGGGGCGGGACATTACCAAAGAATCCAGCCAGGTCAACGATTGACTGTTCAGACTGCGGTGCAGCAGTGCCTAAGACACTGGCTGATAGGGTGCATAGCTGCTCATGTGGGGCAGTCTATGACCGTGACCACAATGCAGCCAGGAATATGAAGATAAGGGCGGTGGGTCATCCCGTTCTTAATCGCTCTGGAAATGTCCTGGCAATAGCTGGGAGTCACAGAGAAGCCCACGCCGTCTCGTAGAGCGGCGATGGGAGTACGTCACGCGAGTTGCAAGGCGAGACAGGCAAAGCTAAGCGGCAATTGGAAGGAGCGATCGCGCTGCTGACCAGGATCAGGGCTGCGATCGAGGAGACGTTGCATCCGAGAGTGTAAACCTGTTCTTTTAGACCCACAAGACAAGGATAAAAATCAAGACACCAAGTCCCCCACCGAAAATGTGGTTGCTGGACAGGGCTGCGCCCAACGCCACAAAGATAGCAGCGACAAGCAACATCTTCAGGAAGTAGGGCAAACGCCCCCAATTGTGGGCAAGACGCTGGGGCAGGTTGGGATAGTGCTTCTGCTGGTGAGGACGCTTCCAGCCTGAAAGCAACCCATGAATCAGCCAGTCGTGCGCGGCAGGCGATAGAACCAGAACATCCCACCAATAGGTCTCGTGTCCCAAGTTGCGGTAATCGAGATGGTGCATGGCGTAATGATGCTTGCGCCCTACTTTAACCCAAGGGAAAAGCGAACATCTATAACCAGCTTCCTTAAGCCAGTCTGGATGTCTTTCACGCCATTCGTCAGAGGTGATGTAACTGCGGTAGTCGGTCATGGCTGGATTCCAGGTGAAGGGTAAAGCTGATCGCGCATTTCTTGGCGGGTAGGTTGATGTGTAAAAGGGAAGCGCCAGATATTACCGTCATCTCTCACCTTGTAGCCTAGCCAAAAGACAACGATCGACCAGATCACTAGAAAAATTGCCATCCAAAAACCTGTCACAATGCTGCCATTGTCTCTAGGGTCAGCCATTGCCATTTCTCCTGTATGGTCTGGGTGGTGGCAACGGATCGCAGTTCTCTGCCTCAGGCTCAACATCGATCGTCTGACCAGGGTGCATCAGGTTGTTGCGCGTCAGCCAGCCTTTCAGGTGCCCAACCTTGCGCTCGTTAATCAGCCCCCGCCGATGCAAGAGGGTGCCGATGCGTTCCAGGACATCGCTATAGGTTTCGCATTCAGGCAAAATCTCAGCGTATTTAGCCACCATCACTTCATTGTCGTCACGCGCACCGACCGCATCTTGGATTTTTGTTCGCACCGATTGAGCAGCAGCAACAAATCTAGAGCCGATCGACGCTTGCAGTTCTCCCTGTGGATAGGCAACACAGCTCAGTTCTGGTTGTTGGAAATCGTCGAAATGCACTCTGAACGAAGTACCGCCCGGAATGCGTAGCACACCCAAACCAGACGAACAGAGCAACCCTGTATCAGGATGGTGATTGGGTGGCATTAGCTCTAATTCAATCAGCCCAGAATCTCGTAAGTTGGCACCACGTTTCAACCCTAGAAAATCAAGGGCGCGATCGTGTGAAATAAAAACAGGGCACATTGCCACTTTGCGAGATTCTGAAAGACAGGCTAAAGAAAACGAGCCGAGCAAATCCTTATCAAGATTGTGTGCCCACCCTGACATCTCTTCGCAGACGGGAGACATGACACGACTAGTTGCCACCAGATGCTCTAGAAATTTTTGCTCCGTTAAACCTGAATCTGCAAATTCTTTATAGCGATTGTCAAGATCACCAAGATACTGAGCAAGGAATTCGTTAATGCGATCATAGTTACGCCCTTGTCCAATCACTTGAGAATCACCCCATTCCACTGGTGAACCATGTGGATTAATAATCGGGGTCTCTTGGTGATGCTCCCGCTTCATCTGCACAATGGCACGAGCGATCGTTGATTTACCACTACCTTGTGGCCCCCAAATTAACAGAGGGCGGTAACGAAACAATTCAAAATACTGGCTGAGTGGTTTTGCTTCAGAATCTTTAGAAGTAGTGGCAGGCAATGCAGTAATCGCCTGCGAGGATCTAACACGATTCTGTACATCCAAAGCTTGTAACGGTGTCGCCAATAGTCGCTCTTTACGCTTCAATTCTGCCAACGGCACATCGGCATACTTCATCCACGCGCCGGGGTTTGCCTTGATGTCTCGCTCCTTGCGTACCGATGCTTTGGTGTGGTTCCAGGCATCATAAGCAGCTACAGCTATACCTAATGGAGCCAGCCACCACAGCCCAGAAACAAACGCTAAACCAAAACTGCCAGCGGTCAGACCGTAAAAGCTCCAGGGGTTAATACAATCAGCAGCAACCTGGTTGAGAGTGGCACGTTCACACAAGTCGGCTACGGTTGGTTGTCGTTCCTGCATGATCTACCTCAATTGTTTACGGGTTCAGGATGTTTGCCATTTGATTCAGCTTTAGGCGCTTGTGGTTGGGCGTAGGGCACTACCACGAACCCAGGTTGAGACTGTGGTGCTTGCCGCCGCACAGTTCTCGCTTGCAATTGCGCTTCTCTCTTTTCGCCCTGCACTGGCTTCATCTTGGCTTTGAGTGCGGCAAAAGCCCCGGATAGATTAGGCAACCCCGTTTCATTCGACTCACTGATCAACATCTTGGTAAGCGCTGGCAGTAGCCAAACCGTACCCAAGGTCTTGAACACATTCGGCCACACAATGAGGCTCATGTTCATTGTGAGTAGCACTGTCATCAGACTGACACCAGGCTTGATGATGGGCGTAAACAGAAGAAAGACGCACAAAGCTAGATCAATAAACGTAAACAAGTAGGCCATCCACACGGCGCGCCGAATGCGCTTGGTACGTATCGCTGCTTCCTCTTTCAGTTGCACGATTAACGGCTTGGCATCACAGCCCTGCTTCTCAGCAAACGCAATCATCTCACTACAACGATTGTGTTTGTGCTTCAGCAGGATGGGTCGGATCTCCATTGCTTGCACCAAGCAAAAAACAGCCATACCAACCCATACCGCAAACCCGCCTAAGCCCAGACCCAGAAAGACGCGCTGGTACTCCACCACATTGAAATAGGCGATAAACCAGATCAACAACAGAGCAGCAGCGACGATCGCCCACTGCAACCCTTTCAAACAACCATCCAGTATTCTCATAGCGAACCTCGTGAAATTTTGGCAGCCGGGACAGCTTTGAAATAGGTCTCAAACGTTTCCTTGGGCAAGACGCGCTTGGGTGAATCGGTCAAACGGGCAAACTGAATCACCACACCGTTGAGCATGATGCCCGTGTTGCCTGACGAATCGCAAACGGGCGTATTGTCTGGGATGAAGAACCCGGTCAATGGATCGTTAAGGGACATCCCAGGCGCGATCGCAATACCCTGACCATCAGCAGCACGCGGCGATCGGCAGTTGGACAGATAACGCCCAGTCGCAATCTTGTTGCCCTCCTGTGCGTTTGCTGCCTCCAACGGCTGAGCCGTTTGCTTGTCCGTCAGCGCCTGCTCCAAGCTCATGCGTCGGAGGTCAGCAGCAGCAGCAGCAATTTCTGCTTGCTGACCCTGCTGTCGTAGTTGACTGGAGGCTTTGGCTTGTTTGGTCAAGTTGTCTTTCTGAGTGACGATGACTAGGGCGACGATCGTGCCAAAAACTAAAAGTGCGGGAAGTGAATCTTTCATGGCTGAGTGAGAGAGTGAGTGAAACTTCTGTCGGTCTACCAAAAATGAAAAGCATTGGCGACGGTGCTAGGGAAGCTGTGCAGGCGGGTAGGCAGACGGGTAGGCCAACTGGTCGATTCTTGTAGATTCAACCTTGCTATCGTCTGCATCGCCGTCTCCAAGCGGGTTGCAGATGGGTAAATAAACTCTTAGATTTAACGCTGGACTCCAGGCAACGTAATAGACGTCTAGTTGATCTGCATGGGTGTGCAGGTAGATGCGTAGGCTAAGCGGAAGCAAAATAAGAGGAATAGCTTCAAAACAACAAGTGGTGACAGGTGGTGACTCGTGGCTACCTGTGGATACAAACAACCATCAGTTACAACCCTGGAATAGAATCAATCGACGACTCATGTGAGACAGACTCAAACTCTGGAGGCAGAAGCTTGGGCGATCGCGGTTGAAACTGATTGCTGTCTGCTGCCCAACGGCTTTCCCAATCCGCGCCGTAGAGATGCATCATTTGGCAAAACAAGCGGTGTACGTCATCGTCTAACCCCGCAACCTTGGCTAGGTGCCGAGCGTACTCAGCTTTATCCCCTGAGAACTGAACACGCAACGGCAAAGTCATAACAGAGGCATCGAACGAATAGAAATCACTTGAGGCATATCAGACACAAAAAACCGACCCTTGGTAAGCTCTTCCAACGGTTTTGCCAAAGGTGCCGAGCCACCAATGATCATGACTTCTCCAATCTGACCAGACTGATTAAGCGCTTTCCATTTGCTACCGATCTTTTGCCGGATGTTGGTCAACCATTCTGCGTGGGCAAAATCAAAAGCAGGCTTAAAGCTCTGCCCACCTTCCCCGATCGCGTAATCGCCGCGCTCAATGCCATCCATGATTGCCCACGCTGGCACTGTGTGCCCCAGCATGTGAGTGATGCGTGCCGAAATCGCCTCAGCCAAGGCATCAGTGCCTTGCAGGATGACATCCATATCGCGCTTGATTGAGCCATCGGTCTTGTAGAGACGGGCGATCGCGGTTCCACCACCCAGATCTAAGACACCGTTCAACTTGCTCTCTGACCGAAACAAGCGGTCTCTCGCTGCCGCCGCATAAGCAGCTTTTGTCTCATCAACTGGCACGACCTGAACCACCGTCGCGACAATAGACTGTCCGTTGCGGCTAAACTCATGCGTCCCTTCGATCGACTTCAAGATCTCTAAATCTTCAGCGACACGAGAACTGGGCAGCGCCAACAATAACCGCTCGATGCGGACAGCAGTCTCGCCTCGATTTGGCTCTAAGGCTGCCAGTACAAGCTTCGGGGCAAGACTGATCTTGCCCGCCTCAAAAATGGGCTTACCGTTCTCTTCTTTAGCAGCTTGCCCCAGCACAAAAGTTTGCCCTTCGTGCTCAATCACCACGCTATTCAGCGATGGCTCGATTTCTTGCCAAGTTGGGTCGATGAACTTGATAAACGAAGGGATAGTATGCACCATCCCCAGAGCATCAATCCACTGAATCGTGCGATTACCGCCGTCAAAGACAACGGTTTCTCGTGTCAAATTTTCAGTTCTCGGCTTGCTTGCCGTAGTAGCTCCCATAGCCCTCCAAAACATGTAGTTGTAGCTCGTGGTGTCAGGTGGTGACTCGTGGCTACCTGTGGATACAAGTAGAACTGTAGCACATGGTTTCCATTTAGTAACCAAATTGGTAACCAATTAGCAACCAGAACTAAGATGTGAGTGAAAGCCTTTAAGATGTTGCTAGGTAGTCACCAATGGTTGAGTCTGTGAGTCCAAAGTCGATAGACCCGCGCGATCGCCCGATCCCAATGCGCCTCCCGATCGAGGTTGAGATTTTTTACGCGGCTCAAGGCGTGTTCGTGCGTGACACCTCAAAGACTCGCACGATGGAGCAATTTTTGATGGATTGGGCAACGGTGCCTGAGAATATTCAGGCGATCGCTACAGCGGTCAAGGTCAGAGCCAAGCTGCTTGGAATCACGCCTAAAGAAGTGGTGACACAATTTCTGGAAGAGCAGAAGTACGGCGAGTATCTGAATCTGGATGATGCTTCCGAGGCGTTCTGCCTTGCATGGGGGCTTGACTCATATGAAAAACGCAAGAGCAGCTAGTTTATAAGCATGCTGAGAAGAGCAACAAAGTCTTAGTGAATCGCAAGCTTAGGCGACAAACCGCAGAGCCTGACGAATCTAGATAGTCAAACTAAAACCCCTGCCAGTGAAGACAGGAGTTTTTGTCTGCGGTAACAGGCAAAGCGATCGCCGTAAAATCATTCATGCGCTAACATGGCAAAAATTTGAGGCCTACCCGATGCAACAAATGCAATGGCGATCGCCAACTCCAGACCAACCCAAGCTTTTGTACCTCAACATTGGTGACGGCTGGAAGCCGTACACGCAGTTTCCCCAGTACCAGGTACCCGATTACCGCATTCCTGGTGCGTCCAAAGGCTTTGCGACGATGCAGGCCCTACTTAAGCGAGGCTTTGCACTCCTGCCATCGGGCGAGGTGATGCCAAAGAGTGAGGAAGAACAACGGTGGGAGCAACGGCGATCGGCGTAATGTTTGAGATTGCGAAGCTCTGCCATGCAAACCCGTCATAAGGTGGCTTTACCGTGACGGGTTTGTGGAGTACCTTGGGTATACCGATACCCTTTTGCGTAGACCCCTCTGCAAGCTTCAACGCTATGAGCAACCAAGCAGATTTAGTGACCAGAGATGAATTTGAAACGGTCAAGCAGTTGCTTGGTAGTGCGGCACGGTACGCTGAGTCTGCCAACCGAGGGCTCGATCTCGCGATCAAGAATATTTTATGAGCGATCGCTTTCTGTTAGTTTCTTGCGGAAAAAGCCAACATCACCAGGCAATTGCCCTCTGCCTACAGACTCATGAAGTTTTTTAAGGCGTTCAAACACCCATTCGTAAGAAGTGTTGACGGTGACATACTCAGTTGCTGTAACATCACCGTCAACCAAACTTGCCCCAGGTTCTAACTCTTCGGCAACTTCATTGCCAACCGAGACACCCGTTGTAATGGCAAGATCCCAACCCTCCTGATCAAGTTTTTCTTCCAAGAGTCGTTTTGCTTGCCAAATGGCTTTCGATATGCCGCCACTGGTGAACGGAGGCTCGACCACAACTAAGGTTTTGCAGCGATTACCGTTGCGATATAGCAAGCATTGAACCTTGTGTTTCATAAAAAGTACCTAATAGGAACTGTAGCGGGATATGCCCTATAAACCTGAAACCAAACTCCCTTCACCCCTCGATCGCACGATCGAAGGGTTTTTATGGGCGATCGCCAACCCAAACCTTCTTTGCCTCGTCAAACCAACCAGGAGCAGAAGCTTGAATCATGGCAGCACCAATAAGCAAATCGCCGCTCAAGTTGAGCAAAAGATCTTTAGCCCATTCCAATGCTTCCTGTTCAGTTTGCGGCAACTTGGTTTTACCTTTAGCAAACCACTGGTAGATAGTCTCAGCCCCAGCTTTGACCACTTGGGTATTTGAGTAAGCAAGCTGTGTCTGAGCCAATTTGAGAGCGATGGACTGGTGACGATCGAACGTTTCAAACGAACATCCAACAGTCAAACATTTGTGCTTCCAAAAATCGTTGTACTTTAAATCTTCAATACTCATTCGTCCTTATCTCCATACTTCCACACCAGCCACGCGCATACTGCTACAAAAAACACGGCAAAGACGACTAAGCCCCAATCGGGCGAGAGGCGATCGGCAATGTCAAGGGCGCTAGTGACATTCGATAAGTTTGATCAGGTAGCTTAAACCCACCGGCAATAAAAGAGCCAATCAGCACATCAGCACGAGTCGCTTTGGTTGAGTCAATCATGGCTTAACACTCCCGTAAACACCTGCTCCAAAATCGACTGTGGGTAGATGTTGACTTTGCCAAACCGAGGATCATAGATTTGCTCGATCTCAAGCTGTTGCTGGCGACACAGAGCAGTCGCTCGTTTACCTTGTACTGCTGCCCCATTGCGGGATAGTTCCAGCTTGTTGAGACTGGCATACGCCAGCACCGTGTACTTGTGACCACAAGGAGCTTGGTAGCGATCCTGCTCAGCTTCGATCGCGCTCAGGCGCTGGTCAGCCTGCTCTTTTGCGGCTTCTAATTGCCTCACACGACGCTCTTGCTCCACCAGCTTGCCAACAGCAATTTGCAACGCTTCCAGTTCAGAGAGAGGTTGCGTTGGTGCCAACGTTCTGCTCTTCAAGTCACGTTCGCAATTAAGAAAATACTGCCGGACTTCTTTGCCTCGATCTGTGCCTGCCATCATTGCCAGTGATTTGAAGCAGTCAACGGTTAAGTAAATCTGCTCAGAATGCGTAGAACCTCCACCAGGAGCCGACTCAATTAGCATCTAGCACCCCTCAATGAAACTAATCAGTTCTGAGGTAGCTCTAAACCACTCGCCCCTAATATGTAAATGAGCGAACTTTTTATGTAATTGATGCTCTTTTTCTCGACCTCCTTTTATTGTTTTCAAACATTGAAGGTTTGCTGAAGTGCCCATTTGCAGGTCTTTAATCCTTTGCTTTACACAAAGAGAAGTGCCTATTTTTATAGACTGACGAAGGTCGTCAAATAAAAAGTAAACCGCTCTTGCGCCACCTGTCCCAGGAGTAGTCTTTGATTCTTTGTGTCTCACTTCAGATAATGCTTGGTGCCAAAACAAAAGATAATTTTTAGCAAATTCATTAAACAGCGTCACTCGTTTCCCTGTCACAAGAATTGCGTCCATGCAATCAATTCCATAACTGGCAGGAGATAAAAACAGAACCATCTTTAAATCTATTTCCGACTCGAAATCTAGCTCTTTCCATTGTGTTGAGTTGTACGGGTATCTCGCTAAAGCTTCTGAAATGTTCATAGCTGTTCTTCGCAATCGCTTTAATTTTTGTGGCTAACGGTAGATCTTTTTGCGATGCCCCACTTCAGTCACCGTGTTGGTGACGCAGTAGATACCGCAGGTCATGGCTGATCCTCTTCAAGTTGAAGCAATTCAGACAGAGGGCAGATCCCAAACCTATCTTTACTCAGCTCGGTAATTGCTACGCGAATCTCTTCAATCGCAGCGTTGCCGATCTCTGGCAGAGTATCTTGAGCCTTCAGCCGAGCGATCGTGGTGGGATGTTTTCCCAGACGCTCAGCTAAGGCTTTGTTAGTGATTTTTCGGTGCGCCATCACTTGACGCAGTAACCAAGACACTCTACTCACTTCGGGTTGCATTAACACTGCATCCATAAGTATCTCCTGTTAGTGGGTAGTTGCTACTAATATAGCGTTGAAAGCAATACATAACGCATTAAACGCTATCAGAACATCTTATTCTTAGCCACCTGCGCTGTAAGCGATAAGTATATCTTTGATAGTGACATGTGTGGCGTTGAACGCTATATTAGATTCATGGGTGAGGGACGGGGAACAGAGAACTTCACTGACACTACGCCCCCGACACGCCGCCTGAGAACACTCGCTAACCAGGCACTCACGGCTCGGCACCTCACCCACACTCAAGACAACTCAATCACACGGTCACGCCAAGCGCCCGCCGTCACCAAAGGGGCACCACGACGTCGGGTTCGTCACAGGGTTGCTGGGTAGCCGAATGGAAATCGGATAACAGAAACGGCTTAACCGTCCTCAGTCCTGAAATTACGCTAACGCGCCAACGCTGCATTCCAAGTTGCAGGAGAGAAAGACGGAGGAGCGTACACCACACGCGGAACCAATGGCGCAAGATTACCGCATTGAAATCTACGACAACGGCAAATACGAACAGATTTTCGATTCTCGCTACGATCGCCACCCCAAGCGCTTTGAATCTCAGCTAGAGGCTGATGCTTTTGCTGCGGCGATCGCCGCCCTTTACAAAAACGGCACTTTTCTTGCGATCGCTGTCTGACAACTAGGGCGATCGGTTCAGCGGGTTCGATTCCCGCGCGCCCTTTTGACCACTTATTGCATACCATTCATCCACCGCACGGAGACCCGCCATGCAAGCCACACTCAATCACTACAACGTCCGCCATCAGCTCATCGTCACCCTCGCTTCCGGCTACGTCGCCCTCAAATTGGTCTACGCGAGCGTCAAGCCCTACGCCGTCCGTTTCTGGCAGTTGGTTTCCAGCGAAGAGGCCCAACGCTGCTACGAATTCCTCATCCTCTCAGTCATCGCCCTAGCCTGGATGAGCGCCTTCGCTGCCGTCTGGTTAGGCAACCGTACCCGCGAACAGTTTGATCAGTGCATTGACTGGCGCGATCGTTTCATCGCCTCCCATCTAGAGCATCCCTCCGAATTTCTGGTTGGTAACGAAATCGCTGAAGAGGGATGCGCACTGCTTGTCGAACTCTTCGCTCAGGCTGATGCCATCATGGCTAAGCCAATCTACGCCGATGCACCCGTCAAGCGTCGCCATCGCAAGGCTAAAGGGTTTCAGCCCGTCAGCGTGCACTAACGAGAGTTGCGTTCCGATTCACCCGGCCCAAGAGGTTCAAAAATGGCTTTGTTTACGGCTGAATGCTGCGGCTATCAAACCGCACTTGATCTCATCGAGCTTCTTACCCAAGTTGGTATTGAAGCAAATATCACTGCTGGCGGTGTGGCTGTTCACGCTGCGCCAGATCAAGTACAGCAGGCAAAAACTATCTGCCAAACACTGAAGTGTAGTTTTGACCCCGGTTACTCTAGCCATCAAGAGCGAATTTTGCTTAGGACTACTGACGGGTGGCGAAAGGTCGGGCAAGTGACGGGCAATGCAATCTCAGTCATTCAGGAATGGGAAAACCCGCAAAGCTAGACCGTCTCAGTCATTTTGCTGCTGCCTGCGAACAGCGTGAGCGATCGCGCTTCAAGCACTATTCACTACGAGGAGAAAACAATGTTAGGCCTTTTTATTGCGGCATCAAAGTTGGAAGAAGGCGAGAACACAGACTACGAAAGCCCTCAAGGGGGTCGCTACACAATTGCCAAGCACGATAAAACCCTGTGGGTGGAAACCAGAAATGAGGAAGCGAAAAAGGAGGTAGAAGAAGCGACTAAAGATTAACGCCCAAAGCAAAAGAGCGCCCCGACTGCAATCGGAAGCGCTCTCAACAAAGCCCATCCAACTATTACAGAAGGCAGACAACCTCGTCGATAAGTATAAAGGAGACAACAAAGTATGACAACGGATTATGTTGTGAGCCTTTCAAATAGGGCAAATCAAGCTCAATCTAAAGCGAGGGAAGCAACTTGCTTTGAAGAGTTGATGACCCGGATTGCTCAGGCTTATAGATTTGAGATTGCTTCATCAAGGGTTGTTTACAGTGACGAGCCAGAGAAGTTAAAAGATGAACTTGATTTTTGGCAGGGCTTAATTGATGTCACCAACAAGGCGATTGCGGCAAATAAACAGGCTTTTGCAACGGCTCAAGTGTGCCCTGATTACGAAACTGGCAACTCCGTAATGAAATCTGAGCTAGAAGCCTTTATTGAGGTCAATAATCCAGGGTTTGAAATGTATATGCAAGATGGCGATTGGTGGGCTGATGTCGAATACTAAATTTGGATGCCAACCAGTTCTGTTGCATCCAGACGCAGGTACTCAGGCAATTCTTGAGTATCTTTGCTCTGAATCCAACAAGGTCTACAACTGCTCTCTCTACTACGCTCGTCAGATCTACTTCAAAACAAAGAAGTACGTGGGGCGAGCGGCAATTTGTGAGGAGATGGCACGATCTAAGAACCGCCATTTCACAGCGATGTACGTTTCATCGGCACAGCAGACCTGCAACTCTGTGGCTGAAGCTTTCCGGTCGTTCCGTGAACTGCTGAAGTTATGGAGACGGGGTGAACTGGCTGAAAAGCCATCACTGCCTAACTATCGCAAGGCTGGACTCTTCACGGTCAGCTATCCTAAGCGATGGCTCAAACTGTTTGAGGAAGGCATTAGAATCCCGCTTGGTGCTCAGGTTAAGGCGTGGTTTGGTATTGAGGAAATCTTTCTCCCAATGCCGTCCAACCTGGATTGGCAGCAGATCAAAGAGGTTCGCATTCTACCTAGAAATGGGGCTTTCTACGCTGAGTTTGTCTATCCAGTGCAGAAAGTCGTCACTCAGCTAGACCCTGCTAAAGTGCTTGGCATTGACCACGGCATTAACAACTGGCTGACTTGTGTAAGCAATGTTGGCACAAGTTTTATTGTGGATGGCAAGCACCTGAAAGCCTTAAACCAGTGGTACAACAAGCGGATTGCCACGCTCAAAAAGAATCAGCCTCAAGGTTTCTGGTCTAAGCAGCTTGCGAACATCACTGAAAAGCGCAATCGACAGATGCGGGATGCTGTGAACAAAGCAGCAAGGCTAGTGATTGATCACTGCCTGAAGCATGGTATCGGTCGGATTGTGTTCGGTTGGAACCAGGGACAAAAGCAGAATGCCAACATGGGACGCAAGACAAATCAAAAGTTTGTCCAAATCCCCACAGCACGGCTTAAGACTCGGGTTGCTCAACTGTGCGAACAGTACGGCATGGAGTTGATTGAGCATGAGGAAGCCAACACCTCAGCCGCTAGTTTCCTGGATGGCGATAGCCTACCTGCTCACGGTGAAAAACCCGAAGGGTGGCAGTCGTCAGGGAAACGAGTCAAGCGGGGTTTGTTCAGAACCGCAATGAACTGGTATCTCAACGCTGATTGCAATGGGGCGGCTAATTGTATCGCTAAAGTAGCGGCAACATTGGGGCTTGACCTTAGTGGAGTCAGTAGGGGCGCATTGACTTCGCCTTTAAGAATCCGTTTCTGGAACTCTTAAAAATCCCCGTCGCTTAAGCGCGGGGAGTGTCAAAGAGTGCTCCAACATCACTCGAACTTGACAGGCAGCCGCCCGCAATTCAACCTGGCATCGTTTATTTGACCGATCGTGCTGTTACTGCTCAAACACCGAGCTTTCGCTTTGTAGGCCGCATCATGTCGCCCAGTGGCGTGAGACATCCGCTGGATATGGTCTGTTCCTTGACCAGCCTTACCTGCCGTCAACGGGTAATCCGCGAAGAGTTGGGCGACGGTTGGCAAGTGCTAGAAGTGCAACTGACCCGCGACAAGTTCTAATTCTTTTCCCTGTTGATGCTCGTCAAAGGCGATCGCGCTTAAATTACAGCGGTAGTTGAAGCAAAGCCCACCTCATTTATGGGTGGGATGTAGCGTTAGCGCTTTTAAGCGCCGTCACCCTTTCCCTTGAGCTTCAATGTATTTCTGAATGGTACTGCTAGAGACGTTGCCAGCCGTAGAGACGAAATAAGCTCTCGTCCACATACTCGGCAATTTCATCAACTCAGGGAACGCTTGCCTAAGATAACGCGCCGTCCGTCCTTTAATGCGGTGCATCAAATCAGATGGCGCGAAAGTTGGCGGGCAATTTAGAAAAAGATGAACGTGTTCAGGTTCCACCGCAAGGCTCAAAACCTCGCAGTCTAATTCCCTGCAAGCGTCATGGATCAATATCTCTAACCGTTGCTTGATACTGCCCGTCAGAACTCTTCTGCGTCTACGGACAATCCAAACAAAGTGATAGTTGACCAGCGAAACCGATGTGATCTTATGTCTATAGTTGCTACTCATAGACACATTGTAGTACAATTGTTTGCATGAAGACTCTGAAGTTCAAGCTGTACAACCACAAGCGGAATCGGTATCTCAAGCGCGTCATCAACGTCGCTGGGATCATCTACAACCGCTGCATCGCGATTCATAAGCGGTACTACCGGATGTATGGCAAGCACTTGAACTGTGCGAGGCTTCAGGCTCATATTGCCAAGAAACGCAAGCGAATTGCCTTCTGGCAGCAGGTCGGTTCCCAAGCGGTGCAAGACATCTGCCAGCGGATCGAGAAAGCCTATCAACTGTTTTTCAAGCACCACACCAAAGGAGTCAGACCGCCCAACTTCAAGAAAGTCAGAAAGTATAAATCGTTCACCCTCAAGCAAGCTGGCTATAAGTTTCTGGGTGGCAATCGCATCCAGATCGGCAAGCGGGTGTATCAGTACTGGAACTCCAGACCCATCGAAGGCACCGTCAAAACCGTCACCATCAAACGCACTCCGTTGGGGGAGTTGTTTATGGCTGTGGTCGTTGACACTGAACCTGTCCCACAAGTTAAGGTCGAGTCGAGTCGTGTCGCTGGCTTTGATTTTGGGTTGAAGCGGTTTTTAACGTGTTCTGAGGGTTTCAGCCTTGACGCACCAGAGTTCTTCAAGCAATCTTTGAATGCCGTGAAGAAGGCTAACCGTGAGCTTTCCCGTAAGGTGAAAGGTTCGCACAACCGCGAACAAGCACGGCTTAACCTGGCACGAAAGCATGAGGACATTGCTAACAGACGGTCTGATTGGTTCTGGAAGTTGGCTCATCGACTGACAGACCAGTTTGATGTCTTGTGCTTTGAAACGTTGAACCTGAAAGGGATGCAACGTCTGTGGGGGCGCAAGATTAGTGATTTGGCGCTGGGAGAGTTTTTGCAAATTCTAGAGTGGGTTGCCAAAAAGAAAGGCAAGCAGGTTATCTATGTAGACCGCTGGTATCCATCCTCTAAGACCTGCTCTCATTGCGGTCATGTGCTGAAGTCTCTAGACCTTTCTACCCGTTGGTGGCGTTGTCCTGAGTGCCATGCGGGACATGCCCGGGACGAAAATGCTTCAGTAAATATCAAAAAGGTTGGGAGTTCAACCATAGGCTTAGGCGATGTCAGACCGGCTTTGCCTGCTATCGCTGTCTGAAGCCTGAATCCCACTCTCTTTAGAAGTGGGAGTGGCTCAATTAGAAAAAGGAAGAACAATCATGGGCTACAGAGTTAAGTACGAAGGTCAAACCGTCACTGATGGCATGTCATTCAAAGGCGCAACACGTCTTGCTACCGAGATGAACGGCGAAGCTGGGAGCCAAGGTCAGCAGCCAAAGTACGAAGTCTCGCTCAACAGTGAGGACGGACGAGAAGAAAGAGACGAGGACGGTGGCGTTGATGTGCGGGGACATGCACGCCGTCGCTGGTTCTAGCTCCCTTCCCTGTTGATAATCGGTTTTGGCGATCGCTCCTCCTGCAAGACTTGCGATCGCCTGAATCACCCACTACTAATAGGAGACTCGCTTTGATCGTATCAACTTTGTTTACGCTCTCGTTGTCTGTTGTTTTGAACGTCAAACCCTGCACGATCGCGGGGTGCGGTGGCTGCTACCGTAACGGTCGTATTGGCCGCGTTGTTAGCAGTGGGGATTACCAGGATTGCATCCCCTGCCACAATCCTTCTGAGCAAGAAATTGCAGCCGTTGATGTGCCGCCAGAAAAAGGAGGACACCGCAAGCTGATGGCGGACTTCGATCCGGGTCGCGTTGGTGGGCCCGGTCGATCGAGTGGCTCTGGTACGCGCAACGCTTAAACTCGGTTCGTCGTGTGTTCTTTCTGTTGAACGATAGCCTTGGAGCAAAATTATGGGTTGGAGTATCGGTTACGATTCAACTTTTACGCGGTTCATTGGCTATGCCGTGCCCGCAGTTTGTGATCATCCGGGATGTGAAGAAGAAATCGATCGCGGCATCAGTTACGTCTGTGGCGGGGAACCATACGGCGGCAATAAAGGATGCGGTTTACATTTCTGCATGAAACATGGTGGTGGATGGCTTTGCGAACGCTGCGAAGAGAACCAAAACAAAGAGTTTTATGAGCTGAAGCCATCCTTCGAGCCAAAGCCAGATACAGAAGAATGGGTTAAATGGATCGCCACTGACGACTCATGGAAGCAATGGAGAGAGGAAAACGAAGTCAAAACAATTGCTGAAATCAGAGAACTTGAACGGCGACAAAAAGTAGAGCATGGTTTTTGGCTCAAACTACCGTAAGAGAAACGGCATCGATCTAGGGCGTGTTAAGGCCAATGAAGCAGCAGAAGCTGCCAAACCAATGCCGTCACGCTGTCGGTTTTCCTGTGTTCCTTCGTCACCTAGAGATCATGAATTATTCAGAACCGGACGCTCTGACCCAGTTAGAGCAAAAACTGGACAACTTTCACCACACCAGCCGATCGCAGTATGCCAATTACCTGGCGTTGCTCAACTCAGCCGAGAACTACACCCGCAAAGGGCAACCTGTACCCGATCGCATCAGAGTAGCGATCGCCGCTCGTTTGGCTTACCTGAAACGGTTGCAAGATGTGAGCGATCGGTTGCTGGCACAGAGCCTGATTTTGGCAGAAGAACTAACTACAACAGCGAAGGAGGTTTGAGGATCAATGCATGGATCGAGACGAGGTGCAGGCGTGTGGTGAGCAAATGCGAGACTATCACAAAATCATCGACTATTGGATGGAGGTACAGATCGATACCATCCCCTCTACCGCAGCAGTGAAAGGGACGCTTACCAATGTTGCAGCTCAACTCAAAACCTGCACTTCTTGCAGTGGCAGCGCGATCAAGGCTTGCGATCAGGTTAAAGCCGATATCCAGGAGGCTGAGAAAGCATTGCAACCCTAATCAAGCTGCTGCTGCCTCTAGCAAACGCCGATCAAGCTGCTGCTGCCTCTAGCAAACGCTAAAAGCTGACGAATCGTTTCAAAATCGTCGGGTGTTTGGTTGGTCATAGTCGTCGGTAAACCTCGCGGCGATGTCCCACTCTAACGACAGAAATAACGAGCCTGTCATCATAAATTTCATAGACTAGGCGATAGTCTCGCACACGCAGACGATACGCGTTGTCCTCACCCTCTAATTTGATCACCCCAGGAGGTCGCGGGTTTTCAGCTAGTGCGTCGATTTTAGGCTTGAGCTGCAACTGGATGTCTAAGGGCAACGCTTTAAGCTCTTTTGCTGCCCTTTTGATGAACTCAATGCGGTAAACCACTACAAGCCGATCTCCGTTTTAAGTTCTTCCCAAGACACGGTGCCTTCAGTCTCCCTTTCTTGTCGGGCAGCACGAATAGCCTCTAAGTCTTCGCGTAGTTCGATCGCGTCAAGGTGTCGATCGGTTAAATACTGCACATAGTGTAGCGCCTCTTCGAGCACCGAATCCGGCGCTCGATCGAGCGCTTGCAAAAGCTGCTCTTTAACAGTGGTCATGGTCGGGTGTCTTGGTTGGGTGTCGTAACCGTGCGAGCGGCTGCATGAAAATACAATTCAGTGCTCACTGCCATCTTATAACCGTTATAAGATGGCAGTCAGTTGTGAACATACTCCCATCGCCGCTCTTTGTTTTTTGAAATGAGACTACCATCGATAGCAAAGCAATTCTAAGATAGCGAAGGCAACTGTCAGGAAAGCTAGGACGTGACACATACAATCAAACCGCCGTGTGATGAAGGAGTTATTCGTTCAAAAAAACCTTCTACCCCTTGTCGGCAAAATGCTAGAGCATGGGTGCTGGCGGCTACAATTCTTGGCTCTAGCATGGCTTTCATTGACAGTACGGTGGTGAATGTGGCTCTACCCGTATTGCAAACAGGCTTAAAGGCAACGGTTGCAGATGTGCAATGGGTGGTAGAAGCGTATGCTCTATTCGTAGCGGCGCTGATCCTGGTCGGTGGTTCGTTGGGTGACCATTTTGGACGACGACGAATTTTTATCTTAGGCGTGGCACTTTTTGCGATCGCCTCTGCTTGGTGTGGCTTAGCTCCCACGATCCAGCAACTGATCATTGCTCGTGGCATTCAGGGCATCGGTGGAGCGTTGCTGATCCCTGGCAGTCTAGCAATTATTGGTGCTTCCTTTACCGATGCACAACGCGGAGCCGCCATCGGGCTATGGTCGGGGTTCACAGCCATGACTTCAGCCGCTGGCCCCATACTTGGTGGGTGGTTAATTGAAGCTTTATCGTGGCGTTGGATCTTTCTGATTAATCTGCCGCTAGCAGCCATTGTCATTCTAATTAGCCTTTGGCGTGTTCCCGAAAGCCGTGATGCTGAAGCCTTGCAGTTGGACTGGCTGGGAGCACTATTAGCGATCATAGGGTTGAGTGGCATGATTTATGGCTTGCTAGAGTCTGCCAGTATGGGGTTTAATCTCTTTGTTATAAGCGCGCTCACGGTAGGGGTAGTAATTTCAGGTCTCTTTTTTTGGGTAGAAGCTCGCCTCGCTTCGCCCATGCTGCCGTTAGCCCTGTTTCGTTCTCGTACCTTTAGTGGTGCCAATCTGCTCACCTTTTTGCTGTACTCTGCCTTAGGCGGTGCATTGTTCTTTCTTCCCTTCAATCTCATTCAAGTGCAGGGCTACTCAACCACAGGTGCTGGAGCCGCTCTCGTGCCCTTTCCGATCATTATGTTTCTCCTCTCACGGTGGTCAGGAGGACTGGTTGATCGCTACGGTGCCCGACAACCGTTGATTATTGGTACAGCGATTGCAGCAGTTGGTCTCGGCTTCATGACACGCCCTGGTATTGGTGGTAGCTATTGGACTACCTTCTTTCCCGCCGTCGTCATTTTGGGTTTGGGCATGGCAATCTGTGTGGCTCCTCTAACGACTGCGGTGATGAACGCTGTCGATGGGCGTTATGTGGGAGTCGCCTCAGGGGTTAATAACGCTGTTTCTCGGATTGCTAGCCTGATGGCAATCGCTGTCTTTGGTCTGGTGATGCTAAATCGGTTCAACCACAGCCTGAACCAACGTCTTGTACCACTACAACTACCTTCAGAGGCACAGCAGTTTTTAGACACCCAACGTATCAACTTGGCGGCAGCAAGCATCCCTCCCGGCTTGCGGGCTGAAGTGGCAGCCGCCTTGAAAGCGGCGATCGCCGCAGCGTTTTTAGATGGCTTTCGTTGGGTGATGTGGCTGTCGGCGGGCTTGGCGATCGCAAGTGCAGTCACCGCAGCGTTGATGATTGAGCAGCGTGAGAAAATAAGCTCATGAGTTGACATACTCCCAACGCTGTCTTACAGATGGCACTGGGAATAGATAATGTTGCAACTATGCCGTACCCTGTGTAAAGTTACGGCTACAGAAGGAGATAGAAGTGAAAACCAATTCGTTGAGAATCAATCAGATCTCTGAGTCAGCTTACGAACGTTATCTTCAGTATTTACAGGCACTCGATAGCTTGGATATAGAAGCTTACGCTAACTTTCTAGCAGATGATTGTGAAGTCCAATCTAACAATAGTCCTCCGATGAAGGGCAAGGAAGCGATTACGCAAGGACTTGGCGCTTATTGGCGAAGCTTCAAGGCGTTAGAACACGAACTTCTAAACATCTACGGAACCGACCAAAACTACGTTTTAGAAGCCATCAATCATTACACTCGTTTAGATGAAAAGAAAGTTTCTATCCGGGCAGTCGCTTTCACGGATCTCAATGAAGCTGGTTTAGTAAAATCAGTGCGTTTCTATACAGATACAACGCCTGTTTTTGCGTAGTCGCTGCATGATTAAGTCACGATGACATATTGTCAGCACCGCTCTGTTGGTGTGACTTCCTTAGCTCGGAATGCTGACCGCTCCTGCAAACACCTGCTCCAGGATTGATCGCGGGTAGATGTTGACCTTACCGAAGCGAGGATCGGTAATCTGCTCAGTGACAACTCCCGCCGCTAACCGCAGAGCGGTGTAACGAGGGCTTCCAATCTCACAATTGAAAAATGCTGCTTCACAGGCAGGGCAACCCCTAAGCCTCCACAGCCAGCAAACGCTAGTCCAAGCGTCCGTTGTACTCGATTCAAGATGTTAATGCCGCTATTCCAATCTCGGTCAATCACCAGCCCACAGCAACAGCTATGCACTCGATCTTTCAGCATTTTTTCAACCCGTTCACCGCAACTCGAACATTCAATACTGGTGCCCCTAGCGTCGCCTTCTATTGCCCACTTGCCGCGTTTGACCGCTACTGCTTGCAGGATGTTCAGGAATGCGCCCCAGGCGGCATCCAGTATCGATTTTGCCAGTCGGGTTCTGGCAAGTCCTTTGATGTTCAAGTGCTCAAACGCTATCAAGTCATACAAATCACAAAGCCAGTGTGCAACCTGGTAGTGAAAGTCTTTGCGTTGACGGGCAATGTGCAGATGCAGCTTTGCCACTCGATTTGCTTGTTTCTGGTAGTTGTTAGACCCCTTTTGCTTGCGGGAAAGTTGGCGCTGTTGACGGGCTAATTGCTTTTGCGCTTTCCGGTAAAACTGCGGAATCTGTACTGCTTGACCATCTGAGGTTGCCAAAAACTTTTCTAACCCAACATCAATGCCAACTACTGATTTGATTGCATCGACAGGTAACGGTTCTGGAACCGTCCCGTCCTCCAAACTGAGGCTGACATACCAGCCATCCGCTTTATGCAAGATAGTAGCTTGCTTGAGGTTAAAACCGTTCGGGATTGAGCGGTGCAAAACCACTGCCATCTCACCGATTCTGGAAAGCTTCAAAGTATTTCCGGTTAGTGTTGCTCCCGCTTTAGGGCAGTTCACACGCGGAAAGGTAAACGAGCAAATATCACCTCGTTTCTTGAAGCGCGGCATGCCGCCACGTTTTCCGTTTTTGTCGGGAAGCAGCCAGCGCTTCCAGGCTTTGTCCAGTCTCATTAAATTCTGCTGCTGGCAATCGGAATAGATGTCTTTGTATTCCGGGAACAGTTCTTTAGTCGTGCGTAAATCCGATGCTTGAGTATAGTAATCAACCTTTTCAGAAACCTCACCAATCGGCTCAGAGACAAGACTGCATCGGTCAATCTGGCAACGGGTACGTCGCAGCCAGTCAAGCCTTTGACCGAGCGCATAGTTCCAATGCCGCCGCAGTAACTCGCCCCAGAGCGCCATAATTGCCGCCTGTCCCGGAGTGGGGTTGAGTTTGTACTGGTATGTGAGTAGCATTGTACTAGTCTAACATTAGTGCAATGAAGTACAACAAAGGCTATCGCTGTGTTTACAAGCTCAACATACATTTAGTGCTTGTAACCAAGTACCGAAAAAAGGTCATCAGTCAAGCCATCCTAAATCGACTGGGAGAGATCCTCAAGGCAACCTGTCAAAAGTGGCGTAGCAAAGTAATTGAGTTCAACGGTGAAGCTGACCATGTTCACCTGTTGATTGATTATCCACCTGATGTTGAAGTGAGCAAGTTGGTCAACAACCTAAAAACTGTGTCCAGTCGTTTAATTCGTAAAGAGTTTGCAGAAGAACTTGATCAGGTCTACCGCAAGCCTGTGTTCTGGACTGGAGCTTATTTCGTAGCATCAGCCGGAGGTGTAACCCTTGAACAACTTAAAGCGTATGTGGAGCATCAACTTTCGCCCGCCGACTAGCTTGGCACTTTCGGGGGTATCGAACCCCGAAAGTGCCGCTCCTATCCCCCATCACCGCCAAGCTTCGCTGTGGCGGGAGTACCTCGGAGGCTTTGATGGCTTCGTCCTTACCAAACATTAATAAACCCGCAATCGTTAGCCCTTCATCTTGAGTTTGACGATCCTTACGCCATCCTCCAAGTTTTGTAAGCAACCCTTTCAAGTCCTCTGCCAACCAAGGATGTGCCGGAGATCTCGCAGAAAATCGCTGCCGATATTGCTGCAAACTAAGCGGATCTAAATCGTCAAAGTTGAAATTCTCAATAATAAGACTGTCTGCGGGTTCTTCTGCCTGATCAGCCAGCATTCTTCCGACTTCATCAGGAGAGCAGCGGTAATCTCCTTCATAATTTCGACGATACGTGCCAAATAGTGGGTTTTGTCCGGTATAAATAGGACGCTGCCTTCGAGTAGCTCTAGGAACTCTAATCACTAAGACATTTCTCTCTTCAGCACCCAATAAAGTTACGTCTTCATCGTGCAATAAGTTATAACTGACTTTCCCTCTGTTATTGATAGTGTCCCAAAAGGCTTTTTTGATTTTAGACGGATTCTCCAAGCCCTCAATAGAGAACTCTTCTCCTTCTTGCTTGACACCCAAAACAATGACACCACCACCAGTGTTAGCCATAGCGCTGTAAGTGTCCCACAAAGCTCCTGGCAAACCTCCTTTAGCAGACTTAAACTCCCAGTCTTTCTCCTCACCAAGGCTTAGAGCTAGTAGGAGCGCTTGCACATTCATATCTGTCTACCCTTTCTCAAAAACTGCTTTGAGCGCCGTAAGCGTGCGGCTAGCGATATGTCAACGAGCGTTTAAGACGTTCGTTGGTTAGTCTTTTTTCTTGCCCTGTGGTCGATCGCCTTCGCCCTCAAGTTCGCCGCTCTTCTCAGCCTGCTTCGCAATTTCTTCCATGCAAGTTTCGATTAGATTGCTTAGCGAACGCTTACGCGCTTTGGCTAAACGCTCAAGCTTTTCCTTCAGATCCTCCTCCAAGCAGAGTGACACCCTCCGAATCTCTCCTACAACCGCCGAACCATTCAGCGGTGGATTAAACCAAGCAATGAGAGCATCTTCAATCTCTCGTAACAGCGCTGGCTTGTCAACGGACAAGTAAGCTACGGATATGCTACCGAGGTTCTTCAGTTGTTTGTACCGATGATGCTGTAGCCATCGCTTCTGTAGATTACCAGTGCCGCCTATGCACTGAACAACACCTCGGCTATCGATCGCGAAGTAGATGCAAGGGGATGTGGGTAGTTGCGATCGCTGTTCAAGCGGTAAAGATGGCAAGGACAGAGGATCAAGAGTGGATGGGTTAAGCATTACTCTCCTCCTCACCCGCGTCTCGTATTTTCGGTTCCGAAAACTCGGAACGCGGCTTACTAAAATTTCCGGGATTGCCGTGTCCGACATCAGTAACCACGATATCGGTGTCAGCGTCTTCTAAGCTCTTCACATGAGTGGATTGAGCAAACGATCCGGGCACAGGCGCATCTGTATCATCAACCACCTCCTCCATTAGCAAAGCTATTTGAGATGAAACAGAGCGGCGCTGTTTATCGCAATACTTTCTAAATCGCTCTAGCAGACTTTCTGGAACTGTTATAGAAGTTCTAGCCATCTTCTCTTTACCTTCCGGCATACAACAACCCCAAGCGACAACATCAGTATCGCTTGATTAATACTATCGTAGCACAAGTATTACTCAATATGTTGACAAGCATACTCAGTATTACTAAGATAGTGACATAGAGAAACCGCTGCTCTCTCCGACCAAGAAGTTCACAGCGGCTCTCTAAATCCCCTTCTACAAAAGGATCTGCACTCATTATGACTCAAGCCGTTCTCAACGCTGACCCATTCCTCCTCACCAGCAACGAGTTAGCCACCCGTTTCGATGTCACCCTGCCGCGTCAGTACATCCATCGGGTGACGTTGATTAACCACAAGCTCGATCGCTCCATGAAGCTAGATGTGGTGACGCTCTCAGAGGGCTTTTGCGACGTACTACGTGAAGTCGCTTATCTGCGTAACCTCTACAAGCTGACAGGCTACACGCTCGATCCTGAGTCTGAAATCGAGCAGCTTACTACCCCGTTCTAATCCTTCTACCTGCTGCAACTGGGGAGCCTTCTCCCCTTCTTTTCCCACTGCACATTTAGAGGACTAGAACGATGGCTAACACCTACCATTTTCCGCAGCCGCATTATGAAACAGGGCAACACGTCCAGTCAGCAGCGGGTGAGTGTGGCGTGATCACGGCTTTTACTTACACGACTGATGCCGATGGTTGTCGCTTTGACCCTGGCTTTAACTACCACATCGATTTCTATCAACCTGTCCAGCTTAGCGATGTGTTGCACGAAAGCAAGGTTTTCCCGCTAGACGAAAGAGGCGCAATAGAGCGCCTGATTATAGCCATCCCCGCCGCCGTACCAGCCCCTAAGTTCAAGCTCTTTGAGTCGGTCTACTACGGCAAACATAAGGGCACGATCGTGGGTATGGCATACGAGAACCCCTACGAGTCGTTACGGCATAACTCACGACCTGGATGGCGTTATGACTTGAGTTATTCGCTCGGCAAAACACCGCTAGAGGCAGTTTATGTGGACGAGGACGACACGCTCATTTACGAAGACTCGCTGAACCGCTGCCGCTGCGAGGCGAAAAAATGATACAGAAGCGATCGAAGCATCCGCTCTACGACACATGGTCTGGAATGATTCAGCGCTGCACTAATCCTGCTCACCCAAGCTACAAGCACTACGGCGGCAGGGGCATTAAAGTTTGCCCTCAATGGCGCAAAAGTTTTGCGGTTTTTCTGCAAGACATGGGTGGCAAGCCATCGCCACAGCACACGCTTGAGCGCAAGAATAACGATGGCAACTATGAGCCAGGTAACGTTATTTGGGGAACATGGGCAGAGCAAGCAAGAAACAGGCGAAACAACAGACTCTTAACATTGCGCGGCGAAAGCAAGACAATTGCTGAATGGGTCGAGCTTCGCGGCATTCCTAGAGATGTTATTAAAACACGCCTGAAGGCTGGCTGGGCTGAAGAAAAAGTTCTGACAGTGCCAGTGTGTGTGCAAGTACGCAAAAGCCGTCCACCCAGCCTCGTTAAACACCCGTTTGGGCTAGTTTTTTGACTGTTCAATCGAAGCTGCAACAGACATCGCCAATTTTTGAGCGGCTTTATAGTCGTACAGATGTACCACTCAAAACCTTTGTTGATGTATAATTTTTGACTCAGGTGAAGAGTTAATGGCGGTGCATCAAGCCCTTAAACCCTTCTAGTCAAAGCATAAACATGTCTCAGATACAACCGAACATGCAAATGCCCCGGTGCACAGTAACATTATCAGGCACGATCACCCAACAATGGGAACCAGATGAGGCAGTACCACTCTGTCTGCACAAACCGATCACCAACTGGATACCACTAGAGCAATGGTTGAAGATCGTCGCTGCTGCCAAAACGCAGGGCACCGTCAAGCTGCGGTACGTGGCTAAGCCGATCGGACGTGACCAAGTGTTAACTATCAATGCCCGGTGGCAATTTCAAGATGATTGTTTGCACGGAACGCTGCTAGTTGCTGACCCTGTGACCGCAATCACGGCGATTGCTGACAATAGAACTGATAGCTGCTCAAAGTTAGGGCAAAATGACAATATCAATCTAAGTGTTCCTGACCTAATGACCCCTGAATTATTGCGCCTAGCCGCTCAGAACGCTTTCAAGCGCTTACCGCTATTGACGCATAAGGAAATCCTGGAGCGCAGTGTCCTGGAGCCGTCCGATAAAATTCGGATTTATTGTACGTCCAAAGAAGACGCAATCGCACTACATGAAGGTCGTTGGGATATAGCAGAATGCGCTTTTTTGCTGTATCCACAGACTAACTTTGAGTTTTATTATCAGGTTAAGGATCAAGTCCCTTGCCTGTACAAAGCGTTCTCTGCAAAAGAAGCATTACTGGCAGGGCGACTACAGCGCAGGGAAGTGCAGAACATGATTGAACAAGTAAATGGAAACGGTCATAAGAAAGAGTTGTTATTACCAGGTGATCTAACTTTCACCGAAATATACAACAGCATCTTACACTCGCCGGATGTAATGACATTGGTGACAGAGGCAGAAAGTAAACCGATTATTGTTTCGCGCCAATATGCCAAGTTGACCGAAAAAACAATCAGTTACTGGGTTGGAGCAGGCTCAATCAATAAGGCAGGTTGGGCACCAGGTGAGCTTGAAAAAATGCAGACCTATCTTGAGCGAGATGGTTTTTTACAGAACTACGAATACAAAGCTTACTTACATGATTACGATGAAGTAACGAATTGGTACACATCATTCCAGCGTATTTTCTGCGACGGTGAATGGATGCGAATTGCCAAAGTCCTGGACATTGCTAAAGCCAACATGACAGTTGTCTAATCTGATTAACTTTGACTTGCTTTACGCCGCTTCTGCTGAGGCGGCGTTTTCACGTTTTTAACAATCTGTGGCTCTACTTGCTCTAAGATTTCGAGCAGATCTTCTCCTTCGTAAACCCGCCCTTGAAAATCTTTTAGCAAGCCTTGAAGCGCGATCGCTACTCGGTGGCTTGGCACCTTCTGACCTGCTGCCACTGCTCTAAGACAAGGTAATTCAATCTCGCATTTGACCGATATCTCTTCAAGGGTCATCTTTTGCTCGACTAGCACCGTGCAGAGCGAACGACTAAATTCTGCCGCCACCTTGTTAATAGGAGTAATGTGCTGCAAGTTATCCCTAGCGATGAGAGCCAAACGATCAGTAATTGCTTGAAGGTATTTAGAAAGGCTTTCCACTGGCGCTGCTGCGATGCACAGCAACGCCTTAGACTCCCCCAAGCTTCTATCCTCTAAATTGTCTGAAACCTCTTTGCCGTAGAAATAAGCTTTTGTTTCTTCTAAGGTCATACCGTCCAGGCGGCCAAGCGCCTCAATCATGAGGAAATCTCTCGTGGCATTAGTTCCCCGCAACCAATTCCTAAAACCAGATTCTGAAAGGTTGAAGTGCTCACGTGCAAACGCTTCAATGTCTTCACTGTTCTTCCTTGCGTCCCAGATACGAAGCACAAGCTTCCTAAACCGATCGTTAAAAACAGCATCATCTAACATTTTCGGACTCAAAGACTAACTTCACTCTAATTGTAGGTCAGATCACTGAACTGAGCTTAGTCGATTTGTTTGCCAATCTTAAATAGATCAGTGATCTAATTGACAAGATCACTGATCTAAAACTATGCTGAGGCTAATCAAAGCAATCCCTGCTTGAACCGCGTTACTCCTTAATAAATCCAACCCGCCATCTGAGCGGGTTCTTTAAGTTCTTGAGTGTTGAGGACACAACAATTTATGGCAGCTGAAACAACGAAATACCGCAAACAAGCTCTTGCTCTTTACGGGGAGGGGCTGAGTTACAGGCAGGTGGAAGACGCTTTGAAGCGCGAATACGGGCGACTGGTCGTTGACTACACAACTGTCTGGCGCTGGGTCAAAGCCTCGAAAACAAAAACTAAGGAGGTGGTCGCGTGACAAACGCAGAACACCTGATCGCGCCTACTACCGAAGCCGATCGCATCCTCGCACAACTCCGCACCTGGAGCCAGCACGACCCTGAGTTTTGCCGCCTCGAGCGCACCAATTTTAGTGGTGGGCATGACATTGACGTGCGGGTAGGTGATACCTGGTTCACCATTTGGGCCACGACCCTTGGTGCCATCTCCAGCAGTGGGTTAGCGATGCTGCTGTCAGCATTGATGAGTGCGATCGCGGTCAAAGGATTGCGGCTGGCACTCGACTACTATCCAGACGATAAGTCGTATACGGCTGTTTTGTTCCTAGCAGCCGACGACATTCGCACCCTTGATCGGGGATGGGATGGGGATCGAACTGAAGCGGCGATCGTACTCCTCACTGCGTACCTAGCTGCCATTGAGACAGAGACGACAACGGTAGCAGGAGGTGTGCAGTGAACGCAGCCTTTGAGGTTTTAACCTCGTCTAAATCAAACGAGTGGTATACACCACCTGAAATCATTGCACTTGCCCGTACTGTGATGGGCAGCATCGAGCTAGACCCGGCCTCTAACATTGTTGCTCAAGAATGGATTCAGGCCGATCGGTATTTCACTGAACAGACAAACGGTTTAGCGCAATCCTGGACGGCAAAAACAATCTGGCTCAATCCGCCATATGGCAATATTGGTAGTCGGTTCTGCACCAAATTGTTAGCCGATTGGAAACGAGGCGATTTTGAACAGGCGATCGCGCTTGTGCGTGGTGACAGTGCAGCAATGGAAGCACTGTTTGATCATGCCTACCACTGCCGTAGCAAACGCATTCGGTTTGTACCATCAGCTGCATTACTAGCCCAGAAGCAGAGTGAGGCTAAAGCTAAAGGCACGACTTGGAACAACTCACCTGTTCCAGGATCAACAATTTTCTATTTAGGTTCAAATTATCAACGCTTTGCCGAAGTCTTTGCTCAGCAGGGAAAGATTTTTGCGCCTGCGTTACTGCTTTAACAGCAAAAAGCGATCGCTGCCCCCGCAAACGATCGCTCCAGCGTTCCCCTACCAGAGAGAACTTATGACTAGAACCACTGTACCACGCAAATCTCGGCGCAAATGTCGGGAACCAGTTTTAGACCGTCCGTTTGAGGCCATCAAAGCCCAAGTCGCCGCTATTGTCGCACAACGCCCTGGTATTGATGTCATGCGATTGGCTGTGGCTTGTCGGCTACCGATCGTGGGTCGCCGTCGCCTGGGTGTGCACACCCTCAAAGCGTTTGAGCAGTTAAAGGTAGAGGGTGTGATCAACCTGGTAGAGCCATGCGTGCTTTACCCACAGATGCGGGTGTTTCCGGCTGGTTATCAGCCCAAACCACGGCCTGTCGATCGGGTCTATGCGCCTTACCGATCGTGGGTTGACCCCAGTTTTAAGGGTGCTCCACGGTCTGACCGCCTACCGAACGGTCGCGAACGTGTGAGTAGACGCGCTCATTGGGATGAAGTAAACCGTCAACGTTTTGGAGAAGCGGGGCATGGATGAAAGTACTGGTTGGAGAACAGCGGCGCGATCGACACAGCAACTCAGCACACAACAGCAGGAATGGAAGCGTCTAGCGAAGGAATGCCGTCGCCATGTGCCCAGTAGTCGCAGTGAGGACGAGCTGTGGTACTGGTTTAAGCGGGCCGAAGCGTATGAAGCAAAGTTGGTTGAGGAGGAAGCAGCGTGACTAAGTTCTCTGGCGCTGAATGGCTTACCTATTACCGTGACGATTTAAGCGAGTTTGGCAAGCTCGTTGCAGACATTTTAGGGCAGGCGTTTCGAGGTCTTTACCATCAGCAAAGTGCCGTTGCCAACAAAAAAGTTGATTGGAGTAGCGATCGCTGGATTGAAATTGTCTTCTATGGCACCCTATCCACCTATGACGACGATGGTCTCACTTTGCTTGTACTGCTCTGCCATCGCTATGGTGTGCGACTTGAAATCAGTGGTGCAAGTAGTCGTTATCTGCGCCTGTGTTTCAGCCCTCGGAAAGTTGGGGATACAGGGCCTTTTTATGCAAGACACCTCACGATCGAGCAGCAAATCGAAAGACTAGAGCCAATTGTTGGATCTCTAGCAAAGGCGGAGGCAGCAGCATGACAACTACTCAAGCACTCATCAAACTGACCAAGCTCAACGTCTGCATCGGTCTTAAAGTCCGCACCATACCTCGCGCTTGCAGCCCAAGGCAGAGGCAGCGAGAAGGGGTAATCAGGTCGCTGCCCTACCTGAAGCCTGCTGATGTCCTCAAGCTAGGCGGCAAAGCGCAGTACTACATCGACATCGAGTTTGGCGCACGACTGGAGACGGTGCATTTTCAATACTTGGAGATTGTAGGCGAGGAGGTAGAAGCGTGACTTTTGAAGAGGCTATCAATCTTTTAGCGCTGGAATCACCCTTTACCTTGATTCAGCTTAAGGATGCTTACAGGCGAATGATCCGGCAGTGGCACCCAGACTTAAACCCTCAACGCTTACAAAAAGCAACCGAGGTCGCGCAAGATCTTAATGCCGCTTACGACTTGCTAGAAGCCGTTGCCAGCGTAGAGGCGGACAACGGGCAAAAGTGGAGTGATTACCTTGCTCAGAAACTACCAAGGTGGGAGCGCGAATTTAAACAAGGGTGGCAAGGTGCATACCATCGCACCTGCTTGAGTGACGCTTTCCCTGGGTTGCATTTGCACACGTTTATCCACACTTTCAGGCGATCACGGATCGAACCGCGTCCTGAATGGTTTCGAGGGGTGTTGTTTGCCGATCGAGGCAACGATCGCACGCACTACCGCGAACACCTGCTCAAGATTGCACCTAACCGCACCATGCGCGAAGAGTGGGCACGAAAGTATTTCACGCTGGAGTTTGGCGAATCAAGTTGGGTCTTTTACTTGCCCAGCAGCCGTTTTGAGCTAACGGCAGGAGTAACGCGATGACAGTCTCCCTACTGATTGAAGTGCCAGAGCATCTTCACGACTCGCTGAGGGCGTTTCTGGCGTTACGACCTGGCTACGACACCGATCGGGTCTTTGCCGCTGCCTTGGCATTGTTTCTGTTGCAGAACCGCACTGGCGATGTGGGGGAGTCGAGGGCGGCAGCGCGGGTGTATTTAGATGCGTTGTTTAAGCGATCGGCGGGAGGGGAGGCATGACCCACACTCCTCTCTCTTCCGTTCCCGCTCTAGTCTGGCATTACTGTCAGCAACACAACTACAGCGAACCTTTCTTCAATCACCTTTCACGTGAATGGTATGCCTTCTCAGGTAAGGATGTGCTGCCGATCGCGCTACCATTGCCCACTGCCAAAGCAAAGGGCGTGCAAACAGCGCTGCGCGGTTGTTGGCTCAAAATCACGTTGCAGCACGGCGGTGTACTGACCTATCGCTTGGAAGAAGCCTACATCGTCAGCGCTGTCTGGGAGCCGTGCCCGCTTTTCTGCCAACAGAATCCAGGTGTTGTGCTGCAAATCGGCACTGACCTGCTGGAGCTGGGTGATGGCGTTGAGCCTGGCTCTGTCTGGTTTCGCTTTCACGCCAACCACGCTTTTATGATCCCGCCACACTGGCATGTTTTTCAGGACAACGAACCTGGGTCGATCGTGAAAGCGGTGGTGGTGGCGGTTGAGTATCAGGAGGTAGAGGCATGAAACTCACCTACTACCCCACCTACCCCCCGTTCCATCTCAAGCTGCTGCGACTGGCAGTGCTCTGGCAAAGAGAGCAAGCGGCTCAATCTCCCGTTCAGCGGAGGCAATGATGAGCTTGGCCCTGTTAACAGCAATTTCTCTGAGCTTCACTGTCAAGTCAATGTTTGACCTCGTTGCTGCTACCAAAAGCGCGATCACTACTTACAAGAAATGCCGCCAACTTGAACGCGAACTAGACCTGGAAACGCAGAAAGAAACCCTTGAAACGCTCTATCGCAAGTCCTGATGATGCCTAAACGTTACTCAAAACCCATGCTCAAGCTCTTGCACAGATTAGCTGACTTCTTGGCAAGGCACGATCGCCTGCGTGTCATCCTCGACGACCAAAGCGGGTCGGTCTACCTGGAACGCTACTTCTTGCTGTTTCAGGGTCGTAAAGATGGGCAAAACAGCAGCAACATTCAAGAACCACCTTTTAATCTACTGCTGCATCACATCTGTCGATCAGACCACGATCGCGCCCTCCATGACCATCCCTGGCACTGGGCCTCGCTGCTTCTGACGGGTGGCTATTGGGAGTACACACCTGAAGGTAAATTTTGGCGTGGTGCTGGTTCGTTCCGAATGCGATCAGCTGAAGCGTTGCATCGGTTGGAGCTAGACCCAGAGAGAGCGGGTGGTGAAACCTGGACCCTGTTTTTCACGGGCAAGCGGCGACGTGATTGGGGTTTTGTGCAGAACGGGGTTTGGACGCAGTGGCAGGAGTATCTCGATCGAGCTTCTAGGTCCAGCCCTTAAAAAGAATCCTCCCATCTGGTGACACAGAGGGAGGACTAGGCGATCGCTGGGTCACAAACAGGCTAGTCCAGCGTTTCAACATCAGGATTGACCGCCAAAAACGCCAGCCATAAGCCTCGAAAGCCCAGACGATCAATGCCCAGCAAGTCCATGCCGCATCCCTCAGTGATCCGTCCGTGAGCATAGGCAAACAAAACGCACTCGCGCAATGCATCCGCTTTAATCCCCTGCTTCTGTTCTTCAGTGAGTCTAAACATGTTTATATTCTCTCCCTATTCAAATTGCGATCGCACTCTTGAAACGACGGGCGATCGCACACTCTCTGAAACGTCTGTGCGTCGCCTTCCTAATCAAGCCGCTGATTTATCTGAACTTGAGAAAGCTTCCGCAAGATCTTCCAACGAACAATTAAGTAACTGGCAAAGCTTAAGCATTTGCGGAGGATTCAACTTGGGTTTAGAAACCCCTGTCTCCCAGTTGCTCACTGTCTGGTCACTCACACCGATCTCGGCACCAAATTCGCGCTGGTTTTTACCAGTTCTTTCCCGAAACACCTTCACAAATTCACCCCCTGAAAGCTTCATTACATCCCTATTCTACAACAGATTTCCCAGTTTTCTTGTAATTCCCCAGTTTTCTTGTAATAATAGAGGAGGGCAAGCGAAAGCAAGCCTATTGACAAGAGCCAGCGCTGACAGTTTCCGAGGCTTCCAGCGCTGGTCTTCTACCACAAGCCGTTACAAGCAACTTACGGATATTACAAATGATAACAGCAGCAACGACGACTCAAGAGCCGATCGCGCCATCCCCACAAACCGAGGCACTCCAATCTTTAGCCGTAGCCCAACGTGCGGACGAGGCGCTACGAGTTTACCGACAGGTGGCAGCGCAGCAAGTGATCGAGACGCAGCGCGTACCAGAGAAGACAACCCCGCAGACGTTTTACATCACAGCGATTCATCTCGATCGACCTGTCGATCAAATCGAGCGCTTAATGATCCTCATGGAAAACGAATGGGAAGACGAGGATGCTCTTGTGAATCTCGTCACCAATGCACCAGGTTTTTTGGAAGTGATGCAGGCTGTACGTCAGCATCCAGAGTTCCAGAGCAAGCGCTGGTGCTTTCGGGAAAGTTGGGGGGAAGACGAGTCCCCGTTTTAGTTAATCAAGTTTTGCAGTGTTCGTTTTGCGACGAATGGGCGACTTAGCCATCGCCCTTTTCTCTTCTCATCCAGGTTGAAGCGGCTGAAACCTTAAACCTGCCGTACAACGACATCGCCTACGGGCAACGTTCTACTCACAACACTCACAACAGGAACCTCATATGGGCTTTTTACCCGCTGTTGAATCTCGCCCCGTCCGCACCTCTGGTGGTGGCAACTACTTCCGTCCTCAGGACGGCAAGAACAAAGTACGCATTCTTTCGGATGCCACAGTTGGCTATGTGTACTGGAATAACCAGAACAAACCCGTCCGCTCCATGGAGCATCCTGGCAACCCAACCGATATTCGCCTGAGCGACAAGACTGGCAAGCCAGAGAGCATCAAATACTTCTGGGCGATGGTCGTCTGGGACTATGCCAAAGAGCAACTTGCGATCTGGGAGATTACACAAGTCTCTGTCCAGGATCAGCTAGAAGCTTTTTACGACAATGACGAGTGGGGGCATCCCAACGGTTACGACATCACAATTAGCCGTTCTGGTAATGGTATGGACACAAAGTACACCGTACAGCCATCACCCGCTAAACCTGCTGCCAAAGACACCATCACAGCTTACAAGGAAGCTGCTATCAACCTTGAGGCTCTACTGACTGGCGACAACCCGTTTGATGATGGTACCCCTGCACCTGCGTCAGCACCAGGCCATCCGGACTGGGACACCTTCCAAACCATGTTGAACAAGGCTGCTCACGTAGACGAGTTTGATGAGGCACGAGAGTGGATTCTGAAGCCGCGCCGTCTGGAGAAGATTGCCACACTTTTTGGCTCTGTAGAAGCTGCAAAAGAGCAGGTAGAAAAGATTACAGAAGCAGCAAAAGATGCCATACCTTTCTGAATCACTTCCCTAGACCCTCTTAATTCTATTTAACGGAGCGGTCGAGAGTCTCACCTCTCGATCCGCTCCTAACCATTCCCCACGCATAGATACCTGAAAATGGCTAACCAAAGCGTCGCAACAAACTGTCCCATTGACAAGGGGCAAGCAATCGCCCATCTGAGATCACTGGGGTACCAAGACGGAGATTTTGTGTTTCTGCGCTTGTTTTCTAAGAACAAACTGGAGAAAGGGATTAACCGTAGTGAAATCATGCCTGACTTGGATTGGTCTGCCTTAGAGGCTTACCAGGCTGAAGGTAAGAGTATCTATTTTGTGGTGAATGGCGGCGGTCATAAAGACGACGAGATTAAGAGTGGTCGTGCTGTCTTCTACGAACACGATGATCTGGAGCGGGAGGCTAGTAAGGTACTGTGGCAATCTTTACAGTTACCTGAGCCAACCATCCAAGTTGATACTAGCAATCGGTCAGTTTACTCTTTCTGGCTATTGGAAGAACCCTGTTACCCAGAGGCCTGGAAGGTTTTACAAACAGACCTATTGGAGTATGCGAACGCCGATCGCAAACTTAAGAACCCCAGTCGGGTGATGCGTCTAGCTGGCTGCTGGCACCCAGAAGCAGGACAAGTGCAGATTGTCAGTCAGAGCAACAGTGATTACAGCTATGACATGCTCAGGCAAGCTGTACCACAGATACAGCTTGACAGCACGGATACGCAAATTTCAATGCGCTGGCACACGTTTGAAGAACGTTGTACAGTACCGCTGGCTGAGAGCATACCGTTAGAGTTGTGCCTTAGTCATGAGAACCGCAGCCTGATTGCGCGGGGTGTAGGTGAGGGTGTACGGAATGACCGAGGGTTTGCGTTAGCAGCAAACCTCATTGGTACCGCCAATTATCTGCAAGCACTTGGACAACGGTTTGACGACGACCCTCGGTCAATGTTTGAGGCATACTGCGATTGCTGTCATCCAACGATTGAGGCAGCAGAAAGAGAAACAATCTGGCGTTCCGCGAGTCAAAAAAGTCGCTCCACCTCTCTCCCTCCCGACGCGATCGAGGGTTGCATCAAAGGGTATGCTTGGCGACTCTATAAAGAGGCTGTCACTCGTAGTCAGCAACGGTCTGTCCTGGAATTGCCGGATGACGATGCTGCTGAATCACTGAACAACCAAAAAGAGTTGTTACAGGAACTGGCTTATTACTCAAAGGATCGGCTGGATCTTCACAAGGTCTACCCAAATTACCTGGCTGATGCTCTCACACAACAGGCTTTAGCCTTACCCATTGCCCCCGAATGTTTGCACCAAGTGTTTATGGCGGTGTGTGCTGGCATTGTCGGTACCCGTGCTGATATTCGAGTGCATCAAGGGTGGACAGAACCTTGCGTTTTGTGGACAGGCTTTGTGGGTGAACCAGGGTTTAAGAAATCGCCTGCCATGAAGGTGATTCGTAAACCCTTGGTGAAGTTGCAGGTGCAAGCCCGTGAAGAGTTTGAAGCTCGTAAAGAAGAGTATGAGATCAACAAACGGCAGTGGGACGGTAAGAAGAGGGAGGAACGCGCAGAAGCTGACGCTTCTGAGGTACCCAAACAACCGAATCAGCGGCACTACTACCTGGAAGACACTACTCTTGATGCTGCTATTGCTTTGCACGCTCAAGAGGAATCAGCCACTGGGTTTAGCTTGCTCTACGACGAGTTAGCAGAATTGTTTGATGGACTAGACCAGTACAAGTCTGGTGGCAAAGGCAATGACCGTAAAAAGTTGTTGCGCTTGTGGAATGGCGGCGACCTGAAGACAGACCGCAAGACTGAGAATGCCAGTGTCTTTGTACCCAAGTCGGCAGTCTCTTTGTCTGGAGCCATCCAAACCTCTGTCCTGGAACAACAGATGGGTAACAAAGAAGATAGTGATGGCATGTGGGGTCGTATCCTTTGGAGCAATCCACCCTACATCAGGGCTGACCATCGCAGCACTCCTACAGACATCAGTGCACTACTAGAGGACGTTTACACAAAGCTTGACCACTTAGCGTCAGACCGCATGTTTCGACTTTCTCCAGAAGCGCAAAAACTCTTTTACAAGTTTGAGTCCTGGGTGGAAGACCAACGGGAGTACTGTTCCGCCGCTTTTAAGAATGCCCTTGCCAAGATGATTGGTTACTCCGCCCGCATTGCACTACTGCTGCATTGCCTCGATATTGCCCTGGGTGAATGCCCAGATGATGACCGGGTGCCCGCTAAAACCATGCAACGGAGTCTCTACCTCTGTCAGTACTACATCCAACAGGTCAAATTACTACACGCCAAGACAATTCAGACTGACCTCCCTCCCGAATTACTCAAGATTGTGGAACTCAGCCAGCGCATTGGCGAAGTCAGCGATCGGGAGATTCTTCGCAAACGCTATGCCGAATCGGCTGAGGATGCAAGAGACAAAATTAGGCAACTTATTGAACTTGGCTTAGGCGAACTGTCACACGGTGACAAAAAGTCATTGCGCTGGAAGTTTGTCACAGAAAAGGTAGATTTGTCACATTTGTCACAGGTTTTTGACGAATTTGTCACACCTTACAACACAACAGGGGAAGGCAATACAGACGAAAAAACCCTGTTTGTCACAAAAAATCAAAATTTTTCAAAACCTCCAGATACCGTTACAGAAGTTAACAAAGTGGAAGAGGTTTTAGAAAATAAAAAAATCTCTGAAAGTGTGACAGAACTACCTCAAGAGTATACCGGGCAAGCGTTAGAGGGTGTGACAAATGTTGTGACAGACGTGACAAACGCAGCACAACCAAAGCCACCCCCCCTTGTGCCAGTTCCTACCTTGAAGAAGGGTGATTTGGTTGCTTGGTTAACCCCGCCGGTGCATTTCAGGCGCGTCAATAACGAGGGGGTGCGGATCAAGGGTGTGATGGACGGAGAGGCGGAACTAGATATGTTTCCGCGACGGGTGCCATTGAGTGAATTGATGTTGTTTTCCGACTACTTGCAACAACAAGGAGAGACACCATGAGTTATCAAACAGCTCTCTTGCTTGAACCTGAAATTGCTTTAGATCCTTGTATTGTCACACCCTCAGATGTGCGCTGGGCGGACGCATTAACCGAGTGGCAACAGTCAAAAATGTTTGGGTTTGACATTGAGACCTTTGCTAGCAATGGTTCAGCCCTTGACCCTTGGCGAGGCGACATCAGACTCATTTCCATTGGGTTGACCAACGGCTTAAGTCTGTTGGTGGACTTGGGAGGGTTTATGGATGATTGCAACCTTTGCCGCCAGCGTCTGGATGCTACAGGGTTCTTACCTTTACTCGGTCAGATGTTGCGAGACCCAGATGTGCGTGTGGTGGGGCAGAACTTAAAGTTTGATCAATTGTGGGTCAAAGTTAAGTTTGGCTTTGATACGCGTTGTGTCCGCGATGTGATGTTGTTCAGTCAGTTGTATTGGGCAGGAGTACCCTACCGTCACAATCTCAAAGCAATCTGTGCACGGCTGGGTATTGAGGTGGACAAGGCTGAGCAAAAATCTGACTTTGGTGGAGCGCTTACAAACGCGCAACGTAATTATTCAGCAAAAGATTCTCTAGTCGTTCTCGATGTCTTCAGGCAACTGGGGAAGATGCTAGACAATGTCAACCTGAGTGGCCCTGCTCTAGCAGAAAGTGGTGCGAACCCTGCCTTTGTGCAAATGGAATATTACGGTTTTCCCGTTTGTATCGAAACTCTCAGAGATGTTTTACAGCAATATGAAGCTGCTTGTGGTGCTTTACTGCAGCCATTCAATGAAACATTTCCAGGTGTTAATCCTGACAGCCCGAAGCAAGTTAAACAAGCCATTCAAAAGACGTTGGGTATCACAGTTGAGAGCACAGACCAGGGGGGTCTTTCTCCCTATTGGGACAAACCCGCTCTGAAGTCTTTGAGCCTGTGGCGCACGATGACTACCTACATTGATTACATCAAGGGTTGTCAACGCGCTTATTCTGATGGCTCTGTACGCGGTAGTTTTCGGCAGTTAGGCCCAACGGGCTTTGGGCGTTCAACTTGCGGTGACAAAGCTAAAGATCAATTTCCTAATGTCAATTTGCAAAACCCTCCTAATCCCATCTCCATGCCAGATGAGATCAAGGCACTTAACTTACCTGAGGTACGTTCGTTCTTTAAAGTGCCTGAAGGTAAGGCACTCATTATTTCTGACTTGTCTGCTGCCCATGCTCGGATTGCTGCGGAGGCAAGTGGTGATAAGACATTGGTGGAAATTTACAACAGTGGTGATGATCCTGACTTTCACTCAGTCACAGCTAGTAAGCTTGCAAAGCTACAAGGGCTAGATTGGTCAGCAGAGTATATCAAGCAGACTCGTAAGGATAAGACATCCCCCGATCGCCAACGGGCAGACCAGTTAAGACAGGTAGCAAAACCTGTGTTCTACGGACGGTTGAATGGTGCAGGGCCATCAACATTACAGCGTACAGCTAAGACAGATGCTGGCATTGACCTTTCTGAAGATGTTGCCAAGTTAGCAGTGAAAGCTTGGGATACTGCCTACGCAGGACTGCGCCGTTATCAACTAGACATTGTTGACCAGGCTAATAAAGTATGTGTCACTTTGCCAGGATTAAAAGACACATACAGTCTTGTCTATGGCTGGTCAGGGCGACGCATTCACATGCGGAAATTTAAATCTGATTTTCAACCATCTGCACCACCTTCTGTCAAATTGTCCGATGCCTGTTCTTTTGTCTGGACAAGCACTGAAGCGGATGTGATCAAACTGGCTATGAAAGGCATTCTTGACGGGTTTGATGCTCATCCAGAGTGGGGTGCGTACCTGTGCAATTGCGCTCACGACGAACTCGATGCTGTCTGTGACGAAGCTTATGCTCTCGCGGTCTCTCGCCTGATCTTGGTGGAGATGCAGGCAGCAATGAAAGTTTTTATCACTTCTATTCCAGTGGATGACCTTGGTAGCACACCGGAAAAGCAAGTTTGTAAAGCATGGTCAGACAAATAGGGGGCATATGCAGCAAAAACAAGAGCCGGATCGCTATACCGAGTTGGTGCATCTATTCAAGCGCTTACGTCCAGCATTGAGCAACATCTACCGCGACAATCTCAAAAATATTGTGGTACAGGAGTTAACCAAAGTTGTGGAAACAGCGGAAGCGTTTGCCAAACAAAACACCAGTAAACGAGCCGCAAGGGCGAGACGTTGACTACCTCGAAGGCAAAGCCGACAGACCCCATCCCCGTTAACGCACAGACGCGCTACTCGTCATCCTCCGTTACTTCCAACCCCTGATTCAAAAACTATGAGCACGATCGACCTTTCATCCCGCGCCTTCCGCTGCCATACCGCTCAGCAATTGGTAAGCTCTCCCAGTCTCCGCAGCAGCATCTTGGAGCACCTCTTTTGCCAACTTTCCCACCGCACCATGATTGCCTTGGGCAGTGCTAACCTTCGCTTTGCCTACGTCCCTGGCGTGCAACCGTTCCTGATTGTGCAGTACGAGCCAGGTCCCGCTACTATCTGCCAGCCTGCCTACTGGCAAGAGCTAGAGGAGTTGTGCTGGCAGGTTGTGTTCACGACAGGCATCACCAGCTTGCAGTTTGTGGGTAGCGATACCACCTGCCGCCGCTGGCTGGATGCTACTGGTCGCTGGGTGAGGGAGTCGTTGTGACCCAGCTTGCTATTCCCGACCCACCAAAGTCACGTCGCCAGAAAACCGCTCCCGACATTAAACCACCGCCCGCTCAATGCCCCGCTTGCAAAAGCCTCGATCGCTACCCCTCCGTCACCCAGATCGGCATCGAAGACTGGCGCTGCCAACAATGTCACCGCTTCCTCGCCTGGATTAAACACCCCATTTTTAACCGTTAAAAGCCATGAGCACCGCAACGCTAGAACCAACGATCTCAGCAAGAGAACGACCGATTTTATTTTCTGGGGCAATGGTAAAAGCCATTCTGGAAGGGCGGAAAACGATGACTAGACGGGCAGCCAAGCTACCATCCTGGGCGATTCAGAACTGGAAAGATGTTGAGCTTGAGGATGGCGAGTTAATTGCGATCGCGGCTAACACAGGTTGTTTTAGTGCGATGCAATGCCCATACGGTAAGGTTGGCGATCGCCTTTGGGTGAGAGAGACTTGGCGACCAGCCAAGTCTGAAACGCATGAATGCTTTGCTTATCGAGCCGATCGACAGTATCGCTGCAACAAGCCAATGCCAGAACCCGATGGCAGCACAGCGGGCTGGAAGCCGTCGATCCATATGCCTCGTAAAGCCTCGCGACTCTTATTGGAAATTACAAACGTGCGAGTGCAACGGCTCCAAGACATCAGCGAAGAGGATGCGATCGCGGAAGGTTTAGCAGCACTCTCCAAGGACGGTGGGCAAACCGTGAAGTACGGCATCCCTGATCGTGACGGATTACCAGGGGGTGACAATATCGGCTGGGACTGGTCGCGCTGGTGTCTTAGCTCACGCCTTGCATATGAAGACTTGTGGAATTCCATTAATGCCGATAAATATCCCTGGGCTAGCAATCCTTACGTGTGGGTTGTCAGTTTTCAGCAAGTGAAACCGACTGCCGCAATTGAACTCTCCCCCCATAGCAACGGGTCACGGTAAAGACCCGACCCGCATTCAGTTACCCTTCACACCGGAAATTGAGCCATGACCACAGCCACTAAACAGCTACTGCAAAAGGGCGATCGCATCACAGGTACTTCCGCCAAAGGAAATGTTTACACGGGTACCTTTGAGGGTTTCACCACCGATGATTGGATCAAATGCAGCACGGGTGAAAAGACGATCGCCCTTAACCCTGCCACCGTCGAACGAGACGCCCCAGAGCTAGAATCAGAACCCATTATCGACACACCGGAAGCACCCGCGATCGACGATAGCCAAGTAGAAGACGCGCTGACAATCGCAGAGTCTGACAACCTTGTCGATCGCCTTGCCACTGAAATCGAGGCGATTTGGGCCGAGGCAGAAGAAGCCGAAAGCACCATGCGGCAGGCTGGCACAGCAGCACTCCAGCGATCGCTAACTTTAGGCGAAAAACTTCTAGAGGCCAAAGCTTTACCCGAAATTGGTGGCTACGGTCGGTGGCTACCCTGGTTGAGCGATCGGGGCATCACTGAACGACAGGCGCAACGTGCGATCCGGTTATGGCATCATCGACAGCAACTTGAAGCACAAGCCGACAGCATGACGGAATTGACGCTGACTGAGGCTTTGGCAGCGATTAGCAAGAAGGCGCTTATGCCTGCTGAACATCCAAATGAGTCTCGAAACGTACAAGACTCATCAGTGAGTATTCAAAACTCATCACTACTCTCACCGGAAGCGATCGAGACTCAATTTGCCGCGATCGGCGATCACGCGACTCCCACGCTAGAACAACTCATGACCCTCTACTCCCAGATTGGTACCGTCCGTCGCTGGAAGAAAGGGTGTGCCGTCGAGCGTGACGATATGGGTGCTCCTTTCCCCCTTGCTTTTCGCGATCGCGCCTCAGCCTGGAAGCGATGGCAGGAGGAATGGAAAGGATTTGCGGTAAAACATTCGTTCGTTACCACAGAAGCATCTGATCAGGTAGAGCATGATCCCACCACAGCCCAACGCCTTGCTATTCTTCTTGCCAGTCTTCTGGCGGTTCAGGCAATCGATTGACAAGCTCTCTAACCACTTCAGACATGTCCTTATCCTGTTCTCTTGCAGCCCACTTCAATCGCCGCTTTTGTCTACCTGACAGCCTAACCCGGAGCATAAATTCTTTGACCATGTTGCTACAACGTTGCTACAATAAAGGTATGTGTAGCAATATCGTAGCAACAATGAGCGGTTTTATAGAAGTCAGCGCGCTTGTATCGGAATGTTCTTACTGCGGACATACCGCAAATTGTTTTGATCATGTCATTCCGTTTGCTTACGCTTCTGGTCAAAAACGACACGCTAAAGCATGGAGATCAGAAAAAACGGTTATCCCTTGCTGTAGCGAGTGTAACAGCCTCTTAAGTTCTTATTCGTTTTATTCCATAGCCGAAAGAGCCGATTTTTTGGCTACGAGACTTGCTGTCCGCTATAGACGACTTCTTAACTCGCCGCATTGGTCTGAAGAAGACTACGAGGATCTTAGAGGCAGGTTGAAGCAGGCGATCAAAGCAAAACAAGCCGAAAAACAGGTTGTTTTAGAGCGCATCCGCCATTGCTTGTTTGTTGCACGCCTAGAAGATTTGACCATTGCCGATGTTTGGATTGCCTACAGAAAAGGAGTGACTTTGGCTGAATATGTTTCCGGCAAAAAAGCTAAGCAGGAAAGTCTATGAACACATTGCAACCACATAAACAGCCTTGTCATCACAAAACCTCTTCAGATGTTTCTGAGGGCACTAGGGAGCCATCTGAGGAAGTTATCAGAGCAAGGCTGCATCAGTTAGCGATCGCGCTTGCATTTGTATCTTTCAGCGAGTCGAGCGATCTTCTTAGCATCATCCCCACCAAAACAGAGGGCTTAGAGGACGAAAATCAGGGGAGCAACCCTTACGAGTATCAGCCCATTGATCCGACTTCTGTCTGGTTCAATCCAGGCGGTGGGGTGGTGGAAGGACAGGCGATCGCTGCCAATGGCAAGGGCATGATGCGGATTACTTGGGGTGAGGAGCGGGCGTCGGATGTACCGCGCGATCGGGTTTACATGTCCGACCCAACCACTACCGCCGTGTCGCTTGAGGTTGAAGCGAAGTTGGCATCAATGGGCCTTGAGGTGTGTGCGCCTTCCATTACGCCAGAAGAATCCAAGCGGGAAATGTGTGGCGAGGCAAACCCAACTCTCCGACCCGTGCAAGCAAATGGCTTAGTCGAAGAACGCCCCGTTTGCAGCCGTTGGGAGCCAGAAGAGGTTGATCAGGTGGCACGGATTCAGTTGCAAGGTTTGCTCAAGCATTTAGAACCTGCTGAGTTGGTGAAAGCAGCGATCGTGCATTCGGGTGTGTCGTTAGTTGATGCCGTGCGGGTGGCGGTTGAAATGTCAAATTTCAATGAAGGTGAGCAAATGCTTGAGCTAATCAAAAACTATCAGTTTGATAATTTTCCATTCTGAGGATCTGAAGTGCAAGCTAACCGAAAAACTGACCAAAGATTATTATTCAAGCAGTTTTGGAGCAAGATCACTATGACTTTTCACGGCTGGATCGGTTACTTAAAATGCTTCTTTCTCGGTCACAAATTACGCTCATACAAAAGGCGTTATGGAGGCTCAGTTCTGCACTGCGATCGATGTCCACATCCCCACGCTGACACTCTGCATTCATGGTTAGTGCGTCGTCGTTTTTATTTGCAGCATTGGTGGCAGAACCGCCACAACAAACATGATGATTTACTGTTTTAAGGAGTGCGGCAAATGACACCAGAGCAATTAATTCAAAAATGCGAACACGCTATTAATCATGGAATTCTAGGTGGAGCAGATGCAAAAAATCAGCCTTGTTCTCAAAGGCTCATTTACGAATTCCGGCAGGAAAAAACTTTGGAACGGCAAAGGCGCTCCAGTCGGGCAATGCCTTGCTGATATTGGTGATGACGGTGTTCTAGTGCTTTTCAAAGCTCAAGAAGTGATTGATGCCATGAGAAAACAGGAGTGCGATCGCACATGATGCATCAAGATGGCTTAACAAAAATGATGGAAGAGTGTGGCGAACTCATTCAAATTGCTGCTAAAAAATCGGCTTACTACAACACAGATCAACATCCTGATGGTAAAGGATCGCTCTTGCAACGCCTTCAAGATGAAGCAGCTGATGTGATGGCTGCCATTCTCTTTGTCGTTGAGACGCACGACCTTGACGAAAAAGCTATATGGCTGCGGGTTGACGGGAAATTGAATCAATACCATGAGTGGCAGCATGAGCGCCCAGTCGCTGAGCCTGAGAAACCTTACTGCCACTTTACAGGAGCAATTGAAGCGCTGAAAGAAGAGGACGATCGCACATGACACCTTGCCTGATCATTGCTCTCTGCTTCGTTCTTTCAACCCTCGCAGTGCTAGCGATCTCCGCTTGCCAGTTACGCTTTCCGCGCCAGCCTGACGAGCTGGAAGTATTAGAGCAGAGCCAGTACGTTGACGAAGCAAAAGTGATAGAAGACTGGGAAAATGTTTTTCCACCGCACCCGCCTGATGAAATTAAGGAGAGCGATCTTTAGTGGATTTTTCTAAAGAAGCATTGGAACTAGACGCTGCTGCTTGTACTTTGCATAACCTTGGTGCGTCGCTTAAAGGCAATCAACAAGCCTCTGATATTGAGTGGCTTGCAAGAGTTCTATTCGAGAATAGTCGTCTAGGCTCAGGTTGTATCAGCACAGTACCTTGGCTAGTCGATTCCGAGCAATGGGATTATCTTGAACTTGAACCGCAGACGTTACTAGGTGAAGGGTTCTACCATTGGCAGGCGTTAACGGAGACGCAGCAAGAAGCGTGGCGCAAACTTGCACGGATTTGTCTATACGTTTTGCCTAGTTTTGCATCACGTGTTGGTTCACGGTATATGCAGCTTTCCAATGCGTTAAGAGCCACTTGGAAAGCAAACCGACTGCAATGACAGTTAGTAATTTATCGCCATCAGGTAGCGATGCCGCTCTTAATCAGGTTTACCAATTGATGAAATTGAGGAAAGCGAATGAACCGAGATAACGAAAAGATTCTGAGCCTAATTTGTGAAGTAGAAAGCTTTATCCAATCGCGCCTAGCGCCCCTTGTTGAAGCCAACGCTAGCGCAAGCACAATCTCTTCTTTTGTCCAGTGCCTGCAAGATTTAGAACGAGCTACAAACAATCTTGGGGAAGTTGTGTTCGGCGAGATAGAAGACACTGATTGTGATGATGACTCTGATGTTTTTGAGGTCGATCATTCTGACGTCATCGAAACCATTGTCAAAGAAACAATGGTCCCTGTCGAAAACAGACTGATTGCTTTGATTGAACGGCTTGAAGGCATGGAGGGCGATCGCAATGATTAAAAACATCAAGCTCCAAGTATGGGAAGCAAATGGCAGGGTCATTCTCCGCGTTGAAAACGATGTTCCAAATGGTAGTTCTATTAGCGCTGACGGTCAGTCGTTAGTTAAAGCCCTGCTGAATTTGGCCGAAGTCATCACCTGCGTCCGCCTTGATGATGATCCTGTTTGGGACGAGCCAATAATCTCAGGCGGTGACGACAATGACACCAATGAGCTTGGAGCGTTCATTTATGGAACCAATCGCACATGACATTAAAAGAGTTCACCACCATTGTACGGCTTTTGGCTAACAGTTATTATGTGCGCTACTGGCAGCATTACAACTATCCAGCACTACCACCGTTAATGGCAATCTCTATTCTTGGCCTACAGCAAAGAACAAGCCTCGATCTCTTAAACAAAGAGTTTGATGAAAAGGGTTTTAAGCCAGTAGAAGGTAGCCTCATTTGGACAATTGAACGCACAGATTTGGATTGGCTAGGTTTTGAATTTAAGGAAGACGATCGCACCAATGACTAAGAAACGCATCCATTACATCGGGATTCCCTGCAAAGCTGACCTTCGTGCAGGTGGACGCTGGCACAGCAGCACTATAAGCAGCAATAGCAATCCGCAAACAGTGACATGCAAAGGGTGTTTGAAAGTGATGGCAAAGCCAATTAATTGTAAGGACGGAAAATAATGACCTGGCAATTGTTAAACGAAAACATTCAAGCTTTTACCGAGCGTCAAGAAGCTTTAGAAAAAATAGCTAAGATTGTTGCTGGTCATCCTGACTGGCACAAAGCTGAGCCGCAGTTAAAAGCCTATTTGGAAACAGCCTTGCGAAAAGCCGCTTAATCTAGACCCAAAGCTCAACAGTTTCGATGCTGTTCCTTCGGCAAACCACTCGCTTCACAAGTAGTCGGTAAATTGAATGCTTGTCTTCTGGTTTTAGCTCAATCCAGAAAGTTGGATTAGAACATGCTTTTAATGCTTTCTCTCTATCCGGCTGTAGCGTAATTTCTTGTTTAGACGCAGCAACTTCGATTTCAGCTATATCGGATTGAATACCTGCGATCGCGGCCTCGATATGAAAGTTTGTAGGCAGCTTTACTAAAGCAATCAATTGTTTTCTAAGCTCCAAAAGCCCAGGGTTTTCAGCTACTTTTTGTTCTGCTTGAATGGCTCGTGCAGCAATGGTTTCAGATCTGTCTACTAAAGCGATAATGATTGCTTTTTGAATGTTGTCAGTATTCATGTACTTATTGTTAGGGCACGATCGCCGCACTCCTTTATAGCAACGGTAATAAACTATGGGGTTAACCCGATCGTGCTTATAGGAGACAGACATACTGCTGCCACACTCAGCACAATAGATTAAGCCAGTTAAGGGAAACCGCACTGGATCAGACTTGAAACCATGATGTTTTTGCCGAAAGCTTAAAGACTCTTCAACTTCTAAACGCTCTTGCTGAGTGAAAAGGGCAGGATGGTTGTTGTAGTAAATTTTTGTTTTGCCCCGTCGATTGTGACGGTCGTACCAAAGGTTGCCGTAGATAGTCTCGCATTGCAGCCAGGTCTTGATGCCGCCAGGCGATCGTGGGATCTTAGTCAAATCTTTGTGATTGAGGTTTATGGCTTGAGTCGTTTTGATCAGGCCAACATCAATGACTGATTGCCGTATCCACCGTGCAATGGTTTCCACGTCTACATCGATTTCTAACCGCTTGTCAATGATTCTGTAGCCAAAGGGGGCGTGAATCGGCATTCTATTTGCTCGGATGCCGTCGTAGCCCGCGTTGATCCTTTCTTGGATTAACTCGCGCTCTAGCTGTGCAAAAACAGCTTGCATCTGTACGTTTGCCCTGCCTGATGCTGTGTCAATGTCAATTTTGCCGTCAAGTGAAGTAAATTTAACTTTCTTCTCAGCAAAGAGATCGATCGCATCTACCATTTGACGAGTTGATCGCCCTAGCCTGGTAACCGAGCAAACGACCACCTCTGTAACGTTGTCTGAATCGATTAGTGCTAGTAGTTCTTTGTAGCCAGGTCGCTTTTTGCTGGCTCCACTCATACGATCGGTAAGGATGCGATCGCAGCCATACCGCTGTAGCCGCTGTATTTGCCAAGCTAGAGCTTGATCTTGCTCCGCTTTAAGCGTCGATTCGCGAGCGTATCCCAATATCATGCTGGTAATAATATGTCTATAATCGAAATATTATCACTTCATGATAGTATAATTGAAGGCTAGACTTTGCCCTACGATTGGCGGGCCCACGGAGTTAATTTGTCAATGACAAACCAAGACGATCGAGACAGAGCCGATAGAGCGATTGCGCTTATGCGGGAAGCTGGCCTAGATCCTGCGCTAGGTGTAAGTGTGTCGATCGTTGTTCAGACATTACGGTACTGGGCGGAAGGTCAGCTTAACGATGTGGAATTTATGAGAGCGATGCGGAATTTAGCGATTATTAACCCAGCGCTTGCCCTCAGCTAAACTCGATCGCTGGAAACCCGCAATTTTGTAGCGTCGTGAGGAACCGATCGCGCTGTTTCTGGGTGTACTGAGACTGAATTGCCTGAACTGCAAACGTGAAATCGGCAAAGCGGTTTTCATCCGTCTGAGCGGTGTTTGCAAACGAGTGCGTAATCAGCGTGAGGGCGGCGTTGTTAGCAAAAGCGACTCCGAACAAATCCGTACCTCTGAGCGCATTCTCCAAATCAACCCAACGATAGTCGAGCACTGTTTCAGACGTGGGTGCAATAAACGCACCGTCTGTATGTGTCCAACCAATTTCGCAAGGCTGATCAAGCAAGATCGGCACAGCTTTGCCTGGATACGCTTGTTCCAGAAAAGTAGCATCAGCCACAATCTTGTTCACTACCAAGCCAGTGTCGTCTAAAATTGCCCAATCAGATGCCATAATCACCCCCAGTCAGAAGAAAACTATACGGGCAAAACCTGCGCCACCAGCACCACCTCCACCAGAGGCATTGCCGTTGAGCGAAGCGCCGCCACCGCCGCCGCCACCGCCACGTGCACCAGACCCCCCGGCACCTCCTGTCCCTGACGAACCGCCGCCGCCCCCCGCGCCTCCTCCTCCTCCCCACGTATTGTTAATCACGCTGCCAGCACCACCATTACCCCCGGAGGTGCCACTGGTGCCAGCCGTGCCGCCTGTTGTAGTACCATGTGCCGCCCGCGACCCAACCGTCCCGGCTCCGCCTGCTTGAGCAACATTACTGGCGTTGACACCGCCGCCGCCGCCGCCGCTACCAGGTGCATAGGCGTGTGAAGACCCATTTTGCCCTGCCGATGTCGCATTACCTGTGCCGCCTCCACCACCAATCCATTGAGCCGAGGTTGAGTTTAAGGCTGCTCCCGGTGTACCTGTGCTGGTGGTGCCGCCTGTGCCTCCGTTGCCCCCAGGCGCTTGCCCGATCGTAGTGCCACTAATACTGAGGCTAGTCGTGCCGCCTGTGCCTCCGTTACCTCCGTTAGCGGTATCAGAAGCAGCCGCGTTACCAGCCGTACCAGCAGCCCCGATCGTCACTGTCATAGTAAGACCTAGCGCTAGTAGGTCTACGGCATTAACGATCGTGTCTATGACGCTGCCTGCCGCCCCCCCGCCGCCTCCTGCCTTTGCCGTACTGGTGGCGTCACGTCTACCACCACCACCACCACCACCACCGCCTGTGAGTAGTTCTCTTATTAGTTTGAAGTTGTTATTCGGGAAATTGAAAGACCCCGAACTAGTAAATTCAAAAATGCAAGGAGAGCTTTTAACGACCGTCCAATTCGATGTTCCGTCGCTTTCCAAAATAACTGAACTGCTAGCGTTGTTGATTAAAGCTGGCAGCGAAGTGAGTTCATTAATTGTGTCGCTACCAGCCGCACTGATTGACAGACTGTTTGTGGTGGTGACGCTACCCGCTTCGTCAATCACCAATAACTGAAAACCTGCAATAACAGCATTGGCAGCAGGCAAGGTGACTGTCCGTGCAGCGCTCATTGTGCCCGTCTGAGCCGCGATCGTCGTACCAGCAGTAACTGTGTAGTTCGCGTCAGAAAAAGTTGATCGCACCGTACCCGCATTCAAGACAACCGTCTGCGCTGCTGTGGGATTGCCTCCACGCGGGTGAATGTACCCAAAGGTCGTGATGATTGTATTGCTGGCAGTAGCGCTAGCCCGTCCACGAATTTGGGCCGAAGTGTTGCAGTAGATGTACTCGATCGGGGCAGCCGTAGTATACAAGTAAGCCCCAACCATAAAAGCCCCAGTGTTGCCGGATTGCGTGCTGGAATCAGGTGCAATATCCACGCAGTCGGGATCAGAGAAATAGTAGAAAGTGTAGCCAGACGATGCTTGCGTGCCTAGATGCGCTTTGCAGAGTGGCCTGACTTTGATACCAGTGACTACCGACAGCGTATAGAGAGAGGCTGTCGTACCAATAACGGCTGTAATATCTGTGACTGGCGTGAGGTATTGCACTAAGCCGCCGTTCTGTTTGATTGGGCGAATACTGCTGCTCTGTGTCGTGATCGACATGTGCAGCCGCAGATCCCAAACGTTGCTAGAACCGTCTGTAAACGTCGATTGGGTTGCAGACGTATGAAACCCGTGATCAACTGTCCCGTCACTACGCCGCCGCATAATATAGCAATGCAGCGTTGTGGATGCTGGGAACGATGAACCTGTCAGCAAGCCGCCTGCGTTAGTGCCGATCGCCCAGGCTGCGTTGAGGCGCTTGGTAAACGCGGCTGGTGTGACCACGTAGCGCACACCTTGCACGTCAACAATCGCCTTGCCGCTGGTAAGGTCGAGATACTGTGTGTTGCTGCCGTTGACCGAGCATTCACAGCCCTCGACCAACAGGAATTGAGCATCTGTTGTCAGTACGCTCTTACCTCCTGGCCCCCCGATCTTAAGATCGGCTTCGGTTGTGCTTGCTAAGTCAATGTGTCGAGCCAAAGTCGCGGCCTCTAGCTAGGAATAGCGTAATCAACCTCAATGCGTGCCGCTCCAGCAGAAGCACTGTTTGCCGCATAGGTGGCAATCAAGTTCTCAGAAGAACCATTGGCTGTGCGTCCGGGGTAAACTTCAAAAATTGTCTGAGCTGTTGCGGTCAAATCAACTTGAGTGCTGCTCATATATTTTGAGGTCGTACCCGTAATGCCAACTGACAAGGATGGCGTACCGCCAGTGAAAGGAGTGTCAATAATCACCCGCACAGCTTCAACCACCGCGTTGGCAGGCAGTGTAAACAGTGTCAAGGGCGAAGTTGTACCGAAGGCGAGAGAGGTCGTGTCTGTAGTTAGCTGATTGCTTGCGCCACTGGTTGATGCAAGCTCTAGCTCTAGCACCCCTGCTGCGGTGCCTGCTTTTTGTCGTAAGAAAAAGCCGTCTGTCCCTTTAGCGGGTGGAGCGTAGAGAGTCACAGCAGCCGTTGCCGCTGGATTACGCCCGATCGTCAAAGCCCAGTCCGTCCCTGTGCTAGCAGCATCAGAGTTGATAACGATCGCATCGCCTGAATTATTCAACTGAGAGGCCGTGACCGCAGCGTCAGCCGAATCAGCAGGGTTGCGAACAAGCAAATTACCGGATGAGTTTTTGAGCGTCACTCCTCCGATCGCAATTTGAAATTTTGACAGACTAGTAGCAATAACATCAAGGACTTTAGACATTTAGACCTCTAGAAGAACATAGCCAGCGCCTTGAGTTGCCCCTGCGCCAGGAGTGATTGTGAACAAAAGCTGCGTAGCACTGGTATACCCGTAACCTGGATTCGTTTCGTACTCAGCCGCAAACGCTGGGTTGTTTTGAGCGGCATTCATGAGACGATCTGATTGAACAGCGTCACCTAATCGCAAAGCAGCACCAATACCGTTAAATGGAGTTGTAATCACGATCGCTGCTGTGAATACAAAACCTGTGATCGAAGTGACGACGATCGGTGAAGCATCTCCGTAAGCAAACGGCATTTTTAACAGTCCACTACTACCCGGATCGCCTTTTGGCCCCTGAATGCCGATCGGGTCAATTTCTAAAACCAGGACTCCATCAATCGTTACCTCCAGTTGCGGGCTATCGACTTCCACGTCTAAGATCGTCAAAACTACCTCCCAATCACTTGCATGAGAGACGGGGCAATGATCTCGATCGCATCCACCGCATCATTAGGCGGCATTGCCAGAATGCTGTACGTCCAGAAATGTTTGCCAAGCTTGTAAAGGCCTTTTGCTACCTGATTGTCGATCGTAGTGCTATCGAGCGGTACAGGCAGTTTGTGGCTATTGGGTGGGACAGGTAGGTAGCGATCGTCTCCTGTTGCTGTTGGCTTCACCACTGCTGGCAATCTGACGGTGAAGTAGCTACCCATCACAGGAGAGCCATTAGCCACAACAGGCACTCCGTCTTTTACCTTTTGTTGATAGAACGGTGCTGAGCATGTGAAAGTGGCTAGAACGATGCCATTCACATCTGCTTTAATCGGGCCAATGACGGTGTAACCTGTCAGATCGCCGCTGCCTGCTACCGCTGGGTTCTCTGGGTAGAAGAAACGCATGCCGTCGCTCAGTGGCATTAAGCCGAAATTGGCTCCTTGCTTTAGGGCGAGGCAGCCAAGCTCAGAATTAATCAGGTGTAGCGTTTGGCAAGACACAAACTTTAGGCCTCAAACGACAAAGCCAACAGTAGGAAGCGATCGACGTAACCTCAAAAACTCCTGACCGTAGATGGTCAACATCAGCAGTTCATCACCTGTGCTGCCAATGCCCGTAACAGGGCTAAAACTGGCAGAATTGGAACCTTGAGACGTGCTAAGTGAAGTCATCTGACCAGAAGCAAAACCAGGCAGAACGGCATCTTCACCCGCTTGGCTAGCTAGAGTCAGCCGATGTGCGACCAGCAATTTAACCGCTCTGATTCTAGTAGTGGGATTGCGCCACACAGAAGGGGCGCAGTCAGCGATCGCGTCGTACAGGTAAACCTGAACCAAACCCTCGTCAAGCGTTCCAAAGGATTCATACCGAGGGTCGTTGCTAAAGTCATCGTAGGTGACAATCAAGGTTGCGTCTGTCCTTTTGCCCGATTGGTTGGTTTGGGTGGTTCGGTTGGCTGTAGTCGTTCAATTTGTGCCGCGATCGCAGTTTGCACACCCTGACGTAAATCAGTGTCACGCCAGCGCTCCAAATCGTAAAGGCTAGAAGTTGCTTGCACTTGCTTGACCGCCGGAATTAATTGACTAGGCAGATCAGGCTCGATCGTGCCAGTTGTCAAATTCAGCACTTTGACAATATTGCTGTCTTGAAGTTCTTGCCAAGTTTGAGCAAAGAACGGGTTTTCTAACATCGAAGCGATCGCTTCTTCACTGATCAGATTATGACCAGGATCAACATCCATGCCGGGTTGCAAACCAACTGGGCCTAATGTTAGAGGCGATACCCATCCCCATTTAGGATGGCGCGCATAGAATTCAACTGCTGGCATAGGTTTTGTCGCTATTGAAGAATGGTGAGCAAACAGGAGGCAGGGTAAGGTAAGCGCACCCCAGCAAAACGTTCATGGCACTTCACCGAGAAAGTGGCACCATCGGAAAATACGGGCAGTTGTTCAAAGTCGCTAGGCACTAACAAGTTGCAGTGCATGTCATCACGCACGTAAGAAAACATAATGTCTTGCCCGTTAGGGCCAGCCCCAGAGCATTCGTTACACCAGTCAAAAACAACACCTGGAAAGACTTTTTCCAGATACTCCATTAACGTCCTGTCGTTGTAACTACCAAGTCGCGTGACTGACAGAAACGTCCAGACTTTTAATGGAACAAGAATCATGTTGACCCTTTCCACACCACGCGACGTGACTAGGACACCATTGATGGCAGTATTAAAAACACTGACCACTTGATCAACCGTGACAGCAAGCGTTCCACCTAGTGCTAGCGGATAGGCAGCGTAAGTGATTGGTACTGATGGATTGTTGAAAGCGCCATAAACATTTGCATTGGCATCGCCAAAATAAGCCAGCGAGTTTTCAAGCTCAGTGATTGCCATTTGAGCCGCGTTCGCTTCTAGCTGTTCAAGCGGTGTATTGGCTTGTGCGGCGGAACGAATCTCCTGAAAGTCGTAACCGTAGGAGTCACCTAAAGAGACTACTTTGTTAGAGACTTCTCTTGCCAGCACGTTTACACGCGGAAAGTCGGTACTCCAGTTGGTGACAATTTTGGCTTTGCCACGCCGATCTATAGCGCGGTAGGTAATGGTTTTGATGCCGTTTCCACCCTCAAACGAAACCGGAAAATGTACCCGTGCGCGTTGTTCGGCGTATTTCACCTGATACAGTTGGGGGACGATATACTCCAACTGACGGGCAAAGAACAAACCTTCGCCAGCGTCTAAGTGAGAAACACTTGCAGCCGCGATAGCGGTGCGTTGAATATTTTCTTTAGTGTCCAGTCGCAGCCCAAAACTAGCAACTGGCGGTCTATCAAGAATCGCTGCGGTCATTAAGGTTAACCTCCTAAATTAAAGTTGGACGAGGGCGGTTAACCCTGCGACTGCTTGATCACTGATGTAAGTGGCACCTGTTAGCGCGGTGCCGCTCCCGGTGGTTGTTAACTGCCCGGTGGAGTTAGAAACACCCGGCACCGTACCGGATGTGACTGCTGCTAAAACAGGCACCCAGATGCGAATGCCAGATCCCACAGGTGCATAAGGCACAGCTTCGTTTGGTAGCCAACCACCTTGAGCGGTATTGCTATAGGGATAAACAAATTCAGCCGCTTTTGCCTCGATCGCAATCCCTACAATCGTCAAATTGGAGGCTGTAGTGATGGGGGAGCAAGTGCCACCGGTTAACTGTGACTGGTTGACTTGTGCCTGCCCGTATTGCCCCAAAGCATAGCCGTAGTAAATGATGCCGTTGGCCGCATAGTTTGTTACAGCGGGAGAGGCTGTAATGGAGTTACCACTGCCTGAAGCTGTGCCCGCGATCGACGTAACCGGGTTGCTGTTGCTGGGAATGACAGTGGTGGTGATCACTCCGCCCGTTTGCGTCAGCGACAGAAAATCATTCAGCACATCGTCGTTGTTGACCAGACTCACTAAGTTATTGGCAACAATATTGAGGTCGTCGCCAGCCAGTGCGTTGTAAGTTTTGATGATATTCACCGCATTACCATTAGGTGCCGTACCGATCACTTGATAGGTATAAGCGCCAGCATTGGCACCTTTCACGACTGTCATCGTGCCAACGGTTTGTTTGGCAGCAACAGGAGCATTAATGAGCGTAAAACGGTTGCCTTTTTCAACTGCCCAAGAATCGTACAAACTACCTGGATAGCCTGCTTGTGGCAGTTGCGTATAGATAGACTGAACCATTAGTTATGCGCTCCTTGGGTAGTAATTTTTTCACGACCAACGCGATAGCTACGCACTTGGCCTTGAGTGCGGAAATCAAGCGCTGCTAGTCGAGGATCAGCGCTGTCCAGCCGTGCCAGTTCAGGAATACTGAGCGGTGTTGCATCTATCCTTGCTGCTGGTGTAGGCAAGGTTTGATACAAAAGGCCATTTAATTGGCTGCTACTGTCCTGGCGCTTAGGTGAAAACCGTTTCATGGCAGCATAGGCACCCGCGATCGCCTCTGCTGAGTCCAACTTGAACTCGGTGTCAAGGGTGCTAAGTGCAGCGCTCTGAATGGTCGCAGGAGTGCTCGTGGCATCTAATTTGAAGCCAGCAGGTAAGTATGGCTCAGCATCAGCATATGCCTCAAACATGCTGTCAAGACGAGCCTGCACTTCAGCCTCGATCGCCTCAGCGTCGGCGTGTTCAGTAGCCTCTTCAGCATCAGTGCGCCCAACGATCGCTTGCAAGACTGCGATTTCGCCATCTTTGGTTTCTATTTCAGCGGCGAGTGAGTCGAGACGATCGGCTAACTCTGCTATTGCAGAGTCCTTTTTTGCCATTTTCTTTTTTAGCCAGAGCGGCATTTTCTTGCCACTGGGCATATCATCATCGTCATCATTCATATCTTCGTCTTCGTCTTCGTCTTCGTCATACTCGTCATCGCTGTCATAGTATTGGCTTGACATAGTGCTATCCTCGTCATTGTTATCATCTAAAAAATTTTTAGAAGCTTCATTGCTTTGTTTTACTTGCAGTGAATATTCAATTGCGTCAGCCAATTCAGGCATTACGTCATAGGTTTTGATGCTGCCTGGAAGTGTAATGGTTGTCATGCTGGCATCCTGTAAGTTGAAGCTCGTTTACCTTTTCCAGACGCTGCTTTTGCTCTAAAAGCGCCGCCTTCATTTGGTAAACCTTGTGATTGAAGTCTTCTTTTTTCGGCTATACGCTTTTTCTGAGCTAGCTTTTTGCGTGATTTGTCAGAAGCCAAACTTTGTTCCATGCCTTCGTTTTTGAAATGCGATCTTATTTGCTCTCTGCTCTTCGCCTCTTCGGCAATTTCGCCCGTTGTATTTTGTGATTTGCCTCGCCGCATTCGCCTTGCCAGAGTCTTTGCTGCGAGATGATCAGCTTCTTCTTTTCTTAAACCTTCTGTATAGGGCGAAGAAACGCGAGAGTAGGCACTAGAAAGAACGTTTTCAGAAACCCTAGCAGCAAGGCTACCTTTTGCTGCCATCATGCTTTTATCAATTGCTTTGCCTGCTACTTTTTCGTAGTCTGGGTCAAAAGTTGATTTTTTCTGAGCTAATTTATTTAACTTTTGCCCTTCCCGTTTCGCATGAGTTTTGGGGTTGCAGTTTCGATTTTGTGGAATGTAATATCCGCCTGGACATTGCTTTCCTTTGCCTGTCGCCTTATCAAAGCGCCACAGTGTATCGTCACTATCAACGCGATATTCAGCATCGTCAGCATCAAAGACTAATTCCATTTCTGCTGCGTCAACATGGCAGCCACAATCATCTAAACCGAGTCGCTTAATTTCCATGTACAGTTCACGAGGCACCATAAACGGCGCTTTACCGTCGGGTGTTGCCAGTTCGATCTGGAACATTTGAGGCATGGGCGCATCCTTGCGAGTAGCTGTTAAAGGTTGTTCTGGTTCCACGCTGTCTACTTGCCACGCAATATCAGTCGTGTCAGCGGAGTCAAATTTGAAAGCTTTAATCTTTGCGCCAATCGCTCTGTTATTCACGCAGACTGCCATGTGGTCTTTGTCAATCGGCTCGTCTTGCATAGCATCAAAATGCTGTCCATGCCATTCGCCAGCATCATGTTTTACGGCTGTTTCGTAACCGACACTCACGCCGTCTTTACGCCCAAGGCGAATATCGTCTTGTGTCTCTGGATCGAAAACGTCAAAAGTAACTTGGACACGTCCGTCGTCAAAGACATGCACCTTGTTCTGAGTTCTACCTACTTGATACTTTTTCAATAGGTCAGCATCATTTCGCAGCAAGCAAGGTGGATGTTCATTTGTTACGGGTAAGTTTGCTAGTTGAGCAACTAAAGGTACACCATTGCTATCTGTTCGTCGCAGAAACTCACGCGATACCAACTCACGACGAGTAGATCCATCGGCATTACGATAGGTCAATATCCCCGGCGTGCGCGCGATCGCCGTGACCGTCATCACCCCGTCTTTCGAGTCGAAGTGATCGATTGTCGCTAATTGGTTGAACCGAATGGCGGTAGCCGAAGGCATAATAAGGGCATTAGGTCAATATCTTGTTTTACCCTTGCTAAGATTGAGCGACGCGGAAGTGTCCGAAAATACTACACCTGTTACGCCTCAGCAGCTTTTTGCTAGTAAATTTAGGCAGCAAGTTGAGCGATCGCCTTACAACATTAGTCAGCTTGCTGACATGATTGGGCTACCGCGATCGTCCGTTTACGCAATCATGAATGCGGGGCGCAAAGTCGATCCGCCAGAGTTGAGAGAGTGGTTAAAGGTGTTTGGTTGTGACTTTAAGGATTTAGTTGGCTAATGGCTGAAAGTAAATACACGCCAGAAGTTGAAGCAATTTTATTGGACACTATTAGACGAACTGGTAGTCTTAAGACCGCCTGGAAAGCTGCCAAGATTACAAAGTCAACTTATTATTTTTGGCTGCATACCGTTACCCCCCTAGTCCAGAAAGTACAGTTAGCATTGAACGATTATCGTTGCCATGTTGATCCTGAAATCATTGAACAGGCACTCAAGCAGCGAGATAGCTACCTTTATGGCAGAGCCAAACAGACCAACATCTACGAAATTGAAAAAACTGAGGCACTTACAGATAAGGATGGCGTAGAAACAGGCGATGCCAAAGTGACGATCGAGAAAAAAAAGGTCGTTAGCTCAGTGCCTACACCGCAATGGGTGATTGAAAGTGTCATTGGCAAACGACTACCTCTGTCAGACGCGTTGGCAACATTTGCAGCTTATGGGTACAAAGTGAAACCACTGCCCAACGGATTTTTGATTACTGACAGTTATGAAGGTGACGGTGATGAGCCTAGCGCTACTACCGAAGCATAGCGATCGCAGGCTTAAGTCAACCACGCAAAAGCTGATTGATGATAGCGTTACAGCATCGACGAAAGAATCGACTGTTGCAAGGCATTTAAGGGAAACGGCACAAAAGCTGATTGCGGTAGGGGCGTTCGTGTCTCTGTGGGCAATCTTTGCGCCCATGACCCAGATTCAGACCTCTGGTACGGTCAAACCGTTTGCACCATACGACTACCAGATTGACCTGATCCAATCAATCGAGCAAAGTCAGAACACAGTCATTTGCAAGTCACGGCAGATGGGTGTTTCAGAAACCATCTGCTGCTATTTGTTGATGCGAGCGCTCACAGAACCAGGGTTTAGTGCCGTAGTGTTCAGCAAGACTCAAGGTGATTCGTCTGAATTGGGCAGACGGATTCGAGACATGGCAATCTCTCTTGGTTCGCTTTGCCCAGTACTAACTAGCGAAAGTGCAACCAAACTTGCCTTTAAGGGTCTGGGACGCATTCATTTCCTACCTGTTACCGCCCGCGCTGCTCGTGGTATCCCATCTGTTTCGGTCATTCTCTTTGACGAAGCTGCGTTTATCGACGGTATTGACGGGGTATACCAGGCAGCCATGCCGACACTATCAATGTTGGGCGATCGCGGCAAGGTGATTTTTAACAGTACGCCGAACGGACGTACAGGGCTATTCTACCGTTTGATTATGGCTGGTGTCGGCGAAGCCAAACGCGTCAATGAAACCTTGACAGCTATTCGTCAGCCTGCCAACAACATTGTGCCGTTTCAGCGGGGGCAAAATCCTAATACCCGCTCGTGGGAGCACAAGAAATGGGCCAAAGTTTTCTTGCATTGGCGATCGCATCCGCTGTATGGTGCTGATCCTGAGTGGGCAGAAAAAACGCGCCTTGAACGCCAGTTAACTACACAAGCTTGGGATCAAGAATACGAGCTTCAGTTCAGCGAAGGGCAGAAGAATGTTTTCAACCTTGAGTTGATTGAGAAAGCTACGATTGGGCGCTTGCAAGCACCGCAGAAAGGACGACGTTATCTGGCAGGGATTGATCCCAACTTTGGCGGTGCCGACTTTTTCCGTTGTCAAGTATGGGATGTGACACGCACGCCATACTCATTGGCAGCAGAATATGGTGCCAGTCGCAAGACTAAAGATTACAGTATTTCTCAATCGCTTTTGCTGCTAGAACAATATAAACCGGGCGTGGTCAGTGTTGAAACCAACTCAGGCGGTACACTCATCCTAGAAGATCTGAGTCAGCTCAAAGCGGCCTGGAACTGGCAAGGTGTCTGCACCACTAATACATCCAAGTTGATCAACACCGATCGCCTCATTTTGCTTTTAGAGCGCGAACAGTTACAGTTCCCGGCAGACAGCGCGATTGCTCAAGAGATGCCGCATTTTATTGAAACTATCAAAGGGGCTTCGCGGTTGCGTCAAGCTGAATCAGGGATGCATGATGATGCGGTAATGGCGGCGGCGATCGCCTTTGCTAGTCTTGATCAAATGCCATCTAACGTTAATTGGATGAAGTCGCTCGTCTAGACTTGCAGGTTGCACCGTTTTGTGCCTTGCAAGGCATGATGTAAGCAGCGGCACTCCAGCAAAGCGCAATGTCTTCTGAAACTCCAACGTTCGATATCCGTTTAGATTCCCTGTTGCAAGTCTTCAGCGGTTTGCAGAATCCCTACACAGGCATGGGGAACCCGTATGTCGATCCAACGCAGCATACCTACATTCAACCTGGTCTGAGTCGTCTTTCAAGGCAAGAGCAATCAGCGCTAGTCCGTCAGTCAGGGCTGCTCAAAAAGCTGACTACAAACTTGCCCAAAGCTGCCACTTGGCGGTGGGGTAGACCGACACTGGCAAACGGTGACGCTAAGCTGCTCCAGTCGATCGCCGATGCTGTCAACAATATTCCAGTTGTCACACCCTTGCAACGGCTTGGCAGAACCAAAAAGGGGTATCAGATCGCGGGTGAGCTTGCTCTACAAACTGGCAATAGTGGTTTAGTGCTCGATGTTGATGATGGCCGCAAACTGGATGAGCCGCTAGATCGCGAACACATCAAGCGCATCAATAAAATGGCGCTGCTCTCACGTCATGCGCTTAGACCAGACATTTCCACACTGAGTAGTGGGTTGCCGGAGCACTACATTGTGTTGAATACTTACAACATGAAAGGTTATGCCAACGGGCAACGCATTCACAGGAGTCGTGTGCATTGGTTTCGGGGTGTGCCGATTCTTGACGACTACGACCTCATTGCCAATAATGGCTGCGATGATTCGATTCTTGAATTGGTGCGTGATGCGTGGTTCATGTATCAACCTGCTGTACAAGCGGCGGGGCGTATGCTCACCGATTTTGATGTGCCTGTCCGTAAGGTGAAAGACCTGGCGCAGAACTTAGCAGATCGCGGTGACGAGTACAAAGCCGAACTGCTGACTCGCTTGCAGGTTGATCAGATCAGTCGTAGCAATTACCGGACTCAGGTGATTGATATGGATAACGAGGCGTTGGACAACTGGACGCGGCAAGTGACAGGTATGAGTGACTTGCATGATCGCGTCAAGGAAAATCTTTTGGCGAGCATTGACCTGCCACCCGCGATCGCCTTTGGGGAGTTTGCCAGTGGCTTAAACTCGACCGGGCAATCGACCACTGAGAACCAACTGTGGAACGAGACAACAACGCAGTTCCAGGTTGATAAATATGACGACAGCATTCAAGACTTGCAGCAGTTAGTCTGCCTTTGCAAGTCAGGACCCACAAATGGAGACTTGCCTGATGGTTTGGGGTGGGAATGGTTACCTCCTTATCCACCGTCGCCAGCGGAACAGGCTGACTTAGAACTAAAGCGGGCACAGTTGATTCAGGATTTAAATGGTGTTGACCCACGCTTTGGCAAGGTGGCGATCGCGGCTACCTATGGACAGAAAGAGTACAGCAGTGCCATCACCCTGCCCAAGCCATACGCTGAGGCATTGCAACGTGACATCAAGGAAGAAGCCAAACCACAACCAACTGAGCCAGACGTAAGTGCTTTACAAGGTGGCGATCAGCCTGCGGACGGAGCGACTGCGGATGAAGATCAGGCACTGGGGCAAGATGAACAGGCGCAGCAAGACCAGTCGATCGCGGACGATATTTTGAGCGATCGCGCTCTTCTCGACTCTGCTGACTCATTTCATTTGGATGATGCCACTCCTGTCAAACGCATTATCGATTGGCAGGGCTTGAAACTAGGGCTGCAATATCAGCCCTTCGATATCCGGCATGGGAAGGTGTTGCCTGTGGCATACGGGCATATTCAAAAGACTCGCGGTGCGGATGGCATGGCGTGTGATTGCTATGTCGGCACCGACCTGGAAAGCAATCGGGTCTTTGAAGTCACTCAACTCATTGATGGGCAATTTGATGAGCACAAATACATGCTGGGCTTTGACAGCCTGGATACTGCTCGCGAGACGTTCCTCAAGGTGATGCCTGCCGATATGTTCGGTGGCATTAAGGCGATAAGTTTAGCTGACTTAGAGCGGTACAGGCTTGATGCTGTTGACTCACCAATCGACACCGCCTATGCCAAATACCACGGCGCTGTGAACATGAGTGCCAGTGAGTTTCTGGCATGGTCTAAAACACGTTGGAGCAAACTGGCAAGTGTCGATCGCGCACCTATCCAACGCAACCTGAGACTGTTGCAGAAGCCTAAAGCACAGTGGACGCAGGCAGATGCCACACAAGCGCTCAGAACGGTGTCGTTTATTGCTCGCATGCGTGGTGCAGGTAAGGGTGAGCCTGTTAGTGCCGACGCGCCCGTGTGGATGACTAAACGCCTAATTAGCCTCAGAAATTGGGCTTACGACCCCCGCAAATTTGCTAAACAAGATTCTGATGTGCGTCTGGATGCCACTCGTCAGGAGCTTTTAGCCAAAGCCAAAGCCAAGAATGAAGGGCTGGAGAAAGGCAAGAAGTTTAACACCTTTGGCAAGTCTAATGTTGCGATCGCAGAGTTCGTTGGTGAAGGCGCTGCCACTCCTGCTACCCCAAAGACTGCTACTAAAGCTAAGGGTGGGACTAAAGGCGGCAAATATCAGACCAGCAAGACATCCTCTGCTATTGCTACCGCGATCGCCAAAAAGACCGGGGCTGACCCTGAGTCTATTGAGAAAGACCTGCGCGGCAAGATTCAGAAGGCGATCGACAAGACGCGCCGTGAAGCCAAAAAAGCAGGCAAGGAACCGACTGCCAAAGAGCTACGAGCAGCAGCACGGGCTGTGGTGAAGGTGGAGGCGAGGAGCGCGATCGCTGCTGCTAGAGGTGAGGATAAGCCCGCTGTAACTTCAGCCAAGGCTGAGAAAGCATCTGCCAAGGCTAAGACCGAAAAAGCTGAGAAGAAGACGCGATCTGTTAAGCCTAAAACACCCGCGACTGTGGCTGAAAAACCAACGGCAGAGAAGAAACCGAAGCGGCAGGCAAAAGCAAAAACGAAAGCAAAAGCCACAGAAGAACCAAAAAACAGAACTGCTGACTTAGCTCTAACTAAAAAAGATTTGGTTAATTTTGAAGAGCTTAAACAATTAGGCACAATCGGCGAAAATAAACACAGTATTTTTGAGGACGATCGAGGTCAGAAGTATGTTGCAAAAGTTGCCAGCGCTATGACTGGTTATATTCCTTATGACAACACATCAGAGATGATTGCACAAAAGGTAATGCAAGCAGCCGGAATTAATACAGCAAAGATCAAAATAGAAGATCCAGAAATAGCAGACAAGGACGATCGCTACCCTAGAATATTGAGCCAATTTGTGTCGGGAGTGTCGCTGGGGGAGGTTCAGAAATTTACACAACCCGATAGTCTTATGCTTTCTAGCAAGGATGCGCTTAAAAATGCTATCAGCCATCCAGATTTAGCCAGGATACACGCTTTTGATGTTTTTTCGTTTAATGGCGATCGTCATGATGGAAATATTTTTTACGATCAGAAAACAGATTCCTATCACGCTATTGATAATGAAGGTGCTTTCTACAAGTCTCCTTACTCGCCCTATCGAGATTACGAACGTGAGGCTATTGAAAAAAGTTTTGATTCTGTTTTGTCAAACAAAAAGTTGACACATAGTGAGAAAGAAAATTTACACCTTTTTGTAGAAACACTGCGCGGGCTTGCTGATATGAATAAAGCCGAATTTGCCAAGAGTGCTATAGCATCACAAGACAAACTTATACCTTCTTCGGATGAAAAACAGAGACAAGAGTTTACTCCAGAAAGGCAGAATTCTATTAGAGACAGCTTCGGGTACGCTAAAGAATTGCTAGAAAAGCTAGTAAAGGCAGGCTTTTAATGACTAAATTTATTTACTTGCTTGACGACAAAAAAATTGGCAGTATTGAAGTTGTTAAGAATACAATCATAAACAAGACAGGCAATATTCGACACCCACAACCAAAGCTATCAAATTCAGACTGTTATGAAGAATTTTTGAAAAGGGTTGTTAACAGTACAGGTAATATTCAGTCTTTGTTTCAATCCAAAACGGGACTTGTAGAGAAAAAATCTAATCTATAGAAAACGAAACCCCTGCTATTCGGCAGGGGTTTCGCCTTTCAGAAAGCAATACAACTATTGAGCGGGCGTAGCAGGTACAACTGGTGGCGCTACGGGGTCAGGCTCGACCACAGGTGCTACAGGTGCGGGCGTAGCAGTTGCAGGAGCATCACCACCAATCTGCTGACTCAATTGAGCGATTTCAGCCGTCAACTGAGCATCTTCTTGGGCTTTGGCATCAGCCGCCGCTTGCAACTCAGCCGCCTTAGCATTGGCAGCATCGATCGCCTCTTCATCAGCCTTATCATCTGCCAGTGCTTCAGCCAACTGCTTCTGCACGTCAGCTAGTTGCTGTGATTGGTCAGTAGACTGGTTGAGCTTGTCGATTAGCTCTAGCACTTTGGGCTTGAATGCCTCGAAATCAGAGAGAGTGGACATAATTCTATCTTCCATTTTTGAGAGAGCAGTGACGATTAATGGCAGCAAACGCACCTTGGACAAGATTTCTGCCAGGTCTTCAGGGATTTGCGCGATCGTCTTTAAGAGAGTATCGAGGTTCATCAGTCTGTCCAGGATGGACAGTTCCATTTTGCCCTAGAACAAGCGATCGCGTTGATCTTTTTACCGCTTTGTGCATCTTGCTTGGTGTTGAGTGGCGAAATGCTAGAATAAGTAAAAGCCCCGCGCTCTTTCTGGGGAGTCAGAGCCGGGGGATGACAACCTAGTTGGAGGCTGCAATGCCAAGTATACATGATTTGCGTCCTGGTCAAAAATATGGACGATTAAAGGCTGTAAGGCTTGTTGAGAAGTGCAAACATCCTGTAAGCGGATGGATTTACAAGCATTTATGGCTGTTCAAATGCGATTGCGGCAAAGAAAAGATTACTAACGCGCAGATAGTAATCACTGGCAAGGGCATATCTTGCGGATGTTACAAATCAGAGCTTTGTCGGACAATTAATAAGCCTCCTGTAACAAGGCATAACTTAAGTCATGGCGCAACAGTTGGCGGAAAAACTCCAGAATATAGAATATGGGGTCAGATGATCCGTCGATGCGATAGCCCTAAAGACACAAGGTTTGAGGACTACGGCGGTAGAGGAATAAAAGTTTGCGATCGCTGGCGTAAGTTTGAGAACTTCATTGCTGACATGGGTTTAAAACCATCTTCAGAGCATTCTATCGATCGTAGAGATAATGATGGCGACTACTGCCCTGAGAATTGCTACTGGGCAACAAAAAAGCAGCAAGCCAGAAATACTAGAAGAAATCGGTTTATAGAATTTAACGGCGAACGACTGACTTTGGCAGAGTGGGCCGAAAGACTGGGTATAGCAGGTTCTGTAATTGCTAACCGCATTGACAAATTTGGATGGACTGTAGAGAAAGCGCTGACAACCCGTAACGGAGCAAAGCGGATACTTTCTTATAACGGAAAAATGCTCTCAATTGCTGCTTGGGCAAGAGATACAGGGCTAACAAGTGGCACCATTGGGGCGAGATTAAAAATGGGGTGGAGTATAGAAGCTACGCTAACAAGACCATGCCGTTTTGCCGAGAAAACAGAATCTTTACTTTGAGACACGGTTATGATATGGGCAGTTATCGGTTTAAGCTATGTCTACAACCTTTGCCCGTGTCAATAGCCTCGTCGAAGCCAGGCTGGATGATGACTGCGGTAAGGGATGGGAAGGGCTAAAGGGGCATTGCGTTCGGTCTAAAGTCGCTCATGCAGCAGAACACGTCTCGGAATCAGCATTATCCTGGGGCGTTGGCAAGACAGTAGGAGGCGCGATCGCGCAAGTGGCAGCTTCGCACGGTTTCCCCCCTGGCGCGGCTCATCTGATTAGTGAAACCGCAGTTCAAGCGATCGCTGCTACTCTCATCCATGCCCGCAAGCCAGAGAATCGTAACCCTACAGAACTTGCTGCCAAATTTATTACTGAAGCGGCAGCAGGGGCGATCGGCAAAAGTTCGCATTCAGGGGCGCATTCGGCGTTGGAACATATAGAAGGATCAGCACATGCCAAAGCCCTTGGAGCCATCATTGCCGGAAAAGCAGGCGGCATCAGTACAGCCGTTGCAGTCTCAGACCTTGCCCACAGATACGCCGAACGACTCACCAAACAAGGCAAAGCCCTTCATGCACTGGTTACTGCTAGGGTGCCTGTCAGCCGCGCTGATGCTGATGCTGGAACTACTGACCGACTAACTCAGCAGGAACGATCGACGCTCTTTGACCTAACGATGGCAGGCTGGGCGATCGCGCGTCACCTCAAAACTCAACCCAAACAAGATGCTCAGATGCCAACTATTGAAGCCCACCAAAAAGCGATCGCTAAGTATGCTGACCTTGACTATGACATGAGTGGGGCAATCGAGCGGTTACGGGAGGACGCTGAAAAGTGCGGACGGGGTTGGGAGGGTAATAGACCTGGGTGCGTGAGAGCAAAGAAAGGAGGTGCTAAAACCGCGTCTTCCTCAACCAGTCAGCCAGTGAATCAAGCTACGCCAAAAGCGAAAGTTGAAGCCGCAATCGAGCAAAAGCGGACAGAGTTAAAAAAACAGGGCAAGAAGGCAACTGTAGAGGAACTAAAAAAAGCTGGAGAATCGGCACTGAAACCTGAAGTAAAAAAGAAACAAAGCAAAGCAACGGCAACAAAACCAACTGAGCAAAATCCGCAACAAACAAACGACTTAGCGATTTTAAGAAAGAACTACAAAGAAGAAGATGCCCGTACTTTAGGCAATATTGGCAAAGGGTTTAGCGATGTTGGTAACCTCATCAGTCTTTACGCAGACGAAGTAAAGACCAAAGGTAAAAACGATCCTGTTATCACAGCAGCATTTGATAGAGGTGAACGTAATTTTAACCCTGCTTTGGTCATCGAAACTGGGAAAGATCAGTACCAAGCGATCGGTGGCATCAGCGAAAAAATTACCGCTTCTGCTAATGCTTCCAAAGGAGGCAGAGCTTACAGCGTGATTGTATCGAATAACCCTGAGCAGATTGCACTTGCCAAAATGATGCAAGTGCCTGACAAGGTGGATGCTGCCCATGTTAAGCCAATGCAAAACCAGCTATCTAGAAAAGAGGGTGGGTCTGGCTTTAGCGACAATGGCAACTATCAGCACCTCTATACCGATGAAATTGCTACGGATCCTACTGCCAACAAAAAGCATAAAGGCACTCAAGGGCAGGTGGATGCTGCCGCCAGGAAGTTACTGGAAACAAACGGGCGGAACTGGGTACCGATTCTTGTGCATGAAAACGCAGATGGTTCTTACAAGGTTGTTGGAAATCACTTTGCTCATGAAGTAGTCAGACGGGCTGGCATTGATCGCGCTTGGGCTGTACAGGTAAGCAGCGACAAGGATGAACGCGCTGATGCACTTGATCAATTGCATGCAGATGCTAAATGGGAACCCTGCGGCAAAGGCTATGCTCCTCCTGGAAGTTGCAAGGCAGGCAGACCCACTGGCGCTGTTTCCAGTCGTCATATTCTTGAGCCGCACGCAGACCCTTTCTCTACATCGGGGCAAAAAGAGCAACAGGGCAGAACAAGCCGTATTGATCAATTAGTGAGCAAATTAGAGTCAGGGCGTTTCAAGCCTCAAGCCAATGATCCGAATGGACACGGCAAGCAAGGAACCTTGACAGCGCTAAAAGATGCCAAGAACCCACGCATCGGTTTGTTTACCAGCCATAACAAAGACGGGTACATTACAGGGGCGATGTCTTACAAAGAAGGTAAGTCACTGATCTCAGTGCAGAATTTTGGGGCTGATGGCTCAACTAAAGGATCTGGCAGCGAGATGTTTAATCAACTATTACACCATGCTGCAAAGCTTGGTAAGGGTATTGAAGCGTCATCAGTTGATAGTGCTAAAGGCTTCTATGCCAAAATGGGCATGACTGACCAAGGTTATGGTCAATTCTCGATGTCTAAACAGGAAGTGGCAACAGCGATTGCTAAATTAAGCAGAAAAGACGCTTTAGACGATCGCCTTACTTTGGCTCAACTCATTGGTGAAGAACTGCAAGCACCAGGGCTGTACGGGGCACCCATCCGCATTCGCAAGTTTAATGTCCAGGGCAAGACGGTGACGGGTGAATTTGTCGGCACCCAAGATGGCAGGTCTTACGCGTTTACTTATGCCAACGGAAATGTCACTTATCAGCCTGCTGTAGCTAAGCTCGACAGTGAGAGTGCGAATCAGTTTACTGTGCGGTGGGATAGCCACACAGAGGCGCTAGAGGCTAAGGTGTCAAACCCGGTACGCCTGGACGCTACTGGCAAGCGTTTGAAATGTGGTAGTGCCACCTACCAATGCGGGGGCATTTGTCAGGGTGTGCATCGAAATTGCCACAAAAATGAGAAGGCAGCAGTTGATCACGGTAGGATCAACAAAATCAACGCATTGATTGAGCATCTAAGCCAAGGGGGCGAGCACCCCTCGAAAGGATTGGATAAGCCTGATGCTGCTAAGTTGCAGGGTGTGGCAGCGCAGATTCAGCAGACGCGAGACTTGAAAGCGGCGAATACGATCGCAAAACGGACGGGCGATCGAATGGTGAAGAACACGCCAACAGAGGTTGCTCCTAAGAAGCCAGCCAGCATGACTGTAGGCGCGATCGTGCCTGGTACTACCAAAGCGCCAATCGTCATTCCACAAGCAGAAGCAGCACGTTTAGCGGTGATGGGGCATATGAAGATACCTGTGCCGACAAAAGCAATTATGCCTGAAGTTTTGCCACCTGAAACCTCACAATCAGGACGCGGTAAACGTCTTGCTGGTCTAGTGAATCAGTTGCAGCAAAACCATGAGGCTGACATCAAAAATGCGGCTCAAATTCATGCTGTAGCACACGCTGCACTGCACCAACTTGACCCTACGCATACAGTGCAATTGTCTGAGCCAGCAGCCAGTACTTTCCAGAGACCAACGGGTACACCCAGACAACGAATTGAGAAATTATTGAACAACCTGCAAGAGAACGAGACCGCCAGTAACCGCAATGCGGCAATGACTTATGCGGTGGCGCAAACAACAGTGAACCAACTAGCGGCTAGAGGAAAGCAGGGGCAGCCATCGAAAGAGATTGAGGGGAGGGAGAGACAGGCGATCGGGTTGCCGTCAACGGTGCCTAAAGAATTTACTGAGACAGCAGAACAACTGAAACGACAGGCAAGCAAATCATACTATGGCTCTGTAAGAAATGTGAATGGTGAACATAGAGATCCTTACGGTGTGCCGTTGTTTGTGCCAGCCAGTTCAAGCGGTACAGTTGGCGGATTTGCTCCAAACGGACACACACCTACATTTCTTTCTGAAGTGACAAAAGAGGCTGCTGCCGACTATCGACGCAAAAAGCAAAAAGGGCTTAACCAAGAAGCTTTGAGAGATCTTTCTTGGAAGGTGCAAAAAATGGAAAATGCTGATTGGCAAAACGCTAAGCAGCATGGAGTGCATACGGTACTTCTCGATCCCGACAAGAATCCATCGATAGCCAAAAAAAGGACTGCAAAAGGCATTCATTCCGCACCCCTTGCACCTAAAGCCCGATCGCGCACTGCTGCTGACTTTGGTGACAAGGGCAAGTACAAACATGTGAGCCTGGACTCGCTGTCACACGAGGTTGTACAAGCAGCCCGATCTCGTCTCGTAGCGCAATACCCCTATCTAGCCACAAAAATGGATAGCGACTGTGGCTGCCAGGAGTGTAGTGCCAAGAAGAGGCGCAAGAAGAAAGAGTTGCCAGACGCGCCTGATCAATTGAAAGTGGCGTTAAAAGTATGAACATCAACCTGTTCAAAGCTTCAGCCGATCGCCTTTTCACCAATCTCGGACTCAACAACACCCAGATTCGGTTTGGCGATAGCAAGATACTCACCCCTAATCCATTGGTTACGCCGATGGGTATCCAACCAGATGCCCCCGTTAGCAGTGAACTGACCATTCAGGGGCAGGGCTACGAAACTTATCAAGTCAGTATTCCTGACGACACGCTAATCGCTGTTTTTGGCAATATGACTAACGCGATCGCGGCAATGGCATCTAACAACATTTGGTATGTCGATCGGGGTGACACAATGGGTTGGCGACGGTGCCGCACCTGGGGGACACCTGCGTTTAATACGATCGGGAAATACCAGGTGACGTTGAAAGAAATGGGAGCCAATGATTATGGTGTTTGACATCACCACTGAAGTCATAGGTCTAGAGCAGACGCTAAGCGCGATCGCACTCCTCGTATCCCCAGAGTGGCTGACCAACACGTTAAAGGCGAACAAGCAGGTATTCAGCGACCTTGAACGTCAGCATTACAATAAGGTCAGCGCCACCACCCGTTACGCCAATCCTAAACGTGCAGGCGAAGGTAATTGGGGCATTGATACAGAGGCGCTGTTCAGAGAGTTAACTGAGAATATCATTGTTGAGGATGCTTCATTGAGTATCGGGTCTGATCTGCCCTATGCCGCGATCGTGGATGAGCTATTGGGACACAAACAGGCGATCGGGCAAGCTCAAGAATCCAGCTTGCTGCCATCTGATGATGAGTTTTACGCTTTGTTGGAGCCGTTACTGCTAGGCGAAGCTGAAGCAATTTGGAGTGGGAAATGATTAAAGAAATCAAAAGACCAATCGATGCAAAATACGGGCAATCCTGTCTTGTAGACTTAATTAAACATCAGAACTATTTAACGTATTGCTACGCCTCAAAAACGATTCAAGACTATTGGTGTAGATCAGAATATGTTGTCTATCCAATCAATAAGGCAATGCAGCAGCCTGTGCCGATCGTCACCAGCAACATTAACCCAGGTGACTTTTTTAATTTAGGCAAAACGCCAACCCCTCAAATTGGAATTGTCTACCGTAAATTAACCATTATTCAGTCTGGGCTGAATCAAGAGCAATGGAAGCCGTCACCAAATAAACCAGGGGGAGACTACTTAAAATATGAAATCGGTGGCGACATTGGCGGTTTTTTCTATACTCAGCCGCACAATGAGTTAGCTTCTGGTTTTTTCGTTTGGCTACCTTTGCCCTGTCAATTGATCGCAGCAGACTTGTTAGATGAAGCGCAGGCATTACAGACTATATTACTAGAGATCGCTCACGAGCAATGATCATACCCATCACTGCCCACACTAGCCCTTTTACACCAGCACTCACCAGCGTCAGCCCTGAAGGATTGCTAACTTACCTTGATGCGCGGATTGGGCTAACCTTTGAGGGACTTGAGGTGAAAAACTACGGCTTCACTGGGAAGGCATTAGACCTGAACCGTTTGGCGGCGGGGCACCGTATCACCAGCCGCAAGTCGTCAGGCTATGCACCAAGAGTAGAAACAGCCACGATCGATGTCGGTCGTATTTTCCCTTGCCAGCCGCCGCAGCAAGGCATCGCCGATACCACCGCTGATGATTTTTATGACCTGCTCAAGGGCGCGATCGTCGAGTGGGTGAATTGCAAGGGCGGCCCATTCGGCATTGCTAATCAGTTAGATTTTGAAGTCAACGGGGTACAAGGTATCGGAGCAGTGCCAAATTTGGCGGCAGGGGACATGCGATCGCGCTGGCATATCGTAATGCTGACGTTTGAGCTTAGTTTGTACGCGCGTTGATGGGCGGTATTATCCTCGTGTTCCAGCGATCGGAATTCTGAGAATTGTTAATTCAGCGGGCAAGCGCCTGATGCTCAAAACATGCGAAAAATATTCTATAGATGGTGAGTAAGCAGGGTTTGACGTAACTTCGTAATGCCCGTCAAATATAGACAGGTCTAAGAAAGTGTAATGCCCGTCAAATGTAGACAAGCCTAAGAAAGGGTCACTGAATTCAATATTTGCAGAAATAAACGTTTTTGTGGCAATAGCCGCAGGTACATACCTGCTCATATCCATCGTCTCTACAAATTCTCGTTCTACTTCATAATGAGTAACTTTGTGGCACGACCAAGCGCTATCCGTAATGCCAAAAGTTTGATAACGACAACGTCTGTAATTGGAGTCAAAAGTAATACCAATCGTGAACGGCAATAACCTATTCGGTTTATCAAAATAAACACGTTCATAGCGATGAATGTCGAGCCATCCATCCTCAGGCTGTGTGCACACCCATCGATCGCGTGATGATACCGCTAAAAGCTTTGATTCATCTTTTTTATAATCACGGCAACTTTCCGCATGCTCAATTGAAGCAAGTGAATGAAACGCATTGCAGACGGAACCTGATCGATCATTGTAGTAGTAAACGCATGAATTACAAGTTCTCATTTTCTTTTATCTGTGTTGCTGTCCTGCTTATTTGCCGTACTACCCATCCTAGAAATGCAACGATCAGAATGCAGCCTGCAAATGACTCGAAATCACGATGCGCGATCGACCTGATGCCGTAACAGGCAAATAGTAACTCCGCTAATACTAACGGCATTTGAAGCAGAGACGATGCCGTTTCTGTACTGTCACTCATCCCTTTACCCTCACTTCACCGCCTAGCTTTTCCAAGAACAATAAAAACCGATCGGCGCTCATCTTGCGTTTGCCGTTCACGTAAAGGCTGATGTGATGCTGTTTCACCCCAAGAAAGACCGCTGCCTGCCCTTGGGTCATTTGGTGTGCGCGAATGAGCCGATCGAGTATTTCAGACGAACTTGTCATACCGTAAGCGGTATATATCATCATCATTGTACTCTGTCAAGGGCTTAATGGAGGCGTAGCGCTACAACTACTTTTCACCCTATGGCTGATTTTACACAAACGATGGGTGCGCGTCCTTCTGTCACGCAGATAGTGAGTGCCAGTGATGCCATCACTACTAACTTTGCGATCGACGCCCCGAATAAGCAATGGATTCTCTCGCAAACAGTCAACAATGGCACCGTTGAAAAGCTCACTCGACGCTTACTGATCAAAGAAGGCTTTAACGGCAGTTTGAAGACAACTACGATTACAGAGTATCTGTTTGCCGGTGGTGCCACTTATGTAAGCAGTGCCAGCCCTGCCAATAGTACCGCTATTAACGCTACCAGCCCAAATATTTATACGCTCAGTCCGTTCAACTATGATGCCGTACTGACAGCAGCGGGCGTTGCCTCAACTTAACTTTGGTACAAAAAGAAACCGCCCAACAGACACGCCGGAACGGTTTCTTTTTGGGGTTCCAAACCCTCTGTTTTAGTTTACTCGAAAGCACACAGAGGTATACCTGTCAATGGCTAAGGAAATTTTTCAGGCATTTAAGGGTGTTGTTGATTGTGTTGTAGCTGATGCAACGACAGGTGAGTTGTTGGTCATCCCGCCACCGTCCACCGCTGCTTATGATACAGGCATCGAGCTTGCCAACATTGAGACAGTGGATTGCGCGGGCACTCGTAACGTGGCTTTGCGTTATCCCACCAAAGAAGAGCCAAAACTAAACCTCAACTTTGGTTCTAAAACGATGGATATTTTGGGTATGAAGTTTGCCCGTAAGTTTGAGCTTGGCAGCCGCTCGACCTTTGTAGCAAAATCTGCTTACCTTGTTCCACCCAACGGGTTAGTCGCAGCCTCTACCAGTGGTACGTTTGGCACGGGTGTCTTAGCAAATGCGATTACTGAGGCATCGTGGTTTGACCCCACCGTTGATAAATCGTTGTTCAACCTGGTGCAAGACACTGATTACAACGCCTTCGATCCGTCTGGCGCGGGGAATGAGCTTAAGTTTGCGATCGGTCAGAATAACGCTCAGAAGTGGGGCAGTGGACTATGGGGCAAGTACGTCTCCTATAAGGTGCCGATTGCGCTCAGCAATATCTATGTGAAGTCATCCACACCATTCATTTCGCTGTCAGTGCTGCTCAACATCATTTTGACCAATGGCAAGCTGACGCAATGGATTTTTGATGCTTCACCCGATTCAACTGGTTCTATCCCCATTACTGAGCCAGGTCAAGAGTTAGCCTTCTTCCTTTCGTCTGCTCCTGATGTGTTGTTTCTGAACCAACTCAACCCCTGCTGATGCCGTTTGGTCAACCCTGTGTGCTGCGCTATCAAACAGGCGCAATTGCGGTTATTTACCCGGTACCGCGATCGCGCCTTACTTTGATGCAATTGCTCCTCAATGAATTGGTGCAAGCGTGGGTGGAGTTAGGGCAGATGACTGAGTTGCTCGCAGAAGACCCAAAGGGGTGGGGCTTGGTAGAGGCGATCGCAGCCATCATTCCCGCTGAAAACGCTTTGCCATTACAAGTGGAAGCGTTGAAAACCGACATCAACCTGCTTGAACGCTTGTTTTTTGGGCAAGTGGTTGCAGAGGTGCTAGAGCCTTCGTTGTTAGTTGCGTTGCACACCTTCACACCACAACCCAAGGCAGAACGGGTCAAAAGCCCAGACGACCCGATCACAGTTGATGATCTGCCGTTTCCATCGTCAGGCGACTACGACTATGACACGATTGCCAACTTAGCCAATGGGTTCGGGTGGGAGATGGGTTTATGGCTGTATGAACACTTCCCGATCGAAGGGCTTGACAAGTTCCTTTACACTCATAGCGAACTTCAGAAAGACCCTGAACAACGGGTAATGGAAAGCCTAAAACGCAGTTATGACGGTTGGAAGCAAGAGAACGCTGAAGAGTACGAACGCCGTACCTATCAGGTGAAGTGGTGGGACAAAACCGAACGTCAAAAGTTAATCCAACAACATGCAATCGCACAGGAGTTAGAACCAGATGCCGTCGATTGAACTGAAGTTGCGCGATCGCACCTACACCATCAACACGCCCGTTAACCTCTCTGAGATCAAGATGGTGCCTTTAGCAACGGTGTTAGGTACGGACAAACATGGTAGACCAATTCAACCGGGTACACCCTTAGGCAATGACTACGCCGAACTGGTCTTACAGCGTCTTAGCGACCCGTCTAACCACTATCGTCTTGCCTACAGCCTTAAAGCGTTGATACCAGAACTCGACCCACTGCTGTGCGACTATCGGTTGATCCTCTTGCCCAATGGATCGAAGCAGGAGGACGTGACGTTCAACTTGACCGTTGAGGAAATCTTGCAGGTTTTTAGCCAGTTGCAGCAAGTGACGACCACACCCAAGGCTGGCAAACCCAAACCTGTGCAAAGCGGACAGCGACGGTAGTTCTTTAGGCGATTGACTAGCTTAAGTTATTGTTTTCAATTTCTCTAATTAATAATTCGCCAGGCTGGCAATCTAAAGCCGCACAGACTTTCTCCCATACGTCACCGCCAGGTACATACAACGGGTCGTCTACCAGACGATACGCTGTAACACGCGCTAATCCGGTTTTTTGCCAAAACCTATAACGCGTCATTTCTCTTTCCTGAAGAGCCTTTGCAACAAGATTTTTCACGACCATCTCAAAATAGTACCACTATCATGCTACAGCACTAAATTAAACACGTCTACGATACTGCTATGGCATAATAATGCTATACTGTTAATAGTTAATTGCGAGGTTTTCAATGGTCAAAAACGGTATTGTTGCGACAGCGGTTGGCCCTGAAGTTACGAATGGGGCGCTTGAAGTATTGGAGCTTTGTCAGCCATATATTGCTACTGTCAAGCTTGAAGGCGTGGCTGATATTCTATTTCATCGCTGGAATTGTGAAGAGGTAGAGGCAAAAGCGAATGCAGCGAAAGGGTCTAAAACCAAAAAATCAGACAATATCGAAAGTTATGTTTATCGAGATGATGAAGGTATATTGTGCATCCCTGGCGAATATTTCAGGATGGCTGTAATTAATGCCGCTAAATTCAGGCAAGACCCACGATCTCCGCGAAAATCGGCTATGGATTTATACAAGGCTGGGATTGTTGCGTTGACTCCACTTGCGCCTTTGGGTGTAAGTGCATGGGACTACGAACACAAGTGCCGTGTAACTGTGCAAAGGGCTGGTATAACAAGAACAAGACCAGCGCTTAAAGCCGGCTGGAAGTGCGAGATTAGTTTTTTGGTAAATGTCCCTGAGTACATTCGACCTGTAGACTTCATGGATGTTCTGACAATGGCTGGGAAGCTTATTGGCGTTGCTGATTTTCGCCCTACTTACGGTCGGTTTGTTGTAACCAGTTTTCAAGTTGGATTAGACTGATAACTTGAGGTTTGGCAAGGTTCGGTACGGTTTGCCAGGGTCAAATCCGGTTTGACGAGATCTGGTTGGGTCGGGTTTGCTGAGTTAAGACTTGGCATGATAACTAATTCTCCATAACTTTGACTTTCTTTGCTATACTTTGAGGTATGGAGCAAAGGTACAAGCTTACTAAAGCGGCAAAGATGCTAGGCGTAAACCCATGGACACTCAGACGGTGGGTGTATGCAGGGAAAGCGCCTAGCCTTAAATCTGAATCAGGGCATGTTTTTATTCCTGGATATTGGCTGGCAGAGCAGCTAGGTGAAGCCCCTGCCAGTAGCGGGGTTAAATGCGCCCTATATGCCAGAGAGTCGTCATCTGAAAATAAAGCGGCAATGGACTCGCAGGTAGACGGCTTAACCCGGTACGCCATCGCCAAGGGATACCAAATCATTTCGACAACGAAAGAGTTTGCCTCTGGGATGAATGACGATCGCAAAAAGCTCCACAAACTATTGAAAGACCAAAACTTTGACGTACTCCTGATTGAAAATAAAGACCGCTTAACCCGCTTTGGATTCCGTTGGTTTGAGTCTCTTTGCCCATTCAAAATCGAAGTGGTGAACCTTTCAGATAATTGCACCCATGATTTGATGGAAGATTTGGTAGCTGTGATTACGAGCTTTGCAGCAAGGTTGTATGGGCAACGCAGAGGACGTAAAAAGACTGAGGCTGCAATCAAAGCGATTGAGGAGACGGAGTGATGGCAGCGCGGCGTGACAAAGGAATGATGTCTCGGTCGTATCGGGTTTATCTGAATGACCTGAATCAAGGAAAGCAAGAGGTTTTGAAAGCCTTCCTGCATCGCTGCCATGACATCATGCAGTACTTCGTTGACCTGTATTGGCGGCGGCAAGACTTTCGCGGCAAGCTGGCTGATTTGTCTACCGCTCACCGTGCTGTGAAGCGGTTCGGGGCGACGACTCGATTGAGTCAGGCTTTGGCAAAACAGGGCGGTGAAGTCGTTGCCAGTCAGCGTAAGAGGATTAAGAAGCGTAAGCCCAATTTGCAGCGCCAAGTCGTGACATTGTTCTATCACTTCGTTAGCGTTGAGCCATTTCGAGGGAATGGCTTTAATTGGGCAGTTCGCTTCACTGGCTCTGGCGCTCCCAAAGGGTTGACCGTTCCGATTCCATCGACTAAGCCGCTGAATGAGAAGCTGGCGGATGGTTGGAACTTGCGGCAAACAATTCGACTGGGGATGAGGAAAGGCAGACTTTTTATCGACCTTCTGCTGGAGAAAAAACGACCTACACCCAAGACTGAAGGACGGGTAGTGGGGATGGACTCTAACTATAAAAATGGATTGGTATTCTCGGATGGGCAGAACGTAGGCACCGAGTTGTACCATCTGATTCAAGGCTTTGCAAAGCGCCAAAAACACACCAGAGCAGAGATTAAATCCTGGCTGGGTCAGGCGATTAAGCAAATAGATTTCTCTCAGATCAAAGTGCTTGTCATTGAAGATTTGAAGAAAGTTAAATCTGGCAAACGAGGGACGTTCTCTCGCAGGTTTAACAGGCGGTTGTCTCATTGGCTGTATGCCTATGCTGCAAGTTTGTTGCAGCGCCATTGTGAAGTTAAGGGGATTGAGGTTCAACGCAAAGACCCCTGGAAGACTTCGCAGCGCTGCTACGCTTGTGGCAAGTGGGACAGGCGAAACCGTAGAGGCGATAGATTCTTGTGCGTGAATTGCAATCATGCTGACCATGCTGATTTTAATGCTTCCAAGAATCTTGAATATCTAGGGTTGGCGGGAATCTATGGTTTCCGTTTACTTCCAAGTTCAAGATGCCAAAGTTTTGAATAACCATGGACTATAAAAAGCCATACTGATATTTGTGGCATGGCGATATCAGGTAGGACGAGGTTTGTTGGGTTTGGTATGACCTGGCAAGTTGTGGTGCGTAGTGGTCAGGCGGGGTGCGCTGAGGTGCGGTTTATTATGGCAGTAAAAGTTATGCCCTCTAGAGCAATCTAGAGGGCATAATTGAGAAGATTCTAATTTCCCTCGTCTATTGTAGTCTTGACAGGGAATTCGAGCTTGGCAAGCTCAAGAACTTTAGATCTTATTTTGCAAATATCGACTCAAGGAATTGAATCCTTGAGTCAAATTCAAACGCAGATTAACGCGATCGCCACTACCCCGTTCACGTTTGGCGGCGCGATCGACTCCATTCGCCAGCTTGCTCAAGAGTTTCAGAAACTGAACCAGACGACAGAACAGAATCGAGCAGCGAAGGAAGGGGCGAAAGTTGCGGCTGAGACTGCCAAGGCTGCGCAGCAATTAGCTAAAGCCACTGCCGAACAAGAGAAAACTAGTCAACAGGCAGCAAGAACCGAAACTGAACGACTGAAAACACAGAAAGAAGCGATCCAGGTTGACCAGCAAGCGGTGAAGCTGGAAACGGAAAAGGCAAGGGCGATCCAGGCAACAGCCAATGCAGCAGCAGCGCAGTCACGAGCGCAAGCAGCAGCGTTAAGAACACAGTCACTTGAAGAAAAGACAAAACCTGTGGAGGGGTTGTTCAGTAGTCTTGGCGATCTGGCTAATTTAGCTAAAACACCGATCGCAGGGGTGGCTTTTGCTTTTAACGAGGCCACCAATGCCGCCCAACGACTAGCACAAACTGGCGGACAAGCGTTTAACTTGCTAATTGGTCAAAACGTCAGACTCAGAGAGCAGACATTGGGTTTGTCAGCTCTGCTAGCGAACGTACAGCAAGTGTCGATCGGTGGCGAGAATGTCACCGATCCGGTGAAAGCAATCCAAACCGTCCTACCAGAAGTACAACGCCAAATTGATCAAATCCGCCTTGATTCACTACAGCTTAGCGGCATCACGTCTTCCGAACTGGTGGAGTCGTTTAAGCTAGTTGCGCAGCAGGCAAACGCCTTGGGTATCAACCTGGAGCAAGCCGAAAAAGTCACCATCAAACTCAATGCCTCTGCTACCACGCTAGGTTTACCACTGGGGCAGGCACAGACATACATCGCGCAGATTGCGAACCTACAAATCGATCCGACCTTTAACACACTGGCGAAAACGCTGGAATTGAATAACGAAAAGGCGCGATCGCTCATTGCTCAAGGCAGGTTGTACGAGTACATTGACCAACGCACAAAGGCGCTAGTAGCAGGGCAGGAATTAGCGGCTAGAGGCTTCGCCGGACTAACTTCAAACGTGCAAGAGGTCTTTGAGGTCGTCACGCAGAAAGCGGGGGCACCGATCCTAGATGCTATCCTTGAACCACTGAATCGAATTCTCATCAGCCTCCAGAAAGCTCAGCCAGAACTTGAAAAGCTGCTGACCAGTGTCGCTGATTTCGCAGTTGGCATCTCTGAAAAAGTGCAAACCGCAGGCAGTATCCTGGTTAAAGCTTTACAACCACTAGGAGAAGCACTGGGCAGTGTTTTGAAGGCTGGCGGCGAATCGCTAGGCGGTATCCTCAATAGCCTCGCTGATGCTTTTGTTGCCACAGCTACCGCGATCGCGCCTTTGCTGTCGATCGTGGGCGAACTCGCCAAAGTCTTTGCCAGTTTTGCTAGTACGGATATTGGGCGATTATTACTACAAATCGGGCTGTTAGCCGCGATCGTTGCGCCTTTGGTACCAACAATTTTAGCGGTCGTTGCGGTTGTGAGTAGCGCTGTCGGCGCGATTACAGCCGTTTCTACAGCGCTACCACTCCTGATCGGGCTATTGACACCCACAGCCGCAGGTCTAGGGGCCGTGGCGCTCAGTGCAGCTTTAGCAGCAGCACCTTTGGTCGCCCTAGCCGCTGCGTTAGCGTTGATTGTGACAGGGTTTGAAGCAGTCAAGTTGGCAGCGGTGAATGACGCGATCGAAACACTGAGCGAATCTACCAATAGGCTAGCTGATGAATCACTGAACTACGCTCAGCGCCTGAAGTCACTCAATGACATTGAGAAGAATGGCGGCAAGCTTACCGAAGAACAAATTGCACTAAAAAAACAATTATTAAGCTTGACCGCTGGTACTAAACAGTCGATCGAACAACAAATTGCTGATTTGAAAGCGCTGCAACCAGCAAACCAGGAACAAGCAAATGCCCTCAAAGTACAAATTGCCTTACTAGAGCAACGCGCTAAACTGCTCAGCGGTCAGGCTAATGTTGGACTGGGTAATCGTGCGCTACAGGATTTAGGTAAAACCAAAGATCTGATCGACCAAAGTTTGAAGGGTGCCCAGACTGATCTTTTGAATCCTGCGAAAGCTGAAGATGCGGCAAAACGGGTACAAGAATTTACACAAACAGCGTTAGACGCAGGCCGAATTACCAGAAGTGAAGCCGCCAAAAATCTGGAAGCGTTGCAAAACAACCAGGGACTAGAACTGAAGACTAGGTTGTCGGCACAGAAAGCGTTGACAGACCTTTTGCAGAAAGGCGCTGACGAAGAAGTAGCCACACTTAAAACTAAAGAGAAGACGATTGAGTCCGACCTTAAAGCGGGGCGCTTGAGCCAAATCGAAGGCGAACGCCAACTAACTGTCGCTAAAGCTGAGGAGCTTGATAAACAACTGGCCTTGAATGCTGAAGGTATTAAGCGTGAACTTGAGCTAACTGGCGGACGCAGTTCACCACGTTTGGTAGCACTGCGACGCGAAGAAGCTGAATTACAAGGGCAGAGAAGCGCGATCTCTGAGGATGGTAACCGCAAACGCGCCCAGGCCGAACAGACCGCTGCTGATAATGAACTCAAAATTTTAGAAGGTAAGCGCGTCAGCGGCAAGCTGAGTGAGGAAGCATTTGCCAATGAATCACTGGCAATCACCAAACGCCGTCTTGCGTTGGAGCAGCAAGAACTTGAACGACAACGCGGTCTGCTTAAGCCAGGTGATAAAGCGGGACAGCAAGCGATCGACGCGCAAGAGGCGGCACTTAATAGCAAGCGTGAAGCAGCGGAAGAGCAGTTTCAGTCCCGAAAGCTAGCGATCGTCGAACGCGCCCAGAAAAAAGCTGAAGATGCTGCCAAACTGTCTGAAATCAGTCGCAATACTGAGATTGATCAGCTTATTGCTGCTCGTCAAATTCGTGAGTCAGAAGCAGGGTTATTGCGGGTACAAACCAGTCGGCAGACGATCGCCAAAGAGCTGGAACTGGAGAAAGAAAAGACAGCAGCTTTGGAGAAGCTCCCCAAAGTTTCTGACCCGGTTAAAGAAGAAGAGAGGCAGCAGAAGATCAGGGCAAGCCGGATTAGAACGGCTGAATTGGCTGATAGCTTAGTCAAAAATGAAATTGAACAGCAGGAAGCCCTTTTCAGAGTCGTTAGTGAAAGGCTCGATCGACAAGCACAAGCTGCTAAGAATGCAGCAGAAGGGCAGGTACAACCACTTCAAGCACAGCTACAGCTACAGGATGCGCTCAGTAAGTCGTTAGAGAATCAGAACAAGCTACTAGAGGCTCGTAAGGGATTACAAAATGCGCTGACTGGGTTCGCTGAAAGCTCCTTAGCGCTGCTACAAAAGTCAGGTGCTAGTGAGAAAGATCAACAAACAGCCACTCTCTTAATTGCTGCTCAGAAATTCGCGGCACTGCAACGCCAGCAACAGCTAGAGCAACAAACGTTAAACATTCAGCTAAGGCAAAATGCCGCTGCGTTGGAACGCGAAAAAATTCAGAACAGAATTAGTCAGATTCAAAACCAGGCTGATCAAGCACAGGCTGCTGCTGACCTTGCTAAAGCGAAAGCTGATCCTAATGCTAGGCTCAATCCTGAAGCGATTCGAGCCGCTGAATTAAACCTGCAGGCCAAGCAAGCCGCTGGACTAGGGCTGCAATTACAAGGTGCTGAACTAAACGATCGCGGACGCGTGGAAGCTCAAACCGCTGCCGCCCAACAGCAGGCTCTACAGATCACCCAACGCACTCAAACCCAGCAAGCACGCTCGGCATTAATTGAGGCACTACCTGATGACGGGGCCAAGCAGGAAGCTCGGTTTCGTTTACAGCAAGAAGTCTTAAGTGGCTCAGGGTTTGGCGTGACATCGCTGGGAGATATTAACACCGATCGTATCCGCCAAGCTGCCATCACAGGGCAAGGCAATTTAGGTTTACCGGGTATTCTCAACCCACTAGCCGCGCCATCAGCTTTTGTATCGTCGCCACAGGTGCTGGCGTTGCAACAGCAGTTGTCAGGGTTGATCAAAGGGCAGACCGCGATCGCGCCCATCACTAGCAACAACAACAGCCCACAGTTACAGTCAACCTTGGATAAGTTGAATGCAACGATCGAGGCTGGGCAAGCACGCCCGATTCAAGCAACGGTCAATAACACGATCGCGGGGCCTGATGCTTCTCAAGTGGTTGACCTTGCTACTAAACGCATGACTGACAATCTGATCGGCGTACTAGGGAGAGTTAATTAATGGTGCAAATTAACCAAATTGTCATTCCTTGTCCGCCCTCAATCGTCACTGCTTACGGCTCCTTCGGCTCACTCCCCGGTGCCTGCGACCTGTTTGACAGTGTTAACAATTGGTTGCAGTTATCCGTGCAGCCAAACTCTTACAAAAAGTTGAGCGAGGGTAAAATCGAGGTAAAAGATGGTTTTACCTCGCCCTTTGCCCTCTCACCAACGCGACGGATAGGCTTTGAAGTGACGATCGCGGATGGTCGCGTTGAAATTGAGGACATTCTCAATACGCTGATGAACACAGCGATCGCTGACCCGACAACAATCCAAGCAATTACCGTATTAGATTACGTGCGACCGGAGACGAGCGATCGGTATGCAACGGGGTACACAGTCAGACAAGGCATCTTTACTGAGATTGCAGTTGAGGCAGGGACGCTGATGTTTGCCAATAGTGGTTTCACTGGGCGGCGATTGAGTACGGGCGGGTTGCGGGTCACATTCCAGGAGTTTACGCGACGGATCCAGTACTGATGGTGCAGACGATCGCCGCTTCCTCTCTACCCTCCACACCCTACCCCGATCGCGGTGGGGCTTCTTTGGGGCGCATCAATACAGGCACAGCGTTCAGTGGTGCGAAGTTAGCGACGATCGATTACACCGCTGGTAATGCCATTCTTGCTACCTCTGGAAGTTTGCCTGTGACGCCCACCGCTGGAGTGGTGACGGTGACACTACCAGCGGGCACGACACCCACTACGATCGTTGCTCCTGGTGCAGCACCTTACACCCCTGCTGTCGATGCGACCAACCCACAGTCAGGCGAGTATGTGCAAGCGGGGAATAGCGTCACCATTACGCTTAGGAGCGGCGAGAACCCGGGACATATCACCTACTTTGGGTTGGCAGGTAGTTATCCTCTCACACGCATCCCTACGGCTTATGTACCCCCGCCTTACCCTGATCTGTATGGGCAACTAAATGCGATCGGTGAAGCGGTTGTCACTTACAAGCGCAGTTTTGAAGGACATCCATCAGCTACAATCGCCTACTATGCGCTGATCCGCGACAAAGAAGCAATTATCAACACCTTCAGGAATCGCACACCCGCGCTGTTCTACCAAATGGGGTTAGAGGTCAATGCCCCTAAATTCAAAGAGTTAAGCCTGAGCCTGTACCCGGAAGGGCGGATGGTTGTAACCATTCCGTTTACAGGCAAATACCAGTATTTGATGGCGCAGCCGATCAAGCAGCGACCTCCCAATGTGACAAGTAGGCTGGCTCAATATGTACCGCTCACTGATATTGTCAGTCGTGCTGGGCTAACACTGACCGGAACAAGTGCCCAATTTTTCATCCCTGCCAATGCACCGCATAACGCTACAACAACGCTGGCAGGAGCCTTGCAGGAGTACATCAGAATCGATAATGGCTTTCAATTCCTCAGCAGCCCCAACACAGTTGAGGTGCGTACCTTTGGGCAGACGACGCAACATTACCTGAGCGAAGCCGATATTTTGAATGAACCAGAAACATCGCTGCCAGGAAAAGAACTCATCTACCAGGGACGGCAACTGGTCAAGGTTTACAAGAATACCGTACTGAACTTTGACTTTAGCCAGATTCAGCAAGGGCAGGGCAGACACACTTACTACGATCCGGTGCAAAACCCCAGCATCCCGCCACCGGAAATCAAAGAATTACGCGAGAGTGGCTTAGCGTTTGACAACGGTGGCATCACGAAAGAGCAATCATTTATCACCGCTATCAGTAATACGGAGCTTGCCCGCACCAAAGTGAAATGGGGTTTTGCCTTTGCGTTGAGCGATGTGTACGCGATCGCTAGTGTATCTGGTCAGGGCACACAAGCAATTTATAACAGCGCCATTAACCCCGCTGCTTTCTGGATACCGATCGAGTCCACGACGACGACCTTTACCTACAACCAATACGGGTATCTGACAGGTATTACCGAAACAGGCACGCGCACCTGTCGCTTAAAGCAGGAGCAGAACGGAGAGACGCTTGAACTGGCTAAGTCTCGGCTTACGGCCTCTGGTGCCGTCGCCGATGCGCTGACGGCTCAGATTGCGGCTTACAAATTTAATATCATCGCTCCTACGGAGAAGAACACCACCTATGAGTTGGCCCGCATGGACACCCTTTTTTCGGACACCCCGATCGATGTCGAAGTCCCCAGCTACTTTTGCTTGACTGAAACAACGACAGAGCGCAGTGAAACCACAGCACCCGATCCAGCTTCGACAACCTCTAAGCCATTGCCGCCTATTACCACTGGTAAAATTTTCTTTCAGCAGAAGACGGTCAATATCACCAGTACAATCCAGGGTAAAGAAGCCTTTGATTTGACCACCACAACGCAAAACAGTGAGGGTACTGGTTATAAGCAGGGGGCGAAGCAATCCATCACTGAGAAAAAGCTGGGCAAGCCTTCACCACATACCTGGGCGGACACGGCAACTGAATTATTCACCTTTAACCTTGGCAACACGAGTGATACTTTAGCCAGTCAAAAGATCAAGTACCTGCTCAACGTTCAAGGTTCAGATTATGGCGACTTGGGCGATACCTTCTCGCAGTATGGCAGCTACGCTAACCTAAAACCACAGCAGGGCAGTGAATCGTACCCTACGCCTGTGTTGCAAAGAGGTGTGAGGGCAGCAGAATGTGATCTGGCGATCGTCAACTCTCAGGGGAGTGAAGTGGTGAATCTAACCGTGCGCCGCAACCTTGCCTACCAGGAAGGCGATATGCTGTGGCGTAAAGGGCAGTTGTTTGTGATCTTTGACATCAGTTGGAGCGAAAAGCTTAGTCCTGGGCGCGTGGATTGTGAGGGGATGCAACTCACTCTGGGTCGCTATCTACGGATACCTGTTTCCGTACTAAAAGTACCGTTGCAGGTTTAGGTAACATCAAAAAAGGCGAAAACGTTATCGTCTAAACCGTTCTTCACAAGTATTTCGGAAGCGGTCAAACCGACGAATTTGCAGTTACCACTACCAAGAAAAGAAAGACTTGGCAATCTACCCACCGTCCTAAAGTCTGAATCCTCGATCGGTGGTACTTCGATTGTGACCTCATCTCTTATACCCATGCCGCGTAGGATGCGATTGTTGTAAGCAAGCCAAGAAAAGCGCTCACCAGAAACTAATAATCCATTTGTTTGAGCGATCTGACGCAAGGAATTAAAGTCATCACTGCTGAAGATGGTAAACGTAGCCATTAAGTCGAGAAGGAACAGACCTTTACCGACCGCTTCTGCAATGCTTGCTACTGTTTTTATTTGAATATTTTTAGCCGCAAGGGCGCTGGACACAGCAGGCACACCCAAAAGGTTTTGTACTCGATTAAAACCAGTAGCACTGGCACTTAAACCGTAAATTGTGTTTGTGTTAAACAGCCTGATGATCTCGTACAAAACATCTGTACTTAGCTGCGGATCTAGCCATTGAGTGTCTGTCCAGAAAACAAAGCCAGGGTTCTTTACGGGTGCCCCGATCGGTCGATACCGACTGTACTCTAACGTGCGTGAAAGTAATGTCCTGGGCACTGACGCACAAAAAACCCTGTCTCCAATCACGGTCACGCGCTCAGAGTTGACTACGGTGGCACAGGTCAGTCGTTGCGAAATCGGCGATCCTTCCACTTCAACCCAAACTTGCTCACCAGGCATCCCGCCGCGCGCTGTGAGCAACCTTCCCTGCTTGATCGGCGAGAGCGGAGTCAGGGCTTTGGGGAGGTCGTCTTCTAGTGGCATGGTTCCTTTATGGCATATCGCCGCTCAAACACCAGCGAGAAAAGGTAACAGCAAGCGAGGACAGGGATGGTTTCAAAAGCGATCGCTTGCCAACCTCTTACCTCCACCAGTGACAACAGAAAGTTAACTTGTTTCAACAAAGGATAGTGAATGAGATAGAGGCTGTAGCTCCATGCCGCTAACCATTTAAATAATTTAAAATCAAGCCATCTATTTGAATTTTTAGAAATCAGCCATCCCATCAATGCCCCAACGCTTAATCCGAATGCAAGATCAATGGGCAGAAGGTGTGGTTTGAATAGTTCTAAAGCCCCGGTTTGGGTGTAGGGGAAGCAGTAGAGCAGTGACGCTAGACAGGTAAAACCAAGCAGTGAAACAAGATGCCAGCACTTGCTATTAGACTGAGAAATTGCGATGCCAACAGCAAAAATTATCACGTACCAAGGGCAAGCATAATCAAGCGGTATCTGTAAAAGGTTTTGAGAGATCGCGGCAACACTGGCACAAAAAGTGGAGCATACTAAAAGTCCCAATATGTTCCACCGCCGCCACGCAGCTACCAGCAGTGGAAAGAACATGTATATTTTAAATTCAACACAGACACTCCAGAAAGTAATGCTGAACTGCTTTGCCAAGTTGGGGTAGACATCCCCAAGCAGTAACAGATTGGCTAACATACCATTTATTGTAATCGGTATAAAAAAGCCCAGCAGTGAGGCTTTGGTTGCAGTGATTAGACCAATCACCGCGATCGCCCCATAGTAAGGCGGCATGATGCGCTGACAGCGATGTTTGAACCATTGCCGATAAAAAATCGGTTTGTTCTGTCTCAGCGGTAGCCCCAAGCAAAGCCCGCTTAGCACAATAAACGTGGTAACACCCAGATGTCCGTAGAGCAACGCATCAGTCAGTTGACCCGTCGCACCTTCACCAAACTGCAAAATGTAGGCATGATGGGCAAGAATATAAAGTGCTGACAAAGCTCGAACTGCGTCCAGGAAAGAATACCGCAAATCAAATGCCCCAATATGCGCGTAGTGCTGTTGTGTTATTACTCACAACAGTTGAGGTATGCTCCGCACGATCAATCACTAACTCTGCGATCGCGCCTGCTAACCCTTCGTCATCACTATTGTTTAGTCCGATACGAGCACCCGTTGTTGATGTGGCTCCATAGTCCAGCCCATAAGAGTCGGAAACTGTAGATTTCAGGCTTCCATTGACATAGAAATCCACCTGTCCAGCGCTTTGTCTCACAACAACACAGTAAACATAGAAAGTATTGTCAGCACCTTGATAATGAGTCGACTCAACTACGTCTCTGAAGTTTGAATCAACATAGGTAAACTTCAATGCGTTGCTGAGTGCGCTGTTGCCTTTACCAAAGACGTAGTTCGCCCCTACACCATGCGGCCCTTTCTCAATGATGGTGTTGTGCTGACTGTCTGCAAAATTGTCATAGCGTGCAACCCCGTAATAGGTCATGCCCGCACTAATTTGCATTGAGCTTGAGTTGGCAATGTCTAGATAAGTGGAGCGATCAAACACGATCGCGGGTTTGCTGTCCGCCACAGCCGTAGCGTTCCATACAGGACGAACACCACTACTACTTTGTGTTGCGGTATTGCTATTGCCTGAAATGTCCAGAATTTGAGTTACTACACCACTCGCTAAAGTGACGTAATCAGTTTTGGCAACAAGACGCAGAGCAAGGTTTGTTGTTGCTAGAGCAGCAATCATGCCTGTAACTGCGCTTTCTACAGCGATCGGCGATCGCATCCTGTTGGGCACGCCGTCCATTGGCAAGCGATAAAACGGCATCAGGTTTCCACCTGGTAACAAATTGTAAGCTCAGCACTGGAGGCAGTTGTGTAACCGCCTCTCAATTCGTCGTTCGACTCAAGAAACAGGTCGAATATTTCCAGATTTGCATTAGCGTTAATGGCCTTGGCGTTCCAGAGACGTGCCAGTACGCTACCAGAGTTGTCGTTGAGTGAAAGCGTAAGCGAACCCGCAGTTGTACCGCAACTCGCAATAATATGAGTCACCCGGATTGTTTCAGCACTTCCAGCCGTCAAGAGAGCGGTCGTGAGGGTTGTTGTAAGTACAACTGTCTTGACTTTATTGGTGACTGGCATAGCTTATCCGTAAAAAAGATTCCACTTGTATAAATCTGCTTTTGTCAGCGTAAATGTCAGTGCAGGCGTAGTTGTCGGAGTCGCTTCTGTGGTTGTAAAAAAGGGATAGAGATCACCTGCGCTAAAATTCGTGACAGTCCCAGCCCCCGTGCCATCTTGCCCTTTAACGCCCCCCGGTGAGATCGCAGAGCCAGAGGCGATCGTGCTACTGGTTGAAGCATTGCCTGTGTAGCCAAGATTGGTCAGCACAACATGGGTCGCGTCTGTGATAGACGCGACAGAGTAATAGCCCCCCGTGGCAACGACCAGAACCTCTCCATTTACCATCCAGGCAGTTGAGCCAACCGCCACTGGAACAGTACTGCCGCTTGCAGGCTGAGTGAAACTGGCAGTAGTAGCGGTATAGGCATTCACCCCATTGGTACCGTTTGTCCCATTTGTTCCATTAGCGCCATTCGTACCTGCTGCACCCGTTGCCCCTGCCAGCACCAGTCCCACCGTCACATTAGACGCATTCACCAGCGACCCGTTACCAAACAAGTAAGTAACGGTCAGAGATCTGTCTGTGCCGTTGTCCACTTGGCTAACATACGTGTACCAGTGGTAAACACTCTTATCGGCATCACTAGCAAGTTGCAACAAGCTGTTAGCAGTGAGAGCATTGAGAAAATTGACAGTACTCGCTGCGAGACGATCGCTCTCTGACACTCTGATCGTTGTGGCACTACCAGGTGTTGCGTTGTTGAGCAATAACCCACCACTGGCAGGGGCACCCGTTATCGCATTGCTGAAGCTGTAACCAATCCCATTAATTGACCCCGTTGCACCCGTCAACCCTGGCTGACCACCGGGCACAACTAACCCACCGCTGGCTACTGTGCCGCCCGTCGCTGCATAGGCACTGCCATTGTCGATCGCTCTGAGCAATGTGAGCGCGCTTGCAGTCTTGCTTTGCAGCGTGTAACCACCCCCACCCGCGACAAAGACAGGTTGCCCCACACCAAAGAAATCCGTCACGCCAGGATAAGCAATAACCGTGCCACCGACTGCTGGTTGCACAAAACTTGCCGCGAGCGTGGTGTAACCTTTTGCCCCACCGATCGCCGTTGCTAAATCAGTCAGAATCTCAGGGACACAGCCATCACTGACTTTGTGGCTAAGCGCTGTCGCCTGCATATTCCCGGTAGGGAAGTGTGGCACTACCGCATATTGATAGCTGCCCGCTGCCAGACTGCCGCCCGTCCCGGCACTGCCCGATGCTGAAGGTGCGTTGAACAAGCAGAAAGCAGGATCAGCGTTTGTTGGCAGAGTGCCTACTGTAGAGCCAGAGTTAGCGCTAACAACAATGTTCTGCGTACCGCCGCCCGGTGTTACTGTGATCAACACTGATTGCTCAGTGATCACCCCGCCCACCTTCAGGTAGACCTTGAGCCGGGGCACATTGTAAGGGGCTGTGGTGCCTGCGATCTCATCCGGGTAATTTGCCCGAATGCTTGTCGGATATGTCAACGCAATATTAAGCGTGCCGGACGTACCGACACTGATTGCGCTGCTGAACGCTGCCCCCGTCGCCGTAGCGTCTGCTGTTCCTGGGGAGGTGCTGACTTTGGTTCGTAGCGCTTCAGTGGGTAGTAGCGTGTCTGACGGTTGACGAACAATAATTTGACCGTTGCTGGTACCCGCGATCGCTACCTTTTGCCCTGCGGTGTCTGCCACAGAAAGTGAAGCCGATCGTGTCCCTGCCCGTCTGGCAATATACCCCTGGAAAACGCCCAGACCAGGTTGAGAGACGATCGAGTTGGCCGCAGGTAGCACCCGCAGGTAACCATCATTCGGCAAGTCAGAGTATCGCAGAACGGTATCCCCGATCGCTTCTGCTAGGGCTGAATACTCACCCACGTCACCCACAGCATCCAGATAAAGCGTGATATCTTCACCATTGATAAACTGGCTAACTTTGTTTGCTTGAGCATTGAAGCGCACCGTGAACAGCGCAAAATAGCCGCGCGGCACTGCTTGCGGAAAGGTCAGGTTAGTTGAGGCATAGCTACTCAGTGTTGAGTTGCCCTGGGCGTTCTGCTGAGCATTGGCAGCGCCCGCAAAGAGCGTTACGGTTTTGTTGACTCCCACATTTGGATCGGAAGTGTCCAGCGTCCCGGTGGACTTACGCGCCAAACCCAGATAAGTGACATCGATCGCGCCACTAAATGCTGCTGATAAATTGACCCCGTTAGCAAGCACGATCATGCCAATTGGCGAAAGCGCCTCAACACTGTTTCCACCATCCTCAGTCAGCCCGTTTTCAATGGCTATTCTCAGTGGTGTGCTGGCACCTGCTACTGGGTTGTAAGCAGGTAACAACAGAGCATCGCTGCCTACCGCCTGCAAAGGATAGTCGCATCCTCCAGGGTTGTCCGTGCTGATACCAATGTATGTCGTAAAACCGTTGGGCGCATCGATCCAGGGGTAAGAGCTAACCCAGTACCCGTTAGGAGAAGCCGCGATCGCGCCACTCGTCGCATTTGGCTCGTATTTGTAATAGCCTGCTGCTACTCCCCCGGTCGGTGCCGTAATTTGTCGCACCATTCCCTGAAGCAAATCACTACCCGTTGGCAGAGAAGCTTGAGTGGCGATCGCTTGAGCCAGGGCAATCTGAGCAGGGGTGGACAAGTAGAACGTCTGTGGCAGCGTCACTTGTGTTATCTGATCAGACTGAAGCAAACTGAATGACCCCAACTTGACCATTTGGGTGACATCATTCGTTGTCGCTGCACTAATCACAACGGCATGGGCTGACCCCGCTTCGACTGCTGAAATAGCAGAAGACGCGATCGTCACGGCAATGCGTTGCCCTGCGGTATAGCTGACACTAACGGGTGTAGTAGGTAAGTTTAAGCCAGCGCGCGATCGCAGTTGGGCACAGAAATACAAAGTGCCGCTACCAGTGAGGGAACCACCGGAAACGGCACTGAAGGTGATGTTAGAGGCTTGCGATCGAAGGGTGGCGTAAACAGCAGTCATAGAAGCGTTGACAAACTACTCTCATTATGCCTTGGCTAACCGATTGTGCCTGAACTTCTACTCACCGATGAGTCCAACACAGGCACCGTGAACTGTTGCCGTCCCTGCAAAGACGCGGCAAGAAATGTCCCGTTTTGTCGCGCATCGGAGGCAATTGTCTCTACCTGTACAGTGACGCGATCGCGGTAGTCTTGCAGCGCCTTCAGTAATGCGTCATCTGCTGTATTAGCCATTACTAAACGCCTCTTTGCTAAAATCGATTTCCATATACAAATATTGACCTATATAACTCAGCGATGCCGCCAGCGCGTCCGCATCGCTCAGCGAAAAGATCGCACTAGGCTCTGGGTCGTCAGCCAGCGGGTCATCAAAAAGTATTGGTCATGGTGCAAAAAGGTTAAAGCGGCTCACTGCTCAGGGGAGCATCAATGAGCGCTGATTCGTACTGGGTAATGGTCGCTGCGTCCGCGCCTTCGTAACAGGCTTTATGTGCCCGGTAGAAATAGGAGCGAGAATCACCATCCCGCATGAGGCTGATGGTCTTGACCGGGCGCGCTAGCGGATTACCACAAAGCAGACACTTCCCGCCCGCCATGCCCGGATCATAAGTCGGAGCGTCCTGGTTGGGGCGGTCAAAGTAGCCAAAATAGAGCGAAGCCGCGTCAACAAGCATGGCGATCAATTGGTGCTTACAGCCCGATTGTGTCTTCGTGGCTCAAAATTGTCAAGCTTGCAGCCATACCTGGCGGACGGCGCTCCGCAGTTGTGCTGCCAGTGCCGGGGCTAGACCGTAGCTCCCCATGCCGCTGCCGATGCGGGCGCGAGGGTCAGCAGAGCGGTTGGCGACCAGGGCTTGCGCTTCCGTTAGCTCACCCAGCGACACGGCATACCAGCTAACGGATCGCTCAGCGCTAAATTAATCAGCACAGGTGGTGGTATTGCCAGCGGCGGCGTGGTGCCCAGCGTGACCGTCAGCAAAGGTGGCAATTACGGCGATGCGAAACCAAGTTGAGCAACTATATTGAGCTAATACAGAAGTTCTATATTGAGTTCTATTGTCTGGGACGATCGAAGTCACTCTTTCCCCTCGTGTAAATGCCGCGACGGGTTTTTCATGGCTTAATAGAGTCGTCCTGTACTAATGGAATCAGTACAATGCTTGCAAGACTTAAAGAATTGATTGATGGGATCGTGAGTCGCTTGAAAGCCGCGATCGCATCCCTAGCAGAGTACCAGGAGGAAAACGTAGCGCTGAAGGCAGAGAACGCTGATCTCAAACAAAAGCCAGCCGATACAGCAGCGCTACCTGCTGAGACTGAAGAACGCATTCAAGCCCTGTTGCAAGAGGCGGCAACAGCCAAGGCAGAAGCCGAGACCGCCAAGGCTGATTTAGCAGTGGTGAAGCAGCAAGATGTGGAAGAGGAGGGGCAAATTCAGGAGTTGATCACCTACCTGGAAGCAGCGACTCCGTCCGCATGACGTATTTTGGAAACAGATTGAAGCATGAATGATGCTGGGGAGATCGGGTACTCGATCGCCCCCTTTTGTTGACAGTAGGGCAAAATATGGGTGTACTACTCCCTTCTTGAAAGTCATGCGTCAACCGACTCTCGATGTGATTACAACTATTTCTGGCGTGGGTGCTTCCGTTTCTGGTACGCTAGCCGGCTTTGGTGTAGCGCCACACATGACGATCCCGATCGCGGGTGTTTTGGGCAGCGTCTTTTCCTGGTTTACTCAGAAGCCTCCAACGGCTCCAACTTACCGACCACCTCAAGGTAATTACGCGCCTTACGAGCCGCCACAGGGAGGGCAATAGCATGCCTTTGAACGAACCGAATGCGGCTTTAGCGCACGATCGCCTTACCCTTCTAGAACAGCAACTAGCAGCACTGGCAGGGATGCACGACCACTTAGAAGGGCGAGTAGAAGCACTTGAGACGGTTGTGGCTCACCTTCAGGCGTATCTGCCCCAAGCTGAACAACTCAGGCTGTCTGCTGAAGCCGTGGATCAAGCTGACATCAGTGACGCAGATGCGATCGCGGCCATGATGGGTGCTGCCACAATTGCCGCTCAGGGTGACAAGGCTTTGCCTGACAACATGATCAGTAAGGATGTTTAATTGGAGGAACAACATTGGTAGCCATTGTTGACAAATATTTCGTCTATGACCACCTGCCACAGCACTTGCAAGATGTAAGCAGACCGATCGCTGATTTAGCCAGATTAATGGATACAACATTGCCTGATGGCGCTGAAAAATCAGCAGGGATGCGGAAGTTGCTTGAAGCAAAAGATTGTTTTATCCAGGCAAAACTCGATTGAGTAAATTACCGCTATGAGATGAGCCGCCGTTTGTTTTAATTTACAGGAGTTTAACAATGCAAGCTATTAATGAGCAGCAGTCTCAAGAAATTTGTAAGCATGTTTTTTGTTACAACCCATACCAGTATTGGCGTAAGCCTCTTCTGCGTTTGACGTATCCTATATGGAAACCGCTCTTTAACCACATCTTGTGGGAGCTTTATCATCGTGAAGTCATAGATAGTTCTCGACTGCACATCGCAACATCGCTAACTGACAGAACCCAAAAACACAAGATGTGGTGAGATATGAGTTGGACTGTTGCGATCGCCTTTGCCGTTGCTGCCATTGCCATCCCGGTGATGATCCACCAGTCGGAGTTGAAAATGGTTCTATTTAAGCGATTCATCATTCACTCTAAATGGTCTGACGACGGGCTATGGTTTGTCTATTGCAAAGATGGGTCAAAGCAGCACCAAATATTTAATGTAGCCATTGTAGATCGCGATTTTGAAGAAGGCACTTACTACGGTTTTCAGATTATCGTCTGGAGATGGGCACTAACTGTTGGCGATCTTCAAACCTTTGAAGCCCAAGGAAGTGAACAGCTATGACTGAACACCTGAAGCCCGATCTCGCCACTTCTCAAATGAGGAGCCAGAGCAATCAAGAAGAGACGATCGCCGACTTGCAGAACCGAGTACAAGGGCTAGAACAACAGCTAGACATCCGCCTGAAATTGCTAAGCGCTTCGCTGGCTTTAGGTGGAGCACTGGCGATCGGGGCGTTGGCTGGGTTCACTTGGGAATACAAAAGCGACAACAGTTCGCTCAAGTTCGGGTTAAGCCCTGACACGATCGGGCAATTGCTGTCGATCGTCGTGCCTGCTGTGGGTACTGGAGGGGCGATCGCGGTAACGGTGCAGAAGAAGGCAAAGCCGTAACAAAATGAAAAAAATAATGACTGAAGCAGAGCCTTGGATTGAGCTGAAGTACGATCGCAATCCATTAACTAACGGTATGTATCTTTCAAGATGCGAATGGCATGGTGATCCACGAGGAGTAGTAAGGCTTGATCACAGAGAATGGGACTGCGTTCAGCATCTTAACCCTTGGCGCTTAGAAGTTGTTAGCCGTGATTGGTTTGATAATACTGTCACTGTTTGTCGCACAGATTTGCCTTTGCCAAGTTATGTCTATCGACGTTTTGAAGCAGACGTTAGAAGTATTTTCAAGACGTTAAGGTATCAATTTGGAGCAAGGCTGGTTTTAACTGCTCAAGTTTGGGGTTTAGCATATGTCCCAATGGGTGCAATACCTTCAACGTGTCATTTATTCAAGAGGCGAAAATGACAAAAAGATCGCCCGGTGTTTACCTCCGAGCTTGGCTCACTTTCCCTTTAGCACTTGTAATTGGTCAAACATGGAAGTTTTGGAAGTGGTGGCATTACCGTGTCTCTCAGAAAATTTTAGATGGACTGGGGCAAGCACTTGATCAAATTATTGCCTTCGTTTTCCAAGATGAGAATGTAGACGCTGAAGAGGACGATAGCGAAGCCTGGTTTATTGCCATTGCAATAGCCACACACAAGTTAAAACTACCATCTATTCATCCAGACGTGGTTGCTGAAACAAAGAGACTGATGGCTGAATATCAGCAAGGAATGACTGTACAGAAGACCAGTCGAACAGATAAAACAGTAGCCAATGATCGACCTTGAGCCACTGACACCACGAGAGCATGAGGTATGGTCTTTGCTCAGCCTGGGACTGAGTAATCCTGAGATTGCGATCCGGCTTGGACTGGCAGTACGCACGATCGACTCATATGCCCACACTATCTACGACAAACTGGACGTGCGAAACAGGACAGAAGCTGCTTTGCTTTGGGTGCGAACACAAGAAACAGTGGGGTAGGAAGGATGGGCGATCGATGTGGTTCAGATTCAAAAAACAGCAACCGAAGCCACCTTCAATCCCAAAGTTTGATGCGATCGCGCATCCTGCACTACCAGTGGTTTACGAGGCGTATGGCAGCATTGAAGCTCTCACTCCTCAATTGGTGCATCGGCTTACCATTGGCAGGCTTTCAAGCGCGACTGGCTACACGCGATCGCTATCGCCTGGGAAGCTACTATCACAAAAGATTTTGTCAACAGATGGGACTAGAGAAGAGGACAAAGTGATTTGGCGATCGCTCCTCCAAGGATATCCCACTCACTATTTAAGGTTTTCCTATCAACTTGTCAGTACGCCAACAGCACCCGCTAAAGAGCTCTTGCATGTGTGGCTTAATCTCAATATCAGAGGGTTTGATAAAGATTCAGTAGCACGGTCGGTGGGCGAATTTCTAACGTTTGTAGTGCTTGATCAAAAACTGCCAGGGTTGCTGGTCAGCACCAAGATTTACACAGCCGAAAGTTGGTTAGTGTTTGCGTTCAGCCGCGTCCGTAGTTTCTACGTTGAGGCTGGCATAGTGCAGGAGCGTGCGCCGCTTGATAGTGTGCGCGGGTATGGCTTGCGAGGCGGCAAAAATGGCTAAGTCTCTACAGCGCGTGACGTACAAATTCAATCCGATCTACGGGCAGTGGCGATCGACCTCCAAGCTTACGCCGCTCACTATGGGTATCCACCGGATGCACAGCCGGGTGTGGAACCTGCACCTGAAATCAGTTTTCCTGTAGAGCCTGGTCGCGAGATTGACTACGATCGCGCTTCCGCCTTAGACCCCATTCCCTGCTATAACGGCCAACGCTGGGTGAAAATTGTGAGCTATCCCACAACCGGGCGGACAGATGATTATCGCAGGCCGGGAGCATTAGGTGAGTGGGTGCATACTGGCAAAGATTGGGCGCTTACTTTGTGGATTGGGAAGTGTTGAGCTACTCAGCCACACATACCCGATCGCGCCCCGCCGCTTTTCCTTCAAGCAATGCTTCTGATGCGGATTGGTGCAACGCCTCAAAAGTATTGCAAGTATTTGAGTAGAGGGCAATGCCAACACTAACTGTCACCCGAATCTCACCTTTTGGGCTAGGGATGCAGAGCTTGGCAATTGCATCCTTCAACCGTTCTGCCACTTTAGTAGCAGCAGACGCATCAATCTCTCTTAACAAGACAGCCAGTTCGTCACCACCAAGACGAGCAACATGAGCCTCACCGCGAACATTTTCTTGTAGCGATCGTGCTACTGCCTGCAAAGCCAAATCGCCGCCACTATGCGTATAAGTGGTATTAATTGCTTTGAAGTAATCAAGGTCAAACAAACACAACGCAAACGATTGCGTTGATTGTCGAGGACGCGATCGCAAAGCAATTTCACTCTGCACCAATTTGACGAAGGTGTTGTGGTTGTAGAGGTTGGTCAAGCCGTCCTGAGTTGCCAATCTGATTAACTGCCGAGTCATCCTGTGTTCTTGTGTAGCATCGGCAGCCATAATCAACACTCGATCGCCCGGTAGTGGATTGATGGATGTGTCAAACCAAACTAAGCGTCCGCTCGACAGTCTGAACTCGTACCCTGCTTCTACCGTCTGTTGGGTATCTAGCGCTCGCTCAATCCCATTCATCAACTGTGTCGCCACCTTGATTGGTGCCACATCAAACGGTGTTGTACCCACCATGCGCTGCGGATCAAACAGCAGACTGTTACCCTCACTCAGGATCTCCAAGCAAACACCAGCCCGATTGCGGATCAGCACAGCAGCAGGTATGCGACTAAGCACTGTTTCTAGTTGGGTAGTGCGGTCTGCCAAGGTTCGCAAGGCTTTCGTCTTGAGACTGGATATGCGCCATGATTGAGCAGTGGCAACAAAAATGCCCAAGGAACATAGCAATGTCATGCCAGACAGAAAACGAGACTGCACCTCTGCCGCTTCCTGTCGTTGCCCTAGCAAGGCAGTTTCCTCATCTGAGATTGCTAGCAGTGACCGTCGCTCTGAATCTGTGAACAAGAGTTGCTTGGGCGATCGCGGGTCAAACCTCATCATCTCTGCTAAGCTGTTCAACCGTTTTTGCTGTGTGGCATTATCAGCAGTAATCTGTTTAAGTTCCTTAATCTCAGCTCCTACCGCTTCTAGACTGTGACGGTAAGCAGGCAGCAAAGATGAGTTTAGTAAATAATCATCGTAGTCTTTTCTGGCTCTGACAACTGTGCTACGAAGCTGCTGCATAGCTTCTATGACAGCGATCGAATGTTGCACGGACGATCGCGCCCGTTCCTGCTGATAAAAGCTGGTGCCTAAGAGTGCGAAAGCAAGGATGTTAGCACCGAAGCTAGCAATCAGACTTAGTTTAGGCACGGTTCTGGTCTCCCATACAGCCACCCTTGGAAATAAAGTTTCAAGCCAGGGAAGTCTTCAGCTAGCTCTAGCGCTCTCGACTCAATTAGTCCTGACTCTATACACTCCAAAATTAGCTTAAGCCCCCGGTGATGGGCACCAGCCATAATGCCGTATACAATGCACTCACGCCAGTGGTCGGTAGCGAGCAAACGCACAATTGACCCATCGGCTTTAATGAAGTCGGGCGCAACAGCCAAGATAGCCGGAATTGCTGCATACCCAGAGCCAATATCGTCCAGGCCGACAGCTAAACGCAACTCGCGCAGAGCAGCAATAACTTGTACAGAAAGTGGTAGCAACGCCGTTTGCTCAGTAATCTCGACATCCAATTTTCGTGGATCGACACCGCTCTTCTGTAATTGCTCTGATAGGAAGACAGGGAACTGTAAATCGTTGAGCGTGTGCCCTGATAAATTAATGGCGTGAGGGGTATCGGTCTGCTGTAGGTGCTTCAAAGTGCCAATGACCGCAAGGCGATCGATAGCCTTTAACTGCTCTGCTGAGGCTTCATTAATAAACTGACAGGCCGGAATAACCTCTTTGTCTGCCCCGCGAAGGCGAACAAGCACCTCATACAGAGATGGGGTTGTATGACCGCATTTGTAAATCGGTTGGCAGTAAAAAACTAAGGCACTAGACGCGATCGCAGTCTCAATGCGTTCATTCCAGGTGAGAGGATGGGACACGGTGACAAACATTCAGGGTGCTTCTATTTTGCCCTGCCAACCCTAAAACATAGCGATAATGGTGGTATAGGGATTAGCCTTACGGCAATTAAGGTTAACCATGTTGGGCAGTGCCCAAAACATCAACAATTCAATGCACAATTCATGCCGTCTAAACCCGATAGAGTCTGGCCGTTGCCGCCTGTTCAGCAGTCAGCCCCAACGCTTGGAGAATGAACTCTCCCACATGAGCCGGAAAGCTGCTAAGCGTGCGACCCACAGCAGTATCGCCATACCCCGCACAGAGAAACCGGGCGATGCCATAGCGGGACAATGCTGCCTCTGTCAGTGCCTCGACATCCAGCACTTGCATTAACGCCTGTTCTTCAGCGATGGTGTAGCAACCCCCTTGCAGATGGCGCATGAGTGCCAGCGCTTGTGGTGGCAGACAGGAATAGGCTAAGAGCATTTCTGCGTCAATCAGACCAGAGGAGATGGCGCACTCCCTGATGCAGGCTGCTGCCGCTGTAGTGGCTTGTGCCAGGGTGCCAACAATGTATTCTTCACCGTCAAGCTTGAAGGAGGGTAAGCCGTAGTAGGTGCCCTCGGTTTGGGTAACTGGACTTAGTGTGGTCGTGTTCATGACTGCTCCTCCTCCAGTGCTGTGAGGTTGTTCTCGTAGCAGATATCCACCTGACCGTCTTCGTGCTCGACATAGTAGTACCAGCCGATGAAATCATCCTCTTCCGTAAACCGAGCTTTGAGGGACTGATAGCGCAGTCCCGTCACCATCGCGGTGTGTTTGCCGTGCTTGACCTTCTGCCACAACTGGAACTGGGGTTCAGGGCGCTGGAGGATGTGACCGAGAATCTCAAGCTCAAAGGTGCTTAAGCGTTGATAAATGTCAGCGGGAAGGAGGGACGCAACTGCGTCAGTACCGTGCTTAACCATGATGTTGCTCAGAATGAAGGGCATGAGAATGGGCACCCCTTGAAGTGGAGGAGTGCCCAGAGAGATTGATTAGAACGGATCGCCGCTGATAAGTTCGATGTCAGCCTCTAAACAGAGGGTGTAGCCGCCAAGCTTATAGAGGTCGCGGAGGTAAGAAATCTCCCGGCAGATGTCAGTGAATGACTCGGATAGCGTAATCACATCGAGCTTCATGGAGCGATCGATCTTGTGGTTCACCAGTGTCACGCGGTGGATGAATTGACGCGGTGGGGTGACATCAAAACGGGTGGCTAACTCGTTGCTGGTGAGCAAGAAGGGGTCAGCGTTGAGAACGGCTTGAGTCATAATTGAGGGGTTCCAGTGATGGGACTTTGTGGGAGGGGCGCTTTCTTCTTCGCGGGATAGAGCGCCTTTCCTTATCTCTATGATGCGTTAACTTGTTCACACTGTCAACTAGTTCACATGAAGAAACTCGTGCTAACATAATGCTATGAACTAACGCATGGGAGAAATACACGTGTCCAGAATTGCCAAGCTCAGAGAAGAGAAGGGCTTGACTCAACGCCAAATTGCAGAAACGTTGGGGATTGACGTTTCAACAGTTCGGAATTGGGAGAAAAGTCGAGATGGCGTAAAAATGTTTGTTCGAGTCGATGGGCTTTGTAAGCTTTTCGGCTGCCAACCTTCAGACCTTTATGAATCTATAGAGGTTGAGAAAGATGCTGAACCTTGAGACGATCGACTTCTCTGCTTTGCCATCTTTACCGCTTGAACAGCGATCGCAACTACCCACCACGCCATGCATTTACTTTGCGATCGACGCGCAAGGAGTGGTTCAGTACATAGGCAAAGCAAAGAATGCTAGGCAGCGGTGGATAGGGTCTAGTCATCATTGCTATAAAAACCTGCTGACAATGGGCGGAGTGAGGCTTGCCCATCTAGTTGTTGACGATGCCATTTTCTTGTCTGAGATTGAAAGCGCTTTGATTGCTTGGTTCAACCCTGTACTGAACAGAACTGTTACCAGCGCTCGTCCTAAGCGAGTTGGAGCAGTGAAGATTAGGCGTTTTACCGACTACGACATTCCCAACCTTGAGATTCAGATTAAGAAAGCTCGTCTAGATTCCCCAAAATCTGTAACCGAGCTTGCGGCTGAGGCTGGAATGAGTGTCGCTAACTGGTATCGAATTGAAGGTGGGAAAGTCGATGTCCTCCCTGAGACGACACTCAGCGCAATTGAGTCTGCATTAGGAGTAATTTTTTTAACCGATCCTGTTAATAGCGCTATTACCACCGATCGACCAAAGGGGAGTGATACCGATCGCGTTCAAGCGTCACTGCTGCAAGCAGACGAGGAGGATGCGTGATGACTAGCCTTTCTCGTGCGTCTTCTAATCTCTTTGACTCAATCTGCCGGACTGACGAAGCGGGTAACGAGTACTGGACAGGGCGTGAGTTAATGCCTTTGCTTGGCTATTCCGAGTGGAAGCACTTTAGTCCTGTCATCAGTCGAGCCAAACTAGCTTGTGAAAACACTGGGAACTTAGTCGTAGAGCACTTTAGCCGCGCTACCGGAAAAAACCCTTCTGGTGGTAGACCGATGGAAGATTGGAAAATTTCGCGACTGGGTGCCTACTTGGTGGCAATGAATGGTGATCCTCGCAAACCGGAGATCTCTGCTGCACAGTCTTACTTCGCAGTGAAAACACGCGAAGCTGAAGTGGTCATCCCTGCTCAAGCAGCAGAATTAGAGCGGTTACGGCTGCAAAACGAGAACCTGCGGTTACTGGCAGACCTGGAAAAGGTGAAGCGCGATCGTGAAACCGCCTTCTTTGCCGTAACAGCCACGATGGGCGAAGAGGCTGGTCGGCGCATCATGGCTGAGGCGCGAGGCGAAGCACCGATCCAGCTAGCTCCAGCTAAAACCGAATTTGTCTTCATTGAACAGGGCACCGATCAAGTCGTTGGTAAGTCAGCTAACGGTCGCACAATGACAGCGCTTCTGAAGGATGCCGGACTAAACCCCAGTTCAAAGAAGGATGTGAGCAAGGCTAAAGAGCGGTTGAAGGCGATCGGGATTGATTACGACACAGGTGACGGCTTAGAGGAAGCTGCCTACTTGCGACAGCACTACGTCATCTCAGAAACCAAATACGAAGAAGCGCGGCGTATCCTGACGCAGGACAACGCAGCAGCAAACCTCTTTGTCTGGGGGATGCAGCAGAAGGCGCTGAGTGGGAGGGCTGCGCCTGGTCAGTTAGAGGAGTCCGATTGTGGATGAAGGTGTTTGCTAGGGAAGGTAGTCATGATTCAGAGTTTTGAGTGCGAAAAACTGACCGTGTTGAATTTTGAGTATGCTGTGACGCTTGCGGCTCCTATTGTTGCCCTTTTTCACTTGACTGATAGCGGCTGGGAGTATGTCACGACGGCAAGACGATGGTCAGTAAGATGAGCTGTGTTAAACAAGACGCGACAAAAGAATCTAATGAAAGATATCATTAATGCACTTAAAGATACGCCAATTCCTACCTTGCTTGTTTTAGCAGGTTTGTTCTTTCTCATTTTAAGCTTTGTAAGTAAGCTTGGAGGAGTGATTGAAGTACAACCAAATCAAAAGCGATTAACTATTCCACTTGGACTAATACTTCTAATTCTTGGTTTAGTGCTCAATTCTACTCCTACTCGAAGTCCAAGTGGAATACCAGTTACTCAACTACCTCAGTCGTCTTCATCCTTGCCTCCCAATGCAGTAGTCTCACCTTCTTCGTCTACTTCAACACCAAATCCTTCTTCTAGTCCTACAATCTCCCCTTCTATATCACCTAGACTTAACCCACCTCCTACTAATTCTCCATTAGTTACTCAGTCAAATGAGGATGTCCTTTTTCACCTGCAAGAATGTAGGAGTGACAATGAAGCTTTGAAGTGCGAATTCCTGGTAACTGACCAAACACAAAATAGGGATCTCTGTATCTACGGTAAATATACTAATAGCAGTGCAATAACTAACCAAGGAAAGCAGTATGTTGCCAAAAGTGTTACTTTTGGCAACAAAAAAAACAAGGCTTATGTATGCCAAAAACTTGCTCGAGGTATTGGCTTAACTGCACTCATTACTTTTGAGGATGTGCCAACTCAAATAAATCATCTTGATTTGGTTGAGGTCGCGGCTAGTTTGCAAGACCAAGGAAGCTTTACGATTCATTTTCGTGATATCCCAGCATCAAATTGAAGAAGCGTAATAGTGTTCTAATCAAGTCGATAAAGGATTTTAATCTCCCCTCCCACAGCACCTCTAAGCGTATCCGCAATCAATGGTTCGTAATCACGCGCAAACAACTCAAGCACACCTCTGAACCAGCCGCATGAGAATCGCTTACCAATACCGCTTACGCCTAACCGCTCAACAGCAAGCCACGATTGACAACTGGCTGGAACTGCTGCGACGGCAATACAACTATCGCTTGGCAGAGCGTTTCAATTGGTGGGAGCAAAACCGCTGTGACATTGACCGTTGCTCGATTGAAGTCTGTCATCTGCCAGAACTCAAAGATCAACCCGATTTCTACTCTCAGAAGCGCGACCTGGTGAACAGTAAAGCTTTGTTCCCCGACTATGCAGACATCCATTCACAAGTGCTACAGAACTGCGTCGAGCGGGTCAAGAAGACCTTTGAGCGGTGGTTGAAGGGCAATAGCAGTGGGAAACGCTCAGGCAAGCCACGCTTTAAGGGTAAAGGCAGATATCGCAGCTTCACCTTTCCTCAGATCAAGCAAGACTGCGTTGATGGCAAATTCATCACTCTGCCTAAAATCGGTAAGGTCAAGCTGATTCTGCATCGTCCCCTACCCGATGGGTTCAAGCTTAAGACTGCTACGATTACCCATAAAGCCGATGGTTGGTATGTGAGCCTCAGCCTTGAAGATTTATCAGTGCCAGAACTGACTGCCGATGCGCCCAATTGGGAGAATACCGTTGGGATTGATATGGGGTTGAAGTCTTTTCTGGTCACGAGTGACGGGGAACCAGTAGGCATCCCCCAACATTACCGCAAAGCAGAGAAGCGACTGAAGCGGTTACAGCGTCAACTGTCCAGGAAAAAGAAAGGCTCAAATCGCCGCAGAAAAGCAGTAAAACGAGTTGCCAAAGCTCATTTGAAAGTGGCTAATCAGCGCAGAGATTTTCACCACAAGACGGTTAACAAGCTTCTCTTGCAATACCAATACATTGCCCATGAAGACTTAAATATCAAAGGACTGGCAAGGACAAGATTTGCCAAATCGATCAATGATGCTGGCTGGAGTCAATTCTTGAAGATTGCCGCTTACAAGGCTGAAAGAGCCGGGGGCGGGACATTACCAAAGAATCCAGCCAGGTCAACGATTGACTGTTCAGACTGCGGTGCAGCAGTGCCTAAGACACTGGCTGATAGGGTGCATAGCTGCTCATGTGGGGCAGTCTATGACCGTGACCACAATGCAGCCAGGAATATGAAGATAAGGGCGGTGGGTCATCCCGTTCTTAATCGCTCTGGAAATGTCCTGGCAATAGCTGGGAGTCACAGAGAAGCCCACGCCGTCTCGTAGAGCGGCGATGGGAGTACGTCACGCGAGTTGCAAGGCGAGACAGGCAAAGCTAAGCGGCAATTGGAAGGAGCGATCGCGCTGCTGACCAGGATCAGGGCTGCGATCGAGGAGACGTTGCATCCGAGAGTGTAAACCTGTTCTTTTAGACCCACAAGACAAGGATAAAAATCAAGACACCAAGTCCCCCACCGAAAATGTGGTTGCTGGACAGGGCTGCGCCCAACGCCACAAAGATAGCAGCGACAAGCAACATCTTCAGGAAGTAGGGCAAACGCCCCCAATTGTGGGCAAGACGCTGGGGCAGGTTGGGATAGTGCTTCTGCTGGTGAGGACGCTTCCAGCCTGAAAGCAACCCATGAATCAGCCAGTCGTGCGCGGCAGGCGATAGAACCAGAACATCCCACCAATAGGTCTCGTGTCCCAAGTTGCGGTAATCGAGATGGTGCATGGCGTAATGATGCTTGCGCCCTACTTTAACCCAAGGGAAAAGCGAACATCTATAACCAGCTTCCTTAAGCCAGTCTGGATGTCTTTCACGCCATTCGTCAGAGGTGATGTAACTGCGGTAGTCGGTCATGGCTGGATTCCAGGTGAAGGGTAAAGCTGATCGCGCATTTCTTGGCGGGTAGGTTGATGTGTAAAAGGGAAGCGCCAGATATTACCGTCATCTCTCACCTTGTAGCCTAGCCAAAAGACAACGATCGACCAGATCACTAGAAAAATTGCCATCCAAAAACCTGTCACAATGCTGCCATTGTCTCTAGGGTCAGCCATTGCCATTTCTCCTGTATGGTCTGGGTGGTGGCAACGGATCGCAGTTCTCTGCCTCAGGCTCAACATCGATCGTCTGACCAGGGTGCATCAGGTTGTTGCGCGTCAGCCAGCCTTTCAGGTGCCCAACCTTGCGCTCGTTAATCAGCCCCCGCCGATGCAAGAGGGTGCCGATGCGTTCCAGGACATCGCTATAGGTTTCGCATTCAGGCAAAATCTCAGCGTATTTAGCCACCATCACTTCATTGTCGTCACGCGCACCGACCGCATCTTGGATTTTTGTTCGCACCGATTGAGCAGCAGCAACAAATCTAGAGCCGATCGACGCTTGCAGTTCTCCCTGTGGATAGGCAACACAGCTCAGTTCTGGTTGTTGGAAATCGTCGAAATGCACTCTGAACGAAGTACCGCCCGGAATGCGTAGCACACCCAAACCAGACGAACAGAGCAACCCTGTATCAGGATGGTGATTGGGTGGCATTAGCTCTAATTCAATCAGCCCAGAATCTCGTAAGTTGGCACCACGTTTCAACCCTAGAAAATCAAGGGCGCGATCGTGTGAAATAAAAACAGGGCACATTGCCACTTTGCGAGATTCTGAAAGACAGGCTAAAGAAAACGAGCCGAGCAAATCCTTATCAAGATTGTGTGCCCACCCTGACATCTCTTCGCAGACGGGAGACATGACACGACTAGTTGCCACCAGATGCTCTAGAAATTTTTGCTCCGTTAAACCTGAATCTGCAAATTCTTTATAGCGATTGTCAAGATCACCAAGATACTGAGCAAGGAATTCGTTAATGCGATCATAGTTACGCCCTTGTCCAATCACTTGAGAATCACCCCATTCCACTGGTGAACCATGTGGATTAATAATCGGGGTCTCTTGGTGATGCTCCCGCTTCATCTGCACAATGGCACGAGCGATCGTTGATTTACCACTACCTTGTGGCCCCCAAATTAACAGAGGGCGGTAACGAAACAATTCAAAATACTGGCTGAGTGGTTTTGCTTCAGAATCTTTAGAAGTAGTGGCAGGCAATGCAGTAATCGCCTGCGAGGATCTAACACGATTCTGTACATCCAAAGCTTGTAACGGTGTCGCCAATAGTCGCTCTTTACGCTTCAATTCTGCCAACGGCACATCGGCATACTTCATCCACGCGCCGGGGTTTGCCTTGATGTCTCGCTCCTTGCGTACCGATGCTTTGGTGTGGTTCCAGGCATCATAAGCAGCTACAGCTATACCTAATGGAGCCAGCCACCACAGCCCAGAAACAAACGCTAAACCAAAACTGCCAGCGGTCAGACCGTAAAAGCTCCAGGGGTTAATACAATCAGCAGCAACCTGGTTGAGAGTGGCACGTTCACACAAGTCGGCTACGGTTGGTTGTCGTTCCTGCATGATCTACCTCAATTGTTTACGGGTTCAGGATGTTTGCCATTTGATTCAGCTTTAGGCGCTTGTGGTTGGGCGTAGGGCACTACCACGAACCCAGGTTGAGACTGTGGTGCTTGCCGCCGCACAGTTCTCGCTTGCAATTGCGCTTCTCTCTTTTCGCCCTGCACTGGCTTCATCTTGGCTTTGAGTGCGGCAAAAGCCCCGGATAGATTAGGCAACCCCGTTTCATTCGACTCACTGATCAACATCTTGGTAAGCGCTGGCAGTAGCCAAACCGTACCCAAGGTCTTGAACACATTCGGCCACACAATGAGGCTCATGTTCATTGTGAGTAGCACTGTCATCAGACTGACACCAGGCTTGATGATGGGCGTAAACAGAAGAAAGACGCACAAAGCTAGATCAATAAACGTAAACAAGTAGGCCATCCACACGGCGCGCCGAATGCGCTTGGTACGTATCGCTGCTTCCTCTTTCAGTTGCACGATTAACGGCTTGGCATCACAGCCCTGCTTCTCAGCAAACGCAATCATCTCACTACAACGATTGTGTTTGTGCTTCAGCAGGATGGGTCGGATCTCCATTGCTTGCACCAAGCAAAAAACAGCCATACCAACCCATACCGCAAACCCGCCTAAGCCCAGACCCAGAAAGACGCGCTGGTACTCCACCACATTGAAATAGGCGATAAACCAGATCAACAACAGAGCAGCAGCGACGATCGCCCACTGCAACCCTTTCAAACAACCATCCAGTATTCTCATAGCGAACCTCGTGAAATTTTGGCAGCCGGGACAGCTTTGAAATAGGTCTCAAACGTTTCCTTGGGCAAGACGCGCTTGGGTGAATCGGTCAAACGGGCAAACTGAATCACCACACCGTTGAGCATGATGCCCGTGTTGCCTGACGAATCGCAAACGGGCGTATTGTCTGGGATGAAGAACCCGGTCAATGGATCGTTAAGGGACATCCCAGGCGCGATCGCAATACCCTGACCATCAGCAGCACGCGGCGATCGGCAGTTGGACAGATAACGCCCAGTCGCAATCTTGTTGCCCTCCTGTGCGTTTGCTGCCTCCAACGGCTGAGCCGTTTGCTTGTCCGTCAGCGCCTGCTCCAAGCTCATGCGTCGGAGGTCAGCAGCAGCAGCAGCAATTTCTGCTTGCTGACCCTGCTGTCGTAGTTGACTGGAGGCTTTGGCTTGTTTGGTCAAGTTGTCTTTCTGAGTGACGATGACTAGGGCGACGATCGTGCCAAAAACTAAAAGTGCGGGAAGTGAATCTTTCATGGCTGAGTGAGAGAGTGAGTGAAACTTCTGTCGGTCTACCAAAAATGAAAAGCATTGGCGACGGTGCTAGGGAAGCTGTGCAGGCGGGTAGGCAGACGGGTAGGCCAACTGGTCGATTCTTGTAGATTCAACCTTGCTATCGTCTGCATCGCCGTCTCCAAGCGGGTTGCAGATGGGTAAATAAACTCTTAGATTTAACGCTGGACTCCAGGCAACGTAATAGACGTCTAGTTGATCTGCATGGGTGTGCAGGTAGATGCGTAGGCTAAGCGGAAGCAAAATAAGAGGAATAGCTTCAAAACAACAAGTGGTGACAGGTGGTGACTCGTGGCTACCTGTGGATACAAACAACCATCAGTTACAACCCTGGAATAGAATCAATCGACGACTCATGTGAGACAGACTCAAACTCTGGAGGCAGAAGCTTGGGCGATCGCGGTTGAAACTGATTGCTGTCTGCTGCCCAACGGCTTTCCCAATCCGCGCCGTAGAGATGCATCATTTGGCAAAACAAGCGGTGTACGTCATCGTCTAACCCCGCAACCTTGGCTAGGTGCCGAGCGTACTCAGCTTTATCCCCTGAGAACTGAACACGCAACGGCAAAGTCATAACAGAGGCATCGAACGAATAGAAATCACTTGAGGCATATCAGACACAAAAAACCGACCCTTGGTAAGCTCTTCCAACGGTTTTGCCAAAGGTGCCGAGCCACCAATGATCATGACTTCTCCAATCTGACCAGACTGATTAAGCGCTTTCCATTTGCTACCGATCTTTTGCCGGATGTTGGTCAACCATTCTGCGTGGGCAAAATCAAAAGCAGGCTTAAAGCTCTGCCCACCTTCCCCGATCGCGTAATCGCCGCGCTCAATGCCATCCATGATTGCCCACGCTGGCACTGTGTGCCCCAGCATGTGAGTGATGCGTGCCGAAATCGCCTCAGCCAAGGCATCAGTGCCTTGCAGGATGACATCCATATCGCGCTTGATTGAGCCATCGGTCTTGTAGAGACGGGCGATCGCGGTTCCACCACCCAGATCTAAGACACCGTTCAACTTGCTCTCTGACCGAAACAAGCGGTCTCTCGCTGCCGCCGCATAAGCAGCTTTTGTCTCATCAACTGGCACGACCTGAACCACCGTCGCGACAATAGACTGTCCGTTGCGGCTAAACTCATGCGTCCCTTCGATCGACTTCAAGATCTCTAAATCTTCAGCGACACGAGAACTGGGCAGCGCCAACAATAACCGCTCGATGCGGACAGCAGTCTCGCCTCGATTTGGCTCTAAGGCTGCCAGTACAAGCTTCGGGGCAAGACTGATCTTGCCCGCCTCAAAAATGGGCTTACCGTTCTCTTCTTTAGCAGCTTGCCCCAGCACAAAAGTTTGCCCTTCGTGCTCAATCACCACGCTATTCAGCGATGGCTCGATTTCTTGCCAAGTTGGGTCGATGAACTTGATAAACGAAGGGATAGTATGCACCATCCCCAGAGCATCAATCCACTGAATCGTGCGATTACCGCCGTCAAAGACAACGGTTTCTCGTGTCAAATTTTCAGTTCTCGGCTTGCTTGCCGTAGTAGCTCCCATAGCCCTCCAAAACATGTAGTTGTAGCTCGTGGTGTCAGGTGGTGACTCGTGGCTACCTGTGGATACAAGTAGAACTGTAGCACATGGTTTCCATTTAGTAACCAAATTGGTAACCAATTAGCAACCAGAACTAAGATGTGAGTGAAAGCCTTTAAGATGTTGCTAGGTAGTCACCAATGGTTGAGTCTGTGAGTCCAAAGTCGATAGACCCGCGCGATCGCCCGATCCCAATGCGCCTCCCGATCGAGGTTGAGATTTTTTACGCGGCTCAAGGCGTGTTCGTGCGTGACACCTCAAAGACTCGCACGATGGAGCAATTTTTGATGGATTGGGCAACGGTGCCTGAGAATATTCAGGCGATCGCTACAGCGGTCAAGGTCAGAGCCAAGCTGCTTGGAATCACGCCTAAAGAAGTGGTGACACAATTTCTGGAAGAGCAGAAGTACGGCGAGTATCTGAATCTGGATGATGCTTCCGAGGCGTTCTGCCTTGCATGGGGGCTTGACTCATATGAAAAACGCAAGAGCAGCTAGTTTATAAGCATGCTGAGAAGAGCAACAAAGTCTTAGTGAATCGCAAGCTTAGGCGACAAACCGCAGAGCCTGACGAATCTAGATAGTCAAACTAAAACCCCTGCCAGTGAAGACAGGAGTTTTTGTCTGCGGTAACAGGCAAAGCGATCGCCGTAAAATCATTCATGCGCTAACATGGCAAAAATTTGAGGCCTACCCGATGCAACAAATGCAATGGCGATCGCCAACTCCAGACCAACCCAAGCTTTTGTACCTCAACATTGGTGACGGCTGGAAGCCGTACACGCAGTTTCCCCAGTACCAGGTACCCGATTACCGCATTCCTGGTGCGTCCAAAGGCTTTGCGACGATGCAGGCCCTACTTAAGCGAGGCTTTGCACTCCTGCCATCGGGCGAGGTGATGCCAAAGAGTGAGGAAGAACAACGGTGGGAGCAACGGCGATCGGCGTAATGTTTGAGATTGCGAAGCTCTGCCATGCAAACCCGTCATAAGGTGGCTTTACCGTGACGGGTTTGTGGAGTACCTTGGGTATACCGATACCCTTTTGCGTAGACCCCTCTGCAAGCTTCAACGCTATGAGCAACCAAGCAGATTTAGTGACCAGAGATGAATTTGAAACGGTCAAGCAGTTGCTTGGTAGTGCGGCACGGTACGCTGAGTCTGCCAACCGAGGGCTCGATCTCGCGATCAAGAATATTTTATGAGCGATCGCTTTCTGTTAGTTTCTTGCGGAAAAAGCCAACATCACCAGGCAATTGCCCTCTGCCTACAGACTCATGAAGTTTTTTAAGGCGTTCAAACACCCATTCGTAAGAAGTGTTGACGGTGACATACTCAGTTGCTGTAACATCACCGTCAACCAAACTTGCCCCAGGTTCTAACTCTTCGGCAACTTCATTGCCAACCGAGACACCCGTTGTAATGGCAAGATCCCAACCCTCCTGATCAAGTTTTTCTTCCAAGAGTCGTTTTGCTTGCCAAATGGCTTTCGATATGCCGCCACTGGTGAACGGAGGCTCGACCACAACTAAGGTTTTGCAGCGATTACCGTTGCGATATAGCAAGCATTGAACCTTGTGTTTCATAAAAAGTACCTAATAGGAACTGTAGCGGGATATGCCCTATAAACCTGAAACCAAACTCCCTTCACCCCTCGATCGCACGATCGAAGGGTTTTTATGGGCGATCGCCAACCCAAACCTTCTTTGCCTCGTCAAACCAACCAGGAGCAGAAGCTTGAATCATGGCAGCACCAATAAGCAAATCGCCGCTCAAGTTGAGCAAAAGATCTTTAGCCCATTCCAATGCTTCCTGTTCAGTTTGCGGCAACTTGGTTTTACCTTTAGCAAACCACTGGTAGATAGTCTCAGCCCCAGCTTTGACCACTTGGGTATTTGAGTAAGCAAGCTGTGTCTGAGCCAATTTGAGAGCGATGGACTGGTGACGATCGAACGTTTCAAACGAACATCCAACAGTCAAACATTTGTGCTTCCAAAAATCGTTGTACTTTAAATCTTCAATACTCATTCGTCCTTATCTCCATACTTCCACACCAGCCACGCGCATACTGCTACAAAAAACACGGCAAAGACGACTAAGCCCCAATCGGGCGAGAGGCGATCGGCAATGTCAAGGGCGCTAGTGACATTCGATAAGTTTGATCAGGTAGCTTAAACCCACCGGCAATAAAAGAGCCAATCAGCACATCAGCACGAGTCGCTTTGGTTGAGTCAATCATGGCTTAACACTCCCGTAAACACCTGCTCCAAAATCGACTGTGGGTAGATGTTGACTTTGCCAAACCGAGGATCATAGATTTGCTCGATCTCAAGCTGTTGCTGGCGACACAGAGCAGTCGCTCGTTTACCTTGTACTGCTGCCCCATTGCGGGATAGTTCCAGCTTGTTGAGACTGGCATACGCCAGCACCGTGTACTTGTGACCACAAGGAGCTTGGTAGCGATCCTGCTCAGCTTCGATCGCGCTCAGGCGCTGGTCAGCCTGCTCTTTTGCGGCTTCTAATTGCCTCACACGACGCTCTTGCTCCACCAGCTTGCCAACAGCAATTTGCAACGCTTCCAGTTCAGAGAGAGGTTGCGTTGGTGCCAACGTTCTGCTCTTCAAGTCACGTTCGCAATTAAGAAAATACTGCCGGACTTCTTTGCCTCGATCTGTGCCTGCCATCATTGCCAGTGATTTGAAGCAGTCAACGGTTAAGTAAATCTGCTCAGAATGCGTAGAACCTCCACCAGGAGCCGACTCAATTAGCATCTAGCACCCCTCAATGAAACTAATCAGTTCTGAGGTAGCTCTAAACCACTCGCCCCTAATATGTAAATGAGCGAACTTTTTATGTAATTGATGCTCTTTTTCTCGACCTCCTTTTATTGTTTTCAAACATTGAAGGTTTGCTGAAGTGCCCATTTGCAGGTCTTTAATCCTTTGCTTTACACAAAGAGAAGTGCCTATTTTTATAGACTGACGAAGGTCGTCAAATAAAAAGTAAACCGCTCTTGCGCCACCTGTCCCAGGAGTAGTCTTTGATTCTTTGTGTCTCACTTCAGATAATGCTTGGTGCCAAAACAAAAGATAATTTTTAGCAAATTCATTAAACAGCGTCACTCGTTTCCCTGTCACAAGAATTGCGTCCATGCAATCAATTCCATAACTGGCAGGAGATAAAAACAGAACCATCTTTAAATCTATTTCCGACTCGAAATCTAGCTCTTTCCATTGTGTTGAGTTGTACGGGTATCTCGCTAAAGCTTCTGAAATGTTCATAGCTGTTCTTCGCAATCGCTTTAATTTTTGTGGCTAACGGTAGATCTTTTTGCGATGCCCCACTTCAGTCACCGTGTTGGTGACGCAGTAGATACCGCAGGTCATGGCTGATCCTCTTCAAGTTGAAGCAATTCAGACAGAGGGCAGATCCCAAACCTATCTTTACTCAGCTCGGTAATTGCTACGCGAATCTCTTCAATCGCAGCGTTGCCGATCTCTGGCAGAGTATCTTGAGCCTTCAGCCGAGCGATCGTGGTGGGATGTTTTCCCAGACGCTCAGCTAAGGCTTTGTTAGTGATTTTTCGGTGCGCCATCACTTGACGCAGTAACCAAGACACTCTACTCACTTCGGGTTGCATTAACACTGCATCCATAAGTATCTCCTGTTAGTGGGTAGTTGCTACTAATATAGCGTTGAAAGCAATACATAACGCATTAAACGCTATCAGAACATCTTATTCTTAGCCACCTGCGCTGTAAGCGATAAGTATATCTTTGATAGTGACATGTGTGGCGTTGAACGCTATATTAGATTCATGGGTGAGGGACGGGGAACAGAGAACTTCACTGACACTACGCCCCCGACACGCCGCCTGAGAACACTCGCTAACCAGGCACTCACGGCTCGGCACCTCACCCACACTCAAGACAACTCAATCACACGGTCACGCCAAGCGCCCGCCGTCACCAAAGGGGCACCACGACGTCGGGTTCGTCACAGGGTTGCTGGGTAGCCGAATGGAAATCGGATAACAGAAACGGCTTAACCGTCCTCAGTCCTGAAATTACGCTAACGCGCCAACGCTGCATTCCAAGTTGCAGGAGAGAAAGACGGAGGAGCGTACACCACACGCGGAACCAATGGCGCAAGATTACCGCATTGAAATCTACGACAACGGCAAATACGAACAGATTTTCGATTCTCGCTACGATCGCCACCCCAAGCGCTTTGAATCTCAGCTAGAGGCTGATGCTTTTGCTGCGGCGATCGCCGCCCTTTACAAAAACGGCACTTTTCTTGCGATCGCTGTCTGACAACTAGGGCGATCGGTTCAGCGGGTTCGATTCCCGCGCGCCCTTTTGACCACTTATTGCATACCATTCATCCACCGCACGGAGACCCGCCATGCAAGCCACACTCAATCACTACAACGTCCGCCATCAGCTCATCGTCACCCTCGCTTCCGGCTACGTCGCCCTCAAATTGGTCTACGCGAGCGTCAAGCCCTACGCCGTCCGTTTCTGGCAGTTGGTTTCCAGCGAAGAGGCCCAACGCTGCTACGAATTCCTCATCCTCTCAGTCATCGCCCTAGCCTGGATGAGCGCCTTCGCTGCCGTCTGGTTAGGCAACCGTACCCGCGAACAGTTTGATCAGTGCATTGACTGGCGCGATCGTTTCATCGCCTCCCATCTAGAGCATCCCTCCGAATTTCTGGTTGGTAACGAAATCGCTGAAGAGGGATGCGCACTGCTTGTCGAACTCTTCGCTCAGGCTGATGCCATCATGGCTAAGCCAATCTACGCCGATGCACCCGTCAAGCGTCGCCATCGCAAGGCTAAAGGGTTTCAGCCCGTCAGCGTGCACTAACGAGAGTTGCGTTCCGATTCACCCGGCCCAAGAGGTTCAAAAATGGCTTTGTTTACGGCTGAATGCTGCGGCTATCAAACCGCACTTGATCTCATCGAGCTTCTTACCCAAGTTGGTATTGAAGCAAATATCACTGCTGGCGGTGTGGCTGTTCACGCTGCGCCAGATCAAGTACAGCAGGCAAAAACTATCTGCCAAACACTGAAGTGTAGTTTTGACCCCGGTTACTCTAGCCATCAAGAGCGAATTTTGCTTAGGACTACTGACGGGTGGCGAAAGGTCGGGCAAGTGACGGGCAATGCAATCTCAGTCATTCAGGAATGGGAAAACCCGCAAAGCTAGACCGTCTCAGTCATTTTGCTGCTGCCTGCGAACAGCGTGAGCGATCGCGCTTCAAGCACTATTCACTACGAGGAGAAAACAATGTTAGGCCTTTTTATTGCGGCATCAAAGTTGGAAGAAGGCGAGAACACAGACTACGAAAGCCCTCAAGGGGGTCGCTACACAATTGCCAAGCACGATAAAACCCTGTGGGTGGAAACCAGAAATGAGGAAGCGAAAAAGGAGGTAGAAGAAGCGACTAAAGATTAACGCCCAAAGCAAAAGAGCGCCCCGACTGCAATCGGAAGCGCTCTCAACAAAGCCCATCCAACTATTACAGAAGGCAGACAACCTCGTCGATAAGTATAAAGGAGACAACAAAGTATGACAACGGATTATGTTGTGAGCCTTTCAAATAGGGCAAATCAAGCTCAATCTAAAGCGAGGGAAGCAACTTGCTTTGAAGAGTTGATGACCCGGATTGCTCAGGCTTATAGATTTGAGATTGCTTCATCAAGGGTTGTTTACAGTGACGAGCCAGAGAAGTTAAAAGATGAACTTGATTTTTGGCAGGGCTTAATTGATGTCACCAACAAGGCGATTGCGGCAAATAAACAGGCTTTTGCAACGGCTCAAGTGTGCCCTGATTACGAAACTGGCAACTCCGTAATGAAATCTGAGCTAGAAGCCTTTATTGAGGTCAATAATCCAGGGTTTGAAATGTATATGCAAGATGGCGATTGGTGGGCTGATGTCGAATACTAAATTTGGATGCCAACCAGTTCTGTTGCATCCAGACGCAGGTACTCAGGCAATTCTTGAGTATCTTTGCTCTGAATCCAACAAGGTCTACAACTGCTCTCTCTACTACGCTCGTCAGATCTACTTCAAAACAAAGAAGTACGTGGGGCGAGCGGCAATTTGTGAGGAGATGGCACGATCTAAGAACCGCCATTTCACAGCGATGTACGTTTCATCGGCACAGCAGACCTGCAACTCTGTGGCTGAAGCTTTCCGGTCGTTCCGTGAACTGCTGAAGTTATGGAGACGGGGTGAACTGGCTGAAAAGCCATCACTGCCTAACTATCGCAAGGCTGGACTCTTCACGGTCAGCTATCCTAAGCGATGGCTCAAACTGTTTGAGGAAGGCATTAGAATCCCGCTTGGTGCTCAGGTTAAGGCGTGGTTTGGTATTGAGGAAATCTTTCTCCCAATGCCGTCCAACCTGGATTGGCAGCAGATCAAAGAGGTTCGCATTCTACCTAGAAATGGGGCTTTCTACGCTGAGTTTGTCTATCCAGTGCAGAAAGTCGTCACTCAGCTAGACCCTGCTAAAGTGCTTGGCATTGACCACGGCATTAACAACTGGCTGACTTGTGTAAGCAATGTTGGCACAAGTTTTATTGTGGATGGCAAGCACCTGAAAGCCTTAAACCAGTGGTACAACAAGCGGATTGCCACGCTCAAAAAGAATCAGCCTCAAGGTTTCTGGTCTAAGCAGCTTGCGAACATCACTGAAAAGCGCAATCGACAGATGCGGGATGCTGTGAACAAAGCAGCAAGGCTAGTGATTGATCACTGCCTGAAGCATGGTATCGGTCGGATTGTGTTCGGTTGGAACCAGGGACAAAAGCAGAATGCCAACATGGGACGCAAGACAAATCAAAAGTTTGTCCAAATCCCCACAGCACGGCTTAAGACTCGGGTTGCTCAACTGTGCGAACAGTACGGCATGGAGTTGATTGAGCATGAGGAAGCCAACACCTCAGCCGCTAGTTTCCTGGATGGCGATAGCCTACCTGCTCACGGTGAAAAACCCGAAGGGTGGCAGTCGTCAGGGAAACGAGTCAAGCGGGGTTTGTTCAGAACCGCAATGAACTGGTATCTCAACGCTGATTGCAATGGGGCGGCTAATTGTATCGCTAAAGTAGCGGCAACATTGGGGCTTGACCTTAGTGGAGTCAGTAGGGGCGCATTGACTTCGCCTTTAAGAATCCGTTTCTGGAACTCTTAAAAATCCCCGTCGCTTAAGCGCGGGGAGTGTCAAAGAGTGCTCCAACATCACTCGAACTTGACAGGCAGCCGCCCGCAATTCAACCTGGCATCGTTTATTTGACCGATCGTGCTGTTACTGCTCAAACACCGAGCTTTCGCTTTGTAGGCCGCATCATGTCGCCCAGTGGCGTGAGACATCCGCTGGATATGGTCTGTTCCTTGACCAGCCTTACCTGCCGTCAACGGGTAATCCGCGAAGAGTTGGGCGACGGTTGGCAAGTGCTAGAAGTGCAACTGACCCGCGACAAGTTCTAATTCTTTTCCCTGTTGATGCTCGTCAAAGGCGATCGCGCTTAAATTACAGCGGTAGTTGAAGCAAAGCCCACCTCATTTATGGGTGGGATGTAGCGTTAGCGCTTTTAAGCGCCGTCACCCTTTCCCTTGAGCTTCAATGTATTTCTGAATGGTACTGCTAGAGACGTTGCCAGCCGTAGAGACGAAATAAGCTCTCGTCCACATACTCGGCAATTTCATCAACTCAGGGAACGCTTGCCTAAGATAACGCGCCGTCCGTCCTTTAATGCGGTGCATCAAATCAGATGGCGCGAAAGTTGGCGGGCAATTTAGAAAAAGATGAACGTGTTCAGGTTCCACCGCAAGGCTCAAAACCTCGCAGTCTAATTCCCTGCAAGCGTCATGGATCAATATCTCTAACCGTTGCTTGATACTGCCCGTCAGAACTCTTCTGCGTCTACGGACAATCCAAACAAAGTGATAGTTGACCAGCGAAACCGATGTGATCTTATGTCTATAGTTGCTACTCATAGACACATTGTAGTACAATTGTTTGCATGAAGACTCTGAAGTTCAAGCTGTACAACCACAAGCGGAATCGGTATCTCAAGCGCGTCATCAACGTCGCTGGGATCATCTACAACCGCTGCATCGCGATTCATAAGCGGTACTACCGGATGTATGGCAAGCACTTGAACTGTGCGAGGCTTCAGGCTCATATTGCCAAGAAACGCAAGCGAATTGCCTTCTGGCAGCAGGTCGGTTCCCAAGCGGTGCAAGACATCTGCCAGCGGATCGAGAAAGCCTATCAACTGTTTTTCAAGCACCACACCAAAGGAGTCAGACCGCCCAACTTCAAGAAAGTCAGAAAGTATAAATCGTTCACCCTCAAGCAAGCTGGCTATAAGTTTCTGGGTGGCAATCGCATCCAGATCGGCAAGCGGGTGTATCAGTACTGGAACTCCAGACCCATCGAAGGCACCGTCAAAACCGTCACCATCAAACGCACTCCGTTGGGGGAGTTGTTTATGGCTGTGGTCGTTGACACTGAACCTGTCCCACAAGTTAAGGTCGAGTCGAGTCGTGTCGCTGGCTTTGATTTTGGGTTGAAGCGGTTTTTAACGTGTTCTGAGGGTTTCAGCCTTGACGCACCAGAGTTCTTCAAGCAATCTTTGAATGCCGTGAAGAAGGCTAACCGTGAGCTTTCCCGTAAGGTGAAAGGTTCGCACAACCGCGAACAAGCACGGCTTAACCTGGCACGAAAGCATGAGGACATTGCTAACAGACGGTCTGATTGGTTCTGGAAGTTGGCTCATCGACTGACAGACCAGTTTGATGTCTTGTGCTTTGAAACGTTGAACCTGAAAGGGATGCAACGTCTGTGGGGGCGCAAGATTAGTGATTTGGCGCTGGGAGAGTTTTTGCAAATTCTAGAGTGGGTTGCCAAAAAGAAAGGCAAGCAGGTTATCTATGTAGACCGCTGGTATCCATCCTCTAAGACCTGCTCTCATTGCGGTCATGTGCTGAAGTCTCTAGACCTTTCTACCCGTTGGTGGCGTTGTCCTGAGTGCCATGCGGGACATGCCCGGGACGAAAATGCTTCAGTAAATATCAAAAAGGTTGGGAGTTCAACCATAGGCTTAGGCGATGTCAGACCGGCTTTGCCTGCTATCGCTGTCTGAAGCCTGAATCCCACTCTCTTTAGAAGTGGGAGTGGCTCAATTAGAAAAAGGAAGAACAATCATGGGCTACAGAGTTAAGTACGAAGGTCAAACCGTCACTGATGGCATGTCATTCAAAGGCGCAACACGTCTTGCTACCGAGATGAACGGCGAAGCTGGGAGCCAAGGTCAGCAGCCAAAGTACGAAGTCTCGCTCAACAGTGAGGACGGACGAGAAGAAAGAGACGAGGACGGTGGCGTTGATGTGCGGGGACATGCACGCCGTCGCTGGTTCTAGCTCCCTTCCCTGTTGATAATCGGTTTTGGCGATCGCTCCTCCTGCAAGACTTGCGATCGCCTGAATCACCCACTACTAATAGGAGACTCGCTTTGATCGTATCAACTTTGTTTACGCTCTCGTTGTCTGTTGTTTTGAACGTCAAACCCTGCACGATCGCGGGGTGCGGTGGCTGCTACCGTAACGGTCGTATTGGCCGCGTTGTTAGCAGTGGGGATTACCAGGATTGCATCCCCTGCCACAATCCTTCTGAGCAAGAAATTGCAGCCGTTGATGTGCCGCCAGAAAAAGGAGGACACCGCAAGCTGATGGCGGACTTCGATCCGGGTCGCGTTGGTGGGCCCGGTCGATCGAGTGGCTCTGGTACGCGCAACGCTTAAACTCGGTTCGTCGTGTGTTCTTTCTGTTGAACGATAGCCTTGGAGCAAAATTATGGGTTGGAGTATCGGTTACGATTCAACTTTTACGCGGTTCATTGGCTATGCCGTGCCCGCAGTTTGTGATCATCCGGGATGTGAAGAAGAAATCGATCGCGGCATCAGTTACGTCTGTGGCGGGGAACCATACGGCGGCAATAAAGGATGCGGTTTACATTTCTGCATGAAACATGGTGGTGGATGGCTTTGCGAACGCTGCGAAGAGAACCAAAACAAAGAGTTTTATGAGCTGAAGCCATCCTTCGAGCCAAAGCCAGATACAGAAGAATGGGTTAAATGGATCGCCACTGACGACTCATGGAAGCAATGGAGAGAGGAAAACGAAGTCAAAACAATTGCTGAAATCAGAGAACTTGAACGGCGACAAAAAGTAGAGCATGGTTTTTGGCTCAAACTACCGTAAGAGAAACGGCATCGATCTAGGGCGTGTTAAGGCCAATGAAGCAGCAGAAGCTGCCAAACCAATGCCGTCACGCTGTCGGTTTTCCTGTGTTCCTTCGTCACCTAGAGATCATGAATTATTCAGAACCGGACGCTCTGACCCAGTTAGAGCAAAAACTGGACAACTTTCACCACACCAGCCGATCGCAGTATGCCAATTACCTGGCGTTGCTCAACTCAGCCGAGAACTACACCCGCAAAGGGCAACCTGTACCCGATCGCATCAGAGTAGCGATCGCCGCTCGTTTGGCTTACCTGAAACGGTTGCAAGATGTGAGCGATCGGTTGCTGGCACAGAGCCTGATTTTGGCAGAAGAACTAACTACAACAGCGAAGGAGGTTTGAGGATCAATGCATGGATCGAGACGAGGTGCAGGCGTGTGGTGAGCAAATGCGAGACTATCACAAAATCATCGACTATTGGATGGAGGTACAGATCGATACCATCCCCTCTACCGCAGCAGTGAAAGGGACGCTTACCAATGTTGCAGCTCAACTCAAAACCTGCACTTCTTGCAGTGGCAGCGCGATCAAGGCTTGCGATCAGGTTAAAGCCGATATCCAGGAGGCTGAGAAAGCATTGCAACCCTAATCAAGCTGCTGCTGCCTCTAGCAAACGCCGATCAAGCTGCTGCTGCCTCTAGCAAACGCTAAAAGCTGACGAATCGTTTCAAAATCGTCGGGTGTTTGGTTGGTCATAGTCGTCGGTAAACCTCGCGGCGATGTCCCACTCTAACGACAGAAATAACGAGCCTGTCATCATAAATTTCATAGACTAGGCGATAGTCTCGCACACGCAGACGATACGCGTTGTCCTCACCCTCTAATTTGATCACCCCAGGAGGTCGCGGGTTTTCAGCTAGTGCGTCGATTTTAGGCTTGAGCTGCAACTGGATGTCTAAGGGCAACGCTTTAAGCTCTTTTGCTGCCCTTTTGATGAACTCAATGCGGTAAACCACTACAAGCCGATCTCCGTTTTAAGTTCTTCCCAAGACACGGTGCCTTCAGTCTCCCTTTCTTGTCGGGCAGCACGAATAGCCTCTAAGTCTTCGCGTAGTTCGATCGCGTCAAGGTGTCGATCGGTTAAATACTGCACATAGTGTAGCGCCTCTTCGAGCACCGAATCCGGCGCTCGATCGAGCGCTTGCAAAAGCTGCTCTTTAACAGTGGTCATGGTCGGGTGTCTTGGTTGGGTGTCGTAACCGTGCGAGCGGCTGCATGAAAATACAATTCAGTGCTCACTGCCATCTTATAACCGTTATAAGATGGCAGTCAGTTGTGAACATACTCCCATCGCCGCTCTTTGTTTTTTGAAATGAGACTACCATCGATAGCAAAGCAATTCTAAGATAGCGAAGGCAACTGTCAGGAAAGCTAGGACGTGACACATACAATCAAACCGCCGTGTGATGAAGGAGTTATTCGTTCAAAAAAACCTTCTACCCCTTGTCGGCAAAATGCTAGAGCATGGGTGCTGGCGGCTACAATTCTTGGCTCTAGCATGGCTTTCATTGACAGTACGGTGGTGAATGTGGCTCTACCCGTATTGCAAACAGGCTTAAAGGCAACGGTTGCAGATGTGCAATGGGTGGTAGAAGCGTATGCTCTATTCGTAGCGGCGCTGATCCTGGTCGGTGGTTCGTTGGGTGACCATTTTGGACGACGACGAATTTTTATCTTAGGCGTGGCACTTTTTGCGATCGCCTCTGCTTGGTGTGGCTTAGCTCCCACGATCCAGCAACTGATCATTGCTCGTGGCATTCAGGGCATCGGTGGAGCGTTGCTGATCCCTGGCAGTCTAGCAATTATTGGTGCTTCCTTTACCGATGCACAACGCGGAGCCGCCATCGGGCTATGGTCGGGGTTCACAGCCATGACTTCAGCCGCTGGCCCCATACTTGGTGGGTGGTTAATTGAAGCTTTATCGTGGCGTTGGATCTTTCTGATTAATCTGCCGCTAGCAGCCATTGTCATTCTAATTAGCCTTTGGCGTGTTCCCGAAAGCCGTGATGCTGAAGCCTTGCAGTTGGACTGGCTGGGAGCACTATTAGCGATCATAGGGTTGAGTGGCATGATTTATGGCTTGCTAGAGTCTGCCAGTATGGGGTTTAATCTCTTTGTTATAAGCGCGCTCACGGTAGGGGTAGTAATTTCAGGTCTCTTTTTTTGGGTAGAAGCTCGCCTCGCTTCGCCCATGCTGCCGTTAGCCCTGTTTCGTTCTCGTACCTTTAGTGGTGCCAATCTGCTCACCTTTTTGCTGTACTCTGCCTTAGGCGGTGCATTGTTCTTTCTTCCCTTCAATCTCATTCAAGTGCAGGGCTACTCAACCACAGGTGCTGGAGCCGCTCTCGTGCCCTTTCCGATCATTATGTTTCTCCTCTCACGGTGGTCAGGAGGACTGGTTGATCGCTACGGTGCCCGACAACCGTTGATTATTGGTACAGCGATTGCAGCAGTTGGTCTCGGCTTCATGACACGCCCTGGTATTGGTGGTAGCTATTGGACTACCTTCTTTCCCGCCGTCGTCATTTTGGGTTTGGGCATGGCAATCTGTGTGGCTCCTCTAACGACTGCGGTGATGAACGCTGTCGATGGGCGTTATGTGGGAGTCGCCTCAGGGGTTAATAACGCTGTTTCTCGGATTGCTAGCCTGATGGCAATCGCTGTCTTTGGTCTGGTGATGCTAAATCGGTTCAACCACAGCCTGAACCAACGTCTTGTACCACTACAACTACCTTCAGAGGCACAGCAGTTTTTAGACACCCAACGTATCAACTTGGCGGCAGCAAGCATCCCTCCCGGCTTGCGGGCTGAAGTGGCAGCCGCCTTGAAAGCGGCGATCGCCGCAGCGTTTTTAGATGGCTTTCGTTGGGTGATGTGGCTGTCGGCGGGCTTGGCGATCGCAAGTGCAGTCACCGCAGCGTTGATGATTGAGCAGCGTGAGAAAATAAGCTCATGAGTTGACATACTCCCAACGCTGTCTTACAGATGGCACTGGGAATAGATAATGTTGCAACTATGCCGTACCCTGTGTAAAGTTACGGCTACAGAAGGAGATAGAAGTGAAAACCAATTCGTTGAGAATCAATCAGATCTCTGAGTCAGCTTACGAACGTTATCTTCAGTATTTACAGGCACTCGATAGCTTGGATATAGAAGCTTACGCTAACTTTCTAGCAGATGATTGTGAAGTCCAATCTAACAATAGTCCTCCGATGAAGGGCAAGGAAGCGATTACGCAAGGACTTGGCGCTTATTGGCGAAGCTTCAAGGCGTTAGAACACGAACTTCTAAACATCTACGGAACCGACCAAAACTACGTTTTAGAAGCCATCAATCATTACACTCGTTTAGATGAAAAGAAAGTTTCTATCCGGGCAGTCGCTTTCACGGATCTCAATGAAGCTGGTTTAGTAAAATCAGTGCGTTTCTATACAGATACAACGCCTGTTTTTGCGTAGTCGCTGCATGATTAAGTCACGATGACATATTGTCAGCACCGCTCTGTTGGTGTGACTTCCTTAGCTCGGAATGCTGACCGCTCCTGCAAACACCTGCTCCAGGATTGATCGCGGGTAGATGTTGACCTTACCGAAGCGAGGATCGGTAATCTGCTCAGTGACAACTCCCGCCGCTAACCGCAGAGCGGTGTAACGAGGGCTTCCAATCTCACAATTGAAAAATGCTGCTTCACAGGCAGGGCAACCCCTAAGCCTCCACAGCCAGCAAACGCTAGTCCAAGCGTCCGTTGTACTCGATTCAAGATGTTAATGCCGCTATTCCAATCTCGGTCAATCACCAGCCCACAGCAACAGCTATGCACTCGATCTTTCAGCATTTTTTCAACCCGTTCACCGCAACTCGAACATTCAATACTGGTGCCCCTAGCGTCGCCTTCTATTGCCCACTTGCCGCGTTTGACCGCTACTGCTTGCAGGATGTTCAGGAATGCGCCCCAGGCGGCATCCAGTATCGATTTTGCCAGTCGGGTTCTGGCAAGTCCTTTGATGTTCAAGTGCTCAAACGCTATCAAGTCATACAAATCACAAAGCCAGTGTGCAACCTGGTAGTGAAAGTCTTTGCGTTGACGGGCAATGTGCAGATGCAGCTTTGCCACTCGATTTGCTTGTTTCTGGTAGTTGTTAGACCCCTTTTGCTTGCGGGAAAGTTGGCGCTGTTGACGGGCTAATTGCTTTTGCGCTTTCCGGTAAAACTGCGGAATCTGTACTGCTTGACCATCTGAGGTTGCCAAAAACTTTTCTAACCCAACATCAATGCCAACTACTGATTTGATTGCATCGACAGGTAACGGTTCTGGAACCGTCCCGTCCTCCAAACTGAGGCTGACATACCAGCCATCCGCTTTATGCAAGATAGTAGCTTGCTTGAGGTTAAAACCGTTCGGGATTGAGCGGTGCAAAACCACTGCCATCTCACCGATTCTGGAAAGCTTCAAAGTATTTCCGGTTAGTGTTGCTCCCGCTTTAGGGCAGTTCACACGCGGAAAGGTAAACGAGCAAATATCACCTCGTTTCTTGAAGCGCGGCATGCCGCCACGTTTTCCGTTTTTGTCGGGAAGCAGCCAGCGCTTCCAGGCTTTGTCCAGTCTCATTAAATTCTGCTGCTGGCAATCGGAATAGATGTCTTTGTATTCCGGGAACAGTTCTTTAGTCGTGCGTAAATCCGATGCTTGAGTATAGTAATCAACCTTTTCAGAAACCTCACCAATCGGCTCAGAGACAAGACTGCATCGGTCAATCTGGCAACGGGTACGTCGCAGCCAGTCAAGCCTTTGACCGAGCGCATAGTTCCAATGCCGCCGCAGTAACTCGCCCCAGAGCGCCATAATTGCCGCCTGTCCCGGAGTGGGGTTGAGTTTGTACTGGTATGTGAGTAGCATTGTACTAGTCTAACATTAGTGCAATGAAGTACAACAAAGGCTATCGCTGTGTTTACAAGCTCAACATACATTTAGTGCTTGTAACCAAGTACCGAAAAAAGGTCATCAGTCAAGCCATCCTAAATCGACTGGGAGAGATCCTCAAGGCAACCTGTCAAAAGTGGCGTAGCAAAGTAATTGAGTTCAACGGTGAAGCTGACCATGTTCACCTGTTGATTGATTATCCACCTGATGTTGAAGTGAGCAAGTTGGTCAACAACCTAAAAACTGTGTCCAGTCGTTTAATTCGTAAAGAGTTTGCAGAAGAACTTGATCAGGTCTACCGCAAGCCTGTGTTCTGGACTGGAGCTTATTTCGTAGCATCAGCCGGAGGTGTAACCCTTGAACAACTTAAAGCGTATGTGGAGCATCAACTTTCGCCCGCCGACTAGCTTGGCACTTTCGGGGGTATCGAACCCCGAAAGTGCCGCTCCTATCCCCCATCACCGCCAAGCTTCGCTGTGGCGGGAGTACCTCGGAGGCTTTGATGGCTTCGTCCTTACCAAACATTAATAAACCCGCAATCGTTAGCCCTTCATCTTGAGTTTGACGATCCTTACGCCATCCTCCAAGTTTTGTAAGCAACCCTTTCAAGTCCTCTGCCAACCAAGGATGTGCCGGAGATCTCGCAGAAAATCGCTGCCGATATTGCTGCAAACTAAGCGGATCTAAATCGTCAAAGTTGAAATTCTCAATAATAAGACTGTCTGCGGGTTCTTCTGCCTGATCAGCCAGCATTCTTCCGACTTCATCAGGAGAGCAGCGGTAATCTCCTTCATAATTTCGACGATACGTGCCAAATAGTGGGTTTTGTCCGGTATAAATAGGACGCTGCCTTCGAGTAGCTCTAGGAACTCTAATCACTAAGACATTTCTCTCTTCAGCACCCAATAAAGTTACGTCTTCATCGTGCAATAAGTTATAACTGACTTTCCCTCTGTTATTGATAGTGTCCCAAAAGGCTTTTTTGATTTTAGACGGATTCTCCAAGCCCTCAATAGAGAACTCTTCTCCTTCTTGCTTGACACCCAAAACAATGACACCACCACCAGTGTTAGCCATAGCGCTGTAAGTGTCCCACAAAGCTCCTGGCAAACCTCCTTTAGCAGACTTAAACTCCCAGTCTTTCTCCTCACCAAGGCTTAGAGCTAGTAGGAGCGCTTGCACATTCATATCTGTCTACCCTTTCTCAAAAACTGCTTTGAGCGCCGTAAGCGTGCGGCTAGCGATATGTCAACGAGCGTTTAAGACGTTCGTTGGTTAGTCTTTTTTCTTGCCCTGTGGTCGATCGCCTTCGCCCTCAAGTTCGCCGCTCTTCTCAGCCTGCTTCGCAATTTCTTCCATGCAAGTTTCGATTAGATTGCTTAGCGAACGCTTACGCGCTTTGGCTAAACGCTCAAGCTTTTCCTTCAGATCCTCCTCCAAGCAGAGTGACACCCTCCGAATCTCTCCTACAACCGCCGAACCATTCAGCGGTGGATTAAACCAAGCAATGAGAGCATCTTCAATCTCTCGTAACAGCGCTGGCTTGTCAACGGACAAGTAAGCTACGGATATGCTACCGAGGTTCTTCAGTTGTTTGTACCGATGATGCTGTAGCCATCGCTTCTGTAGATTACCAGTGCCGCCTATGCACTGAACAACACCTCGGCTATCGATCGCGAAGTAGATGCAAGGGGATGTGGGTAGTTGCGATCGCTGTTCAAGCGGTAAAGATGGCAAGGACAGAGGATCAAGAGTGGATGGGTTAAGCATTACTCTCCTCCTCACCCGCGTCTCGTATTTTCGGTTCCGAAAACTCGGAACGCGGCTTACTAAAATTTCCGGGATTGCCGTGTCCGACATCAGTAACCACGATATCGGTGTCAGCGTCTTCTAAGCTCTTCACATGAGTGGATTGAGCAAACGATCCGGGCACAGGCGCATCTGTATCATCAACCACCTCCTCCATTAGCAAAGCTATTTGAGATGAAACAGAGCGGCGCTGTTTATCGCAATACTTTCTAAATCGCTCTAGCAGACTTTCTGGAACTGTTATAGAAGTTCTAGCCATCTTCTCTTTACCTTCCGGCATACAACAACCCCAAGCGACAACATCAGTATCGCTTGATTAATACTATCGTAGCACAAGTATTACTCAATATGTTGACAAGCATACTCAGTATTACTAAGATAGTGACATAGAGAAACCGCTGCTCTCTCCGACCAAGAAGTTCACAGCGGCTCTCTAAATCCCCTTCTACAAAAGGATCTGCACTCATTATGACTCAAGCCGTTCTCAACGCTGACCCATTCCTCCTCACCAGCAACGAGTTAGCCACCCGTTTCGATGTCACCCTGCCGCGTCAGTACATCCATCGGGTGACGTTGATTAACCACAAGCTCGATCGCTCCATGAAGCTAGATGTGGTGACGCTCTCAGAGGGCTTTTGCGACGTACTACGTGAAGTCGCTTATCTGCGTAACCTCTACAAGCTGACAGGCTACACGCTCGATCCTGAGTCTGAAATCGAGCAGCTTACTACCCCGTTCTAATCCTTCTACCTGCTGCAACTGGGGAGCCTTCTCCCCTTCTTTTCCCACTGCACATTTAGAGGACTAGAACGATGGCTAACACCTACCATTTTCCGCAGCCGCATTATGAAACAGGGCAACACGTCCAGTCAGCAGCGGGTGAGTGTGGCGTGATCACGGCTTTTACTTACACGACTGATGCCGATGGTTGTCGCTTTGACCCTGGCTTTAACTACCACATCGATTTCTATCAACCTGTCCAGCTTAGCGATGTGTTGCACGAAAGCAAGGTTTTCCCGCTAGACGAAAGAGGCGCAATAGAGCGCCTGATTATAGCCATCCCCGCCGCCGTACCAGCCCCTAAGTTCAAGCTCTTTGAGTCGGTCTACTACGGCAAACATAAGGGCACGATCGTGGGTATGGCATACGAGAACCCCTACGAGTCGTTACGGCATAACTCACGACCTGGATGGCGTTATGACTTGAGTTATTCGCTCGGCAAAACACCGCTAGAGGCAGTTTATGTGGACGAGGACGACACGCTCATTTACGAAGACTCGCTGAACCGCTGCCGCTGCGAGGCGAAAAAATGATACAGAAGCGATCGAAGCATCCGCTCTACGACACATGGTCTGGAATGATTCAGCGCTGCACTAATCCTGCTCACCCAAGCTACAAGCACTACGGCGGCAGGGGCATTAAAGTTTGCCCTCAATGGCGCAAAAGTTTTGCGGTTTTTCTGCAAGACATGGGTGGCAAGCCATCGCCACAGCACACGCTTGAGCGCAAGAATAACGATGGCAACTATGAGCCAGGTAACGTTATTTGGGGAACATGGGCAGAGCAAGCAAGAAACAGGCGAAACAACAGACTCTTAACATTGCGCGGCGAAAGCAAGACAATTGCTGAATGGGTCGAGCTTCGCGGCATTCCTAGAGATGTTATTAAAACACGCCTGAAGGCTGGCTGGGCTGAAGAAAAAGTTCTGACAGTGCCAGTGTGTGTGCAAGTACGCAAAAGCCGTCCACCCAGCCTCGTTAAACACCCGTTTGGGCTAGTTTTTTGACTGTTCAATCGAAGCTGCAACAGACATCGCCAATTTTTGAGCGGCTTTATAGTCGTACAGATGTACCACTCAAAACCTTTGTTGATGTATAATTTTTGACTCAGGTGAAGAGTTAATGGCGGTGCATCAAGCCCTTAAACCCTTCTAGTCAAAGCATAAACATGTCTCAGATACAACCGAACATGCAAATGCCCCGGTGCACAGTAACATTATCAGGCACGATCACCCAACAATGGGAACCAGATGAGGCAGTACCACTCTGTCTGCACAAACCGATCACCAACTGGATACCACTAGAGCAATGGTTGAAGATCGTCGCTGCTGCCAAAACGCAGGGCACCGTCAAGCTGCGGTACGTGGCTAAGCCGATCGGACGTGACCAAGTGTTAACTATCAATGCCCGGTGGCAATTTCAAGATGATTGTTTGCACGGAACGCTGCTAGTTGCTGACCCTGTGACCGCAATCACGGCGATTGCTGACAATAGAACTGATAGCTGCTCAAAGTTAGGGCAAAATGACAATATCAATCTAAGTGTTCCTGACCTAATGACCCCTGAATTATTGCGCCTAGCCGCTCAGAACGCTTTCAAGCGCTTACCGCTATTGACGCATAAGGAAATCCTGGAGCGCAGTGTCCTGGAGCCGTCCGATAAAATTCGGATTTATTGTACGTCCAAAGAAGACGCAATCGCACTACATGAAGGTCGTTGGGATATAGCAGAATGCGCTTTTTTGCTGTATCCACAGACTAACTTTGAGTTTTATTATCAGGTTAAGGATCAAGTCCCTTGCCTGTACAAAGCGTTCTCTGCAAAAGAAGCATTACTGGCAGGGCGACTACAGCGCAGGGAAGTGCAGAACATGATTGAACAAGTAAATGGAAACGGTCATAAGAAAGAGTTGTTATTACCAGGTGATCTAACTTTCACCGAAATATACAACAGCATCTTACACTCGCCGGATGTAATGACATTGGTGACAGAGGCAGAAAGTAAACCGATTATTGTTTCGCGCCAATATGCCAAGTTGACCGAAAAAACAATCAGTTACTGGGTTGGAGCAGGCTCAATCAATAAGGCAGGTTGGGCACCAGGTGAGCTTGAAAAAATGCAGACCTATCTTGAGCGAGATGGTTTTTTACAGAACTACGAATACAAAGCTTACTTACATGATTACGATGAAGTAACGAATTGGTACACATCATTCCAGCGTATTTTCTGCGACGGTGAATGGATGCGAATTGCCAAAGTCCTGGACATTGCTAAAGCCAACATGACAGTTGTCTAATCTGATTAACTTTGACTTGCTTTACGCCGCTTCTGCTGAGGCGGCGTTTTCACGTTTTTAACAATCTGTGGCTCTACTTGCTCTAAGATTTCGAGCAGATCTTCTCCTTCGTAAACCCGCCCTTGAAAATCTTTTAGCAAGCCTTGAAGCGCGATCGCTACTCGGTGGCTTGGCACCTTCTGACCTGCTGCCACTGCTCTAAGACAAGGTAATTCAATCTCGCATTTGACCGATATCTCTTCAAGGGTCATCTTTTGCTCGACTAGCACCGTGCAGAGCGAACGACTAAATTCTGCCGCCACCTTGTTAATAGGAGTAATGTGCTGCAAGTTATCCCTAGCGATGAGAGCCAAACGATCAGTAATTGCTTGAAGGTATTTAGAAAGGCTTTCCACTGGCGCTGCTGCGATGCACAGCAACGCCTTAGACTCCCCCAAGCTTCTATCCTCTAAATTGTCTGAAACCTCTTTGCCGTAGAAATAAGCTTTTGTTTCTTCTAAGGTCATACCGTCCAGGCGGCCAAGCGCCTCAATCATGAGGAAATCTCTCGTGGCATTAGTTCCCCGCAACCAATTCCTAAAACCAGATTCTGAAAGGTTGAAGTGCTCACGTGCAAACGCTTCAATGTCTTCACTGTTCTTCCTTGCGTCCCAGATACGAAGCACAAGCTTCCTAAACCGATCGTTAAAAACAGCATCATCTAACATTTTCGGACTCAAAGACTAACTTCACTCTAATTGTAGGTCAGATCACTGAACTGAGCTTAGTCGATTTGTTTGCCAATCTTAAATAGATCAGTGATCTAATTGACAAGATCACTGATCTAAAACTATGCTGAGGCTAATCAAAGCAATCCCTGCTTGAACCGCGTTACTCCTTAATAAATCCAACCCGCCATCTGAGCGGGTTCTTTAAGTTCTTGAGTGTTGAGGACACAACAATTTATGGCAGCTGAAACAACGAAATACCGCAAACAAGCTCTTGCTCTTTACGGGGAGGGGCTGAGTTACAGGCAGGTGGAAGACGCTTTGAAGCGCGAATACGGGCGACTGGTCGTTGACTACACAACTGTCTGGCGCTGGGTCAAAGCCTCGAAAACAAAAACTAAGGAGGTGGTCGCGTGACAAACGCAGAACACCTGATCGCGCCTACTACCGAAGCCGATCGCATCCTCGCACAACTCCGCACCTGGAGCCAGCACGACCCTGAGTTTTGCCGCCTCGAGCGCACCAATTTTAGTGGTGGGCATGACATTGACGTGCGGGTAGGTGATACCTGGTTCACCATTTGGGCCACGACCCTTGGTGCCATCTCCAGCAGTGGGTTAGCGATGCTGCTGTCAGCATTGATGAGTGCGATCGCGGTCAAAGGATTGCGGCTGGCACTCGACTACTATCCAGACGATAAGTCGTATACGGCTGTTTTGTTCCTAGCAGCCGACGACATTCGCACCCTTGATCGGGGATGGGATGGGGATCGAACTGAAGCGGCGATCGTACTCCTCACTGCGTACCTAGCTGCCATTGAGACAGAGACGACAACGGTAGCAGGAGGTGTGCAGTGAACGCAGCCTTTGAGGTTTTAACCTCGTCTAAATCAAACGAGTGGTATACACCACCTGAAATCATTGCACTTGCCCGTACTGTGATGGGCAGCATCGAGCTAGACCCGGCCTCTAACATTGTTGCTCAAGAATGGATTCAGGCCGATCGGTATTTCACTGAACAGACAAACGGTTTAGCGCAATCCTGGACGGCAAAAACAATCTGGCTCAATCCGCCATATGGCAATATTGGTAGTCGGTTCTGCACCAAATTGTTAGCCGATTGGAAACGAGGCGATTTTGAACAGGCGATCGCGCTTGTGCGTGGTGACAGTGCAGCAATGGAAGCACTGTTTGATCATGCCTACCACTGCCGTAGCAAACGCATTCGGTTTGTACCATCAGCTGCATTACTAGCCCAGAAGCAGAGTGAGGCTAAAGCTAAAGGCACGACTTGGAACAACTCACCTGTTCCAGGATCAACAATTTTCTATTTAGGTTCAAATTATCAACGCTTTGCCGAAGTCTTTGCTCAGCAGGGAAAGATTTTTGCGCCTGCGTTACTGCTTTAACAGCAAAAAGCGATCGCTGCCCCCGCAAACGATCGCTCCAGCGTTCCCCTACCAGAGAGAACTTATGACTAGAACCACTGTACCACGCAAATCTCGGCGCAAATGTCGGGAACCAGTTTTAGACCGTCCGTTTGAGGCCATCAAAGCCCAAGTCGCCGCTATTGTCGCACAACGCCCTGGTATTGATGTCATGCGATTGGCTGTGGCTTGTCGGCTACCGATCGTGGGTCGCCGTCGCCTGGGTGTGCACACCCTCAAAGCGTTTGAGCAGTTAAAGGTAGAGGGTGTGATCAACCTGGTAGAGCCATGCGTGCTTTACCCACAGATGCGGGTGTTTCCGGCTGGTTATCAGCCCAAACCACGGCCTGTCGATCGGGTCTATGCGCCTTACCGATCGTGGGTTGACCCCAGTTTTAAGGGTGCTCCACGGTCTGACCGCCTACCGAACGGTCGCGAACGTGTGAGTAGACGCGCTCATTGGGATGAAGTAAACCGTCAACGTTTTGGAGAAGCGGGGCATGGATGAAAGTACTGGTTGGAGAACAGCGGCGCGATCGACACAGCAACTCAGCACACAACAGCAGGAATGGAAGCGTCTAGCGAAGGAATGCCGTCGCCATGTGCCCAGTAGTCGCAGTGAGGACGAGCTGTGGTACTGGTTTAAGCGGGCCGAAGCGTATGAAGCAAAGTTGGTTGAGGAGGAAGCAGCGTGACTAAGTTCTCTGGCGCTGAATGGCTTACCTATTACCGTGACGATTTAAGCGAGTTTGGCAAGCTCGTTGCAGACATTTTAGGGCAGGCGTTTCGAGGTCTTTACCATCAGCAAAGTGCCGTTGCCAACAAAAAAGTTGATTGGAGTAGCGATCGCTGGATTGAAATTGTCTTCTATGGCACCCTATCCACCTATGACGACGATGGTCTCACTTTGCTTGTACTGCTCTGCCATCGCTATGGTGTGCGACTTGAAATCAGTGGTGCAAGTAGTCGTTATCTGCGCCTGTGTTTCAGCCCTCGGAAAGTTGGGGATACAGGGCCTTTTTATGCAAGACACCTCACGATCGAGCAGCAAATCGAAAGACTAGAGCCAATTGTTGGATCTCTAGCAAAGGCGGAGGCAGCAGCATGACAACTACTCAAGCACTCATCAAACTGACCAAGCTCAACGTCTGCATCGGTCTTAAAGTCCGCACCATACCTCGCGCTTGCAGCCCAAGGCAGAGGCAGCGAGAAGGGGTAATCAGGTCGCTGCCCTACCTGAAGCCTGCTGATGTCCTCAAGCTAGGCGGCAAAGCGCAGTACTACATCGACATCGAGTTTGGCGCACGACTGGAGACGGTGCATTTTCAATACTTGGAGATTGTAGGCGAGGAGGTAGAAGCGTGACTTTTGAAGAGGCTATCAATCTTTTAGCGCTGGAATCACCCTTTACCTTGATTCAGCTTAAGGATGCTTACAGGCGAATGATCCGGCAGTGGCACCCAGACTTAAACCCTCAACGCTTACAAAAAGCAACCGAGGTCGCGCAAGATCTTAATGCCGCTTACGACTTGCTAGAAGCCGTTGCCAGCGTAGAGGCGGACAACGGGCAAAAGTGGAGTGATTACCTTGCTCAGAAACTACCAAGGTGGGAGCGCGAATTTAAACAAGGGTGGCAAGGTGCATACCATCGCACCTGCTTGAGTGACGCTTTCCCTGGGTTGCATTTGCACACGTTTATCCACACTTTCAGGCGATCACGGATCGAACCGCGTCCTGAATGGTTTCGAGGGGTGTTGTTTGCCGATCGAGGCAACGATCGCACGCACTACCGCGAACACCTGCTCAAGATTGCACCTAACCGCACCATGCGCGAAGAGTGGGCACGAAAGTATTTCACGCTGGAGTTTGGCGAATCAAGTTGGGTCTTTTACTTGCCCAGCAGCCGTTTTGAGCTAACGGCAGGAGTAACGCGATGACAGTCTCCCTACTGATTGAAGTGCCAGAGCATCTTCACGACTCGCTGAGGGCGTTTCTGGCGTTACGACCTGGCTACGACACCGATCGGGTCTTTGCCGCTGCCTTGGCATTGTTTCTGTTGCAGAACCGCACTGGCGATGTGGGGGAGTCGAGGGCGGCAGCGCGGGTGTATTTAGATGCGTTGTTTAAGCGATCGGCGGGAGGGGAGGCATGACCCACACTCCTCTCTCTTCCGTTCCCGCTCTAGTCTGGCATTACTGTCAGCAACACAACTACAGCGAACCTTTCTTCAATCACCTTTCACGTGAATGGTATGCCTTCTCAGGTAAGGATGTGCTGCCGATCGCGCTACCATTGCCCACTGCCAAAGCAAAGGGCGTGCAAACAGCGCTGCGCGGTTGTTGGCTCAAAATCACGTTGCAGCACGGCGGTGTACTGACCTATCGCTTGGAAGAAGCCTACATCGTCAGCGCTGTCTGGGAGCCGTGCCCGCTTTTCTGCCAACAGAATCCAGGTGTTGTGCTGCAAATCGGCACTGACCTGCTGGAGCTGGGTGATGGCGTTGAGCCTGGCTCTGTCTGGTTTCGCTTTCACGCCAACCACGCTTTTATGATCCCGCCACACTGGCATGTTTTTCAGGACAACGAACCTGGGTCGATCGTGAAAGCGGTGGTGGTGGCGGTTGAGTATCAGGAGGTAGAGGCATGAAACTCACCTACTACCCCACCTACCCCCCGTTCCATCTCAAGCTGCTGCGACTGGCAGTGCTCTGGCAAAGAGAGCAAGCGGCTCAATCTCCCGTTCAGCGGAGGCAATGATGAGCTTGGCCCTGTTAACAGCAATTTCTCTGAGCTTCACTGTCAAGTCAATGTTTGACCTCGTTGCTGCTACCAAAAGCGCGATCACTACTTACAAGAAATGCCGCCAACTTGAACGCGAACTAGACCTGGAAACGCAGAAAGAAACCCTTGAAACGCTCTATCGCAAGTCCTGATGATGCCTAAACGTTACTCAAAACCCATGCTCAAGCTCTTGCACAGATTAGCTGACTTCTTGGCAAGGCACGATCGCCTGCGTGTCATCCTCGACGACCAAAGCGGGTCGGTCTACCTGGAACGCTACTTCTTGCTGTTTCAGGGTCGTAAAGATGGGCAAAACAGCAGCAACATTCAAGAACCACCTTTTAATCTACTGCTGCATCACATCTGTCGATCAGACCACGATCGCGCCCTCCATGACCATCCCTGGCACTGGGCCTCGCTGCTTCTGACGGGTGGCTATTGGGAGTACACACCTGAAGGTAAATTTTGGCGTGGTGCTGGTTCGTTCCGAATGCGATCAGCTGAAGCGTTGCATCGGTTGGAGCTAGACCCAGAGAGAGCGGGTGGTGAAACCTGGACCCTGTTTTTCACGGGCAAGCGGCGACGTGATTGGGGTTTTGTGCAGAACGGGGTTTGGACGCAGTGGCAGGAGTATCTCGATCGAGCTTCTAGGTCCAGCCCTTAAAAAGAATCCTCCCATCTGGTGACACAGAGGGAGGACTAGGCGATCGCTGGGTCACAAACAGGCTAGTCCAGCGTTTCAACATCAGGATTGACCGCCAAAAACGCCAGCCATAAGCCTCGAAAGCCCAGACGATCAATGCCCAGCAAGTCCATGCCGCATCCCTCAGTGATCCGTCCGTGAGCATAGGCAAACAAAACGCACTCGCGCAATGCATCCGCTTTAATCCCCTGCTTCTGTTCTTCAGTGAGTCTAAACATGTTTATATTCTCTCCCTATTCAAATTGCGATCGCACTCTTGAAACGACGGGCGATCGCACACTCTCTGAAACGTCTGTGCGTCGCCTTCCTAATCAAGCCGCTGATTTATCTGAACTTGAGAAAGCTTCCGCAAGATCTTCCAACGAACAATTAAGTAACTGGCAAAGCTTAAGCATTTGCGGAGGATTCAACTTGGGTTTAGAAACCCCTGTCTCCCAGTTGCTCACTGTCTGGTCACTCACACCGATCTCGGCACCAAATTCGCGCTGGTTTTTACCAGTTCTTTCCCGAAACACCTTCACAAATTCACCCCCTGAAAGCTTCATTACATCCCTATTCTACAACAGATTTCCCAGTTTTCTTGTAATTCCCCAGTTTTCTTGTAATAATAGAGGAGGGCAAGCGAAAGCAAGCCTATTGACAAGAGCCAGCGCTGACAGTTTCCGAGGCTTCCAGCGCTGGTCTTCTACCACAAGCCGTTACAAGCAACTTACGGATATTACAAATGATAACAGCAGCAACGACGACTCAAGAGCCGATCGCGCCATCCCCACAAACCGAGGCACTCCAATCTTTAGCCGTAGCCCAACGTGCGGACGAGGCGCTACGAGTTTACCGACAGGTGGCAGCGCAGCAAGTGATCGAGACGCAGCGCGTACCAGAGAAGACAACCCCGCAGACGTTTTACATCACAGCGATTCATCTCGATCGACCTGTCGATCAAATCGAGCGCTTAATGATCCTCATGGAAAACGAATGGGAAGACGAGGATGCTCTTGTGAATCTCGTCACCAATGCACCAGGTTTTTTGGAAGTGATGCAGGCTGTACGTCAGCATCCAGAGTTCCAGAGCAAGCGCTGGTGCTTTCGGGAAAGTTGGGGGGAAGACGAGTCCCCGTTTTAGTTAATCAAGTTTTGCAGTGTTCGTTTTGCGACGAATGGGCGACTTAGCCATCGCCCTTTTCTCTTCTCATCCAGGTTGAAGCGGCTGAAACCTTAAACCTGCCGTACAACGACATCGCCTACGGGCAACGTTCTACTCACAACACTCACAACAGGAACCTCATATGGGCTTTTTACCCGCTGTTGAATCTCGCCCCGTCCGCACCTCTGGTGGTGGCAACTACTTCCGTCCTCAGGACGGCAAGAACAAAGTACGCATTCTTTCGGATGCCACAGTTGGCTATGTGTACTGGAATAACCAGAACAAACCCGTCCGCTCCATGGAGCATCCTGGCAACCCAACCGATATTCGCCTGAGCGACAAGACTGGCAAGCCAGAGAGCATCAAATACTTCTGGGCGATGGTCGTCTGGGACTATGCCAAAGAGCAACTTGCGATCTGGGAGATTACACAAGTCTCTGTCCAGGATCAGCTAGAAGCTTTTTACGACAATGACGAGTGGGGGCATCCCAACGGTTACGACATCACAATTAGCCGTTCTGGTAATGGTATGGACACAAAGTACACCGTACAGCCATCACCCGCTAAACCTGCTGCCAAAGACACCATCACAGCTTACAAGGAAGCTGCTATCAACCTTGAGGCTCTACTGACTGGCGACAACCCGTTTGATGATGGTACCCCTGCACCTGCGTCAGCACCAGGCCATCCGGACTGGGACACCTTCCAAACCATGTTGAACAAGGCTGCTCACGTAGACGAGTTTGATGAGGCACGAGAGTGGATTCTGAAGCCGCGCCGTCTGGAGAAGATTGCCACACTTTTTGGCTCTGTAGAAGCTGCAAAAGAGCAGGTAGAAAAGATTACAGAAGCAGCAAAAGATGCCATACCTTTCTGAATCACTTCCCTAGACCCTCTTAATTCTATTTAACGGAGCGGTCGAGAGTCTCACCTCTCGATCCGCTCCTAACCATTCCCCACGCATAGATACCTGAAAATGGCTAACCAAAGCGTCGCAACAAACTGTCCCATTGACAAGGGGCAAGCAATCGCCCATCTGAGATCACTGGGGTACCAAGACGGAGATTTTGTGTTTCTGCGCTTGTTTTCTAAGAACAAACTGGAGAAAGGGATTAACCGTAGTGAAATCATGCCTGACTTGGATTGGTCTGCCTTAGAGGCTTACCAGGCTGAAGGTAAGAGTATCTATTTTGTGGTGAATGGCGGCGGTCATAAAGACGACGAGATTAAGAGTGGTCGTGCTGTCTTCTACGAACACGATGATCTGGAGCGGGAGGCTAGTAAGGTACTGTGGCAATCTTTACAGTTACCTGAGCCAACCATCCAAGTTGATACTAGCAATCGGTCAGTTTACTCTTTCTGGCTATTGGAAGAACCCTGTTACCCAGAGGCCTGGAAGGTTTTACAAACAGACCTATTGGAGTATGCGAACGCCGATCGCAAACTTAAGAACCCCAGTCGGGTGATGCGTCTAGCTGGCTGCTGGCACCCAGAAGCAGGACAAGTGCAGATTGTCAGTCAGAGCAACAGTGATTACAGCTATGACATGCTCAGGCAAGCTGTACCACAGATACAGCTTGACAGCACGGATACGCAAATTTCAATGCGCTGGCACACGTTTGAAGAACGTTGTACAGTACCGCTGGCTGAGAGCATACCGTTAGAGTTGTGCCTTAGTCATGAGAACCGCAGCCTGATTGCGCGGGGTGTAGGTGAGGGTGTACGGAATGACCGAGGGTTTGCGTTAGCAGCAAACCTCATTGGTACCGCCAATTATCTGCAAGCACTTGGACAACGGTTTGACGACGACCCTCGGTCAATGTTTGAGGCATACTGCGATTGCTGTCATCCAACGATTGAGGCAGCAGAAAGAGAAACAATCTGGCGTTCCGCGAGTCAAAAAAGTCGCTCCACCTCTCTCCCTCCCGACGCGATCGAGGGTTGCATCAAAGGGTATGCTTGGCGACTCTATAAAGAGGCTGTCACTCGTAGTCAGCAACGGTCTGTCCTGGAATTGCCGGATGACGATGCTGCTGAATCACTGAACAACCAAAAAGAGTTGTTACAGGAACTGGCTTATTACTCAAAGGATCGGCTGGATCTTCACAAGGTCTACCCAAATTACCTGGCTGATGCTCTCACACAACAGGCTTTAGCCTTACCCATTGCCCCCGAATGTTTGCACCAAGTGTTTATGGCGGTGTGTGCTGGCATTGTCGGTACCCGTGCTGATATTCGAGTGCATCAAGGGTGGACAGAACCTTGCGTTTTGTGGACAGGCTTTGTGGGTGAACCAGGGTTTAAGAAATCGCCTGCCATGAAGGTGATTCGTAAACCCTTGGTGAAGTTGCAGGTGCAAGCCCGTGAAGAGTTTGAAGCTCGTAAAGAAGAGTATGAGATCAACAAACGGCAGTGGGACGGTAAGAAGAGGGAGGAACGCGCAGAAGCTGACGCTTCTGAGGTACCCAAACAACCGAATCAGCGGCACTACTACCTGGAAGACACTACTCTTGATGCTGCTATTGCTTTGCACGCTCAAGAGGAATCAGCCACTGGGTTTAGCTTGCTCTACGACGAGTTAGCAGAATTGTTTGATGGACTAGACCAGTACAAGTCTGGTGGCAAAGGCAATGACCGTAAAAAGTTGTTGCGCTTGTGGAATGGCGGCGACCTGAAGACAGACCGCAAGACTGAGAATGCCAGTGTCTTTGTACCCAAGTCGGCAGTCTCTTTGTCTGGAGCCATCCAAACCTCTGTCCTGGAACAACAGATGGGTAACAAAGAAGATAGTGATGGCATGTGGGGTCGTATCCTTTGGAGCAATCCACCCTACATCAGGGCTGACCATCGCAGCACTCCTACAGACATCAGTGCACTACTAGAGGACGTTTACACAAAGCTTGACCACTTAGCGTCAGACCGCATGTTTCGACTTTCTCCAGAAGCGCAAAAACTCTTTTACAAGTTTGAGTCCTGGGTGGAAGACCAACGGGAGTACTGTTCCGCCGCTTTTAAGAATGCCCTTGCCAAGATGATTGGTTACTCCGCCCGCATTGCACTACTGCTGCATTGCCTCGATATTGCCCTGGGTGAATGCCCAGATGATGACCGGGTGCCCGCTAAAACCATGCAACGGAGTCTCTACCTCTGTCAGTACTACATCCAACAGGTCAAATTACTACACGCCAAGACAATTCAGACTGACCTCCCTCCCGAATTACTCAAGATTGTGGAACTCAGCCAGCGCATTGGCGAAGTCAGCGATCGGGAGATTCTTCGCAAACGCTATGCCGAATCGGCTGAGGATGCAAGAGACAAAATTAGGCAACTTATTGAACTTGGCTTAGGCGAACTGTCACACGGTGACAAAAAGTCATTGCGCTGGAAGTTTGTCACAGAAAAGGTAGATTTGTCACATTTGTCACAGGTTTTTGACGAATTTGTCACACCTTACAACACAACAGGGGAAGGCAATACAGACGAAAAAACCCTGTTTGTCACAAAAAATCAAAATTTTTCAAAACCTCCAGATACCGTTACAGAAGTTAACAAAGTGGAAGAGGTTTTAGAAAATAAAAAAATCTCTGAAAGTGTGACAGAACTACCTCAAGAGTATACCGGGCAAGCGTTAGAGGGTGTGACAAATGTTGTGACAGACGTGACAAACGCAGCACAACCAAAGCCACCCCCCCTTGTGCCAGTTCCTACCTTGAAGAAGGGTGATTTGGTTGCTTGGTTAACCCCGCCGGTGCATTTCAGGCGCGTCAATAACGAGGGGGTGCGGATCAAGGGTGTGATGGACGGAGAGGCGGAACTAGATATGTTTCCGCGACGGGTGCCATTGAGTGAATTGATGTTGTTTTCCGACTACTTGCAACAACAAGGAGAGACACCATGAGTTATCAAACAGCTCTCTTGCTTGAACCTGAAATTGCTTTAGATCCTTGTATTGTCACACCCTCAGATGTGCGCTGGGCGGACGCATTAACCGAGTGGCAACAGTCAAAAATGTTTGGGTTTGACATTGAGACCTTTGCTAGCAATGGTTCAGCCCTTGACCCTTGGCGAGGCGACATCAGACTCATTTCCATTGGGTTGACCAACGGCTTAAGTCTGTTGGTGGACTTGGGAGGGTTTATGGATGATTGCAACCTTTGCCGCCAGCGTCTGGATGCTACAGGGTTCTTACCTTTACTCGGTCAGATGTTGCGAGACCCAGATGTGCGTGTGGTGGGGCAGAACTTAAAGTTTGATCAATTGTGGGTCAAAGTTAAGTTTGGCTTTGATACGCGTTGTGTCCGCGATGTGATGTTGTTCAGTCAGTTGTATTGGGCAGGAGTACCCTACCGTCACAATCTCAAAGCAATCTGTGCACGGCTGGGTATTGAGGTGGACAAGGCTGAGCAAAAATCTGACTTTGGTGGAGCGCTTACAAACGCGCAACGTAATTATTCAGCAAAAGATTCTCTAGTCGTTCTCGATGTCTTCAGGCAACTGGGGAAGATGCTAGACAATGTCAACCTGAGTGGCCCTGCTCTAGCAGAAAGTGGTGCGAACCCTGCCTTTGTGCAAATGGAATATTACGGTTTTCCCGTTTGTATCGAAACTCTCAGAGATGTTTTACAGCAATATGAAGCTGCTTGTGGTGCTTTACTGCAGCCATTCAATGAAACATTTCCAGGTGTTAATCCTGACAGCCCGAAGCAAGTTAAACAAGCCATTCAAAAGACGTTGGGTATCACAGTTGAGAGCACAGACCAGGGGGGTCTTTCTCCCTATTGGGACAAACCCGCTCTGAAGTCTTTGAGCCTGTGGCGCACGATGACTACCTACATTGATTACATCAAGGGTTGTCAACGCGCTTATTCTGATGGCTCTGTACGCGGTAGTTTTCGGCAGTTAGGCCCAACGGGCTTTGGGCGTTCAACTTGCGGTGACAAAGCTAAAGATCAATTTCCTAATGTCAATTTGCAAAACCCTCCTAATCCCATCTCCATGCCAGATGAGATCAAGGCACTTAACTTACCTGAGGTACGTTCGTTCTTTAAAGTGCCTGAAGGTAAGGCACTCATTATTTCTGACTTGTCTGCTGCCCATGCTCGGATTGCTGCGGAGGCAAGTGGTGATAAGACATTGGTGGAAATTTACAACAGTGGTGATGATCCTGACTTTCACTCAGTCACAGCTAGTAAGCTTGCAAAGCTACAAGGGCTAGATTGGTCAGCAGAGTATATCAAGCAGACTCGTAAGGATAAGACATCCCCCGATCGCCAACGGGCAGACCAGTTAAGACAGGTAGCAAAACCTGTGTTCTACGGACGGTTGAATGGTGCAGGGCCATCAACATTACAGCGTACAGCTAAGACAGATGCTGGCATTGACCTTTCTGAAGATGTTGCCAAGTTAGCAGTGAAAGCTTGGGATACTGCCTACGCAGGACTGCGCCGTTATCAACTAGACATTGTTGACCAGGCTAATAAAGTATGTGTCACTTTGCCAGGATTAAAAGACACATACAGTCTTGTCTATGGCTGGTCAGGGCGACGCATTCACATGCGGAAATTTAAATCTGATTTTCAACCATCTGCACCACCTTCTGTCAAATTGTCCGATGCCTGTTCTTTTGTCTGGACAAGCACTGAAGCGGATGTGATCAAACTGGCTATGAAAGGCATTCTTGACGGGTTTGATGCTCATCCAGAGTGGGGTGCGTACCTGTGCAATTGCGCTCACGACGAACTCGATGCTGTCTGTGACGAAGCTTATGCTCTCGCGGTCTCTCGCCTGATCTTGGTGGAGATGCAGGCAGCAATGAAAGTTTTTATCACTTCTATTCCAGTGGATGACCTTGGTAGCACACCGGAAAAGCAAGTTTGTAAAGCATGGTCAGACAAATAGGGGGCATATGCAGCAAAAACAAGAGCCGGATCGCTATACCGAGTTGGTGCATCTATTCAAGCGCTTACGTCCAGCATTGAGCAACATCTACCGCGACAATCTCAAAAATATTGTGGTACAGGAGTTAACCAAAGTTGTGGAAACAGCGGAAGCGTTTGCCAAACAAAACACCAGTAAACGAGCCGCAAGGGCGAGACGTTGACTACCTCGAAGGCAAAGCCGACAGACCCCATCCCCGTTAACGCACAGACGCGCTACTCGTCATCCTCCGTTACTTCCAACCCCTGATTCAAAAACTATGAGCACGATCGACCTTTCATCCCGCGCCTTCCGCTGCCATACCGCTCAGCAATTGGTAAGCTCTCCCAGTCTCCGCAGCAGCATCTTGGAGCACCTCTTTTGCCAACTTTCCCACCGCACCATGATTGCCTTGGGCAGTGCTAACCTTCGCTTTGCCTACGTCCCTGGCGTGCAACCGTTCCTGATTGTGCAGTACGAGCCAGGTCCCGCTACTATCTGCCAGCCTGCCTACTGGCAAGAGCTAGAGGAGTTGTGCTGGCAGGTTGTGTTCACGACAGGCATCACCAGCTTGCAGTTTGTGGGTAGCGATACCACCTGCCGCCGCTGGCTGGATGCTACTGGTCGCTGGGTGAGGGAGTCGTTGTGACCCAGCTTGCTATTCCCGACCCACCAAAGTCACGTCGCCAGAAAACCGCTCCCGACATTAAACCACCGCCCGCTCAATGCCCCGCTTGCAAAAGCCTCGATCGCTACCCCTCCGTCACCCAGATCGGCATCGAAGACTGGCGCTGCCAACAATGTCACCGCTTCCTCGCCTGGATTAAACACCCCATTTTTAACCGTTAAAAGCCATGAGCACCGCAACGCTAGAACCAACGATCTCAGCAAGAGAACGACCGATTTTATTTTCTGGGGCAATGGTAAAAGCCATTCTGGAAGGGCGGAAAACGATGACTAGACGGGCAGCCAAGCTACCATCCTGGGCGATTCAGAACTGGAAAGATGTTGAGCTTGAGGATGGCGAGTTAATTGCGATCGCGGCTAACACAGGTTGTTTTAGTGCGATGCAATGCCCATACGGTAAGGTTGGCGATCGCCTTTGGGTGAGAGAGACTTGGCGACCAGCCAAGTCTGAAACGCATGAATGCTTTGCTTATCGAGCCGATCGACAGTATCGCTGCAACAAGCCAATGCCAGAACCCGATGGCAGCACAGCGGGCTGGAAGCCGTCGATCCATATGCCTCGTAAAGCCTCGCGACTCTTATTGGAAATTACAAACGTGCGAGTGCAACGGCTCCAAGACATCAGCGAAGAGGATGCGATCGCGGAAGGTTTAGCAGCACTCTCCAAGGACGGTGGGCAAACCGTGAAGTACGGCATCCCTGATCGTGACGGATTACCAGGGGGTGACAATATCGGCTGGGACTGGTCGCGCTGGTGTCTTAGCTCACGCCTTGCATATGAAGACTTGTGGAATTCCATTAATGCCGATAAATATCCCTGGGCTAGCAATCCTTACGTGTGGGTTGTCAGTTTTCAGCAAGTGAAACCGACTGCCGCAATTGAACTCTCCCCCCATAGCAACGGGTCACGGTAAAGACCCGACCCGCATTCAGTTACCCTTCACACCGGAAATTGAGCCATGACCACAGCCACTAAACAGCTACTGCAAAAGGGCGATCGCATCACAGGTACTTCCGCCAAAGGAAATGTTTACACGGGTACCTTTGAGGGTTTCACCACCGATGATTGGATCAAATGCAGCACGGGTGAAAAGACGATCGCCCTTAACCCTGCCACCGTCGAACGAGACGCCCCAGAGCTAGAATCAGAACCCATTATCGACACACCGGAAGCACCCGCGATCGACGATAGCCAAGTAGAAGACGCGCTGACAATCGCAGAGTCTGACAACCTTGTCGATCGCCTTGCCACTGAAATCGAGGCGATTTGGGCCGAGGCAGAAGAAGCCGAAAGCACCATGCGGCAGGCTGGCACAGCAGCACTCCAGCGATCGCTAACTTTAGGCGAAAAACTTCTAGAGGCCAAAGCTTTACCCGAAATTGGTGGCTACGGTCGGTGGCTACCCTGGTTGAGCGATCGGGGCATCACTGAACGACAGGCGCAACGTGCGATCCGGTTATGGCATCATCGACAGCAACTTGAAGCACAAGCCGACAGCATGACGGAATTGACGCTGACTGAGGCTTTGGCAGCGATTAGCAAGAAGGCGCTTATGCCTGCTGAACATCCAAATGAGTCTCGAAACGTACAAGACTCATCAGTGAGTATTCAAAACTCATCACTACTCTCACCGGAAGCGATCGAGACTCAATTTGCCGCGATCGGCGATCACGCGACTCCCACGCTAGAACAACTCATGACCCTCTACTCCCAGATTGGTACCGTCCGTCGCTGGAAGAAAGGGTGTGCCGTCGAGCGTGACGATATGGGTGCTCCTTTCCCCCTTGCTTTTCGCGATCGCGCCTCAGCCTGGAAGCGATGGCAGGAGGAATGGAAAGGATTTGCGGTAAAACATTCGTTCGTTACCACAGAAGCATCTGATCAGGTAGAGCATGATCCCACCACAGCCCAACGCCTTGCTATTCTTCTTGCCAGTCTTCTGGCGGTTCAGGCAATCGATTGACAAGCTCTCTAACCACTTCAGACATGTCCTTATCCTGTTCTCTTGCAGCCCACTTCAATCGCCGCTTTTGTCTACCTGACAGCCTAACCCGGAGCATAAATTCTTTGACCATGTTGCTACAACGTTGCTACAATAAAGGTATGTGTAGCAATATCGTAGCAACAATGAGCGGTTTTATAGAAGTCAGCGCGCTTGTATCGGAATGTTCTTACTGCGGACATACCGCAAATTGTTTTGATCATGTCATTCCGTTTGCTTACGCTTCTGGTCAAAAACGACACGCTAAAGCATGGAGATCAGAAAAAACGGTTATCCCTTGCTGTAGCGAGTGTAACAGCCTCTTAAGTTCTTATTCGTTTTATTCCATAGCCGAAAGAGCCGATTTTTTGGCTACGAGACTTGCTGTCCGCTATAGACGACTTCTTAACTCGCCGCATTGGTCTGAAGAAGACTACGAGGATCTTAGAGGCAGGTTGAAGCAGGCGATCAAAGCAAAACAAGCCGAAAAACAGGTTGTTTTAGAGCGCATCCGCCATTGCTTGTTTGTTGCACGCCTAGAAGATTTGACCATTGCCGATGTTTGGATTGCCTACAGAAAAGGAGTGACTTTGGCTGAATATGTTTCCGGCAAAAAAGCTAAGCAGGAAAGTCTATGAACACATTGCAACCACATAAACAGCCTTGTCATCACAAAACCTCTTCAGATGTTTCTGAGGGCACTAGGGAGCCATCTGAGGAAGTTATCAGAGCAAGGCTGCATCAGTTAGCGATCGCGCTTGCATTTGTATCTTTCAGCGAGTCGAGCGATCTTCTTAGCATCATCCCCACCAAAACAGAGGGCTTAGAGGACGAAAATCAGGGGAGCAACCCTTACGAGTATCAGCCCATTGATCCGACTTCTGTCTGGTTCAATCCAGGCGGTGGGGTGGTGGAAGGACAGGCGATCGCTGCCAATGGCAAGGGCATGATGCGGATTACTTGGGGTGAGGAGCGGGCGTCGGATGTACCGCGCGATCGGGTTTACATGTCCGACCCAACCACTACCGCCGTGTCGCTTGAGGTTGAAGCGAAGTTGGCATCAATGGGCCTTGAGGTGTGTGCGCCTTCCATTACGCCAGAAGAATCCAAGCGGGAAATGTGTGGCGAGGCAAACCCAACTCTCCGACCCGTGCAAGCAAATGGCTTAGTCGAAGAACGCCCCGTTTGCAGCCGTTGGGAGCCAGAAGAGGTTGATCAGGTGGCACGGATTCAGTTGCAAGGTTTGCTCAAGCATTTAGAACCTGCTGAGTTGGTGAAAGCAGCGATCGTGCATTCGGGTGTGTCGTTAGTTGATGCCGTGCGGGTGGCGGTTGAAATGTCAAATTTCAATGAAGGTGAGCAAATGCTTGAGCTAATCAAAAACTATCAGTTTGATAATTTTCCATTCTGAGGATCTGAAGTGCAAGCTAACCGAAAAACTGACCAAAGATTATTATTCAAGCAGTTTTGGAGCAAGATCACTATGACTTTTCACGGCTGGATCGGTTACTTAAAATGCTTCTTTCTCGGTCACAAATTACGCTCATACAAAAGGCGTTATGGAGGCTCAGTTCTGCACTGCGATCGATGTCCACATCCCCACGCTGACACTCTGCATTCATGGTTAGTGCGTCGTCGTTTTTATTTGCAGCATTGGTGGCAGAACCGCCACAACAAACATGATGATTTACTGTTTTAAGGAGTGCGGCAAATGACACCAGAGCAATTAATTCAAAAATGCGAACACGCTATTAATCATGGAATTCTAGGTGGAGCAGATGCAAAAAATCAGCCTTGTTCTCAAAGGCTCATTTACGAATTCCGGCAGGAAAAAACTTTGGAACGGCAAAGGCGCTCCAGTCGGGCAATGCCTTGCTGATATTGGTGATGACGGTGTTCTAGTGCTTTTCAAAGCTCAAGAAGTGATTGATGCCATGAGAAAACAGGAGTGCGATCGCACATGATGCATCAAGATGGCTTAACAAAAATGATGGAAGAGTGTGGCGAACTCATTCAAATTGCTGCTAAAAAATCGGCTTACTACAACACAGATCAACATCCTGATGGTAAAGGATCGCTCTTGCAACGCCTTCAAGATGAAGCAGCTGATGTGATGGCTGCCATTCTCTTTGTCGTTGAGACGCACGACCTTGACGAAAAAGCTATATGGCTGCGGGTTGACGGGAAATTGAATCAATACCATGAGTGGCAGCATGAGCGCCCAGTCGCTGAGCCTGAGAAACCTTACTGCCACTTTACAGGAGCAATTGAAGCGCTGAAAGAAGAGGACGATCGCACATGACACCTTGCCTGATCATTGCTCTCTGCTTCGTTCTTTCAACCCTCGCAGTGCTAGCGATCTCCGCTTGCCAGTTACGCTTTCCGCGCCAGCCTGACGAGCTGGAAGTATTAGAGCAGAGCCAGTACGTTGACGAAGCAAAAGTGATAGAAGACTGGGAAAATGTTTTTCCACCGCACCCGCCTGATGAAATTAAGGAGAGCGATCTTTAGTGGATTTTTCTAAAGAAGCATTGGAACTAGACGCTGCTGCTTGTACTTTGCATAACCTTGGTGCGTCGCTTAAAGGCAATCAACAAGCCTCTGATATTGAGTGGCTTGCAAGAGTTCTATTCGAGAATAGTCGTCTAGGCTCAGGTTGTATCAGCACAGTACCTTGGCTAGTCGATTCCGAGCAATGGGATTATCTTGAACTTGAACCGCAGACGTTACTAGGTGAAGGGTTCTACCATTGGCAGGCGTTAACGGAGACGCAGCAAGAAGCGTGGCGCAAACTTGCACGGATTTGTCTATACGTTTTGCCTAGTTTTGCATCACGTGTTGGTTCACGGTATATGCAGCTTTCCAATGCGTTAAGAGCCACTTGGAAAGCAAACCGACTGCAATGACAGTTAGTAATTTATCGCCATCAGGTAGCGATGCCGCTCTTAATCAGGTTTACCAATTGATGAAATTGAGGAAAGCGAATGAACCGAGATAACGAAAAGATTCTGAGCCTAATTTGTGAAGTAGAAAGCTTTATCCAATCGCGCCTAGCGCCCCTTGTTGAAGCCAACGCTAGCGCAAGCACAATCTCTTCTTTTGTCCAGTGCCTGCAAGATTTAGAACGAGCTACAAACAATCTTGGGGAAGTTGTGTTCGGCGAGATAGAAGACACTGATTGTGATGATGACTCTGATGTTTTTGAGGTCGATCATTCTGACGTCATCGAAACCATTGTCAAAGAAACAATGGTCCCTGTCGAAAACAGACTGATTGCTTTGATTGAACGGCTTGAAGGCATGGAGGGCGATCGCAATGATTAAAAACATCAAGCTCCAAGTATGGGAAGCAAATGGCAGGGTCATTCTCCGCGTTGAAAACGATGTTCCAAATGGTAGTTCTATTAGCGCTGACGGTCAGTCGTTAGTTAAAGCCCTGCTGAATTTGGCCGAAGTCATCACCTGCGTCCGCCTTGATGATGATCCTGTTTGGGACGAGCCAATAATCTCAGGCGGTGACGACAATGACACCAATGAGCTTGGAGCGTTCATTTATGGAACCAATCGCACATGACATTAAAAGAGTTCACCACCATTGTACGGCTTTTGGCTAACAGTTATTATGTGCGCTACTGGCAGCATTACAACTATCCAGCACTACCACCGTTAATGGCAATCTCTATTCTTGGCCTACAGCAAAGAACAAGCCTCGATCTCTTAAACAAAGAGTTTGATGAAAAGGGTTTTAAGCCAGTAGAAGGTAGCCTCATTTGGACAATTGAACGCACAGATTTGGATTGGCTAGGTTTTGAATTTAAGGAAGACGATCGCACCAATGACTAAGAAACGCATCCATTACATCGGGATTCCCTGCAAAGCTGACCTTCGTGCAGGTGGACGCTGGCACAGCAGCACTATAAGCAGCAATAGCAATCCGCAAACAGTGACATGCAAAGGGTGTTTGAAAGTGATGGCAAAGCCAATTAATTGTAAGGACGGAAAATAATGACCTGGCAATTGTTAAACGAAAACATTCAAGCTTTTACCGAGCGTCAAGAAGCTTTAGAAAAAATAGCTAAGATTGTTGCTGGTCATCCTGACTGGCACAAAGCTGAGCCGCAGTTAAAAGCCTATTTGGAAACAGCCTTGCGAAAAGCCGCTTAATCTAGACCCAAAGCTCAACAGTTTCGATGCTGTTCCTTCGGCAAACCACTCGCTTCACAAGTAGTCGGTAAATTGAATGCTTGTCTTCTGGTTTTAGCTCAATCCAGAAAGTTGGATTAGAACATGCTTTTAATGCTTTCTCTCTATCCGGCTGTAGCGTAATTTCTTGTTTAGACGCAGCAACTTCGATTTCAGCTATATCGGATTGAATACCTGCGATCGCGGCCTCGATATGAAAGTTTGTAGGCAGCTTTACTAAAGCAATCAATTGTTTTCTAAGCTCCAAAAGCCCAGGGTTTTCAGCTACTTTTTGTTCTGCTTGAATGGCTCGTGCAGCAATGGTTTCAGATCTGTCTACTAAAGCGATAATGATTGCTTTTTGAATGTTGTCAGTATTCATGTACTTATTGTTAGGGCACGATCGCCGCACTCCTTTATAGCAACGGTAATAAACTATGGGGTTAACCCGATCGTGCTTATAGGAGACAGACATACTGCTGCCACACTCAGCACAATAGATTAAGCCAGTTAAGGGAAACCGCACTGGATCAGACTTGAAACCATGATGTTTTTGCCGAAAGCTTAAAGACTCTTCAACTTCTAAACGCTCTTGCTGAGTGAAAAGGGCAGGATGGTTGTTGTAGTAAATTTTTGTTTTGCCCCGTCGATTGTGACGGTCGTACCAAAGGTTGCCGTAGATAGTCTCGCATTGCAGCCAGGTCTTGATGCCGCCAGGCGATCGTGGGATCTTAGTCAAATCTTTGTGATTGAGGTTTATGGCTTGAGTCGTTTTGATCAGGCCAACATCAATGACTGATTGCCGTATCCACCGTGCAATGGTTTCCACGTCTACATCGATTTCTAACCGCTTGTCAATGATTCTGTAGCCAAAGGGGGCGTGAATCGGCATTCTATTTGCTCGGATGCCGTCGTAGCCCGCGTTGATCCTTTCTTGGATTAACTCGCGCTCTAGCTGTGCAAAAACAGCTTGCATCTGTACGTTTGCCCTGCCTGATGCTGTGTCAATGTCAATTTTGCCGTCAAGTGAAGTAAATTTAACTTTCTTCTCAGCAAAGAGATCGATCGCATCTACCATTTGACGAGTTGATCGCCCTAGCCTGGTAACCGAGCAAACGACCACCTCTGTAACGTTGTCTGAATCGATTAGTGCTAGTAGTTCTTTGTAGCCAGGTCGCTTTTTGCTGGCTCCACTCATACGATCGGTAAGGATGCGATCGCAGCCATACCGCTGTAGCCGCTGTATTTGCCAAGCTAGAGCTTGATCTTGCTCCGCTTTAAGCGTCGATTCGCGAGCGTATCCCAATATCATGCTGGTAATAATATGTCTATAATCGAAATATTATCACTTCATGGTTATCATATACGTCTTGAGCGTTCCATTCTGCTGGCAACTGAGCTTCTAGCAACGCATGAGCAGGGCCAACAGCCGTTGTGGTTGGCAGCAACCCTAAACGGATTGCAACGCGGTGATGGTGGCTGTCTACAGGTAAGGCACGTCGCCGCAGTTGGCTGAATGACAACACAGCCGCGCTGGTTTTAGGACCGACTCCAGGCAGCGATTCTAACCAGGCTCGCGCTTCAGGAACTGGGACATCTGCCAAAAAATCGAGGGAGAGGTTGCCACGTTGTTCGCCAATGAGCTTCAACACCTGCTGAATGCGGGGCGCTTTTTGTTCTGCCCAGGTACAGGCGGCGATCGTCTGCTCGACCTCCTCCACAGGCGCATTGCGCATGGCTGCCCAATCAGCATACCGATGACGAAGTGCCTTAAACGCACGCCCCGAATCGGCATTACGGGTGCGGTGAGACAGTAGGGATGACACCAGTTCGCTGAGCGGATCGAGGTTGTGGAAGTAGGCGATCGGGCAGCCATACGTGACACACAACCGCTGATGGATAAGCATCACCCGCTGCTGTAGCGCTAGAAAGTGTGTAGAGGAGACGTTGCTTGATGGCATAAAAGTGATTAAGCGGGCGCAAGTTTGACAATGATCACACGATCAGGCACGTTGAGCGAAAGCTGATTGTTGGTCAGGCGCGCGGGAGTCGTCGTTAGGCGACCGTCTTCTCCAAACGCATAGATCGCCACGGTACGAATGGGCTGACCCAGTTTAAGCGTGACGGGCATGGCAGGCGGCTGGATTTCGCGGGGCGGTTGAGCGCTGGTATCGTAGCTGGAGACCTCGTGCCACAGTGCCAGATAAAAGGTGCGATCGCGCTTTTGCAAGAGTAGGTGATGGACATATTGAGTGCGATCGTAATTTGCCATCCGCCCAGAAAGCGGTTCCCGGTAGTTTGACACTGGACTGACGCTCAGCGAGTAAGCCAGTCCACCTGGCGTAAAATCGGCTCCTGGATCACGCAGTAGACCTATCAAATTTTTGACAGCCGTGTAGGCAGGTTTGGGGGTCAGGTCACGTCGCAATAGCCCAAAATTTGCCTCACGCTTTATTTTTTGTGGATCAACAAACTCATCCACAAATTCATAGGAACAGGTACGCTGGACGTTCTTGCGAAAGAATTCGAGAAACAGGCGCGGCATGTACTTCGCGTGCACCTTCTCAGAAACGCCTTGATTGAATGTTGAGTAGCCTGTTTCCGTACTTGCCATCGGCTTGGGCTGAAACGGCGGACTGTAGGTGTCAAAGTTGTAGGGAAATTCGTCGATGTTGACTGAGGGAAAGTTGCTATTCCAGTAGTATTTTGACGTGGTGTTGTAGTCAAACGGGAAGCTAAACGGATTGCCGCCGGGATAGGGATGAAAGTTTCCCCAATCGACAGCGTTCGCCAAGCTACCTTTGGGCAAAGGGTTGGGGTTGCCGCCACCAGGATCGTAGGTCGTACCCAGTGATAGACCGATGACTTTCAGTCTTGCTGTCGCAGGATCGCGCTTAATGGTGGTGTAAAGGTCTTTCTGAAACGCGATCGCGCCATTGGGAAAGCTCTGCCCCTTGTACTTTTTGTCAAACCGAGACGGTATCCAGAACAGATCTGGCTCGTTGGGGCCTTCAACCGCATCGATCTTCGCTCCCGCCGCATTAGCCGCTTTGATCTGGTTCACGATCGCCCGTACAGCTTGTTCATCACTACTAGAATGGTCAGGCAGATCCGCCACAACTGTCATACGAATGCCGCTCTTGCCTAAATCTTGCGGACGGTTCTGGTAAAAGCCATCCCGCACGTTCCGAATACCCGACGCGATGAGCTTCTGTTTGACTTCTCCATAACGTTGACCGTAAGGCGTATCACCATAGCTCCAGTGCGTACCCACACAGAGACTATCGACAAAGCGATCGGCACTGCGGGCCGTCTCAGCTGCCATCCCCGGATGCAGCATCAATACAACAACGCTGATCACCGACGCCAGCAGCACTGGCACTAGTGGCCGAAGGCGCGATCGCCACTTTAAGCGCAACATCATGGCTTTCCTAATCAAAAGAGGGCCTTAAATTGGATTGAAGACTGGTACACGTCAGATCAACAAGACACGTTTTGAGCTTGAGTTCTTTTAACCCAGAAAAAGCTTGCCAAACATCCTCCAAATGGCATTAACCCTCAATTCTCCTTACACTTTAGGTAAGCAATGCTTTCGTCTCTGTTGATCAACTTAACAAGCAAACCCAAACCGCGTTATGGCAGTCCGCAAAGACACAATTTTCGAGCGCTTCTTGGCACCCGTTGTCAAGACCTTTCTCATCGATCAAGAAGCGCTAAGGCGGTTTTATGAGAGCATCGATTGGCAGGCCGCCAGCACCCGGCTCAGCGATCCAACCCTGGTCTACCCCACCTACTACAGCAGCCAAAACTTTCACGGCATTGAAGGTGGCTATTTGAATGTCAGTGCGGCGGTTTCTTATGACCCCATCACCCAATATGCTCTGCCTCCAGGTGAAGCAGTGGTGCGCCAGAGCTTTGTCGATGCCATTCAAGTCAAACCGCGCCGCATTTTAGATCTTGGTTGCGGTACAGGCTCCACAACGCTGTTGCTCAAACGTGCCTTCCCCCAAGCAGACGTCATTGGGTTAGACCTATCGCCCCAGATGCTTGTGGTTGCTGAACATAAAGCAACCCAGGCAGAACTGGAGATTCAATGGCGGCATGGCAATGCCGAACATACGGGCTTGCCCGATGCATCTTTCGATCTGATCACCGCGTCGCTCCTCTTCCACGAAACGCCCCCTACCGCCTCGCAAGCAATTTTGCAGGAAAGCTACCGCTTACTGACTGTCGGCGGCGAGATCGCCATTCTGGACGGCAATCAAAAGATGCTGCGCCAAACCGAATGGCTCACACAGATTTTTGAAGAGCCTTACATTCAAGCTTATGCAGGTGGCAGTGTGGATGCGTGGATGGGAGCCGCTCGCTTTGAGGCTGTGCAAACGCAAGACCTGTGGTGGCTGCACCAGATTACGCGCGGCATTAAACCATTACCGTATCAGTCAGTTGAGTTCACAGCCGGAGCGACGAACGTTGAAATGGGCGATCGACTATGGGCAATGAGCTAAGTCGTGAGTTGTTCGTTTTTGGTTGCTAGTTGTTAGAGAATAGGTTTTCTAGCACTATGTCACCTCAGGTTCCTCACCCCTTACTCCTTACTGGCGATTCAATGCTCAAAGCGGTTCTGTTTGACTTCAACGGCATCATCATTAACGACGAGCCACTCCACGAAAAACTGATTAATCAACTCCTGCTGGAAGAGAACCTGCGACCGAAGCCAGGAGAATTTCGTCAGTTTTGTCTGGGACGAAGCGATCGAGCCTGTCTAACCGATCTACTCACCCATCGCGGTCGCATTGTGACGGAGGACTATCTCAACAAGCTGATTGGCCGTAAAGCAAGGTTCTACCAGGATCAAATTGTGCAGCTCGAAACGCTGCCAATTTATCCAGGGTTGCAGGACTTAATGTTTAAGCTACGCGCCGCCAAGCTCAAACTGGCGATCGTGAGCGGTGCGCTGCACGTCGAAATTGATTCAGTGCTAAAGCGGGTAAACCTCAGCGAGTATTTTCCGGTCATTATTGCTGGTGATCAGCGCATTCCCAGCAAGCCGGAGCCAAATGGTTATCTGCTAGCGATCGATCGCCTCAATCAACTGCATCCCGATCTGCACCTCAGACCGTTAGAATGTCTGGCGATAGAAGACACCTTTATCGGCATTGAAGCTGCCAAACGAGCCAAAATTCCCGTAGTTGGCGTTGCCAATACCTATCCGTTTCACATGCTTCAACGCCGTGCAAACTGGGTGGTAGACTATCTTTCTGATTTAGAACTCGATCGCGTGCAGCAAGTCTACGCTCAGATGACCGCCCCAAAAGCAAGGTAGGATGGGGAAATGCTAAGATAGCGTGGCGAATTTAGTCGTACTTGGGGAGTTAGCTCAGTTGGTAGAGCGCTGCGATCGCACCGCAGAGGTAAGGGGTTCGACTCCCCTACTCTCCATGCTCAAAGTTGTTGTACGTTCGCACATTAAATGTCGCGTTTCGCATACTAGTGTCGTTTTAGGGTGTTTTTGCTGCATTCGCACATTAGTGTCGTTAAATGAGAATTTACTAACGTTTCGCAAATTAAAGTCGTTCTCGCTGAAATCGTCAGATTTAGCGAACTGAGCTTAATGGTGAGATCGCAGCGCTCCTTTCAGCCCTCCAAAGCTTTCACTTACAGACTAGTTCTTTCAGCCCGCCCATTGCGAGGGCGATTGCGACCGGCGATGGCTACTCCAACGCGGCAAACAGCAGGACTACTTTCAGCCCACCCATTGCTGGGGGCGATTGCGACTCCCAGCGCTAAAATCCTTCTCCTGCAAGCTCTCCAGGCTAGCTTTTGGCAAACCTGTCTAAAAAGTACTCTTTCAACTTTCTTGAGAACTCATGCTGGCAATTTTCAAATCAATGAAATTATTGCTAGGAAGAGGTTTTAGGGTTTTGGCAAAACTTCCAGGGTTTTTGCCCTTGCTTCGGTCTGCCAAAAATATGGAGGACTCCTCCTCGAGCGGAGGCGATTCAGTAGCCGCCACTTCAGTCACATCATCACCATCAACAAATTGAAGCGATGATGCTCCTGTACCCTCACATAGTGAAGGCTTAACTTACTTCTGCTGGGCGCGCACCTGCGCTACATTTGAAGAACAGACCCGACTAATGCAGCTTTCCATCCCCACACAAAGCCCAAAATGAAATCTGCACCAGGATGGCAGTCAGTAAGCGGACAGCTACCAGGGCCGGAAAGCACAGTCGTCTCACGACGACCAAACTGACCCACATTTTTCACAGTTCAGCGGCTTAGGAAGCTTAAACTGCGGCGCTTTAGTATGTATATTAACTTGTCAAGGTTCAACTGTACTAAAGAGTGAAATTATTCTGTGGCGATCGTCCGTTTATGGTATGCGGTGATCGCCACTTCTTTTGCCTGTTCTTGAGGGGTGCCTTGGAACGGTTGAAAGCCTGTCTCTACCGTGATACCAAATTGCTGAGCTTTGCAACGGACCGCTTCAATGCGTCTGTTGTAAGACTGTTGATGGATCGTTTCACGGTACTTTTTGACGTATTGTTTCTGAGCCGCAACTGAACCCGGACACTTCTGTTCAGCTCTCGCTATAATCTCACTGTCAAGCAATTCTCGAAGATGCGTCAGGTTTGGAACAACAATGCTGCCTGCTTGATAGGCTTGAACGAGTTGGATAATCGCCTTTGCTTGCAAGCGGTCAACGTACTGACCTAATTCTGATTCTGAAGGTTGGTGCGCCACACCTCGCTTCTGATTTTTATGCCGTTGTAGAGCATTTTGCTGCTGCTGTTGGCGCTGACGGTTGAGCAGGTAGTGGCGATCGCCTAGCAGGGTGGGCGATGTGCGGTAGGTCAGCACCTCTCCCGTTCTGCCGCTGACAACGGCGGCTTTGATCAGATTCGCCAGCCCAATACTAAGTCCAACCAAAATTTCAGGATTGCCTTGGTAAGGTTTCTGACTGCGGCGATAGGGCAAATTAGTCAGGCGACTGAGAGTGGAGGCATTGCGCTGCTGAAACTTTCTCCGGTCTTCTGCCAACTCGTGTTCAGGGGTTTCAAGAGTCTGATTCCTGGTAGCTTTAGCTAGTTTCTCTTGCTGAACTTGCAAGGTTCCTTCTGCGGTCATCAAGCGAGTATCGAAGGTGCAGTAAAGAGCGAGATGGTTAACATTCCAGGGTGCACCGTTGCCCTCGCCCTCTCTCCAAGCCAGTATGGCTGAACTGAGGGTGAGTAAGCCTGCTGGGTAGGTGTCTTCGTTAGCTCGATAGGCTTGCCAATCGTTTAGAAAACGCTGAAAGAAGGGCAGTTGTCGTTGGTTGCAGTACAACCGGAATGGATATTCTTTGTTAGTCTTGAACCAATCTTTGATATCAGGATCAGCCGCTTTAAGGCATTTATTAATGCCATTGAAGCTGACGACAATTCTACCGTTTGTCGTCCGACCCCAGAGTATATCGGTGGCACTGCCGTAGAGAATGGGATAGGGTATGGATGCAGGTTGGGTGAGTAGTTTGGCTTGCCAATCGCGCGTTTGGGCGACGCTCTCAGAAATCTGCTGCGTCGCGATCGCCAGCGTCTCCAGAAGCTCTTCCCCGGTCAAATCTCTTCCTTTGAGCAGGCAAGCGTTAATCTGCTCTGCAAGCTGTTCTATTTCTTTTTGTTTACGACGAATACGGTGGGCAAATTTCTCCGAGTCTTCTTCAGTTTCAGAAATTTCGCAGCCGTTCTTGAGCAGGTGAGCGATCGCGCAACGGCTTAGAATGTCGTCTGTAGTCTCGTAGACTTCAAACAGACGAGTCATCAGACTCACAGACCTGGAAGCGTTAGCCTGCCCTTCTGTTGTACAGCGCTCCTCCGTGTTGGACTCTAGTTGGATCGCAGGTTCTGCATTGAGTTGGCTCAGCACATCCTGCGCTCGGTGTTGAATGGCTTCAAGCGTGGAACCACTGAGTTTAATTAATTCAGCATCACTCTTCACCACGTCCAGCCAGCGCTGTTTACCATTCAGACGGCGGCGACGGTTTTGCTGGAGCGTTAACCAAGACTCGTAAGTGTACGTCACCATGAGAATGGCAGAGGCATAGAAGCGCCAGGCTGCCCTAAATAAACCTTTTTAAGCGGTTCGTCACAGAGTTCTCTAACAGCGCTGTTTGGAAGGGTACCTTTGCGTTGCCAGATTTCAAACTTGGGATGCTGACTGACTCGCTTCAGCAGTTCGTTGACCAGGGGTGTATTGCGCTCAGTCATGAGATGCCAGAGATTGCGGCGGATAGGCTCAGAGGCGACAAGGCGACAGTGAATCGTAATAATGCTCATGGTTGACAACGATCCAGTGGATCAAGCTACTGAGAAGTTTTAAGCGATCCAACAACAGTTCAAGCGTACTGCTATTCTATGAGGCATCATACTCCAAGTCTTGTCACTACGACAAGCTCACTGGCATGGCTCTTGCTCCTCGAACCCCATCTCAGACACACTGGTGTGCGTTACAGCTTTATCTACAATTGGCGCACAATGAATTAATGGAAATTGAGGCGTTTCTGCGGCTTTGGGATGTGTCGCGGGAAGAACTAGCGTTCATCTGTGACTGTTCGGTGACAACGGTTAATCACTGGTTTTCGCAGGGAGAGCACCGTCGCTTTCCTAGTGAGAAGCATCAGCAGAAGCTGGCTCTGGCTCACCATATTTGGACGACGATCGAGACAGAGCCAGAGTATTTGCAGGTATTGCGGGAGATGTATCACAAGAAGCCACGCAGGCGCTAACTCAGCAGAACTTGTCAGATGACAAGTTTTTCTTGTCAGACCAAAGATTGAAGCTTACGGTGATGGCTGGAGCGTGTAATCGCGTCTCAATCGCTGCTTGAAATTGTAAGTTTCGCCTCTCTAATGCCATGTCTCCCTCTGAATCGAAAAATGTGCCGTCGGTGTGGGTTACCTGGCTGGCAAAGTTAATGGCGGATGAGTTGCAGTGCCATTGGTCTGTCTGGTTTCGCAGTCACTACAGCTATGAGAAGTTGCCAAGCAATTTTGACTCGGCACAGTGGAAAGCCAGACATCGACAACTGCTCAACCAGCGTGTGACATGTCTGGAAGCGGAAGGGGCTGCGCTCTTTGTGGAGGGTGAGAACTGGTTTGAGGTGCTGGGGCGGCAGCACACGATTAAGGTGTCGGGGAAGCCGGATCTTGTGGCGATTCGGGAAAATGATGCTTGGGTAGAAGATTGCAAGACGGGGAAGCCGAAGGGTAGGGCAAACGCACACGTTTCTTCATTTTTTAGTAACTGGATTAGATTGAGACAACACCTTCATCAGATAGTGGTCATCCCAACCTGCCTTGAGGCGCTTAGCACGGGTGCCGCCCTTCGCTGATTT